>JAEEGH010000432.1_pt1 | contig 182124 bp, 138 predicted proteins | sample 9134181 | NCBI WGS metagenome assembly JAEEGH01 (sample SAMN16246544, study PRJNA631951) | gut metagenome | biome: gut microbiome; feature: rumen; material: DP-attached | host: Bos | place: Iran: Karaj | collected 2018-10 | reverse complement strand
CTTCTGCTTTAGGTTGAACTTTACCTTTGTTACGACGCTTCTCAGCGTACTCGAATGCGTACTTGTCAAGACGCGTTGTCAGGAAGCGAATAATGCGCTCGTCACGACGGAATTCGGTCTCGAGGGTAGCGATTACAGCCGGCTCTACATCAAATTGCAAGAATACGTAGAATCCGGAATTTTTACCTTGGATAGGGTAAGCGAGTTGCTTCAAGCCCCACTCCTCACAGTTCAGAATGGTACCGCCATTCTGCGTGAGAAGATTCTCGAATTTCTCTACAGCCTCCTTCGTCTGCGGTTCAGACAAAACGGGAGTCAATACGAAGGCTGTTTCATAATGATTTACCATTGTAGTAAATTGTAAGTGTTAGTTAATAATTTAATTGATTTTGGTCGCTTTTGAGCCGAATGGCTTAACTGGGTGTCGAGCCTCTCGACCGAAAAAAGCGTGCAAAATTACTACAAATTTTTGAATTGACCAAATTTTTCGTAGAAAAAAAATCATTTTGCTATTTCGCCCTGCAAAAACTGCAATCTTATATATACTATGTATATATGGCCATTTTATTACCGAGACAATCACGAGACAATCACGAGACAGTCACGAGCGTACTATCGAGAATTTTTTGTAACTTTGCACCCGAAATGATACCTACTACGCGAAAACATCTTTGCTTGACATTTCTGTTGCTCGCGACGCTGTCTGTTCAATCCATTGAACGCGTCACGCTCGAACAACTGCAAGCCGACTGGGCGAAATATCAAAACCAAATGGTGGAACTGACCACTCCGCTCATTGTTTGTGGCAGTTTCTACGACTCGCTTATCCTTGCCACCGAACGACTCTATTCGCCGGACGAAAAAGCCGTTGGACTGGCGGACGGAGATAGCACAATGTACTGGCAGATTGTCAAAGACAATCTCGATAAGAGTATTTGCGTCCATTGCCGCAACAATTATTACGCCGTTCGCACGGGCGATCGTATTCGCGGCATCAAGGCCCGCGTTACAGGCGAACGCCACCTGTTGACAGGCAAATCCTTACGCACCACGCATGTTTCGCAACCGCGTTTGCCACGGCCGAAAAAAGACGAATTGCGCATCGTGGGAGCTAATATTGAGAATTATTTTGCCGACCTTGGTGGCTATGCCACCAAGCGCACAACGCCCGAACAACAGGCGCTCAAAACCAAGAAAGTGGTCAAAGCGCTTCGCGCGATGCATGGCGATTTGTTCGCGCTCTGCGAGATGCAAGTGGGCGACAAAGGCCCGAAAATGCTGCTCGAGGCGCTCGGCGACAAATACGATTATGTTTCGCTCGGATTGCCCGATATGGATCGAATTGGCGGATGTCTGGTTTATCGCAAAGACCGTTTGTGTCCGTACTCCGAGTTTATCTCAGCCTATCGGGACACATCCAGCCATTACCATGCCCGCATGATTGCTCAGGGCTTTGAGGACCTGAAAACTGGTCAGCGATTCATCGTCAGTGTCAACCACCTGAAGTCCAAACGTCCGGGCCGCACGCAATACGACACCAATCAGCGTAGAATGGAAAATACTGATTCTCTGTTGGTTATGCTACCTATTGCCATTGAGCAATTTGCCGATTCGGACGTGTTGCTTTTGGGCGATTACAATTGCAACACGCAAGAACAGCCTATTCAGACCATCGTTCGCGCGGGTTATGCGGATATGCTGCAAGTCTATTGCCCCGACGATTATTCTTATTCCTACAAGGGTGAAATCGGTTACCTGGACCGCTGTTTTGCTAGCCCGACCATGGCCGCGCAGATCGTTCGTGTCATGCCTTGGCAAGTCAATGCCGATTGGTATTACCAACATGCAGCCTATAGGCTGAAAGACAAATCGTATCACCGCTACGCCGATCACAATCCGATCGTCGTAGATATCAGATTAAAATAAAGAAAAGCGCCGAAACATTGAGTTCCGGCGCTTTTTAATAGGGCCCACGCAAATTTCTAATTTGTGGGGAGAGGAGAAAGTGCGAGCCACTTCAATTCGCTTGGCGAATTCACTTAGGCAAGCCACTTTCGACGATGTGATCCCGCTGGGGCTCAAACCCAGAACCTTCAGAACCGGAATCTGACACTCTATTCAATTGAGCTACGGGACCGTTCCTTTTATCTCCTTCTACCAAGGAAAATCAGGATGTAGTATATCAGCGTGGCAAGCGCAGAAAGGGCTGCTACAACATACGTGTAAGCCGCGCTATGCAACGCATCGCTCGCCATGTCGGTAGTTACATTATCAGTGATGCCCGATTCGCGAAGCCAGTTCACGGCGCGTTGACTGGCATTCACTTCCACAGGCAAAGTGATGAACGAAAAAATAGTAATCATCGCATACAAACCAATGCCAATCAGCAAAAGGATTCCGCCCGCGTTCGAACCAATAAACAGCAATCCCGCCAAGATAATCCAAGTTACCCATTTGCTGCTAAATGATACCACCGGCACCAAAGCCGATCGCATGCGTAGTGGGCCGTATTCTTCGGCATGCTGAACCGCGTGACCGCACTCGTGCGCTGCCACAGCCGCCGCGGCCACATTGCATCCGTTATACACCTCTTCCGACAAATTGACTGTTTGGTCTTGTGGATTGTAATGGTCGGTCAGTTGACCTGGAATACACGTGATCTGCACGTCATAAATGCCATGGTCGTGAAGCATTCTCTCGGCCACTTCAGCGCCGCTCATCGGTAGCAGTTCTTGGCTGTAACGTTCGAACTTTCGCTTAAGCGAAAACGATACGATCCAACTGGCCAGGGCAATCGATATAAAAAGAATCCAGTAAAACATCTGCGTTTATTTTTTTCTTCGTATTGTGTTTCTTTTGCGGCACGCCTTACATTCTCCATACACGAAGAGAGAGAAGTGTTGCACCTCAAAATTAGGGAATTTACGTCTTTTGACTTGCTCCGCAACACTCAAATCGCGGAAATCCTGAACACGCCCACAGTGTTTGCAAATGATTTGCATCCTCGTAGAAGGCCGCGTAACTAGCTCGTACTCAGTCGATTGCATGCCCTTTAGGCGTTTGAGCGGATGGAGTATCTGCGCTGCGCAAAGCACTTCAATGGTGTTGTAAACCGTTGCGCGCGATATTCGCTGTTCTTCGCACGCCGCTCTCAGTTGTTCGGGATTGAACGGTTGAGGCAGACTGCAGATTTTCTCCAATAGCCATTGGCGTTCTACCGTAAAGCGCATATGTTTGCCGGCCAGATATTGAGCCAACTTATCTACGGTTTGTTCGTATGTCTTTTGCGAGATTTTCATCCTATCGGCTTGATATATGCGCGGTGACGCTTGTGTTGGCGGTGTTCAAATTGTGTGAAGAAGTCCAACACTTTTGTGTTGGTTTCCAGCATATTAGTGGTTTCCAGTGTCTTAATTCCGTAGCGATTGATGATCGGAATCTGGTCTTCCAGGAACAGGGCATTGATTCCTTGGTTTTGATAATCCGGTCGCACGGCAATCAACAGAAAACTGAACGACTCCATTCGTTTGGCTTTCAGTGCTCGCAACAGGTGGAACCAACCGAACGGCAGCAATTTTCCGCCGCATTTGCGAAGCGCTTCCGCTATGTTCGGCATTCCTAGACCTACGCCGACTAATTCGTTCTGATCATTGACCACTAGCGTGACAAAATCGAAATTCAGAATCGGGAAATACATGTCTTTGTAGTAGTTTTTCTGCTTGTCGGTCATCGGTTGGAAATTGTAGAGCTTTTGGTAAGCTTCATCTATCACATCCATATAACTGATGCCGAATCGCCGCACCAGTCCGCGTGCGTTCTTTACTTTCTCAACGTGTACATGCGAGCGCTCTCGCACAATGTCGCAGATGCGCCGAATTCGTTCCGGGCACTCTTTTGGAGGAAAGACTTGCAGTTCTACCCAGTCGGCTTCTTTCGTCAAGCCGTAAGCCTCTACATGCTTTACATAGTAAGGAAAATTGTAAAGCGAAGCCATCACAGCCAAATAGTCGTAGCCCTCGAGCAACAATCCTTCGTGGTCGAAATCGGTAAATCCGACAGGCCCGTTCAGCGCTTCCATTCCACGCTCCTTGCCCCAAGCAACTACTGTGTCGAGCAAGGCGTGGCTGACTTCGATATCATCAATAAAATCGAACCATCCAAACCGCACATGTTTGCTTTGCCATTTTTCGTTGGCTCGATGGTTGATGATACCCGCTACGCGTCCTACGGGTTTGTTGTCGCGATAGGCCATCCACAACTGATATTCGCACACTTCGAGCGCGGGATTTTTCTCTGCGTCGAAGCAGTTCATCTCGTCAAAGAACAAGGGCGGGCAGTAATACGGACAATCCCGATAGAGATTGTTTGCAAACTCTATGAACTGTCGCCGTTCGCGCTTGGTATTTACTTCACGAATATCTACCATGACTTTTTTTATCCCCGCAATGGCATTTTTTTTTGTTAGGGCCCCCGCAAATTTTTAATTTGTGGGGAGAGGAGGAAGTGCGGCTAACTTAATTTGCGTGGCAAATTCTGTTTAGCAAGCCACTTCCGACGAAGTGGAGCTAGCGGGAGTCGAAAATTGCGCAGCAATAATCGTTCGAGCGAAGCGAGAAAAGAACCCGCCGGGCGAGAGTCCCGCAGAGACACTCCTTTGGAGTGGAGCTAGCGGGAGTCGAACCCGCGTCCAAACAAGGAACGTATATGCTTTCTACACGCTTATCTTGGCTTAGATTTTCGTCCGGTGGCAAGACCCAAGCCACCAACCGCCGGCTTATCTGCTAAGGGCTTCAGCCTCTTTGCGCAGCCAAAGAGACCTATTCTGTGTATTCCTGCGCCGCTTGATCCTATCAGCCCACAGACTCGGCTTGGAGCGACGTCTTGTTCAGGCACCTAGTGCCCAAAATAAGCCAACCTACTATACTTCGGTTAGGCAGCAAGAGCTACATTGTAGTTGCCAGTTATGGATCGAGAACAAGATTTACGAGCGTCTTCTCAGTGCTCGGCGTGCTTACATAGGCGCTCTACCTGCTGTCAAAACCAGATAGCCCCTAAAAAGCGGCTGCAAAATTACACTTTTTTTTGCACATATCAAAATTTTTGTGTACTTTTGTCAAAAATTTGTGTTCGTACTTCTAGAGAATGGCGTATTCGTTTCAAGCATATTTACCGTACTATCGCCGCAATCTGCGATTGGCATTTCCTGTCGTCCTCACCCAGTTGGGAGCGGCCTTGGTAGGCTTGTTTGATTCGATCATGGTGGGCCATTATAGCACTGCCGATTTGGCCGCAGTCAGTTTCTCCAATGCTATTTTCTTCACGGGTATGGTCTTTGCCATGGGTGCGCTGATGGCTATCACGCCGCTTGTAGGCTATTCCGTAGGAGCGGAGCAGGGCGACGAACGTATTGCCTCGCTGCTAGCTAACGGACTGATATTCACCGGATTAATCATTGTGTTTGCATTAGGTCTATTGGCCCCGTGTATTCCATTCTTGGGCGCTTTTGGTCAGGAACCGGAGGTGGTCGCTTGTGCGCGACCATACTATATCCTTATTGTGTTGTCTATTGTGCCATTCCTCTTTTTCTGCATGTGCAAACAGTTCCTTGAGGGAATCGGCAATACCACGGTGGCAATGGTCATCACGATTGCATGCAATCTGCTGAATATTTTCCTCAACTGGGTTTTTATCTTCGGCCATCTGGGCTTTTCTCCGATGGGCGCCCGTGGCGCGGGATTGGCTACGCTGATTGCTCGTACGCTGACTGCTGTTTGTTTCGTTATAGTCATGTTGACTCGGCGCGATTGGCGCAAGTATTTTCTCCTGATTCGCCGTAGTATGATTTCGCGTAGCGAAGTTGGCCAACTGGTTCGCCTCGGCACACCTATCGGCTTGCAATCATTCGTCGAGTGTTTTTTGTTTACCTCATCTTTCGTCATTATCGGTTGGATCAGCAAGGAGGCGCTCGCCGCGCATCACATCGCCAATCAAATGGCCGACCTGACATTTATGTTGGCGCTTGGCATCGGCTCTGCCACGACTATCCGTGTCTCGCACCAACTGGGCCGCGGAGATTTGCAGGCAGTGCGTATGGCCAGTCGAGCTTCGGTTCATCTCTGCCTGACGATGAACACCATTGGCGCAGCTATTATGATTTTCGGCAGGAATTATATCCCGTATATTTTTACCAACGACGAGGCTGTTGTTTCTATCGCTTCTACGCTACTCATCATTGCGGGAACATTCCAGTATGCTGATGGATTGCAATGTATCGGCGCAGCTATGCTGCGGGGTATTCAGGATGTGCGCGTTCCAATGCGTATTGCTTTTGTGGCATATATTGCGGTAGCTTTGCCATTAGGCATATTCCTTACTTTCCCGATGGGCCTTGGTGCCAAAGGTATGTGGATAGCCTTCGTACTCGGCTTGGCTATTCCCGCCGTCTTCTATCATATTCGTTTCCATAAACGACTTCAGACACTCAATCCTAATACATTATGAAACGCCTATCGATTATTTTTTCTTTATCACTTCTCCTCGTCTCATGTGCTACTCGTCAACCGCAGGCCATTGATCCTATCTACGATCGCTCGGATTTTGTGGAAGTGACCGAAGTGGTGCCTGATGCCATACTCGAGATTCGTTATTATAGCACCTATAATTTTGTGGGTAAGCGCATTGATGGTTACTTGCGTCCGTTGGCGCTGATGACACGCCAGGCGGCTGATTCGCTCAAGGCTGTAAATGATGACCTCAAGGCCAATGGCTATCGAATCAAGATATGGGATACCTATCGTCCGCAACGGGCGGTCAACCATTTTATCCGTTGGGCTGAAAATCTGTCGGATACAACCATGAAAGCTGTCTTTTATCCGATGGTTGACAAGAATTTGCTTTTCGATGAAGGCTATATCTGCGCCCGTTCCAGCCATAGTCGTGGTTCGACAGTTGACCTCACGCTGATAGATGCTGCAACTGGCAAGGAACTGGATATGGGCTCGCCTTTCGATTGGTTTGGCGAGGAGAGTCATCCGGATTATCATTGTCGTCTCTATCAACAATCGGCCAACCGACTCGTTTTGCGCAATGCGATGCTCCGCCATGGTTTTCAGGGCATCGATAGCGAATGGTGGCATTTCACCTTGGCCAACGAGCCTTATCCCGACACCTATTTTGATTTTCCTATCGAATAATCGCCTATGACACGCGAACAACAAATCTATAAAGTCACCTTGTGGGGCAGTTTGTGCAACGCCCTGTTGATGGTGTTCAAGTTTGTCGCAGGAATTCTGGCCAACAGTTCTGCGATGATTGCAGATGCAGTCCATTCGTTGTCCGATTTTCTGACGGACATACTGGTTATAGTTTTTGTACGCATCAGCGCCAAACCGCAAGATAGCGACCATGACTATGGTCATGGCAAGTACGAGACCATTGGCTCGTTCATCATCGCTTTGGCTTTGTTGGCGGTCGCTATCGGCATCATTGTTAGTGGAGTAAAGAAGATGGTTTTGTGGTGGCAAGGCACCAATTTGCCTGCTCCCGGACAACTGGCCTTATGGGCTGCGCTGATCTCTATCGTGACCAAAGAGGCTTTGTTTTGGTTTACTATCCGCCGTGGGAAAGCTATTGATTCACAGGCACTTATCGCCAATGCTTGGCACCACCGAAGCGATGCCATCTCTTCTGTTGGAGCCGCTCTAGGTATTGGCGGCGCGTTGTGGTTGGGCGAACGATGGACTGTGCTTGATCCGTTGGCTAGTATCGTAGTCGGAGCATTGCTGATAAAAACTTCTGTGGATCTGTTGCGAGGTAGCATGAGCGACCTTACGGATAGTTCGCTGCCCGCGCAGACGGAAGAACAGATTGAATCCATCATCTTGTCTGTTCCGGGCGTTTTTGACCCGCATAATTTGCGCACACGCCGCGTGGGCAATCGTTTTGCTATCGAAGTGCACGTCCGCATGAACGGCCAAACGCCTCTCTGCGAAGCGCACGAACGAGCTAGCGAAATCGAAAAACGCCTCCGCGAACATTTTGGCGAACATACGCACGTCAATATTCACATGGAACCCGAATCCTCAAAAAATAAAAACAAATGAAATTCATTCTTATGTCTATCTTAGTTGCTTATTTCTCTGCTACGGGTACTACGCAAAACGCAGCAGAACAGTTGGCCAAGCAGCACAATGCTGATTTGTGGCAAATCGAACCCGCCGAGCCTTATACCGCGGCAGATTTGGACTGGCGCAATCCCAAATCGCGTTCGTCTGTCGAAATGAACGATCCCGAAGAGCGCCCGATGATTCGCCAATGCACCAATATCATGCCCTACGACACTATCTATGTCGGTTTTCCTATTTGGTGGGGCATCTGTCCGCGTATCATCAATTCGTGGATTGACAACAACCTCGAACAACTTCAGTCCAAAACACTTATCCCGTTTGCCACAAGTGGTAGTAGCGGCATTGAAGAAGCGGTCGATTATCTGCGCAAAACTTACCCGACGCTAACTTGGCAAAATGGCCTTTTGCTCAACCGACGATAAATGTTCCATAGTTCGGTTTTTGTCCGATTTTACGGTTGCATGACATGACCGAGACTTTTACCTGACAATCACGAGACCATTGCCTGACCTTCCGGATGTTCTATTTCGGAAATTTTCGGAAAAATACAACATCCGTTTTTGCACCAAAAATGAAGTGGATTCTCATATATCTCGCCGCTATCAATGTCATTACTTTTTTCCTCTATGGCATTGACAAACTCCGAGCCAAACGCTCCAAATGGCGAATCTCCGAGGCGACGCTCATCTGGCTTTCTATTGTGGGCGGAAGTGTCGGTGCCTTGTTGGGAATGACCATCTGGCATCACAAAACCCAACACACCAAATTCCGATATGGACTGCCCTTCATTCTGCTTGTCCAAATTACTCTCGTCCTACTGATTTACTACTATCATTTCTAGTCAGTATCTGTTCGAAACACAAGAAAAATCGAGAAAAGCGACCTTTTGGTCGTTTTTTCTTGCATATGTGCGAAAAAAGCTGTAACTTTGCACCGCAAAGTTGTATGCTTATGGAGAAAAAGCGAAAAGGAGTGAAGGAGCTAAGGAGCGGCGGTATATGGATCTTGGTTGTCGCCGCGGTGCTATTGGAAGGTATAGCATGCATGCAGTATTTCTTTAGCAGGAAAGCTCTCTTGGAAGAGGCGGAGAAACGTGCTAAGAGTGAGTTGCGTTGTGCAGAACTGGAGATAGAGGAACATGCCATAGAGATGGAAACGGCAGCCAGAGCGTTAGCCATGCTCGCCGAGAAACATCCGACAGAACCGGATAGCATCTATGCCGCTACTCGTTCTATAGTAAGAGCGATACCCCATACCAGTAGCGTAGCTATCGCTTTCGTTCCCAATTATTTCCCTCGTCACGGTCGCCTCTTTGAGGCATGTAGCAGCCGGATAGACGCGGATAGTATCTATACGCGCCAGATAGGTAGCGAAGAACACGACTATACGTTGCTTCCGTGGTACCAGAATGCAATCAAAACCGATAGTTGCACTTGGAGTGAACCGTATTTGGACGACTCGGGCTCGAAAACCTACGTAGTCAGTTGCTCATGTCCGGTGCACGACCAGACCGGCCGCATCATAGCTGTGGTGTGTGTGGATTTGTCGCTCGATTATCTGCAGCAGTTGTCGGAGTATCTGCTGATTTATCCGAGTAGTTACTACTCGATTACTTCGTCCGAAGGTCTGCCGATAGTGGCTCAACCGGATACTGTACCAGGGCGCAAATACCGCGTGTTCGATAGAGAGATAGAGGCCACCGGATGGCAGATAGCTATTATCATTCCGGAAGATGTGATTTATAAGGAATTGCATCGTGTCACGCTGATTATCTCCATCATGATGCTGATTGGTCTGCTTGTTCTGGTGTTTATCATCTATGGAACCAGGCGGAGTTTTATCAGACTGATGAATCTGACGAATAGCCAGGAGCGAATGGAGAACGAGTTGAATATTGCTCGTCATATTCAAATGGCGATGCTGCCGACGCGTTTCCCGCCCTTCCCCGACTATCCTCATTTGAATGCCTATGGAATGGTTGATCCTGCGAAGGAAGTAGGTGGCGACTTGTTCGATTTCTATATCCGCGAAGACAAACTGTTCTTCTGCATCGGCGATGTCAGTGGCAAGGGCGTTCCCGCTTCGTTGGTAATGGCCGTGACTCGTTCGCTCTTCCGTAGCTACACATCCTATCTGAATAGTCCCGCTCAGACAGTTAGCCAGATGAACGATTCGCTCACGGGCGAAGGCAACGACCAGAATATGTTCGTCACTTTGCTGCTTGGTACCTTGGATCTACGCACGGGTCAATTGGATTATTGCAATGCGGGTCACGATGCTCCTATTCTGATGTCCGATGAACAGTCGCCTATAGCAGTCACGCCTAATTTGCCTCTGGGCGTTGTGGCCGGTTATACTTATACCGAGCAATCGATTCTTTTGCGCCCGGGCGACGCGCTTTTCCTCTATACCGATGGTTTGACTGAGGCCGAGGATAGCGCGCACGAGCTCTTTGGCCGCGAGCGGATGATGAGCGCTTTGCAGTCGTTGGCCGATCGAAAAGAAATGCGGCAGTTGGTAGATGGTATGCAAGAGGCTGTGAGTCAGTTCGTTGGCTCTGCCGCTCAGAGTGACGACTTGACGATGTTCGCCATTCGTTATATTGACTCTTGCGCGGCCCATAAGCACCAAACGGGCAAACATTATTCGTTGGTAATGCGCAATGATATTCAGCAAATACCTACCTTGTCCGAGTGGTTGGAGTCTATCTCGTTGCCACCCAACCTGACCATGCCTATTTGTCTGGCACTGGAAGAAGCCGTGAGCAACGTGATGTTGTATGCTTATCCGGAAACGACTAGCGGACAAGTACTGGTCGAGGCGGATAAGACAAGCAATCAAGTGGTATTTACCATCACCGATAGCGGTATTCCTTTTGACCCGACTGAGCAACAGGAACCGGATATCACGCTTAGCGCCGAAGAGCGACCCATTGGCGGTCTGGGCATTTTCCTCGTAAGGAAAATCATGGATAGCATCCGCTATGAGCGCAAAGATGATAAAAACATACTTACATTAGTCAAAAATTTGAAATCAGAACAATAAAATGAACATTAGCATCGAATTGAACGACAACATTTTGGTTGTTAGTTTGTCGGGGCGTTTGGACACTCCCGCCGCAGCGGAAGTTACGCCCGATTTCCAATCGTTGGCAGAAAAAGCCGACAAGCACATCATTCTGGATTGTAGCGCGTTGGAGTATATCTCCTCGTCCGGTCTTCGCCTGTTTCTCACGCTTCGCAAGGAGTCGGCAGCCAAAGGCGGCAAACTACAGGTGCGCGACATCAATGCAGACATCCGCCAAGTATTCATGATGACGGGTTTCATCAGCCTGTTTGAGATTATTTAATTGCCACTTATCCCATGGATGCACACTTAGAACAAATGCTGGGTCAGTACGATGCCCTTTTGCCGATGTTGGAACGCATGGCGAAAGTGGTAAAGGGACTACTGGAACAGACACTTCAGACGAATGGCATCGAAGTAACGACTGTCAAGGCGCGTGTGAAGACGCGTGATAGTCTGGCCGGCAAATTGGCGCTGAAGGGTGATAAATACACTTCGATAGAAGATGTCACGGACCTGGTAGGCACTCGTATCATCACTTTCTATACCGATGATGTAGATCGCATCGCTGCCATCGCAGAGAAGATTTTCGAGATAGATTGGCCCAATTCGGTGGACAAACGCCGTTTGCACGATTTGGATAGTTTTGGCTATAATTCGCTGCACTATATCTGCCGTCTGCCTGAGCAAATGTACCATGATCCGGAGTTTCCGCAGATCAATACGCTGCGCTTTGAATTGCAACTTCGTACCACTTTGCAGCACGCTTGGGCCGCTATCAATCATGATACGGGCTATAAATCCGGTGTAGAAATACCTCCAATGTATCTGCGCCAGATGAATCGTTTGGCGGGTATGCTAGAGTTGGCGGACGATGAGTTCAGCCGCATTCGCACCGAGATAACCGACTATCGGCGTCGTGTTCATCAGTTGGTTAGTAGCGGCCGTTTGGACGACGTGCAATTGGATGGCGATACATTCAGCAATTATCTGCAGACAGGCCCATTCAAAGCGCTCAATCGTCGCATTGCAGCCATCAACCAGGCAGAGATTCAGGAAGTCCCGTTATTGCCTTATTTGCGCGTCTTTAAGGCCTTCGGCTGTCATACTTTAGGCGATGTCAGTCGTCTGTGTCGTACTTATGCAGATGAAGCATATACGTTGGCGCGCCATCAGTTGGGTAGCACCGGACTCGATATTATTTCTTCGGCCGTAGGAATACAGAATATATGTATCGTGTATATTCTTCATCAGGGCGGAGGCAAGATTGGCCTAACGCGTCTCTTCAATGCCATCAATGGCGAGAGCGAGCAGAATGAATGGCTGGCAGATGCTACTTTTGAACTGGCAAAGAAAATGCCTTTTATGACTAATTCCTAAAACTCAGCACACTTATGCAACCTATACTAATCGACTTAAACGACTACGTTCGCACGGGAGAGGGAGCCAACGGCGCGAGCTATAACCATAAAACGGACAGCAGCATTATGCTGAAGATGTATTTCCGTAATTTTGAGGCGGCTCAGTTGGAACTGGAATTGGCGCAAAAAGTGTACGCACTGGGTATTCCAACGCCCGAACCGGGTGACCTGGTAACGGATGGCGAACGCATCGGTATTCGTTTCCGCCGAATGGAGGGCAAGCGCTCCTACTCACGTGCATGTGGCGATGAGCCCGAGCGCACCGAAGAATATGCACGCGAATTCGCACGTCTCTGCAAGCAACTTCATGCTATTCATGTGGATACTACGCAGTTTGAGAATGTCAAAGATCGCCTTTACGCGATGCTCGAGGCGAATAAATTCTTCACGCCCGAACAGAAAGAGAAGATACACGCCTTCATTGCCGCTGCGCCCGATACTGACACGGCTATTCATGGTGACTTGCAGTTCTCTAATGGCATTTTTACTGAGAAGGATGGAATCCGCACACCGTATTTTATCGACTTGGGCGATTTTTGCTATGGCTACCCGATGTTCGATATAGGAATGGTTTACCTCTGTTGCTGCCTTAATGACGAAGCATGGACTATGGAACAGTATCACATGTCCAATGCCACAGCACGACGTTTCTGGGATGCTTTTGCACCCGAGTATTTTGGCACCGATGCAGATTTGGAAGAAGTAGAACGCACCGTACGTATCTATGCCGGATTGAAGACGCTAATTGTGGAACGCGATACAGGACGTCCAATGCCGGAATTCCGAGCTATGCTCGAAGGAACAATCTACTAATATGAACAATTACTTAGACACCGACTTGCTCGACCGAGCTATAGTCTTTGCCGTGCGCGCGCATCATAATACCGAGCGTCGCGGCAAAGGTTTTCCGTATATTGTCCATCCGATGGAAGCGGTTGAGATAGTGGCTACTATCACTTCCGACCAAGAACTGTTGGCCGCTGCGGCTTTGCACGATACTATCGAAGATACGAATGTGACGGTCGATGAGTTGCGTCGTGAGTTTGGCGACCGCATTGCTGATTTGGTATTTGCCGAAAGCGACCAGTTTGCAGAAGGAGTGAGCGAGGAGGATAGCTGGCACGACCGTAAACAAGCCGCTATTACTCGACTGAAAAATGCTCCGCACGATGCTAAGATAGTGGCGATGGGCGATAAATTGAGCAACATGCGTGCCATCGCGCGCGACTACACTACAAAGGGAGATGAACTGTGGAATATTTTCCATGTGAAGAACAAAGCTGACCACGAGTGGCATTACCGCGGCTTAGCTGATTCGCTCAGCGAACTCAGCGATACCTTTGCTTACCAAGAGTTTGTCGCTCTTATCAATCAAGTTTTCCCTAAGCACTAAAATTTGCAATTCCAACCTTGGATATCCTTTTCGACAATATTATCAATGCGCGCGACTTGGGCGGACTGATCGGCCATGAGGGGCGAGAAATACGCAGCGGACGACTGCTGCGCACGGCTCATCTGCATGATGCTACTGACGAAGATGTTCGTCGTCTGCGTGATGAGTATCAGTTGAGGCGAATCTTCGATTTCCGCTCGATAGGTGAGGCTGAGTTTTTGCCCGACAGAGAGATAGAAGGTGCTACTCATCACAGTTTGCCCACTATCGATTTGAGTGAGGAACGACTCAGTGGACAGGCTATTCCGCAAGAAGCATTTCTGGATCTCGAACGTCATATAGTCAACTATGCTTTCTATCCCGAAGTACAGCAGATGGCCGCGGATATGTATCCTTCGCTAATCCGAAGTGAATATTCGCAACTGCAATATGCTGCTTTTCTTCGACTCATTATAGAGACGCCAGAGGGCGCGGTGCTTTGGCATTGCTTCCAGGGGAAAGACCGCACAGGTTGGGGTGCGGCGTTTATGCTTTTCGCGCTAGGTGTTGACCGCGAAGTGATTATCAACGATTTTGATCTCAGCAACACGGCCTACCGAGAATTGGTAGCGCGTCTTAATGATGATGTCATGAGTCGTGGTGGAGGCGAGGCAGAGATGGATGTCATTCAGGCCTTTATGGGCGTTAGCACCAAGAATTTCCGCACTACGCTCGACCTTATCGATTGTGAGTTCGGTGGCATGAACGAATATCTGCAAAACCAACTTTTCCTCACTCGCGACGATATTCATCTTCTTCGGAAACGATATTTGCTGTAATACTTTATTATGAAAAACAGATATATTCTCATTTTTGTTCTTTCTGCGCTCTTTCTGTTGCCCGCAACGGCTGCTAAGCGCCGTGTGCATACCATCGGCGATAGTACGATGAGCGAGTATCAACCTGCAGCTACGCCCAAACGCGGCTGGGGATTGTACCTACAGGCTTTCTTCAATACTGATTCGGTAGAGGTAAACAATCGCGGTAAGAGTGGTGCTAGTACACGCACGTTCTACGAGACGGACAATCTGTGGCCTTCGGTCAAGCAGCAGATGCACGCGGGCGATTACCTGATTATTCAGTTTGCACACAATGATGAAAAATGCAAGGGGGAAGATGTGTATGTTCAGAACGCACGTCTGCGTGCGGAAGGCCAGGATACGCTGACAGACATGCGTGGTACGGAACCCAATACTACTTATAAGAATTATTTGCGCGCGTATATACGCGAAGCGCGTCAAATGGGCGTGACTCCTATCTTGATGGCACCTATATGCCGTGCCTATTTCAAGGATGGCAAGATCAATGACGAAGGACGACACAATTTGGGTCCGAACAAGGATTATGTCCGTTGTATGCGCGAGGTAGCGGATGAGATGTTGGTCACGTATCTGGATATGACTTCTGCTTCGCAGGAACTCTACGAGCGCGCAGGACGTACAGTATGCATGCGCGATTATTTCAATTGTGGGGATAAAACGCACACGGGTGCCACAGGCGGAATGACCATTGCCACACTGGCATACAATCTCATCAGTCAATCGCCCGAATTGGAACAACTGAAATCGTGGTTGGTATTTCCCTCGCAAGAGGAATATGCTGCATATAGTCAGCGAATAGAAGAGAAAGGCCGCAGAGCGGCTTTTGCAGCCAAAGGAACGCCTTTTAGCGAAACTTTAGCGGTCAATCGACTCAGCAATTTGCAACTTTCTCAGAAAGGTTATGAACCACTCGGCGGATTATGGCCGGCAGGTGAAATTGACGAAGTAGCTAATCGCTACGTAGAATATACGATTGCAGCAGACAAAAAGAAAGGTTTGGTCATTGAGGCTATCACTCTACCCATTCGCGCAAAAGGCAGCGATGGGATGAATCTGCATATCAATTATGGCTTTGGCGAGCAATTTAGTGGCGTGACTACCATCTACGAGAATACGGCTCTGCCTAAAAACAAAACGCTGACCATCCAGTTGACGCAACCTATTTTGGTTCCCGCGGGACAGACCCTCTATCTGCGTGTTTTGCCTTGGCACGATTCGAAAGGCACGCCTCAGAAGAAACGCTATCTCTCTTTGGGCGACCTACGAATCACGGGCAAACGACTGAAATGATCCACCAACGGTAACCAACTATAAAAATAAAGCCACCCTTGCGGATGGCTTTAATTTTTAGTAATTGGTTCGCTGCGTAGCAGCGTAACTTATCTTGAGTGCATATGCGCGACGCAGTTCCTGCTTGATGTCCGCAATTACACCCATTTTCGTTTCCTTGTCTGCCTTAATGGAGACCGTCATCAGACCTTGGTCGCTTTCCTTCATAGAGGAACGCTCGTTGACGATATATTCGCCAATCTCCTTGGTCTCTGCAAACGCGTCATCCAGCTGGATACGAGTCTCAGCACCATATTGCTTGCGGAACTCTGCAGTAGGAGTACCAACGTAGATATAGCGCACCAGACTCTTCTTCTCCAGTTTGGTCAGCTCGGTTGCCTGCGGGTTCTTGAATTGCACCTTGTAGGTAACCTCCTTCATCGAAGTAACTGACATGAAGAAGAATAGCAGCATGAAGATGATATCAGGGAGCGACGACGTATTCAACGCCGGCATCTCACGCTTATCGTTTCTACGTATCTTTGCCATGTTAGTTTCCTCCGTAGTTTTTAGGCTCTGCCTCCGAAATCTTTTGAGGATAGATCTTTTGGATCTGTTTCTGTTGATCCTCTTCCAGTTCGTTGTAAGCCTTGTGGAAATACTTCTGCGCGCATTCGTCACGCAGTTCGTTATACGCCGCTACCAATTCATTCTGTACATCCAGATAAGCCTGATACTGAGTATCCACGTCGTTTTGTACGGAGATAACGTGATCTTTGGTGTAGCGTACTACGCCAAACGGAGCACCGAAATCCTCTTCATACACCTTCGGATAGTAGTCAGCATTTTGCTCATTCTTGATGAACTCTTTGGCACGCTCGCGAAGTTGCTTCACATCCGTTAGCTGGCCTTGCACCATCAGCTGGTTAGCCGAGTTGATCTTGACTACCAACAGGTTGCGCTTGTTAATATCCTTATCCTCGATTTTCTGATCGGGAGGAATAGGAGCAGGCAGACGGCGAGCCAGTCCTTGGTTAACGTCCATAGACGTTGTGACCAAGAAGAAAATCAGCAACAGGAACGAGATATCGGCCATGGAGCTGGCGTTAATCTGTGGGATTTTCTTTGCCATAATGGATGTGTTTTATTTCAGACGTTTGGTATGGATAATACCCCAAATCATAGTACCGATGGTAGCAACGACCAGGATATAGCAAGCATAGATAACAGCGTCGCTGAGTTGTGCCCATGCGCCTTGGTTGTCGGTGCCTTCGTAACCAATGATGTCAATCTTCTCCGGACTACCGAGGAACCAGCAGAGGCATCCCAGTAGGATAAAGCCGCATACTACGCCGAGCGTAGCATAAGCTTTGCGACGATTGTCCTTCCAGTTGCGTACGAACTCGACTACTACAACAGCCAGAGTAACGAGCACTACCAAACCGAACAGGATGTAGTTCCATGCCAGGAATAGGTCGGTAAATCGAGGAATATCCAGGAAATCACCGGCTACCTCCAGGCTGCCATTGGCTCCGCCGGCAAAGAACATAGCAATAGCTATGATGCCTAAGGCCAGCAGTGTCCAAAGCGTCACTTTTGGTAATAATTTATAGTTTTTCATAATTGCTCAGAATTGTTTAATAATTAGTAATTGGTCTTTTGTCTTTCGACTCGTGACTTTCTACTTATTTTTTCTTTTTCTGGGCAGCGTCGAATTCAACTACAATGTCAAGCAGGCTGATCGAGCTGTCCTCCATTTCGTTCACCAGACCCTCGATGAGGCTCAGGATGTAGTTGTAGAACAACTGGAGTACGATAGCGATGATCAAACCGAGAAGGGTGGTCAACAAGGCAACCTTAATACCTCCGGCAACAACGGTAGCCGAGATATCACCAACTTGTTGGATCTTATCGAAGGCAGCGATCATACCGATGATGGTACCCAAGAATCCGAGAGATGGAGCGATGGAGATGAAGAGCGAAATCCAGCTGAGGTTCTTCTCGAGCAAACCGAGTTGAACGCCACCATAGCTAGCAACAGTCTTCTCAACCACGTCAATACCTTCGTCGTAGCGGCTCAATCCTTGGTAGAAAATACTAGCCACAGGTCCGCGTGTTTCACGGCAAACCTCCAGCGCCTTTTCAATACCGCCTTCTTTCAGAGCAGCCTCTATCTTCTCAAGCAGCGCCTTGGTGTTAGTCTTGCTAAGCGACAGATAGATAATACGCTCGATACAAAGAGCCAAACCGAATACCAAGCAGACCAAAGTCAATGCCATAAATCCGGCACCACCTTCAATAAATTTGGTTTTCAATACTTTGTGCAGAGCTACGAGTCCGCCTGCTTCCTCCGCAGGAGCTTCTTCTGCTACAACTTCTTCAGCAGCAGGAGCTGCCTCATCTACTTGTTCTGCTGCCTCTTGCTCAGGAGCAGCTGCCTCTTGTGCCATCAGGGCTGCGCTACCAAAGGTCAGCATAGCCAGCACCGTAAGGGTTGCAAATACTTTTTTCATGAGATAAAAAATTTGATAATTAAGTTATTTGTGTTTTGTTTGTATTTTCGGTTTGCGGAGAGACGGGGATTCGAACCCCGGAAACCCTTTTGAAGTTTACACGCTTTCCAGGCGTGCCTCTTAAACCACTCGAGCATCTCTCCTAAGTTCGGCAACACTGCTTACGCAGTACTCCCGAGGGGCGTTTCCGCATTATGCGACTGCAAAAATACTGCTTTTTTCTCAATTATGCAAACTTTTGCGCATTTTTTTTGCAATTTTAGACTTTTTTGCCCCATTAACTTACTATCGAAGCATCATTTCTTCTTTTTAGCGAACTCTTTTTGCGCTTTTTGAAGTTGCTTCAAATATGCAGGGCTAGTATGCAAACGAGCAAATGCGGCACTGGCTACTACGCGAGCGGCATCTACATCACTCTGCCAGTGGAAACCGGCAATTACACGGCTTTGGCCGTACTCAAATCCTTCGCGCAGCAAATCGTCTTCTGCAGCCGGATTGATTTCGACTAAGATGAGCGCGGTGGTCCAACCCAATGTGGTGTGTCCCGAAGGATACGAGCCATTGTGGCGCAAGTCTTCTTCGTCTTCCGGAACTAAGGTAGGCTCGTTGAACACCATGTACGGGCGTTTGCGCATATATGTTATCTTCGCGCTATCGCAAGCACGGTTGGTGGTTTTGGTGGCATCGGTTAGCAATTTCCACAACTCCGGAGTATTGGCCTTGGAAATAGTGATTCCCATGACCGGAGAAAAAATGGCGGACATACGCTCAATGCTATATTCGGCATCGGCTTTGGCTTTTTCGCCACGAGCAGTCGGACGCATGCGTTTGCCCCATTGATATTGTGCGGTGTCGTAGGCAAAACGCATCTCGTTGGTTTGAGGTGGGCCGGGGAGATAATGCAGAGCATTCGGCATTTCAGGAGAACTGAAATAGGGATGGGCTCCTTCTGCTAGTAGCGGTAAGGCAATAGCCAGAAAAGGAATAATCAATAGCTTTTTCATATTTATTCTAGTTTGAAAAGTAGTTTCGCGTTTTTGCTTGTAGTTTCTATGATGTCTTCTTTCGAAGTGTTGAAAATCTCTGCCAGTAATTCCACTATGTGGATCATAAATCGGCTTTCGTTTCTCTCTCCGCGATGGGGAACCGGGGCCATGTACGGCGCGTCTGTTTCAAGAACGAGACGTTGGAGGACTTGGGCTTGAGGCAGTTCTCTGAGCATCTCCTTGAGTTTGCAATTTTTGAAGGTCAGTACACCGCCAATGCCCAGGTAGAAACCCATATTCAGAATCTGTTGCGCGGTCTCTTTGCTGCCATTGAAACAATGGAAAACGCCGCGAAGGGCTGAAGGCTGATTGCTGAGCGCAGCGCACTCTTTGACAATAGTCAAGATATCTTCTGTTGCTTCGCGATTGTGCAGAATGACCGGCAAATCAAGTTCGCGCGCTAAAAGCAATTGTCGGCGAAGCACTTCTTTTTGCTGCTCTTTGTAAGTGGTGTCCCAGTAATAATCCAATCCGATTTCGCCGATTGCCACCAGTTGATTGCGATGCGTGCGAATGGCCTTTTCGATAGTGGTTAACGCTGTTTGCCAATCGTCTTTCACATCCTCAGGATGCAATCCGAGCGCAGGAAAACAGTAGCCTTTATGCCTTTGGCATACATCCAGCACCGAGGAGATAGAATCCACATTCACTCCGGGCACAATCATCGCTTGGACGCCTTCCGCTTTTTGGCGTGCGATAACAGCCTCTTGGTCCGCGGAGAAAGCTTCTTCGTCTATGTGGCAATGCGTATCTAGCATAAGGGTTAGTGGTTAGTGGTTAGTGGTTAGTGGTTAGTGGTTAGTGGTTAGGGGGTAGGGACGTGTTTTGTTAAAATACTGGAATCTCCGTAGGAGAGGAAGCGGAAATCGTGGCTCAGAGCATAGTCGTAGATGGTTCTCCAGTCGCCACCGACAAATGCGCTAACCAACAGAAGCAGAGTGGATTGCGGTTGGTGGAAATTGGTAATCAATTGGTCAACTATGTGGAACCGGTAACCCGGCTTGATCATGATTTGAGTTTCCGCGTGAAGCGTTGTTTGGCCTGTGGCATCCATCCAGTCGAGAAGCCGTTGCAGGGATTCTTTCGCGCTTAGTGGGTAATCGGCCTCGTAGGGTTCGAACTGACTGACAGTCGCGGCTTGCTTACAGCCCATGAAATAAAGGCTCTCGAGCGTTCGCATGCTAGTTGTTCCGACCGCCACAATATGGCCCAAATGGGCTTGTACATTGGCGATAGTGGCTCTGGGCACGGCGATAATCTCCGTGTGCATGACGTGTTCGTTGGCATCGGAGGTTTTGACCGGAAGAAATGTTCCTGCACCCACGTGAAGCGTGACTTCGTCGGTCTCGATGCCTCTGCTATGCAGATTATTCAGTACTTGGTCGGTGAAATGAAGTCCCGCCGTAGGCGCGGCCACGCTACCCTTGATGCGCGAATAGACTGTTTGGTAAGTCGTTTTGTCGCTCTCTTCGGTTTTGCGGTTCAGGTAGGGCGGAATAGGCAGTTCGCCTGCTGCATCGAGTATCTCAGCAAAGCTGATGGTCCGGTCGTCCCATTCGAAACGGACGGAGTAGGCATTGCCCAGCGTCGCACCTTTGTACGCGCGAAGCGCAAGACCGAGTTTCTCAACCGGATACTCCAGATATTCGTCATGCCATTTTTTGGCATTGCCGATCATGCATTTCCAGGTGCAACCGTTGGTGCTGCCGAGCGAAAGTTGGTAGTCGTGCGGCTCAAGCGGCTCGAGACAGAAGACCTCGATTCGTGCGCCGGTGGGTTTGCGAAATTCCAGGCGAGCCTGTATCACGCGCGTGTTATTATAAACAAGGAGCGCGCCGTCGGCAATATAATCGCCTACGTTGAAAAAGCGGTCTTCGCTGACTTGGCCATCGCGATAGACCAGCAGTTTGCTATGGTCGCGCTCGGCGAGCGGATATTTGGCAATTCGCTCATCCGGCAGCGGATAGTTGAAATCGGCTATGTATAGTGGTTCTTGTTTCATTCTCGGTTTTGTTCTTTTCGCTTGCCGGCAAAGAGGTCGTATCGGTTGAACTGGCAGTCCAGTTCTCCGTTCAACAGGCGGTATTTCTTGCCGGGTTTGAGTCCAATAGATTTCATCGCCTCGTCATTAGACGAGATAATCCATGCGGTAGCGCCCGGCCAGTTGTGCTTGAGTGCGGTTCCGATAGCGCCGTAGAGGCGTTCCATATCTTTGTTGCTGGCCAGTCGCTCGCCGTACGGCGGGTTCATCATGATGAGTGGCCGGTCGGATTGTTGAGCGGGTTTGAGTTCTTCCAAGCGAATCTGTCGGAGTTCGATATCTCGCGTCACGCCCGCGGATTTGATATTTTTCTGCGCCTGTTGGATGGCGTAGAACGAAGCGTCCGAACCATATATTTTGTGCGAAAATTCGCGTTCCTGACTATCGTCATTGTAAATTTCGCTCCAGAGATCGGGATCGAAATCCGGCCATTTCTCGAAGGCAAACGACTTGCGGAAGATGCCCGGCGCGATGTTTCGTGCAATCAGCGCGGCCTCGATGGGCAAAGTACCGGAACCACACATCGGGTCGTAGAAATCGGTTTGCCCTTTCCAACCGGCCATCAGCAACATACCTGCTGCAAGTGCCTCATTGATAGGCGCTTCGGTGTTGGCGACACGGTAACCGCGTTTGTGCAAACTCTCGCCGCTACTGTCCAGGCTGATGGTTATTTGCTCGTTGGCAATATGTATGTTGACAAAGAGGTCGGGTTCGGTCAGTTTGACATTGGGTCGGCGGTTGGCGCGCTCCATCCAATAGTCGGCAATCGCATCTTTGATGCGGTAAGTGACAAATCGGCTATTGCGGAAAGTGTCGCTATAGACAGTTGCATCGATGGAGAAAGTGGTTTCCGGAGTCATGTAGCGCGACCAGTCGATGGCTTTTGCTTGCTCGTAGAGCCAGTCTTCCGGCTTCAACTTTTCGCCTTTCACCTTTAGCCTTTCGACTTTTATTGGCACGAGGACTCTGCTCGCCGTGCGCAAACAGAGGTTGGCACGGTAAAGCAAAGCTTTATCGCCACGGAAACGCACCGCGCGGCGCTCCATTTGTACTTCGTCTGCGCCGAGTTCGATGAGTTCTTTCGCCAGTATTTCTTCCAGACCTTTGAAGGTCTTGGCCAGCATTTCAAATGTTCGTTCTTGCTTCATTTTCAACTTTTGCGGTCGCAAAAGTACTACTTTTTTTTGAGATATGCAAATATTTGGAAGAAAATAAACAAAAACAAATGCTTCTTCTACATGCGCAAATCAGACTAATGTGGAGAAGCCAATTGACTTTTGGCTTCGAAAAGGGAAAGTGGTCGGGGAGACCAAACTGACCGAGAGGTAGAGTTAAGTCTGATGAGATGTATATCGAAATCAGACTAACGACACACTAACGACAGACTATCGAATCGAGACATTACCGAGACTTTATCGAGACATTACCGAGACAATATGCTGACATTTACTACAGAAAATACCGACATGCCTATGCTTGACCAACGTCTTCTGGGACGGTGGATTCGCTCGGTGGCGGCAGAATACGGTTTTGCCGTAGGCAATATCAACTATATTTTCTGTTCCGATGAGCGCGAACTGGAAGTCAATCGCCAATTTCTCGGTCACGATTACTACACCGATATCATCACTTTCGACTATTCTACGCCATCCACGCTCAATGGCGATATTTTCATCTCGCTCGATACAGTTCGTTCCAATGCAGAGCAACTACAACTGCCTTTCTTAGACGAGTTGCACCGCATTCTCATTCATGGTGTACTTCACCTCACCGGGCAAGGCGACAAAACACCGGAAACTAAAATCGAGATGACGCGCAAGGAAGACTTGGCGCTGAAGAAACTCTCCGAACTAAAAAAATAGTTAACTCATTCTCCACTCACGTGGCGTTTTACCGGACCAGTGCTTAAACTGACGAGCAAAATTGCTCTGCTCAGTATATCCCACTTGTTCGGCTATTTTTTGCATACTCAATCCACCTTCTTTATCTTCGCGCATCAGGTGTTGTGCCTCTAGTATGCGCAGGCGATTGATAAAGGCATTGAAATTCATTCCCTCATGCTGATTGATAGAGTTGCTTAGATACGTTCGACTCACGCCCACCTCACGCGCTACTTGCTCCAACGTGATGCCCGAGCGGAGATAAAGTTTACTGCTGATGATGGTTCGGCGAATAGTGTCCCATCGTTTGTTGACTGGCGCAGAAGGCACATCCGATTCGTAAAGAACGGGCCGCATCTGCACAAACAGATTCGGATATTGCAAAAACAGAAATCCCAGAACAATATACTGTACCAATATCAGTATATTCATCGCCACGGCAACATGCGGATAGATATTGTTAGCAATGACGAAAGTCGTCAGGCCTATTCCTATCACAATACATATACTCGCACGAATCAACCGAATGGAAATCATCTGGTTGTCTGCGAAGAAATCCTCAGCCATAACACGCCAACGCTCGCCTTCACGCATCAGTTGCAAGATGAAATAAACACAAATTGCCACGTACTGCACCATCCAAACGATGCGCGCCAACACTTCCGGATGAAGCCAGTTGGCGTATAGCGCGTCGTAGGTGCACAACGGTACATGCACAGTCAGCACACGACATACAGCGTAAATCAACAGACACACCACCGTTGGTACAAAATGCCAAACGGCATAACGCGTCGTAACTCGCTGAGGATGAACCAGGTTGATATGCGACAAAGCCAACAGACAGGCCTGCAGATTGGACATAAAAAGGAATATCGGACTGAAAACTTCTAAGGTCATTTGCTCCTTGAAGTAGCAATACAGACTCAGCGCTACATACGAGAGAGCTAGCATCCATCTGGAAAACATATATCCGCGTAGCCGTTCGTCTTTCTGAGGCAAAGGCACAACTACCATCAACACAGCCATCAGCAGCAAGACCGGAATCAGTATGTAGAACGAATAGCGGAACAGCATGGTTTCAAATTTTTCGGCAAAGGTACAACAAATTTTTGGAATGAGCAAAATTTCCCCGAGAAAAAACGATTATGCTTGCATAAATAGTTATTTCGCAGGAGAAAGATTGTCGTTCGCTCAAAAGTGCGAACGTAACTTCGGAGGGACCCACCCGGAAGGGAAGGGGCGTGCCGAAGTTTCAACAAATATTTAACATACGCAAATCTTTTTGTACGATTTGACAAATATTTTGTACGATTTGACAAAGCTAATTTCACAAAAAAGTCGTAACTTTGCACCGAAATTTGAAAATTATACGTATAATTTACAAAAAAAACATATATGAAGACAAGATTTTGTTTGTTTGCTGCGCTTATCTTGGCAGCAATGACCATCTCCGCCCAACCTACAGGTAGCAAGGGCGGCCGTTTTACCGTAGCTAGCGGAAGACAAGTGCGTTTCTCGCAAGGAAACCTGCAGTTCAATGTCTCGCAAGGCTCCCACCAGACAGCCGATGGCACGCAGCCCGGTACTTGGCGGTTCGCAGAGCATCAATATGATACCATCGGCAAATCGAACACTAACATCATCGTGGAGAACTACACCGGTTGGATCAGTCTCTTCGGTTGGGGCACAAGCGGTTATAATGGTAAATCGCCGATGATGTACGTTCGTGACAATGCGCAATATGGCGACGGGACGAACGACATAGCAGGAACTAACTACGATTGGGGTGTTTACAATGCTATTTCCAATGGTGGTGATTGGCCCGGGCTCTGGCGTACGCCAACACGAGAAGAATATTCCTACATGCTGAAGAATCGTGCTAATGCAGAACAATTATGGAGCAAGGGCACAGTAAACGGCATTACCGGCTTTATCTTCCTTCCTGATGATTGGACGCTTCCCACCGGCATCACCTTTACACCCAAAGCCCGCTATGATGAAAATGTTTATTCTATTGAGCAGTGGACTCAGTTAGAGAATAATGGTGCCATTTTTATTCCGAGGGAGGGTTATCAAAACTATTCTACTTCTAATCTCAGAATGGAATACTCCACCGGAAACCATTATCTGGCAACCGGTTCGTGCAAGTCAACAAGCCAACGCTATGTTCTCAGTGGAGGACAAACAGATCCCAGTGGCTCTAGTTGCAGCACTTTTAGATATACAGGTGTGCCTGTCCGTCTTGTCCGCACCGTGGAGGAATATACGGTTACTTTCAAGGACTGGGACGGCACTACGCTCAAGACCGAGAATATAGAATATGGCTTTGCTGCCAATCCTCCGTCCAATCCGACACGTGAGGGATATACTTTCGTTTCGTGGCAATCGAATGTCAGCGGAATGCAGACCAACTATATCACGGGCGAAGTGACCTTCACCGCGCAGTACGAGAAATATATCACCTACACCGTTACTTTCGTAGATGGTGCAACCAACGAGATTATCAAGACCGAAACAGTAAAGAAAGGCGAGAATGCTACCGCACCGACCGTCCCGAGTCACCTGGGTTGGACCTTCACAGGTTGGGACAAATCTTTCACCAATGTACAATCCGATTTGGTTGTTACGGCTCAATACACATGGGATGAGACAGACGGCCGTCTGAACGGCAAGTTCTCTGTAGCAGCCGGCAAACAGGTCTACTTCGCCAAAGGCAATCTACTGTACCAACCTGCCAACAACCGATGGCGTTTTGCGGGTTATCAATACGACTGGAAAGGCGTTGATGCAAATACACATGTAGGTGAAAGCGATTATGACGGATGGATCGACCTGTTCGGATGGAGCAACACCGCGAACAACTTCGGTGTGACGGCCGGTTGGGAAGAGAACGAGTTCTCTGGTGTGTTTGTCGATTGGGGCGACAATCCGATTGAGAACGGCGGTAACAAACAGTATGCATGGTACACGCTGACCTCCGCCGAATGGGATTATCTGTTCAATACCCGCACCGATGCGGCTTCGAAATATAGTTTCGCTACGGTGAACGGGCTGCGCGGAATGATTATTCTGCCAGATAGTTGGACCAAACCTTCCGGCATCAGTTTCACGGCTAAGGCAACGAGTTACGACACCAATACCTACTCCGCTAACCAGTGGGAATTGCTGGAAGCCAACGGAGCCGTCTTTCTGCCGCAGACAGGCGAAAGAGAAAGGACAACAGTCCAGTCGTACGGTTCCACCGGAATCGGCATGTACCGTGTCGGTAATCCCGGAGGAACCCGGCAGGATGCAAACGTTCTGTTGTGGATGAAAAGCGGCAACAGTTATTACATTGACGCTGCAAGCGGCCAAGCTGAGTACAAAGGCTACTCTGTTCGTCTAGCTCGCCCGGTACAGATATGCTCGAAGACATCCTCCTTCACTGCATCGGCTATCGGTTCGTATGTCTGGGAAGGACGCGTCTATACCACTTCGGGTGCTTTCACCCGCAATTTCCGTACGGCACAGGGCTGCGACAGTGTGGTAACAATGGTGCTGACTATCACTCAAGAACAGCCTGCAGAAGGGACCGGTCTGTTGAGCGGTTTGTTCTCTGTGAGCGCTGACCGTCAGGCGCAGTTCTCGCAAGGCAACCTGCAGTACCAGCCACTCACTAACTCATGGCGTTTTGCCACCAACCAGTACGATCTCATCGGTCCGGATAACAATCACATTACCGAAGCGGCATACGGCGGATGGATAGACCTATTCGCTTGGAGTTGCACAGGCAACAACGATTACGGTATTATGCGCAATTTGGATTCTTACACTTTCTCGGGCGATTTTGCCGAGTGGGGCAACAATGCTGTTTTGAATGGCGGCAACCGTCCGCATTTCTGGCAGACGCTCAGCGAAGAAGAGTGGGACTATATTCTCACGGAGCGTAGCAATGCCGACAATCTATGGAGCTACGCAACCGTCAACTCTATTAATGGCATGATACTATTGCCGGACAATTGGACCACACCGGCGGGACTGACTTTCGTTCCGTCATCGAAATACTACGCATCTAACATTTTTACTCCGGCGCAGTGGGCACAGATGGAATCGGCCGGCGCAGTCTTCCTGCCCGCAACAGGAGGCTATAGCATATGGCCTACTTTATATGTAGGTGGCTGGAATCTGGAAGGGGCATATTTCTCTGCGGACAAGAATCAAAGTGAAGGTGGAGTTGCCATGGTTGTGACCTTCTACGGTTCCGGCGACTATGCCAGTGAGCCATACATACGGGATTTGAGTTTCGGTTCTGTTCGCCTGGTACGAATGGGCGAGTGCGTGGCAAAGACCACTTCGATTACTGAAGCCCGCTGCGATAGTTATGTATGGGACGGAACCACCTATACCGAGAGCGGCGATTATCAGAAATCGTATGTCACTTTGAATGGTTGCGATTCTATTGTCACGCTCCATCTGACTATCAACAAGTCGTACGAAACGGGCTTTGGCGAGCAGGCGGAGATATCTTATACCTGGCAAGGAACTACCTACACCGAGAGCGGCGATTACACCAAGACACTGCAGAGCGTTGCCGGTTGCGACTCTATTGTCACGCTCCACCTCACTATCGGTTCGGATGATCCGGAAGTGCCGGTACAGAAATGGGCCAACGGCGTATTGCCGGGTAAGTTCTCTGTCAGTGCGGACAAACAAGTGAATTTCTCGCAAGGAAACTTGCAATACCAAGCGAGCACCGAGACTTGGCAATTTGCAGAGAATCAAAACGATTATATTGGTGACGCTAATGCCAATATCTCGCCGACCTATGACGGTTGGATCGACCTCTTCGGTTGGGGAACAGGCGATAGTCCTACAAAATCCAGTGGGGACTATACTGATTATACTACCTTTACCGATTGGGGCGTTAATGCTATCTCCAATGGCGGTAATGCGGCTAATCTATGGCGTACACTGTCGGCAGATGAATGGTTTTATCTCTTAAAAGATCGTCCTAATGCACCTTCTCTGTTGGCATTAGGATCAATCAATAACGAACTTGGAATCATTGTTTTGCCAGACGATTGGGTAGCACCTTCCGGCGCCACGGTAGCTACTATGTCTATAAACGATTGGAAGGAGGCCAACGACGGCAACTACTATGTTGATGACCAATACTCTCACACGAGAAACAAGAACAAATTCACCTCATCTCAATGGGCTGTGCTAGAAGAAGCGGGAGCAGTGTTTCTGCCATTTCCTGGGCGGAGAAGATATGATGAAACCGAAGGAGTCATAACGGATTATGCCGGATTTGGATTCTACTGGAGTTCTACTCGATCTAGCGAGCGTTATGCTTTCGACATGTCAGGTAGTTTTAACACCATTAATCCTCGGCAAACTTCCATGGCTCTTATATATATAGGACACGCCGTTCGCCTCGTGCAAGATGTGCCACCTCAGAAATGGAAGAATGGCGCATTGCCCGGTAAGTTCTCAGTCAGTGCGGACAAACAAGTGAATTTCTCGCAAGGTAACCTCCAATACAAAGCCAGCGATAATATATGGCAGTTCGCGCAGCAGCAAACTGATTATGTAGGTGCCGATAATGCCAATATCGCCCCGGACTATGACGGTTGGATCGACCTCTTCGGTTGGGGAACAGGCAACAATCCGACAAACACAAGTGAGGACTACAATGATTATCCTACATTTACAGATTGGGGAATCAATCCTATCAGCAATGGAGGTAATACTGCTAACATGTGGCACACACTTTCTCATGATGAGTTGGTCTATCTATTCCATAAACGCGCGAATGCAGGCATCTTGTTTGGCTTAGGCACTGTGGATGGCCTAGAGGGTATGATTATCTTGCCGGATAATTGGGTGTTGCCCGAAGAAGCAAGTTTCACGGCCAGTACGACCATGGGACTTGTCGACACAACTTCTTACGGGGCTCCACTTTATGAGAATATAAATAGTGGAACGAGTCCAAATTTCTCTCACAACACTTATACTGCTACCCAGTGGGAAGTAATGGAAAGCGCGGGAGCAGTCTTCCTTCCTGTTACTTACTACCGTAAAGGTACGCATGCATGGAGTAGTACGCAAGGAGGATATTGGTCGAGTACGTGGTACACATCGGGCAATGGCCACCAATTGAAGTTTAATAACCGATACGTCCAAACAGAAGGCGGTCCTTTCCGTTATTATGGTTACCCTGTCCGCTTAGTGAAAGAAGCGGAAGAAACTTGCGAGTCAATAACCAATAATATCGCTATGCAGTCGTGCGACCTGTACCGTTGGAACGGAGTGGAATATACCGAGTCGGGCAATTACACCCAGACGCTGCAACGCGCCAACGGTTGCGACAGTATTGTCAATATGGCACTGACAATTACTCCTTCGTATCCTGATGTCCGCGACACAGTTACCGCAGAAAGTAGTTATATCTGGGAAGGCGATACCATCTATCAATCAGGCGATTATACAAAATGGTTGTACACCGCTACATATTATTGCGACTCGGTTGTTACGCTCCACCTTACCATTACGAATCCGCTACCTATAGGCGACCAGACTTGGCGCGCCGATGATGAGGATATCAAGATTTTGGGCACTATTGCGACTAATATCACTATCCGCAATTTGACCTTTGTCGCCACGGAAGCTAAGACAATTGCTGTCGAGGGCAGTAACAAATCGTATAACGATCTCAGTTTCACCTACGTCATCAAGATGGGCGGTAGTATGGCCGAAAATGCTCGTCATCTCAAATTCAATGTCAATCCAGGTTGCACTATCGAGATATATGGTATGTCGGCCAATAGCAGCAACACACGTACACTGAACATCTGTTCGGGCACATACAACAATGTTATTCAGACCTACGACTTGACCGGCGATGCCATCAATTACGTTAAGTACGAATATAGCGGCCCCGCCACCACTATCCTGTTGGGTAGTGCCAATAGCGGAATCAACATCTACGCTATCAATGTAACTTACCCGTCTCAGGGACTGGAAAATACGAAATCGACGATTGAGAGCGAGAAGATTCTGATAGATGGGCAGGTTTATATTCTCCGCAACGGGCGCATATACACCATCCTTGGCGCGGAAGTTCGGTAAAAACAGCAATAAAGAATCAGCAAATAGATTACTGAAATGAAAAAAATTCTTTTTATCACAGCGGCACTGCTATGCAGTGTAATGGCTAACGCCTGGGACACGTTCAACAGAGAACCGTACGTCACCAAGGGCGAAGATTACGCGTTCATGAGAGAGAACGCGAAAATGTGGTTCTATCTGGATTTTACCAAAGCAGAACTGGTGTTTTTCCACAACAACAAGCAGCAAACGGTTAAGGAATGCAAAGGCCCGTATCTGGCAACCAAAACCGAGGCTGAATGGGCGCAAGAATACCACGATGTCTATACCTGGTTGATCAAGTATTGGAACGTAGCTTGTGATAAACGGAATATCCCGTTGCATCTGACAGCCGACAGAGATTCGGCCAAATATGCGTTGGAGTTCAGAGTTGATTCGGTGGACCATGGTTTGCCTCAGATAGGCCTGGTTATGGGCGAAGGCGCGACGCTAGATGGCTCATTGGTAGTGCGTGATTTGGCCACCGGAGAGACCGTTTATGAGGCCGAGATTGACAAAATCAAAACCGTAAACTGGGCACCTCCTACGGAGGTGATGCGACTTCGCGCGACAATATACGGCGCTATTCTAGGTCCGCATTTCCTGGGTATGGATCCACTGGGTTGCAATATGGATGTTTGCGACAACCCGAGACTGATGAGATACAACAAGGACTACAAGCCAAAAAAGAAGAAAAAATAAGAGGGCTTTTTCCGATAGTGCACTCGTGATTGTCTCGTGATTGTCTCGATAATGTCTCGGTAATAAATTTAATATATATACTATGTATATATAAAAAGTTAGTTTTTAACAAACAATCAAATACAAAAAAAATGAAACGGATTTTTAGATTTTTAGTTGTAGCTTGCCTGTTCTGGGTAGTTGCAGGCTGCGAAGGTTTTGGCGGCGGAGGCCGAGCCAATTTGTACGTTCAGTATGAGCTGAATAGAGATGTTAGCCAATTGTACTACATCTCCTATGTTCCCGAAGGCAATGATGGTCATTCGGGCAAGAATATTTTGCCTCAACGTCTCGGAGAATATACTTTCCGCGGCAACAAGTACCATATGTTCCACATTCCGCGCGGCATATGGGATATTTACTTCGAATGGTATGACGATGTTTACGCCAATAGCAGCGGTTTCGACAATGAGCGTTGCACAGTCAATACTCGTCAGAACGAATGGGCCAGATTGGATTGCTATGACAAGTCGGGCTTTTCATACTGGGTACGCCAGGGCGATGGAGAAATGTATTAACCGCTAATCAACAGACAATATGAAAAAGATTTTTGCATTAGTGTCGGTTGCCATTGCGGCCTTGATTATGGGCGCTTGCGAGGGACTGGGACCTGTAGGACAAGCAGAAGTTTGGATCGAATACGCGTACGAGCGCTCGTACAGTGAATTATATTACGTAACGTACGTGCACTCGGGAGACGATGGACATTCCGGCAAGAATATCTTCGCAAAAAGAAAAGGCGAAGGGACCTTCAAAGGTAAACAATACGATATTTTCCCTGTTCCACGCGGCCTTTGGGATATCTATTTCGAGTGGTATCAAGAAAGTTGGCCGGGCGGTTTCCGCAATCAACGTAGCAGCGTAAACTTCAAGACATACGATTGGATGCGCTTCGACTGGATGGGTCCGGACTACAACAGTGCATACTATCCGCATGTGGGCAACGGGCCGATGGATGAATAAAAATGACTTTTTTTCCAGAAAATTTTGTGTATATCAAAAATTTGTAGTACCTTTGCCCCGAAATCGGGAATTCACTAATTCACTTATACACGTATGAAAAGACTTTTTCTTTTGACAGTAGCCGCAATCGCAGCACTGGGCGCTATGGCGCAAGACCTCATCGTAACGCGTGACAGCAAGCGTATCGAGGCTAAGATCACAGAAGTATCCTCCAGCGAGATTCGCTACAAGGAGTGGAACAACCAGGATGGTCCTACCTTCGTTCTCCGTACGGACGAGATCAACACCATCATCTATCAGAACGGAACCGTTAAGACTTTCGAGCATGGTGCAGCTGCTCCGGCTAACAACAATTCATCCTATTCGGCAAGCAGTTACAGTGCTCCTTCGAATCCTGCCGGCTATATCATCAAGGGCGATGACGATTTCTACACTCTGGGCAACAAGCGCATGAGCGAAGATGAGTATATCGACTTCATTCGCAACAACTGTAAAGAGGCTTGGGAGTATTACGACAGCGGTTGCAGCCTGTGGTCTGCAGGTTGGAAACTCTTCGGCTGCGGTCTTGGTTTCACCACCGTAGGTGCCGTACTGCTCGGCGTTGGTACTGGTCTGTACGCTGATGGCGTAGTCGGTTATGACGGCTGGCTGGGTATGTATATCCCGGGGGCTATCATTTGCACCGCAGGTTCAGGCTGTTTGGCAGGATCTATTCCTTGCTTGATTATCGGTAGCATCCGTCGCAACAATTCGCACGAGGTTTACAACGAGACTTGCGGTCGTCGCACCAGCGCCGTTACTTTCGGTATCCAAAAATCGCAAAACGGTCTCGGACTGGCTATCAATTTCTAAAACGACAGTCCATACGGCAACTAATTGCCGAAAATTGTGTATTCTGCGTCAAAAATTTGGCGCAGAATTTTTTTTTATATATCTTTGTGCGCAAATTCTTAATTGAATACACGAAATACAACAACCATAAAACTTCCATCTCCATGAGAAAGTTCTATTCCCTCCTATTGACTTTTCTTCTAGGAATTACCATTAATGCGCAAGCAGTAACCTACTGTAGCAGCTCCGCCTTCGGTTATGGCAAGAATGCCACCGGTGGAGGCAATGCCACACCAGTGTTAGTATCTTCTGTCAGTCAGTTGCAGTCTGCGCTGAACAAGGGTAAGAACAAGGTTATCATCATCACCGCGAGTCTGACCTTCACCTCTATGCTTTCGGTGCAAGATGGTGCCAATGTCACGCTAATGGCGTTACCGGGCGTCACGCTGACATCGAATCAGCAGAACAGCACCAACTCTGGTATCCTGTTCGTTAAGCGCTTCGACAACCTGATTATCCGTAATATCACGTTTGTCGGTCCTGGTGCCTACGATTGCGATGGTAACGACTTGCTATGCTTTGAGAAAGTAACCAACGCATGGGTGGATCACTGCGATTTTCAGGACGGTTGCGACGGAAACTTCGACAATAAGAGTCTGACGGATAACGTCACTGTCAGTTGGTGTCGTTTCCGCTATCTGAAGCAACCTAAGGCTGGCGGTTCAGGCGGTTCGGATGACCACCGCTACACGAACCTGCTGGGCTCATCATCAGATGATAAACCTTCAGACGGTACGTACAACTTCACATGGGCTTATTGCTGGTGGGACAATGGTTGTGTAGAGCGTATGGTACGTTGCCGTAACGCATCGCTGCACTTCCTCAACTGCTATTGGAATAGTTCAGTAGCTAATTATTATATAGGTCCGCAGAACGCGGACGCGTATGTGGAAGGTTGCTACATCGAAGGAAAACCTGCCTCCAACAAAATCTTCTATCAGAACTATGGTGGCACCAACGGTGTGAAATTCGTTAACTGCTATGCAGCCAAAGGCGTTCCTTCTAACGTAACCAACCGTACCGTTGTTACGCCTAACTACAGTTACACAGCGCTTAGTTACAGCGAAGCCAAATCGGCTGTAACCAACAGTACTTGTGGCGCGGGTGCTACACTGACCGTTACCACCAGTGGTGCAGTCAGCAGTAGTTGTGATGGCGGTGGTGGAGGCCAAGCAGCTCCAACGCTAACTCTGACTTCCGGCCAAGCCAACCAAACAGTCGATCAGGGTGATCCTATCTCCAATATCGTCTATACCGCTTCGGGTACAGCTAACGCCATCTCTGTTGCCAACCTGCCTAACGGCTTGACATCCAGCAAGAATGGTTTGGTATTGACCATCAGCGGTACACCTACTGCTACAGGAACCTACACTGTGACAGCAACCAACTCGAGCGGCGTGACTACTTCGCTGCAAGGTACCATCACTGTCAATGACGGAAGTGGCGGTTACTCAGGTGGAGGTGGCTCGAGCAACTATATCTACTACTGGCAGATGTCTGGCACGACCGCCTATGCCAACAACTCTTCGCACAACGCGCTGCCAAGTGGTTGTACGCTCTATGCAGGAACCACCGACGATAGCAAAACCTACTCTGTAGAAAGTGCGAATTACGTAGCAGGGGTTCCTACCAGCATGCAGGCTGCAAACGGGAAAGGAACAAAAATGGTGGCAAATGCTCAATACTTTAAAGCCACATTAGCAAGCGGCAACTTCCAAGCGGGTGATACTATCTTTGTCTGCGGTTACAACGATTGGAAAATTTCTACTACCAGTTCGCAAACAGGAGATGTGATTGGTGCATTAACAACGGGTGCTAGCAAGGAGGAATACCAAGTTGGTTATGTCATCCTGTCTGCTAACGCCAGCGAACTCTACTTCATGCGTGCCAACGGATCTGGAACAGGTATCTCGGCTATCAAAGTATGTCGTCCAAGTTCTACACCACCTGCTGCACCGACATTGAATCTAACTTCCGGCCAAGCCAACCAAACCGTTAATTCAGGTTCGGCTATCTCTAACATAGTCTATACTGCTTCTGGAACAGCTACTTCAATCACCGTTAGCGGTCTACCTGCAGGCTTGACATTCAGCAAGAATGGTTTGGTACTAACCATCAGCGGTACGCCTACTGCCAGTGGTACCTATACCGTAACGGCCGCTAATTCCGCAGGTGTAACCACCACCCTGCAAGGAACCATCACCGTCAATGGTGGTGGACAAGGTGGCGGTACTAGCGATGCTCTCTACTACTGGCAGATGAGCGGTGAAACTGCGCCTGCCAACGATGCCGTGCTGTCGGCAATAGGAGGAACACTGACTATACAATCCACAGATGCCAGCAAGACCTTCACAGTAGAAAGTGCTGCTTATGCAACCTCTGTTCCTGCTGACATGAAGGCAGCAGATGGTAAAGGTCTGAAGAACGGAGGTAATGCGCTACACATGGTTGCACAACTCACTAGCGGTAACTTCCAAGCAGGCGATACTATTTATATCTGCGGATACAACCCATGGAAAGTATCATCTACGAGTGCAAAAACAGGTGACTTAATAGCTTCTATCACCACGGGTACTAGTAAAACGGATTATCAAGTAGGTTACGCTATCCTTCCAAGCAATGCAACCTCACTCTACTTCTCTCGTGCAGAAGGTACAGGTACATGTGTCTCTGCAATCAAGGTATGCCGCCCAAGCAGTGGAGGTAACGATCCTGAAGAGTCCCCTGACCTGGATGGACCAGACAACGCCAGCCAAACGGTTATAGAGGGCAATGCCATCACGCCAATCGTCTTCGTGGCTTCTGGTACTGCCGTTTCTATCTCTGTCAGCAACCTGCCTGCAGGACTAACCTACACCATCAATGGTCTGACGCTGACTATCAGCGGTACACCTACTGAGAGTGGCGCATACTCCGTCACAGCAACCAACAGCGAGGGTGCAACCGTAACCGATGGTGGATACATCACAGTGGAAGAAGCTCAGATAATCTCAGGCAACACCACCGACATTGTCAATACAGGTACATGGTGGAATATCTCCGATGATGATTTCAAGGCATTGGCAGGTGATATCACAGCCGATGTAGCAGTACGCCAATTGCACATAATTGCTACATCCGATAAGAAGATGGCCATCGATGCTAACAACAAATCGTTGGACGGATACAATTTCACTCACCGTCTCAAAACGAGTGGTGTGGGTGCTGCTGATAGCCGTCATCTCTGGTTCGACGTCAAGGGCAATTGTACCATCACCTTCTACATGATGAGTGCTAGCAGTTCTGACCGTGTGATGGATATCTGTACTGGTCAATTCGGCAACGTCAGTGCTACCATTACTGTGCTGAAAGGTGATTCAGGTATCCATAAATACACCTACAACTATACTGGCAATGCTGCCAAGATCCTTATCTATTCGGATGCTGGTGGTGGCATCAACTTCTATGGTATTAAGCTTTCTTACCCTGACGATCCAGTATATGCCAATTACACTGTTAAACATTGGCAGCAGAATCTAACCGGTAACGAATACACCGAAGTTGAAGGCGACCGTCAGACGCTGTCAGGCATCGTTGGCGCAACCACAGCCGCAGAAGCCAAGACGTACACAGGCTTTACTGCACAAGCTATCACACAGCAGACTATCGCTGACGGCGGAGGTACTGTAGTAAATGTATATTATAATAGAAATACATATACTATTACATGGAAGAACGATGATGGCACCACACTCGAGACTGACCAGAATGTTCGTTATGGTGCTACACCGACTTACGATGGTGCCACACCAACCAAAGCAGCTACCGCGCAATATACCTATACGTTCAATAGTTGGACTCCTACTATTGCAACCGTTACGGCCAATGCGACCTATACGGCTACTTACACCAGCACCGTCAACACGTACACCGTTACCTTCAAGGACAATTTTGGCAACACGCTGAAGACGCAAACGGTTGAATACGGCAGTGCTGCTACTGCACCGACGATTCCTGCCATAGACTGCTACACAGCAGGCACCTGGGACGTACCGTTCAATAATGTTACTTCCGATCTGGTAGTAACCGTTACCTACACGGTTGACAAACACAGCGTGACTCTCCATTACGAGGCCACACAGGGTTCAGTCACCATTCAATAAAAAGACATAACAACAAACAAACATATTAACACAAAAATTTAACAATCATGAGACATTTTCTTTCTTTGGTTTTGGCTACAGTAGTAGCAACCACCACAGCTTTGGCTGCTGTTCAGACAGTTACCAACGACAACGTAACCTGCGGAACCAATGTAACCATTACCGCAGAACCTGCCGTCGGACACCACTTCATCAAATGGAGCGACGGAAACAAGAATGCAACTCGCACACTGGAGAATGTAACGGGCGACATTGACCTGACCGCCATCTTCGCTATCGACACATTCACCATTACCTTCATGGCCAATGGTACTGTTTATGACACCCAGTACGTAACCTATGGTTCTACTCCTGCTGTTCCTACCGGAACACCTGCTAGCTATCAGACAGATGAATTCAACTACACTTTCTCCAACTGGCCTACGCTGGCTGCTGCTACAGAAAACGCAACGTACAATGCCGTTTATACCCAGACCAAACGTTCCTACACCATCACATGGAAGATGGATGACAACTCTACAATCGAGCAGACAACGGTTGAGTACGGCGTTGTTCCGACACATGCTGATCCTGTTAAGGCTGCTACCGCTGAATACACCTACACCTTCACCGGTTGGACTCCTAACGTAGTAGCTGTAACTGGCGATGCTACTTACACTGCAACCTTCTCGGCTACCAAGAACAGCTACACCATCACATGGAAGATGGACGATGGCACTTTGATCGATGAGACAACGGTTGAGTACGGTGTTGTTCCGACACATGCTGATCCTGTTAAACCTTCTGATGACGAGTTCTCTTACACCTTTGCTGGTTGGACTCCTGCAGTTAGCGCAGTAACAGGCAACGCAACCTACACAGCTACCTTCACCACCACGACTCGCAAATACACCGTAACCGTTGTAGTTAGCGGCGACGGAGGTACGGCATCGGTAGTTGGCAATGCAACGGTTGATTACGGAGAGCAAGTAACCATCAAGGCTGTAGCTGCAGACTGCTACGAATTCGATAAATGGGTTGAGGATGGCAACACCGCAGCAGAACGCGCAGTGACTGTCACAGGTGATGCAACCTACACCGCTACATTCAAGGTACTCATCCACTCAGTGACCATCAAGTCGAATGACGGTGAGCAAGGTACAGTTCGTTTTGTAACTCAATAAAACATCATACAGCAATGAAACGTATTCGTTTAATGCTACTGCTTCTTACCTTCCTGGGGGTTTCGGCCTACGCCGAACCCTCGGGCTGGGTAACCAGCGAGGAGCGATCATTCACCTGCGGTGAGTCCGTCCAGATCGAGGCAGAAGCCAACCAGGGCTTTAGGTTCGATAGGTGGGACGATGGCATAACCGACAACCCACGTTGGATTGAGGTGCACGACTCAAAAACCTACGTCGCGTTCTTTGTCACTGCCTCTCCGTCTACGGACATCGACAACCTCAATGTCGGTCCTAAGGCACAGAAAGTGCTCATCAACGACAAGGTGTACATCATCCGCGGCGAGCACATGTACGACACGCTCGGCAAACAGATCAAGTAATTCTGTTCTATGATAGAGAAATAGGGAGGCCAACCGGTCACCCTATTCTCTTAACATTCTACTACCATGCAAAAAATCTTTTCCTTGATAGTCGTCATCTTGGCGTGTACCACTGCCTTTGCTGGTTCTAACGACCTGTTGTGGGATTTCTCGGGTGGAGCTCCAGCTTCCAGTCCAACCTACTCTACGCAAGGCAATACCAGTACTGGGCTTACTTTTAACAACAAAGTACAAGATTCGCCTAGCACCAACAATGCTCTAAATGGCATCAAGATGAACTCTTCCGGCTATTGCTATTTCACCAAACCGGCAGTAGCAGGTACGCTGAAGTTGGGTTTTGGCCCTCGTATAGGTTCCAACAGCAGTAGTCTGGTCGTTTCCACATGGACGGGCAATACGCCTGCGGCACAAACAGCTATCTCTACCACCGCTACGCGGACGGATTACGGCATCGTGACCATTTCTCTCTCTGCTTCGCAGAACAATATCTACATCAATCGCGCCGATGGTAGCACCGAGACCGTGCTCCAGTATATCGAATTCAGAGAGACTGCCAATCGTTCCTTTGTGCCGTTCAAGATTGAGTTTCGTGACAATCCCTATACGGTGTTGCTGCCTACCTCTGGCTCGCTACCTAGCGGCGTCAGTGTTTCCGGCACGTCGTACAACGGTGGTCAGCATGGTGTCTATGGCGGCACCATCACAGTGCCTGTAGACGGACCTGTCAAGTTCACCATCGGTGGATGCCAGTATAGTGGTTCTGATATCACCATCAAGAAGAACGGATCCAGTTACGCTACGGTCAGCAACAAGACCTCTGCTTGCGGCGAACAGTCTGGCCAGTTCATCAACGATGTCACATGGATGTACACCGAGAGCCAGTCGGCCACACTGACCTTCACCTTAGCCAACAACACCTTTGTTCCCTATTTCTTCGCCGAAGCCGTAGAGATATCTGAGGTGGTGGTTACCTACAAAGACGAGGCTGGCAATATTCTCGGCACGGTGACAAAAATGGAAGGTGACCTACTTGGCGAGGTGCCTGAAAGCATAACGTCCCTGGTCTCCTACAACCATTCTACCCACGCTTTCCGTGGATGGTTCTATTCCAATGGTAAGAAATGCAGCTCGTCCGATATGATTACCTCCTACACCACGCTGGTGGCTAAGGTAACGCCTATCGAGACGGCAACCATGGGTTCTATCCAGACCTACGATTTCACTAGCCAGACTTTCTACCCGGAGGATCACGAGACCATCACCACTAGCGGAGGCGAATACCACGACCCGCAGCATGGCTGGATCTTCGGTAGTAGCGGTTCGCTTAGTTTCCAGGTGGCAGGCAATGCAGTCATCATCGCTACGCTCTGCGAGTACTCCGCTTCCGGCAACCTGATACTGAAGACGGCCTCCAACCAGGAGGTAGGACGTTGCTCCCAGCCGGTAGCTAGCGACGGGACCGATGTCACGTTCCGTTATACGGGTTCAGCCACAACGCTGACCTTCACCTTCCCTGGCAATACCTACATCCACAAACTGGTAGTCTACAATGTCAACAATTTCCCGGAGAAAGACCCGAACACGGGCTACTATATGGTTGCGGCGGGTGATGCAGGTTCGTTCATCATCGCTCTGGCGCAAGCTAATAGCGAAGGCAACGCAAAAATCTTCCTGCCCGATGGCACCTACGACCTGGGCGAGACCGTGCTGACGGCTATCTCCGGCAACAATATCTCCATCATAGGTCAGTCTATGACGGGTGTTATCATCCGCAACGCGCCTGACTACACCACCGAGTCTATCGACAAGACCGCCACGCTGGTGGTCAACAAGAATGTCACGGGCACCTACCTGCAGGACCTGACCATCCAGAATGCACTCGACTATTATCACAACAACAATGGTCGTGCAGTCTGCTTGTGGGACAAGGGAACCAAGACCGTTTGCAAAAACGTACGCTTGCTCTCCTACCAGGATACCTACTACAGCAATCTGCAAGGTGCTGTCAAGTATTTCGAGGACTGTGAGATTCACGGTACGGTCGATTTCATCTGCGGTGACGGTAGTGTCTTCTTCGAGAGCACCGCACTCATCACTGAGGCGCGTCAGACAGGTGGCGGAGGTAGCGATGCTATCACGGCCAGCAACTCTGCCTCTAGCGACAAGGGCTACGTCTTCGACCATTGTACTATCCGCCATGCAGCAGGCCAGACGGGTACGCTGCCTGTCGTCAGCCTGGGACGTTCGTGGAATAATGCACCTAAGTGCGTGTTCCTCAATACCACTATCGACAACACCAATGGCACCATCACGCTGGTCAAGGATGCCTCGGCTCAGAAGGATAAGATCGCCCGTTGGACGCTGGGTGCCATGAATGCTCTACCGTCCCTCTTCGGCGAATATCGCTCGGTGGACAAGAGCGGCAATGTCGTTTCTCCGTCCAGCAACTACCAGCAGTTCGTCTTGGGCAACGAGTCTAAGTCGATGGAGACTATTCTCTCTGCTTCGCAGGCTGCCACCTACACCAAGTCCTATACGCTCGGTTCGTGGGCCACAGAGGCTGTCAATTCTGCCCAGCAGGTTGAACTCAGTTGCACCAATGGCCAGTGGGCGGCTACCAGCGCAACCGAATTCCTCGTTATCGACGGAGGCACGCTGTCTATCGTCACGTCCCTGCCTGCATGGAAGAGTGGTATCATCGTACGTGCAGCCAATGGTCGCGGTGGATTTGGTCCTGCTGCTACCAACACCCAGAACGGCAATCCTACTTATACCGTCACATGGAATGCCAACGGAGGTACATGTACTCAGGCTACTTCGGTTGTCAACCAGAATACCGCTATTGGCACCCTGCCTACGGCTACACGCGAGGGCTATACCTTCGACGGCTGGTGGACCGCTGCAGAAGGTGGTACTGCCGTCACCACGGCTACAGTCATCACCTCCAATGTCACCTTCTATGCCCATTGGACCAGTACTAGCAATCCTACATCCGAAGATGTCATCTTCCATTGGCGTTTCGATGGAGGCGACGCTCCTGCCGCTGGCAGCTCTATGACCACAATCGCCGGCACAATGACAGCGCAAAGATCAGATGCTTCCAAGAACTTCTCCACCGAGAGTGCTGCCTACGCAGCCTCTGTGCCTGCCGACCTTAAGTCTCAGGGCACCAATGGTATCAAGATGGGAGCTAATGCGTTGTACTTCACTATCGAACCTATTTCTTCCGCTGAAGGATTCAAACGTGGAGACACTATCTTCATCTGCGGTTACCTCCCGTGGAAGATCTCAACGACGGATGCTCACGCAGGAGACATCACCGATTCGGTTCAGACTGGTACCAGCAAAACTGATTATCAAGTCGGTTATGTGGTTCTGCAGAAGAATGCATCTACGCTCTATCTGATGCGTGCAAGAGGCAAAGGTACAGGTGTTACGGGCATCAAGGTCACTCGTCCTGAGAACGCACCGCTGCCTATCTACACCGTTACCTTCAAGGACAATTTCGGCAATACGCTCAAGACCGAAGAGGTTGAGTCTGGCAGTGCAGCTACGGCTCCGACGATTCCTACTATCGACTGCTACACAGCCGGCGACTGGGATGTTCCGTTCAATAATGTCACTTCCGACCTAATCGTAACGGTCACATACACGGTTGACAAACACACCGTCACCCTCCATTACGAGAACACGCAGGGTAATGCCGCTATCAACCCCTAAACGTCCGCAGGACTCTAAACGGCGTTAGCCTCTATAAACAAAAAAAGCGCTATTTCGGCGCTTTTTTTGTCCCAACTCTTGCACAATCCAACAATAATCACTACCTTTGCACCCGATTTCCTGCAGTCTAAGACGGAAGATATACGGACGATACACGGACGATACACGGAGAATATACGGAAGATAAACGGAATATTAGTATAAGAGAAGAATAGTATGGCAAAAGTAGAACCGGCATTGCCCTTTGATAGTTTCAGTGGCAAACTTTCTAATCATGAGCGCATCGTTATGCGCACTCGCAACGGACGTACCCATGCGTACGCTATCCGTCACCCTTATTCGGGACCTCTCTCAGACTCCCAACAGACAGTTGTAAATGCGTTCTCTCAAGCGGTTCTACAATGCAAATCCGAAATGGCAGACCCTGACCGTCTTGCCTACTGGCAAACACGTTATCAGCAGTATTGCCAACTGGCTCGCCGCAATCCTGCGCGCGCTAATGCCAAATTCATCGGCACTGCTACCGACAATTTCTATTCCACCCTTCGTGGTTTCATCATTGCGTCGCTCTCCCACCAACTCCGGTCGTAGTAGCATAAAAATCGTGCAAAATTTGCATATATCAAAAATTATGAGTAATTTTGCGGCGCAAAATTGAAATAACCTGCGCAAAGTGTTGCGCAAACACATAACATAATTTATAAATAGCATTACTATTTTTCGCGTTCAAAAGAAAAAAGCCTAGGAAACTGATTTCTTTACGAAACGGATAATGCTTCACGGAAGTCCTGTTATTGGAACTTTCTACCCACAACCATTTAGTCACACTTCCGGTGTGGCCTCTAGGTTGTGAGGCGGAGGTTCTTCCTAGGCTCCTCCGTGAACGCGAATAGAGGTTCACACCTTTTTCTTGTCCGTCGATGAAGGGTAGTATGCGCAATACTACCCATCGATGGCACAAAGTGATTTACACACAGCTAAAGTAGCGAAACAAGACGAGTTTTACACGCAATTAGATGATATTGCGAAAGAACTTAAGTACTATAAACAACACTTCAAAGGGAAAGTGGTGTTGTGTAATTGTGACGATCCTTATGAAAGCAACTTCTTTAAATACTTTGCCCTCAATTTCAACGCGCTTGGTCTAAAAAAACTGATCGCTACTTGTTATAACGGTTCGCCTGTTTCCGGAAACGAATTACTTTTAGATTTTGGTGAAACGGTAGATGATCCGAAAAAGATTGCCTACAAAGTAGAAATTATTGAAGTAAAGGATGTAAATGGAGATGGGGCAATCAATCTTGCTGATGTGCAATATTTGATGCAAAATGACAAAAATGTCATTTCTATACTAAAAGGAAATGGCGATTTTCGCTCGCAAGAATGTATAGAATTGCTCAAAGAGGCAGATATAGTAGTAACAAATCCACCATTCTCATTATTCAGGGAATATATAGCACAATTAACTAAATTTAACAAGAAGTTTTTAATCATCGGAAATCAAAACGCTTTAACTTATAAAGAATGTTTTAAGTTAGTTCGTGAGAATAAAATGTGGTTAGGAGTTAGTATTCATAGTGGAGATAGAGAATTCATGATACCTCCTACTTATGAAGTCCGTACAAAATCATTACGTGTTGATGAAAAAGGTAATCGCTATATCCGTGTGGTCGGTGTAAGATGGTTTACAAATATGGACTACCCGCAAAGATATGAAGAATTAGTCTTATACAAGAAATATACGCCGGAAGAATATCCTAAGTTCGATAACTATGATGCTATAAATGTTAATAAGACTAGTGATATCCCATGTGATTATTATGGAGTAATGGGAGTACCTATTACATTTATGGACAAATATAATCCTAATCAGTTTGAAATAATATGGAGAGGAGGAGATATCGAATGGGCAGAAAATGAATGCGATTTTTATACACCTCCTAAACCTCAAAATTCAGCAAAGTACAAACAAGAGGACAGGACGTGGCGTATTCAAAATCCTTATTTATTAGATAAGAATGGAAATGCGCATTGTGTTTATCAACGAGTTTTCATCCGTCGCAAAAAATAATACAGCCATGATGACAATAGATTTGCACGAAATTACAATCCGCGACCTGTGCGCGAGTTATGAAGACCTCAGTATTCAGGAGGAAGGAATTACCGGTTATAGCGGTCGTTTGAATATCCGTCCGAAGTACCAGCGCGAATTCGTCTATGACGAGAAGAAACGCAACGCCGTCATGGAAACTGTCTGGAATCGTTTTCCACTAAACGTGATGTATTGGGTACGCGTGGGTGAAGATCAGTACGAACTACTGGACGGACAACAACGCACGATTTCCATTTGCTCGTTCATCGCAGGCGAATACATGATGGTTTTCGATGGTAACTTGCTTGGGTTCAACAACATGACGCCTGAACAACAAAATCGTATTCTCGACTACAAACTGCAAGTCTATATTTGCGAGGGGTCGGACGAAGAAAAACTCAAATGGTTCCAAACCATCAACATCGCAGGCGAGAAACTGACTGACCAGGAGATTCGCAATGCCATTTATTCCGGTTCGTGGGTAACGCAAGCAAAACGCCGTTTCTCCAAGACCGGTTGCGTAGCATACAAAATCGGTTCGGATTTTATGAGCGGTTCGCCTATTCGGCAAGACTATTTTGAACGCGCCCTCAAATGGAGTGGTGACAAACAAGGAAAGTCCATCGAGCAATATATGTGCGACCATCAGCACGATACGGATGCTGATGAAATTTGGCAGTATTATCAGGATGTTATCCATTGGGTGGACAAACTCTTTGGACGCAAGTATAAAAAGGAAATGAAAGGCGTTGATTGGGGATTGCTATACAACCAGTACCGCGATACCAAACTAACTGCCACCGCTATCGGCGAGGAAATAGCTCAATTGATGAAAGATAGCGATGTGCAGAAGAAATCGGGTATTTTCCATTATGTCTTCGACCACGACATCCGCCATTTAGGTATCCGTGCGTTTGATGACAATACCAAGCGCGAAGTCTACGAGCGTCAAGGTGGTAAATGTGCCATCTGTGGCAAACCGTTTGATATTGAAGTCATGGAAGCCGACCACATCACCCCATGGGTGGAAGGCGGTCGTACCGTTGCTTCTAACTGCCAAATGCTCTGCCGCGATTGTAATCGCCGCAAGAGTAGCAAGTAAAGCTTGGTCCTTTTCTCATTTTTGTCCATTACCTGGGAATCTCATCCCGGTTTTCCTGCAGTCGATACCATCGGCTTTAGGTCTATTCTTACATATTTCTTCGCCTCTCTCCTGCTATTATATGCAGGTTTTCTATTAAAATTACTTTCATCCGGAAGATTCTCGCCAGAAAACTTGTGTGTGTTATTTATTTTTTGTATTTTTGTCGCAGAATTGTTTAGATCGTACCAAGAATTGCCAAAAAAAATATTATTGATAGAGCTATGATAGAGCCAAACTATACACCGAAGAAACTCATCTTCACGGACGCAGACATCGAGGAGTTATGCCTGCACGATTGTCCGATTCACGCAATAGCCACAATGGATGATGGCATAGCTTTGGATATAGACTATATGTTTGAGTGGTATTATCCCAAGGATAGAAAAGAAGGCTACTCATATGCGTACGAAAAGCAGAAACCACACTCTGGCTTCTCCTTTCAAATTGCACCATGCACCTTGTTCTTCAAAAATGTTTCTGACTTAGGAATTAACTTTGATGGATTCCCTGCACCCGACGCATTGATAGTGCAGGATTTCTATGAGGAACTGGACAAAACCAAATACAATCCGGATGGTCGAATGTTCTATGTAAATTGTCAGGGAGGGCAATTCTCGATATTCTGTCAGGGTTTCGAAATGGTCGTTAGGCAACAACCTGTTCATCATCCACACCAAATATTAACATTAGAGCAGCGTAGAGGCATTAGTTTTTGCCGGAAGTCATATAAGGACTAAAATATAGTTTCATTGTTATACAACTCTGTATCATGCTATCATGCGCACACAACCGTTCAATGATTCACCGATGCCTGATTTTAGTGCAATAAATAGAAGCATTGCATGGATGACCGACCCTACGCTTCCTGCTCTTCTTGAAAAAACGTATCAGGTCATTATCACTAATCGCGACGCAAGGCCTTTTTTCTTGGTGGCTTATGATGCACTTTCTGAGATTACCGGTTACAATAAACGGCTTAATGTCGCGTATCAACTGAAAGATAGACTGCTCAATTATCTTAAGAGCCGATATATGGAAGGAGAGGAACTCGATAAGCAGAGTGACGAGTTCGAGTCTCTCATCCATTATTTGCAGATGCTTGACCATAGTTGCTCACATTGTGAGAACATCTATAAATTATATCGGGACAACCCCAATGTTCCGACACAGAAAATTGATGCCATTGTTTATTATCATTTCTTACAATACAATGACCACAAAGACGAGTTCCTTTGGCTCTCGCAAGCGAAATTCCATTTCGCACATATCGAAAAAGATGAAAGTGTAAATCGCTTGTATCTGCCATTATACGTGCATTTGTTCAAAGACAAATACGTGGCATCTCCTGCAATCAACTTCTGTCAATCTCTATTAGAGACTCAACAATATATACAACAAATTCTTAAAGGGGATAAGTGTGAACCCGTGACGGTAAAATCGTTTCCTATCGAACTGCGCAACTATTGCTTTGATCAATATATCGAAAACAAAGCTGATGAAGCGTTGAAAATACTATCTGAAGACAATGACCGTCCAGACCCTGCAACCACATACGAAGCAAAAATGGAGTTGCTGAGTGTAGAGGAATCTGTCTTCGACGATTCAGCGGATGATCCCGATACGAATCCAGAGGCGGTTCATATGGCTCAATATCTCATGGACCGATTGAAAGATGATTTGGGCATTGTAGATACTTCGTCAGCCAAAAGCCAACCATATTGCACCTATATCAGTCCCAATGCTCCAAAACCAAGAGAAGAAATAGAAGCGGACATTGTTATGGCTTCCAAAAGGAGTGCACAACGTTTTGCCAATAGATTACTCGCCATGAACAGACTTGGATATTTGGATTTCCTCGGCGACACTCCCAAAGAGGTCTTTGACTACCTTCATCAACGATACGATTTACCTTATTCAGCCGAAAATTTCGTGAGATATTTTAGATCGGAATAAAATCTTGCAGCATTCTTTCAACATCTTTGCAGAGTTCTTGCAGACTCTTTGCAGATAGCAATCTTGCCTCTTGCAGGGTTGCTTTTTTTATTGTACTTTTGCCACCGATTTCGAAAAGATGATGGCCGCTTCTTTTGTTTTGAAGACCCTTCTTGACGATTTTATATGGTAATACATGCTAGTGTACATAAACATGGTAAGTCCATATCAGTTATTTTATTTATTCACGAAACCTTCACGGCTGGATATACGCAACCGTTTTATCACAATGGCTAAAATAGAGCCTATGACCCACATCGATACGATGAAGGGTAAGTATGCGCGAACTGATAAGGTTTTTACCAAAGTTCGCAAGTTTGATGACCAAGTTATTGGCATCCGTCTCAAACATCCTGTTACCAACGACCCGCCTTCGGCTGCGCAGCAGACCGTGCAAGAAAAGTTCAAAACGATTCATGCACAGGTCAAGACTGCCTTTGCCGATGCTCAGCAGAAAGCTGCACTCCGCGACGAGTGGTTGCAACAGCACAGGTGCAAGACTCTGTATGGTTATGCTTTCCGTAAATTCTACCTCCAATCATTAACCCCTGAAAACCCTTAATGATATGGCACACGTAGAATGGAGCGCCGGTATCGATGCGGTATCAGGCGCATTGTCAAAACCAAGTAAACGTGGACAGCATTCTTGCAATAAGATGTTGCTCGGTACGCACCGCATTGCGGCTACTACCAGTAATAGTTGTACACGATTGTACCTGCGCAAGAAGGTGAAACGATCCACTTTGCCATCGCAACACGAACTGGATATCCGTGCCCGTTTTGCCGCTGTTTCACGTGCAGTCGTTGCACGTCGTCAGAACCTGGGTACCATCGCCAGCGACCAAGCGGCATTTGTTGCACAGAGGGACCTTGCAGACGGAAAGAAGACCTTTACTGCCTACCTCTGGTACGTTTGCGGTCAAGCTTACGATGCTCAGAACCCATAACATCTGGGATTCGAACGAAAAGCGTATTAATGTTCCTACGGCGAAAGCCTGTTATCAAAATAACAACCACCCCGCGAGAGGTGGTTGTTATTGTTCTATGTACACTGTGATTATTGCAATCTTACACCCGTTACGGAATACTGCGCGCCACCACGGATGATAATCAACTGGCCATCACGCATCACCTTAACAGCCGACTCATTGACGTTGATTTCATCAATCGCCGTTGTGTCATTACCCAGTTTCAGTCCTACTAGAATAGGATCGTGGTCAGCATAACGATACATCGATGTGTTGCTACTCTTGTAGCAATAGTTCCACTCGTCGGTATCGGCATTCAAGTGGTAAGGCACAGCCTTAGTAACCTGAGCTGCCATACTGGAATTAGCATACGCATGGTCGAGATAACCTACCAAATCATTATAAACATAACTATAACCATTCGGGTCATACTGCATCAACAGGTCGGTATAACCTTTGTCGCGAGTCAGAATCAGGTTCGACTCCTCCATCGTATAAGCGTTCAGGTCACCCATGACCAATATATCCGGATCATTTTCAGCAGCGTCGTCCAGGTAATAGGTTACCTGCCTCATGTTGCTTTGACGCGTTCCATCACCTGTATCGCTATAGCTGTCTTTTGCCTTGAAGTGATTGAGCGAGATATTAAATTTCTCCCCCGTAGCCTTGTGACGGAAACACTGAATAGCCTCGCGAGAGTGATAGGTATAGTTGGAAGCGCTATACGGAGTGATGTAGTTGCCCACCGGCTCTATCTTATCCTTGCGGTAGATATAGCATACCATAATCTGGTCGGCATATTCGAAACCGGCATTTACCCAGTCGTATCGGTCTGCTCCTGCTAGATCATTCAGCATCTCCACCAAAACGGACGAAGCACGGTTACCTTGCTCCACTTCACAGAGAGCGTAGATATCCGCGTCCATGTGGTACAAACCACTGGATATCTTTATTTTCTGCCTAGCCAAACGCTCCTCTGTTGTGGCACCAGCATAACCGCCCAGCGTCACAAAGAAGTTCTCCAGGTTGGCACCGCATATCACCACATTCGCATTACCTAGATCAGGACGCTCTGTCGGAAATTCATTGTAGATAATGGTTGGACTATTTGTTGCTTCCAAATGGTTAGCCGAAGTCACTGTTGCTTGCAATCCGCGAATGATAGCACCCGGACGGCAACCATACTGGAAATAAACTCCGCTCAGCATACAGCTATCGTTCGTATTCTTGGCTATCGCCTGCGTATAAGCCGATGTGCCTTCCTCTCCATACTCTTCCGGGCTACGCAAACGATGCGGAGCCACCACATTAGTACTGGTGTTGCACAGGTAGAAATCGTTGGTGAAAGTCAGCGTCTTGCCTATCCACGGAGTCCAGCCACCGGCAAAATCAGTCTCAAAATCCACTTCGGTCTTGGTGGTGTCGATCGGATCGGGAGGCACGATTGGTTTGGAATGGCTCACATAGCGGGCACTCGTTGCTTCGGGCGTCGTATTGTTGTAATACTGATATACAGCGGTCAAGGTCAATGTATCATTCACCTCCAGCCCTAAAGCGCTAAAAGTCGTCGATGCTCCATTAGCGTCTTTCAGACCATAGACATAGATACTACCCGTCGCGTCCTCTATATACAGATTGCAATACTGTTCGCTTACGAAACTGGTTACAACACCTGTCAAGATATAGCGCTTGCCATCGTTCTTGGAAATAAATTCACTGATACTGATAGGCACCGGCGTCCATACTTCACCCGACAATACGTGGAATGAACCGCTTACTATTTCCGCTCTACCTCCATAGTTCTTCAAATAACCGGTAACCTCTACATAGTCGCCTACCGACAACTCGCGTTTGTCTTCATCTGTTTGACCCGTCAAACGGAAACATTCCAACAGACTAGTCGAGCCTGTTGACGAATCATCAATAAAGAAATCAGCATTCTGATAACTAGGATAGCCACTCTTCCACTTTGTCACATATCCACGTACCGTATAAGTATCCGTTGATTGGGTTCCATCCGTCAAATTGAGCGCATTATAAACGCTTATGATCTCATTTACCGTTTTATAATCTGCCGCTTGCGCTACCATCGCAGGCAGCAAAAGTAAAAATAAGAATATTTTTTTCATAATCATTCTCTGTAGAATATTGTGCATCGAGGGCGGATATCAACCGCCCTCGAGCTAGTTCTGTCGACTTTCGACTTTTGACTTTCGACTATATTAGTCCTTAAACTTAGCGCAAAGGAACTCGCGGTTCAAACGCGCAATATTGGCCAAGCTAACGCTCTTCGGGCACTCAGCAGCGCAAGCGCCGGTGTTGGTGCAGTTACCGAATCCGAGTTCATCCATCTTAGCCACCATAGCCTTAGCACGCTGAGCAGCCTCGATCTTGCCTTGCGGCAGCAGAGCCAGTTGGCTCACCTTAGCCGCAACGAACAGCATAGCCGATCCGTTCTTACAAGCCGCAGCACACGCACCGCAACCGATACAGCTGGCTGCATCCATAGCCTCGTCGGCTACCGGCTTTGGAATAGGTATGGCGTTGGCATCAGGCACACCACCGGTATTGACGCTAACGAAACCACCGGCCTGCATGATCTTGTCGTACGCCTGACGATCTACCATCAGGTCTTTGATTACAGGGAACGCACGGCTACGCCATGGCTCTACGGTGATGGTCTCGCCGTCTTTGAACTTACGCATGTGCAGCTGACAAGTGGTAATCGCACTGTCTGGTCCGTGCGGGTGACCGTTCACATACATCGAGCACATACCACATATACCCTCACGGCAATCGTGATCGTAGGTCACAGGGTCTTTGTGCTCCGCTATCAGCTGCTCGTTCAGGATGTCGATCATCTCTAGGAACGATGCACCTTGGAAAACATGTTTCAGCTCGTAGGTCTCGAAATGTCCCTGAGCCTTGGGTCCTGCTTGTCTCCAAACACGAACCTTAATATCAATGTATTGATCCATAATCGTTAATCATTAAACATTAAACCTTCCACATTAATTCTTGTAGTTACGTGTTTTACGTTCCGTGAATTCGTAGTCAAGCGGTTCCTTTATGAGTTGCGGCTCTTGGCCTTCGCCCATATATTTCCAGCAACCTACATAGCTGAACTTATCGTCCTGACGGAGAGCCTCGCCTTCCGGTGTCTGGTATTCCTCGCGGAAGTGACCACCGCAGCTCTCTTCACGATGTAGAGCATCGACAGCCATCAGACGGCCTATCTCGATAAAGTCAGCCAGACGAAGGGCTTTCTCCAGTTCGTTGTTCAGATGGTTAGCATCGCCCGGAATATAGACATTGGTCCAGAATTCTTTCTTGATGGCATCGATCTTCTTGATACCTTCCTTCAAGCCCTCAGCGGTACGACCCATGCCGACGAAGTCCCACATGATGAGACCTAGTTCTTTGTGGATCGAGTCAACCGAACGCTTACCTTGGATAGCCATCAGGCGGTCTATCTTATCTTGAACAGTTTTCTCCGCCTCAGCAAACTCAGGCAGATCGGTACTCATACGAGGAACACCAATCTGGTCGCTCAGGTAGTTTTGGATAGTATAAGGCAGTACGAAATATCCGTCAGCCAGACCTTGCATCAGGGCCGAAGCACCCAGACGGTTAGCTCCGTGGTCGGAGAAGTTAGCCTCACCGATACAGAACAGACCCTTAACGCTGGTTTGCAGCTCATAGTCAACCCAGATACCACCCATCGTGTAGTGGATAGCCGGGAAGATCATCATCGGGTTCTCGTACGGATTCTCGTCCACGATTTTCTCATACATCTGGAAGAGGTTGCCGTATTTCTGAGCCACTACATCTTTACCCAGACGTTGGATAGCTTCGCTGAAATCTAGGAATACTGCCAGGCCGGTATTGTTCACGCCGTAGCCCTTGTCGCAGCGCTCTTTGGCAGCACGGCTGGCCACGTCACGCGGAACGAGGTTTCCGAATGCCGGATAGCGACGCTCCAAGTAGTAATCGCGATCTTCCTCAGGTATATCGCGTCCCTTGATCTCACCTGCCTGCAGACGTTTAGCGTCCTCCAGTTTCTTCGGTACCCAGATACGTCCGTCGTTACGAAGCGATTCGGACATCAGGGTCAGTTTGCTCTGGAAATCACCGTGCTTAGGAATACAGGTCGGGTGAATCTGTGCATAGCATGGGTTAGCAAAATAGGCACCATGACGATACATCTGCATAGCAGCCGAACCATTCGATGCCATTGCGTTTGTACTCAGGAAGAAGGTATTGCCGTATCCGCCCGAACCAACTACCACTGCATGACCGAAGAAACGCTCAATGCGACCGGTCACCAGGTTGCGAGCGATGATACCACGTGCACGCTTCTCGCCGTTCTCATCCGCAATCAGCACGATGTCCAGCATCTCGTAGCGGGTGTACATCTTCACTTTACCTTTACCTATCTGACGGCTCAGTGCGCTATAGGCTCCCAGCAACAATTGCTGACCGGTCTGACCCTTAGCGTAGAATGTACGGCTCACCTGTGCTCCACCGAACGAACGGTTGTCCAGCAGACCTCCGTATTCGCGAGCAAAAGGAACACCTTGTGCTACGCACTGGTCAATGATATTGTTGCTGACCTCAGCCAGACGATATACGTTCGCCTCACGAGCACGGTAGTCGCCGCCCTTGATGGTATCATAATAGAGACGATAAACCGAGTCTCCGTCATTCTGATAGTTCTTCGCAGCATTGATACCGCCTTGTGCTGCTATACTGTGCGCACGACGCGGACTATCTTGGATACAGAAGTTCAGTACGTTGAATCCCATCTCTGCCAACGAAGCGGCAGCACTGGCACCGGCCAAACCGGTTCCGACAACGATGATGTCCAAACGACGTTTGTTAGCGGGATTAACCAGTTTCTGATGATTCTTATAGTTCGTCCATTTCTGCTCCAGCGGACCGACAGGTATCTTAGCCATCTCCGGAGTGATAACGGGTATCTGAGCTTCCTTCACTTTCTTTGCGGCCTTTTCCACTACAACTTCTGCTGCTTCCACAGCTTTCTTTGCAGCCTTTACGGCTGCTTTCTTAACAGTCTTCTTAGCTGTCTCGATTATTTCTTCTTTCTTTGCCATAATACATTCAAATTTAAAATTGCTTTAGCAAAGCATTCCGATTCCCATTCCTAGATAATATAGCACCACTGCGGCAAAAGGCAGCACAACAAGAGTAGCCATGATTGTACTAATCACCTCTACGCGTTTTTGCCACTTGAGGTTGTTGAGTCCCATAGAAGTCATAGCAGAGCCCACACCGTGATTGAGGTGAAGCCAGAGTACTACGAACCAAAGAAGGTAGAGCACGCAATAAACCTGGCCCCAAACAGGCTCGGTAAATAGTGCTTTTACATAGGCAGCCCCGTTCTGCGGGTCGAAAGCGCCGGTCTCGATACCGGTTAACTCAGCGAACTGCATCTTAAACCAGAAATTGTAGAGGTGCAAACAGAGGAAGCCGAGAATCACAAAACCCAGAACGAGCATGTTCTCCGATTCCCAAGTCACACCTTCTTTCTTTGCGCGTACTTCGTAACGATCATTACCGCGTGCTGCGCGATTCTGAATCGTGAGATACAGACCATAGCAAAAATGCACCAGCACCAGGAATGCTATTCCCAGCGAGCCTACTACGGCATACCAGTTAGCGCCTAACAGGCTACAGATAGTGTTGTAGGCCTCTTCGCTGAATACCAGCGCAAGGTTCATACAACCATGGAACAGCAAGAAAAAGACCAATGCTGCTCCACTCAGGGCCATCACAAACTTACGGCCGATAGATGAATCTTTTAACCACATAAAGATTGTTTGTTTTTAGTGAATTATTATTATCGTTTTTTGTGTATTTTTTTTGTTTGTGCACACCTTTGCGGCTGCAAAGGTACTACAAATTTTCCAAATGTGCAAGGTTTCTTCAAAAAAAAACGATTATGCCTGCATAAATTGCCGGTTTGGCAAGAAAATCACCAATTGTTTGCATACATGCAAATTTCTTTGTACCTTTGCACCGAATTTAATTTGCCGTAGTGTGGCTATATGCAAACACATAGTATCCTTGGCCCTTTGCGCCTTACCGTTTGTGACTTCTGTAGCGCAGGTGTCTAACGCAGGCCGGTCGGTGTTCTCGTTTATGAGTCTGCCGGCTTCGTCACGCATCAATGCGCTGGGTGGCAGCAACGTTAGTCTCAGCGATGGAGACGTGTCGATGGGTATGTGCAATCCTGCTTTGCTGCACAACGAGACAGACAAAGTGCTGCAACTCAATTTCTCTTACTATCTACCGGGCACTATGTTTGGTTCGGTGCTCTACGGCCACAATTTCGGACGATCAAAGATCGAACCGGCCTTTCAGGGAGAAGGTGAGCCCGACAAACCCAACTATTTTGCAGTCGGCATCCATTATCTCGATTACGGCAAGATGCAGTATGCTGATGAGGATGGCCATCTCACGGGTGGCACGTTCGGGGCACGCGATATCTTGATTGATGTCATGTATGCTCGCCAACTGAACAAGATGTTCAAGGTGGGTGTAACACTCAAGCCGGTTTATAGCATCTACGAGCACTATTCGTCCTTCGCTATCGGAGCCGATGTCGGCGCACATTTCCAGTTGCCCGACTCCACATTCCAGATGGGTCTGGTGTTGCAAAACATAGGCTGGCAACTCAAGGGGTTCTATTCCGAAGAAGGAGGCTCCAATCATGAGATGCTTCCACTCAATCTGCAACTCGGTCTAACCTATCGCATCAAGCATGCTCCGCTGCGTTTCCACCTGCAGATACACAATATGCAGACATGGTATCTCAACTACGAATGGACCAGCTTGGACAAGAGTCCCACGACGGGCGATTTCCTGCCGCACGATATCAAATGGTACGACATGCTTTTCCGCCATACTATTTGGTCAATCGAAGTGGTGCCCAAGAGCGAACGATTCTATATCGCTCTCAGCTACAACCATCGTCGTCGTGCCGAACTCAATCTGGTGGACCAACGCTCGCTGGCCGGCTTCTCACTGGGCGCTGGAGTACGAATCAAGCAGGTGCGCGTCGGTTTCGCACTTAGCCAGATGACTAAGTCCAACTTCTCGTACCAAGCCGGCATAACACTCGATATTAATTCACTGCTCAAATAAATCTAAAATACAATCATGCTATCTCCCTTAATCGTAGCCATCGACGGCTATTCATCCTGCGGTAAATCCACTATCGCCAAAGCGCTGGCCAAACACGCCTGCTCCACTTATGTGGACACGGGGGCTATGTACCGTGCTATCGCACTCTTCATGACGCGCCAGAATGTAACACGACCGGAGAGCATCATCCGCGAACTGGACCAAGTTCATATTGGTTTTACCACTACGCCCGACGGCGCTCAGCATGTTACGCTCAATGGCAAGGACGTAGAGTCGGAGATTCGCACACTCGAGATTGGCAATCGTGCCAGCGAGATTTCTACCATCAAAGAGGTACGCGCTTTTCTCGTTGCGCAGCAACAGAAGATGGGCGATTCCGGTTGCGTGATGGACGGACGCGACATCGGCACCGTCGTTTTCCCGAATGCCGACCTCAAACTCTTTCTGACGGCTCGGCCGGAAGTACGTGCTCAGCGCCGTTTCGACGAATTGATTGAGAAGGGCGAGCATCCTGATTTTGACGACGTTCTGCGCGATGTCAACGAGCGCGACTATCGCGATACCCATCGTGCCGAATCGCCTCTCCGCCAGGCCGAAGACGCTATCGTAGTGGACAATAGCGAAATGACGCGCGAAGAGCAACTGAAGGTCGTGTGCGATATCTACGACAAGGCTTGGAAAAAGAAATACGAAGCTGTTTTCGGACGTAAGTGTGAAGATTAGTATCGATCCTCATAGTGGTTTCTGTTTCGGTGTAACCAGTGCCATTCGCACAGCCGAAAAAGAGCTCCAAAACGGAGCTCTCTATTGCTTAGGCGATATTGTTCATAATGGTCAGGAAGTGGCAAGATTGGAGCAGATGGGGTTGCAAACCATCGATTACGACGATCTGCGTACACTACCCTCTCATTCGCGCGTCCTGCTTCGAGCACACGGAGAACCGCCTAGCACCTACTGGATTGCTCGCCGACGCAATATCGAGATAACCGATGCCACTTGTCCGGTGGTGAAGAAACTGCAAGAACGTATTCGCGCTTGCTACGAGCAACACAAAGGGGACGAATCGTTACCTCCGCAGATTGTCATCTACGGCCAACCCGGCCATGCAGAAGTTATCGGCCTTCAGGGCCAAACCAACAATACGGCGCTTGTTATTGAATCGATTGACCAACTCGACCGAATAGATTTCTCACGACCTATCTATCTTTTCTCGCAGACCACCAAATCGGTCGAAGGATTCCAAAGCCTCATAGAGGCAATAAAATCTAAAATCTTAAATTTGCAATCTGCAATTATCCCCGAGGTCCACGACACTATCTGTCGCAACGTAGCCAACCGTGTACAGCAATTGCGCGATTTCTCGCGAGCTAACGATCTGGTCATCTTTGTCGGCGGCACCAAATCCAGCAATGCTCGCGTCTTATACAAACATTGTGTTGAGGCGAACCCCAACACAATATTCATTTCTTCTCCGAATGAGATCACTCATTCACTCATTCACTCATTCACTCATTCATCCGCCGACTGTCGGGTCGGAATCTGTGGTGCTACCAGCACGCCTTTATGGCTGATGGAGCAAGTGCGTGATAGGCTGCTAACCGTTATCTAACGCTTGTCAGCTTCTTTATTTTCGCATTAAGTTTATCTTTCTTCAGCAGCTCTTCTATGGTCAGGTGCATGCGATAGTTCCAGAAATGGCGCGGATTAGCAGGCACGTTGATTCTTTCCGCATGCGGATCTTTCAGTCGCACATCACCATCTATCGCCAGCCAGTCTTGCAGCGGCAGAATCACCCACATAGCCGGACTGTACATATGCTGATTGATGATAAATTCGGCTATTTCCGGACTCATCTCTTGCGGGGCATCGCCCCACCAGCCCATCTGCTCGTTGTAGAACTGCTGCGTCACGGCGCGATCTTCTTCCCACCATGCGCGTAGCGGATTCATATCGTGCGTACCGGTGGTACAAACGCTCTGGTAAGGTGCATCGGCCGGATGAGCGAACTTGATAGTTGGATCTTTCGGCATACGTTGAATCTCCAGACTCAGTATCTGTAGTTCGTGCATTACGTCAGGCACGCAAGCCGGAACCATACCCAGATCCTCGCCGCAGCATAACATCTTGGTCGCACCTATCAGCGTCGGCAGTTTCCTCATAGCCGAGTCACGCCAGAATTGCGTGTGACGGCGATAGAAATAGTCATTGTAGATACGCATCAGGGCCTCTTTCTGATCACTGTAGAGTTCGTTGAACGAATGGCTCTGATAGATGGAGATACGCGGATGCAACCAACCAGGACGACGCTGATCTTCCACCATCAGCACTTCGCAGTGCAGATAGATCAGTCCGTTGCAGATATTCTTCACAGCCTCAGCGCTCAGTCCACTGGCTTTCAACTGTTTATCGTCATTCAGCAGTCGGTCAGCCCACTCCTGCACCTTAGCCTGCGTATCAAATTCCGGACGGAACCAATATATATATCCGTCGTTCGTATTCAGCGCATGCTGCTTAGCCCATTCGGTATCGTAACCCAGCACATCGCCTAGGAAATTCGAACGAATAAATGGTTTCGTCATGCGATCCCAATCCAGGCAAACGCCTTGTGCGCATAGATCATCGTAGCTGTATGGCAATGCCGGCACAAAATGTCCGCATAGACCCCATACATCCGATTTGCGCATTTGCCAGATACGGAAGAATCCCAATATATGGTCCACACGATACGCATCGAAATAATCTTGCATCTTGCGGAACCGCTGTTGCCACCAGCCGAAGTTATCCTCAGCCATCTTGTCCCAGTTGTATGTCGGGAATCCCCAGTTCTGACCGCTGATTGAGAAATCGTCAGGCGGAGCACCGGCACTGGCATCCAGGTTGAAGAGTTCCGGATAAACCTTTGCATCCACCGAATCCGGACTGATGCCGATAGGTATATCGCCCTTCATCGCTACGCCTATCGAGTGAGCATAAGCTACTGCGTCTGCCAGCTGTTTGTCCGCATGGAATTGCAAGAATTTGTAGTAGTCAGCCGGTTGCTTGTCACGCTTGCTCAGGAACGCCGCGTACGATTCCAACCAGTTGCTGTTTTTTGCTTCAAAGGCCTTGTATTCCTCACTGCTGAATAGCGCATCTTTGTCTTGTTTGTACAGCGCCTTGAAGAATACCGTCTTGGCATCATATACACACTGATAATCCGCTATCGGCTTCGCGTTAAACTCTGCCTTCTGAGCCTCATATTTCTTCTTCTGCGCCGGCGTCAAACGCCCCATTTTCTCGATATTGATATATATCGGGTGCAGCGCAAACACGCTCACGGCGTTGTACGGATAGCTATCCAGATTGTTATGACGCAGCGTCGTATCGTTGATGGGCAGCGTCTGAATCATTTTCTGCCCCGTCTTAGCAGCCCAATCGGCCATTTTCTTTAGGTCTTGGAACTCACCTATACCGAATCCCTCTTCTGTCCTCAGCGAGAATACCGGCACTGCCACACCCGCACCTTTCCATCTGGGCTGCGTACGGCGGAAGCCGCGATCGTTCTGGATGATGACCTGATCTTTGCTTACGCCCCAGATCTGGCGGTTCTCACCCCATTCCATATCCACCGTATTGCCGGTCTTCAGGTCATAAACCAGATATTTGTATTCTACCACATCTTGGTTTTTTACCTCTATCTCTGCGTGCCAAACGGGGAAATGACAATCGCACATCACCAGTTTGTTTGCCTCATCCCAGTTGCCCAACGCATCGCAGTTACCCACGATGGCCACACCCTGCGACGGCAGTATCTGCGGCATGTCAATCGAGAAACGGATATTGGCTGTCTTCTTCTCCCTTCCTTTTAGGGAAGGGTTGGGGTTAGGCTTTCTGCTAAACAGCGCTTTCAGGAAAGCGGTTGTATAGAAACTGTCCTCGTACGTACTGGCTTGCCATGCGTCGCGCACTACTATCTGACGACTCTTGACTTTCGACTTTTGACTTTCCGTCAAATCCAACGTTCTGGGTTCGCCGGCCTCATAGATAAACCTACCGTCTTGCAATCGAATCGCATACTTATATTGTATGCTGCCGGCAAAATCGCTAATCGGCACATTCACCTGCCAGAAATCCGTTCCTTGGCATGTCAGCGCCAACGGCTCTTTCTCGGTCCAACCCAAAATCGACTCTTGCGTCTCTATCACGCATAGCGTCTGGCCATACTCGGCACGATAATGAATCTGAAAACTGATGTTCATGGTATATTATTGTGTTTTAATATTTACTAAAAAAACCTTTGCGACTGCAAAATTACTACAAATTTTTCAAATGTACAAGATTTTTAATAGAAAAATATCGTCTGTGCTTGCACAAGCGTATTTTTTTGATTAAAAAGATTGGCGTTCGTACAAAAGTGCGAACGAAATTTCGGAGGGAACCCTTTAGGGGCGTGCCGAAATTTGTGGTGTTTTTCTTAAAAAAAACCACGAAATACAGGGTAGCAACGTATTTATTACCCAGAGTAGTACTCCCGCTAACGCCGCATTGGGCGTACCGAAAAGTAGCATTGCCCATGCGCCACGCACTCCCACTTCCACTATCGGCACATTCGGAGTAATGGTTACCAGCAGATAATAAATCGGCATCTGTAGCCAAACGGACGCAACCGCCAAATCACTCATTTCCAGTCCTTTTAGGGCAAACAACACGAACGCCAATTGCACGCACCAACATAACAAGCGGACAAAACTCTGCGCCAGACTGACAGCAATTGTCCTTCGCGAAACCACTGCCCAGCGTTTCAGCAGTCGTGGGGCAAAATAGAGTGCCGGCACCAATAACAAGAAAACAACAGCGATGGTTATGAAATAAGAAAACCTCCAATCTCCAATCTCCAATCTCCAATTAGCGATCATCGCTATCGCTCCGCAGGCGATAATCGCGGCTGTCATCGTTGCACTTCCCACAGCCCCCATACTCAGCACTCGCGGCCAAATATTAGAAGTCCTTCCCTTTAGGGAGGGGTTTGGGGTAGGCTCGTCTTCCTCTCGCCTCTCGCCTCTCGCCTCTAGCCTTTCACGTGCCATTAACAATGCACGTGATGGATATTCTCCTAATCGCCAGGGAGTTATCAGCCCCGCCAATTTGCTGTAGTAAACCTGCCTATGCGCCTCCCGCCAACTCATCATTCCATCATTTCTCTCATTCCCTAACTCACTAATTCCCTCATTCATTAGCGTCTTCCACCTCCACGCCTCTATCAGCATATTCACCGGCATCAGCAGAACGCACAATCCCATTGCCAGCCATTGCGGCCAACCCATGCTCCGCAGACTGTCTGCCACTAGGCCGTAATCGGGATAACGCACCAATCGCCACACCAGGTAAACCAGCGCCGCAACAGCGATAGCCCATTCCAGAATATGTAACCAGACTTTCTTTTCCATGCAATGCTATATGTGTAATGTTGAATGTGTAATGTTTACAACTCCCGCCATTTTTTGTTCTTCTAGATTGGGAGAACAAAATCGTTGTTTTTGCCTCTTCGAGGACGTGTACCGCCGTTGGCGGTGAGGGTACGTCCTAGCGGACTACGTTAAGTTTACTTATAAGTAGGCTGATTGGGACGGACACTCGCAAACGCGACCAGCGTTAACGGACTCGCAGAGGTGTTTTTCTTGTTTTTGTTTTATAATTATTATTTTCGGCGCGCAGCGCTATTTTTATTATTTTTTTCTATTTTTGTAAGCGCAGCGCATTTTTCTTTTTAGGTCGAACGTGATTTCGCTGCAAATTTACTGCTTTTTTTGCACATATGCAAAATTTTTTGTATCTTTGCACGAATTTTTACCATGAAACACCTTCTCAAAATCGGCATAATCGTTTTCCTCCTACTCCCTTCCTTTCAGGGCGGAGGATTGCCTGCGGCCATCCGAATCGAGAATGCTGAGGATAGGCCGTCGTCTCTTGACTCTCGACTTTTGACTCTTAACTACAATCTCGACGAAATCATCCTCGACATCTACAATGCCGCTATCGAACTGAGCGAAACCGATTACGAACAGTTGCAAACAGACCTGTACGCTTTGCACGATGCGCCCATCAATCTCAATACGGCTACCGACGAAGAACTGACGCAACTCTATTTCCTCTCTCCGCGCCAGATAGATGATATCCTGGCGTATGTCGGCCGCCATCCGATGGAAAGCATCTACGAACTACTACTCATCCCTTCGCTGGCCGACTACGAAGTGCGCGACTTATTGCCTTTTGTCTATGTAGCCCCTACCCCTCTAACCTTTAATAATAACATGTACGCGCGTGAAGTTTTTCACGATGCCAAACACGAATTGATTACGCGTATCGACGCACGCAATTTGGAGCAATTCGAGGGCACCGATCCGGTGTATATCCAGACACGCTATAAGTTTGATTATCAGCGCCGTGTGATGTTTGGCGCGCAACTCCGCCGACCTGCTGGCGGCATGGCCGAAGATCTGCAATACGGAGCATGGCTGCAACTGAAAGATATAGGCTGTCTCCATACGCTCGTTGCCGGCAATTTCCAAGCCTCTTTCGGCCAAGGACTGGTACTCGCGCCCGTTTTTCGGACCGGCAAATCGTCGTACGTCAGCAATATCGGCCAGCAGCAACAGGGCTTGCGCTATTATTCCTCGGTCGATGGCCAGGGATTGCATGGCGCAGGCGCCACTTTTCGAAAAATCTTCAATCCGCATACTCGACTGGATATCAGCGCCTTGTATAGTATGCGCAGAGCCAACGATTCGGTCTGGCACCATTTGGTGGGAACCAATCTGACACTTCGCCACAAGCGATTGCAGGTCGAACTGACTGCCATCGAAAATATCTGGTCCGACAGCATCCGTCCGTATCGCAACATGGCCTACAATCAGCATTATTTCCGTGGCACTAATCAGGCTGTTTTGGGCGCTTCTGTTCGTTACAACCACGGTTGGTTCGACGCCTTCGCAGAACTCGCCACCGCCCAGAATTTTAAGCGTTTCAAAGAAACGCTAAACGGCGAAGCCTCTCAACGCGAAGCTCTCAACTCGCAAAAATGGGGCTTTGGTGCCATTGCCGGCAGCAGGTTTTACCCTGCTTCAGGAATCTCCCTCGTCGCCCTTTATCGCTACTATTCGCCTTATTTCGACAATGCGCTCGGTTATGCTTTTTCCGAAACTTCGCGTATCGGCGACGAGAATGGTTTCTATCTTGGTTTCGACTTGTCGCGGTGGCGTAATTGGCGCATCAATGGTTATGCCGATTTGTTCTATTTCTCCGGCCGCAAATATGGCATTTCTTATGCACCTTCTTGGGGTTATGACGCTCTGCTCGAAACTCAGTATCACTCACCCCTAACCGCTAACCGCTCACCCTTCACCGTTATCTTGCGCCTTCGTGCCAAAGAGAAAGGTCGCTTAGCGACCTATTCTATAAGAGCACAATTCAACTACGAGTATGGTCAATGGTCTTTCCGCACCACCGCCGAAGCCAATCTAACTTCTCAACGAACCTCTGGTTCTATAAACCTGCAAAGCAGTATAAACAGCGCTCCAAGCGCGTTAAACGCGGCAGAGCCGCAATATGCCTACGGTTACACCGTTTTTCAAGACATTAGTCTTGACCTCTCTCGCCTCTCGCCTTTAACCTCTCGTCTCCCATTAGGCTTCTACTTCAGAGCTCAAGCCTTCGATGCTCGCGATTGGGCCAATCGCATCTATTGCTACGAGCACGATGTGTTGTATGCTTTTTCTGTACCGGCGGTCTATGGTTTAGGCGGCCGAGCCTATCTGGGACTGCGCTGGCAGATTATTCCTCAACTGGCACTCTATTTCCGCGTCAGCGAAACCCTCTACGCCCGCGATTGGTACATCTCTAAACACCCCGAATGGCCCTCAAATTTGAAATCTCCAATCTCAAATCCCAAATTGTCCGTCCCGTCTAGGACGGACTTGCACCTCCTCCTCCGCGCCACCTTGTGATTTCTCCTTTTTGTAGGATGATGAAAACATCCGTTGTTTTTGCTTCGCTGCAGGATATTACCGTCGTTTTTATTGTTTTAACTCCAAGAGAGAGAGAATGGGCGCCGAAGAAGGTTAACCAAAAATGTTTTTGCTGGCGGTGTTATAAGTGATTTACCTCCTGCGGAGGTGAAGGTACGTCCTAACGGACCACGGGAAGTTTACTTACAAGTAGGCTGCTTGGGACGGACATTCGTAAGCGCAATTAGCGCAGAATCGCTTGTAACAACGGCGGGGTTTTTATTGTTTTTGTCTCGTTTTCGTAAGCGTCAGCGCGTTTTCGGTTATATTTATTATTTTCTCCGCGAAGCGGTATTTTCTTTATTTTTGTTTAATTTTTCAATATCCTATGTTCCTTTTTTCTACATCTATTTCCCTTTTGCAAACTACCATTTAAAAATGTGTATTTTTTTGTATGTTTTACAGCAAAAAATTTGCGTGATTCAAAAAAAAGCAGTACTTTTGCAGTCCAAATGTGTATATAATACACACCCCGATTTTTTTACAACATTTTTCTTCTAAAGAGAAACACACGTAAGAACCATAAATCAGACTGACGTGAAGAAATGCCTCGGATGGCATTTTGAGTTTGAGCGCCGCGGGTAGCGGATTGAGCGAAAACATAGAAGGGCGCGACCCTTGCGGTCACGCAGCCGAAGGGCTCTAGGGTAGCGACGTACAGGGTAGGAGCGACCGCCTAGAAATTTGAGCACGGGGTCATATCGTAGGCAAATCGGGATTAAGTCATGGTAAACACATGAGTTACCCCACCAACCGAAAGTAAAGAACATAGTAAAAAGTCGAAAAAAAGAAATATATGGCCCATGAGGTTGTGAGATACAGGGGAGAAGAAAAAGGTCATAAAGACCGCGCCGCTGCATTTACGGTAAATACTACAATTCGAAAATAATAAATAATAAGCAATATGAAATCATTACATTTAACTTTATCATCTAAAACCCATAAATGGCTCCTCTTGCCGTTTATATTCCTTACCATCTTCTCCTCCTCCGCCTGGGGAGATTCATGGTCATTAACTTATTCCGATTTCAGCACAACGAGTTATGCTGCAAATGATGGGTCACATACAAAAAGTGGCATATCTTATACGACAGCTAACGTAATGCAACAGAGTTCTAAGATTCAAATCAAGAAGAGTGGAGCATACATATATAACACTACCGCGATGCCAGGAGATATTACAAGTATCACTCTCACAAGTGGTTCTAATGTTGTTATAAAAGTAGGCTCCTCTAGCAATCCATCAAGTGGAACTACTATTTCAAGTGGCGCTACTGTCTCTAGTGGAAATAGATATTTCTACATTACTTCTAACGGAAGTACAGCTACAGTTACAACCATTACAGTAAATTACACGTCTGCTGGCCCTGTTGACCCAACAATTACTTTTAACGATGGCACATATACCATTGGAGGGTCCGCATTAGATTTGAGTACATTGTTCTCATCCAATAGTACTGGAGCTGTAACATATAGTGTTACCAATGCAAACGGTACAGGAGCAACTTGTACGTCTGCGGGTTCTTTTACGGCCACAACAGCCGGATCTTGTACAGTACAAGCATCGCAAGCTGCCGCAACTGGTTATAATGCCAAAACAGTGACGGCAACAATCACCGTGCAGAATTGCTCAGACAATCTCACGGTAAATATCACCCCGGCATCTCATGGTACATTTGTTGTGTACAAAGGAAACAATACATCCGGACCTGTTGTAAGTAATGGTGATGTAATCCCGAACTGCAGCCAAGTGCAATTATATGTTGTGGCTACGCCTGATCCCGGTTATGAGGTTGGAAGTTACAAATCTACTCCTGTTGCCGATGCATATGCTACCAACTTATTCTTCTATCATGCCGGACACGGAAGTCGGACTCGCACCATCTCTGTTGAGTTTGTGCCTGCTTGTTCAACTCCGACTATTTCCTTTACCCCAACTGCTGTCACAAAATATTGGGGCGATGGTAAATTTACTTTAGCACCAACTATTACAGGAAATGATCTGGAAGCAGAACTAACTTATAGCAGCAACAAAACTTCTTGTGCAACTGTTGATGCTAATACAGGTGAAGTAACCATTGTCAATGCGACAGGTAATGGTGCGCCGGTAACTATTACGGCGACACTTGCTGCAGCCTCTGATGGAGACGATTGTCAAAAGAGTGTCAGCGCAAGTTATACGCTTGACATATACAATAAAGTAACATGGTTGGTAAACGGAGAAGAAACCAATGCCGGTAGTCCAACCACATTCACAACCGCAGGGGGTAAGATTACAGCCATTCCTACAGCGCCGGACGGAGCATCCGTTTGTGCCGGTAAAACTTTTGTTGGTTGGACCACAAGCGCATACTCCGGCGATGCTGCTCCAACGCCATTATACACAAGTCTCAGCGACTTTTCAAGTCTTTTTGTAAATGATAACCTAACCTTCTATGCTGTATTTGCAGAAGGTAGCGGTGGAGGCGGCGGTGGAGGAGGCACCTCTACATATACGCTTACTAATGCGGAAATAACCGCAGCATACATAAGTGGTACGACCGGCACTTATGGAGCCCATACTGTAACTTCAACATCTGGAACATGGGGTGGTCAAATTATAATTGGACTCCTTAATGGAGAGTATTATATAGGAACCAGAAAGAATGCAGATAATAGCCATGTGGCATCCCCGACATTTACCAACAACATTTCAAGTATAGTTATAACTGCTCGTCACAATGCTGCATCTGCTAGATCTATATACATATGTTCTTCATCTGCTACTGCACAACCTTCTTCTGGAGATATTGGAAGTGGCTCGATTCCTGCCGGCCCTGGTAGTGGTGTCTATACTGCTTGGACTGATGTACCTATTACATTTACCGGAGAACACAAAAGTTTCAATATTTATGCTAATGGCGGCTTGCAGATTAAAGCGATTACCATAACAACCTCAGGTAGTGGTGGTGGCGGCGGTTCGTACACCGACTACTCAACCACATGCGGTAACTGTTTGGCAGCGCCGGAAGTACACGTTGATGCGAAAACAGACCATGTTATCCTATCGTGGGCTGCAGTGGAAGGTGCAACAGGATATAATGTTACTTGTTCCGGAGGCTCTGTTTCTGTTAGCGGAACTACTGCGACCATTACCGGTCTCACCAGCGAAACGAGTTACACATACACTGTTCAATCGGTTGGTCCTAATCCTCCGTACGACTGTTTCCCTGTAAAGAATGGTTCATTTACCACTCCGGGAGCAACAATTGATATTGTAGAATGGCAAGAAAATGCTGCGGTAATCTACGTAGATAAGGAAGAAGGTGTTAACCCGCTTGTTATCATTGATGGAGAGGTTGAACATGGTTCTATTAGTGGTAAAATTGCTACAGACCTATTCTTCTCGAAATATTTTGAGGGGGCAGGTTCTATGAAATTAGTGGCCATCTTCAATGGTACAGGAAAGGAAATATCTTTGGCTAATTACACAATCATCGACCACCATGCGAATGGAGATGATGAATATAGTGGCGATACAGAATATCCATTGGCAAGTTTAGGTAAGATTTCCGCAGGTCAAGAAATCATATTCTTTACACGGCCACAAGATATTGCAAGTGAAAAGAAATTATATGAATGTTCAGAAGATTTCTTAGATAGCAAAGCATCTGAAAATGGAGCTAACGACAATCCTCGTTGGATAGAATGTGACGGCTCCACATTTAGCAAAATGACATTTAATGGAAATGACGCATTATTGCTACAAAAGTCCGGAAACAACATTGATGTCATCGGTGCGAGAACCAGTCTTGCTAATCTTGACGAAAACTGTCGCAATGAGAATTGTTGGGATGGAACCATCCAAAATATGGACTATGGAAAAACAGCAGGCGACTTCCCGAACATAACCCTCAGCGGTAGTGAAACTTTGGCAGACTATGGGGTTGATTTGACACACGAGACCATTAATGCCTATACTGCACGTTGTATTTTGTTCCGTAATAAGGAAGTAACTTCCGGAGAAAATGCCGTAACAAGCAACACTACCAACTTCTCGACCTTCATAGCTTCCGAATGGTATGGTCGAAACGTGTGCGTAACAGCAGCAAGATGCGAGGAATTGGGCTGGACATATTCCGCAGGAGGCAAAACCTATAAAGATAATAGTGCCGCTACTTGTAACTCTTACCAAGACCTGGGTGAGTTTGATTACAATAGTTATTATACGGAATATGAGAACATCTCAGAAGATACATACTTGAATTCTTACTCGCACGATTCCGAAACGGGCGAATATACAATTCCTATTGCTAACTTAGCGCAATACACATGTTTAAGTCTTCGCTTCCAACTCAAACAAGGTGAAACTATCTTAACTGAAAATGCAGTTCAAGTTCCTATTATTGTAAAAGGTACTAAATCTACTAACGATGCTATTTTCAACGAGATTGTAGAAGATAAAGAAACTCATATTGTTCAGTATGATAAGAGTATCGAGCGTTGTCAAACATGTAATGTCGTCGTTCTGGACGGAGCTACATTAACTAAAGCAGCAGACAATGCCACACATGATGTTCCGCAAGTAAAAGACTTGACTATTTATCCGGGAGGAAAATTGGTTGTGCCGAGTTCTACCAACTATACCGTTCACTCATTGGCCCTCCGTCGGCAAGAAGATGAAATTCCTCTCGCTAATCTACAAGGAACATTAAATGTCAGCGCAACTAAGGGAGTTTACATGGATGTACGCATTGATCCTTCGAATTGGCATTATATTGCTCTTCCATATGATTGTGATGTCAACGATATTACATTCGCTAATGGAGAAACTGCAAAATTAGGTACAGATTATTTCATTGCTAGATACGATGGCGCATACCGCGCAGAACATAAAGATGGAGGTTGGACTGATGTTACTGCCGGATACACACTCCAAAAAGGTATCGGTTATATCGTTTCTCTACCTGGTACTGGAAAGGTTCGTAAAGAACTTCGATTCCCGATGGCAAACGGTGTGATTGCAGATGAGAAACAAAACAAGACTATCAGCGGATTGCATGCTTGGGGCGCGAATAATGCAGAGTTGACACCAAACCATAAAGGTTGGAATATGATTGGTAACCCATACATGATGCCATACAACAATGCAAGTGGTAGTGCCGGTAAAATAATGGGAGATCCACTTATTCTCGGTACACTGGAATTGGTAGATGGCGAATATACATTAAACACTTCCGGTGATAAAGGTGTTCGTTACATCGTTGAACCAATTAACAATGGTTGGAATGGCTATCGTCAAACCACAATAAACGACATGCAACCATTTACTTCATATTTCATACAAGTAGGAGATGGTTCAAATAACCCTGCAACTAACAAATCCGTTGCATTCAAATCTGCAAGTGTAAAACGCTCTGTCGTACGTCGTGATATAGTTGCCGAGACAGACGATATGCATCCTATTTGGTATGGCATCGAGATGGTTGCTCCGAACGGAGAGAAAGACAATACTGCTCTGCTGATCTCGGATGAGTTCACCGACAACTACGATATGATGGACGACCTTGTTAAACTACGTGGTTCGTACTATCAGTACTACAACTTGCCGGTATTGGCTACTCGCAACAACAAGGAAGAATTGGCCTTCAACGCCCTGCCTGACAACAGTGCAGCCGTTACGGGTGTTCCGGTTAACTTCTATGCTGCGGAAGCCGGTGAATATACTATCTCTACTGATGGTCGTTATGATCTGGGCGAAGTGAAAGAGGCTAAACTCTTTGATGCTACTACCAACCAGTACTACGACCTGTTGGCTGACAACTACACGTTCACTGCCAATAAGGGTAATAACACCGAGCGCTTCCGTCTGTTTGTAACGGTTGACCGTAACAAAGTACCGACAGACAATGATCTGCCTACTTTGGCTGATGTAGCACTGACCACTATTGGCAACACTCTGGTTCTGAGCGGACTGAACGAAGCATCCAATATCTACGTATATGACATGAGCGGCAAACTGATGCAGAATGCCCACGCTAATGGCAATGGAGAAATATGGCGCACCAATGTGCCGGCAACGGGTGTGTACTTTGTACGTGTCAATACTGCGAACGGACAACAGACATTGCGCGCAGTTGTTAAATAAAATAAGTTTATAGTCGAAAGTTAAGTTGAAAGAAGAAAAAAGATATATGATGACAATCCTTTTAATACTCTCGTTGCTGTTGGCCGTACCTGTCTCGGCTGCGCCGCAGTATAAGCAATCAGCAGGCAACCCTTCGCTGAATGTCAATGCGGCGCAGACTACGAAACTGAAGAAACAACAGACTTTCCAACCGCAACAGATACAGCAACAGAAGAAACAGTCTGTTGCTACAACCAGACACCGCAAACAACCGGTTCAGTATCTGGAGAACGAACGTAGCAATCAGCTGACCGTTCCTATGCAGAGTACGTCAGCTTTGCGTGACGGACATTCCGCTACGCCAAGCATGACGCCTACTACCGCTTCATTCGACCCACAGGCCGTTGGCAGTAGCGCAGCAGCTCCGCTCTATCAAACGAGCGAGCAAGGGCGTAAGGGTGCAACGGCTAATTGGGGCGGCATGAGCGGAGGCGTTGCCGCCGAAGGACTTATGGCCAGCGGTAGTCGCTATATCGACAACGGACAAGGATCCGCGCCTACTCTTACGACCGGAAATCCTACCGGACCTCGTCAAACGAACGGATATCCTGATATCCCATTCCCGGACGAACCGGTTCCTGTTGGAGACGCTCTTATTCCGCTAGCATTGCTCACTCTTGCTTATGTAGCCTTCATGCTCCGCAAGAAAAAGAAAGAAGCCTAACCCCACCCCTTCCATGAAAGGAAGGGAGACTAACGATAATAATGGCATTAGAAGAAGCTATAAAAATCTTCGAAGGACTAAAAATTCGCATAGTCTGGGATGACGAGAAGGAGAAATACTTCTTCTCCATCGTCGATGTCATCCAAGTTCTAACGGGCACTCCGAATGCAAGAAAATATTGGAGTGTACTAAAGACCCGCCTAAAAAAAGAAGGAAGTGAGTTGGCTACAAATTGTAGTCAACTGAAATTACAAGCAGCAGATGGCAAGAAATACTTGACCGATGTCGCTGACGCAGAACAGATACTGCGTATCATTCAGTCCGTTCCAAGCAAGAAAGCTGAGCCGTTCAAACAATGGTTGGCGCAGGTAGGCGCAGAACGCATACGACAACTACAAGACCCAGAACGGAGTATCGAACAATCCATCAAAGATTATCGCCGCTTAGGTTATTCCGAGAATTGGATTAACCAACGTATCAAGACTATCGAGATTCGCAAGGGTCTAACCGACGAATGGAAACGTAGCGGTGTAACCGAAGATAGCGAATTCGCACGACTGACAGACATGATGAGTAAGGTCTGGAGCGGAATGACTACGCGTGAATATAAGCAACATAAAGGTCTAACCGACCAAAATCTACGCGACAATATGACCAATATGGAACTGCTGCTCAATGCCCTAGCCGAGCAAACAGCTACGGACCTTAGCAAAGAGCGCAATCCGGAAGGTCTATTAGAAACTGCGCACGTCGCCAAAGATGGCGCAGAAGTGGCACGCAATGCACGTGCCGACATTGAGCAACGGTTAGGACATACGGTCATTAGCTCTGAGAAAGCGATTGACCATATCACTCCGCGAGACGAATTGCCGTTGCCGAAAGACGAATAATTTTTTAGTAACAACATTAACCTGAATACCGCGAGAAACATACTCTATAGGGGATTTCTGCCCTTGTGCGTAACTTTCCTCTTTGCACTCCAATCATGGGGCGTTACGTCGGCGTACTATAGTTCGCTTGATAACAAAAGCGGCACTACCCTTGTCTCCGCGCTTACTACCCTCACACACGGTAATTATAGCGGAGTCATCTATGGTTCAGGTTCTTGTACCAATTGCGTCTGGGGAGCCTTCGGAACAACCGATGTCTATCCGTCCTCTTCCCCCTACGCCGGCAAGATTTGGGAAATTTATGCCGGTTGCACCAACTTCACTTTCCAAACCAACCAAGGTAGCAGTTGTTCCACTGTCTGCGGAACAACTAGTGGTTGCGGTTACAACCGTGAACACTCTCTGCCGAAATCCTGGTTCGGCATCGCTAGTTCCAATCTAACCAGTTCTTACAAAGGTCCCGGAACAGATGTACATCATATCTACCCAACCGACGTAAATGTCAATTCCAAACGAGGAAACATTCCTTTTGGCGTGGTCGGCACTGCTACTTACACCTCGCCTAACGGCTGTAAGAAAGGTACTTGTTCCTGGCCTTCCGGTTATTCAGGAACCGTCTTCGAACCGGCCGATGAATTCAAAGGCGATCTCGCGCGTTCCTATTTATATATGCTCGTTACGTGGAATGCGTACAACACCTCCACCTATAGTTTTACGCAAGATTCAGATGGTGCGGGTACCGTTATCTTCAACAACACCATCACCTCTGCCGGCAATTTCGGACTGACTGCATATGGTTTGGAACTTCTGCTAACCTGGCATCGCAACGACCCGGTCTCGCAAAAAGAGATTGACCGCAACAATGCTGTCGAAGCCGTTCAGGGCAACCGCAATCCATTTATTGATTATCCTTGTCTGGCAGAATATATCTGGGGAACCAAAGCCGGCAATACCTTCAAGTGCAGCGATGTACTCGGTTCCTTCGAATCAGGTTTTGTAGTGGGTTCCAGCGATGGCTGCGACTGCGGCACTGATCCCGCTATTACATCTCCCAAAGGCACAATCGATTTAGGCAACACTACTGTTTCTACCGCTGTTTCTCAGACCGTCACTGTTCAGGGTGCTAATCTTACCAGCGGAAACCTGACGCTGAGCGTTACAGGAACCAATGCTGCGTATTTCTCGCTCTCGCGAACTACTATCACCCGGGCGCAAGCCGAAGCAGGATACAACATCACCATCACTTATACTCCTACGGCCGTCGGCAGTCACACAGCTACATTGCGCATCAGCGGCTGCGGACTCAGTTCGGCTCACACAGTCACCCTAACCGGAACATGTATTGCCACCTATACCGCCACATGGATCTCCAATGGCGCTGCGTATCATTCCAACACTGCTATCAGCGGAACAAGTCCCGAAGTGCCGGAAGATCCGGATGTGTGCGATGGACTGACTTTTGCCGGTTGGACCACTCACAATAATTACAATAGTACGTCTGTTCCGGACGATCTGTTTACTACCGCCGCACCGCCTATCAGTAGCAACACCACTTTCTATGCTGTCTTTGCTAGTTCGTCCAATACCGGCACTCCAACGCTGACCAACAACTACGCACGCATTACCGCGCAGAACGAATTGACCAGCGGCAACTATCTGATTGTAGGTTACAATAGCGGTTATTACGCTATGAGTACTACGTGGAAAGACAACTACTATCTAGCTCCTACCACCGTTACTCCTGTTAGTGATGTTATCAGCACCACGGATGCCACTATCATCTGGACCATTACCAAGAATAACAATCAAGTCACGATTCAGAACGGCAGTGACTACCTCTACATTGAGAAATCCGGAACTTACTACAACATGAAGCTAGGAAATAATACTACTGCCAACAAATATACCTACTCCGTCAGTGATGGCAGCTGGACCTTTACTTCCACTACCTATACCGACCGTCTGCTGGAATATTACACCTCTCGCACCCGTTGGGCATTTTATACTTCTGCCGATGCGCCGGTTTATCTGTACAAACAGCAAACCAGTTCGGTAGTTACAACATACAGCACAACCAGTACTTGCCAGTGTACCGTAACCGTTGTATCTGAGAATACCGGTAAAGGAACTGTCAGCATTACTGCCTTATAAGAAAAATAACTAACAATATGAATAACATGAAAAAGATTCTCTCTTTGGTGCTTGCTCTCACTGCGGCAACCACCATGATCTTTGCTGAGTCGCTGACCACAGACTGTGGCTCTCAGGTTCAGATCTCTGCCACTCCGGCTACGGGTTATCACTTTGTTCGCTGGAACGACAACAACACCGACAACCCGCGTATCGTGGATGCATCTAACACCACCTACACGGCTTACTTTGCCATCAATACCTACACCATTCGTTTCATGAATGGTACGGAGGTACTGAAATCTTGCACTGTCAATCATGGCGAGACTCCTGTTTATGGTTTAGCAGAACCAACCAAAGCCGCTACGGCTCAGTACACCTATGCTTTCAGCGGATGGTCACCTACTATCTCTGCAGCAACCCAAGATCAGGACTATGTGGCTCAGTTCACACCGACCCTGCGTAGTTACACTATTACCTTCAAGAACTACGATGGCACGGTTCTCTACTCGAACGACTTTGACTACGGTTCTACTCCTACCTATTCGGGTGTAACTCCTACTCGTCCAACTCAGGATGGCGTACAATATACATTCGTTGGTTGGCGGAAACAAGGCGCTTCGGTCAATGGCATCAATGCTGTTGACGGAGAGGCCATCTACGTGGCTCAGTTCTCCACAACCAGCCTGACCTACACCATCACAGTCAATGTTCAGACCGAAGGAACCGGTACGGTAACTCCGGCCAGCGGTACAGCTTCTGGAACCTACGGCACTAGCGTCACTATCACAGCTACTCCGGCCGAATGCTATCGTTTCGTTAAGTGGAGTGACAACAACACCGAAGCAAGCCGCACGATAACCATCACCGGCGATGCAACCTATACCGCTATCTTTGAGAAGATAACTTATACCGTTGTCGTTGAATCGGACAACACGGATCAAGGTACGGTGAGCGTAACTGCCGTACCATAATACGCTAATACGAAAGAATCTTTTCTTCCGATGAAACGGACTATCCTCATATTGCTATGCTTGCTTGGTCTGAGGGCGATGGCGCAAACCATCCCCTCAGGCGGAGCGGCCGTAGAATGTGGAACGTGGCTGCAACTGACAGCTACGCCGCGCGAGGATTTCCATTTCGTGGAATGGAGTGACGGCAATACCGATTCGCTCAGATTGGTCGAAGTTACGGCTGATGCTACCTACATCGCCTATTTCGCTGCCAATTGCGCCGAATGGGCCAACTGGCCGGTAGTGGCACTCTACGACTGGCTGCTGATGCTCAACATCAAGGAGATAAACGCCATGGGTTATTATTTCCGTCCGGAAGATGTAACCTGGTATCGCGTAGTAGGCGAACCCGATATGCCTGGTGACGCAATCAAAGATGATGTGGTAGTAGGTACCGGTTATTATCTAACACTGGCTAAGAATCTGAAAGGTACAGGCGATTACTACGCCATTATCGATGTGTCGATCAACGCTTCTGCGCAACTCTGCGCCGACATCATGCGTTCCGTGCTTATCCATTATGCCGGTTCGGAAGATAGCCGTCAACTCAGTCTGCTGCCTAATGTTACTACCATCGGCGGAGAAATCAGATTGGTTGGACTGGATCCTACTGAACTCTGCCAGATATTTGTCTATAGTGCCTCCGGACAATTCATCGACCAGTTCTCCTCGTCTGGACAACCGGAATACGTACTACGAGCAGCCAGCGTGAGTGGCTGCTACTACGTGCGTGTCGTTTCTCCGACTATAGATGCTGTGCTGAAATATATCGTTCTACAGTAGAACAATCTCTACTCGTCTGTTCTTTTGACGATTTTCCTCCGAGTCATTTGGTACGATCGGGTCTCTCTCCCCTCTTCCCACTATCTCAATACGACGGATATCAATTCCTCGATCTACCATTGCCTGTCTCACCGAACGGCAACGACCTTCGGACAAAATCTGGTTGGAACGATCCGATCCGATATCGTCTGTATGACCGACTATCCGGATACGTAGTTCCGGACGCAGAGTAAGAAATTGGAACAATTCGTTCAGCGCACCTTCTGACGATTCCAGTATCTGCGTCTTGCCGGTGGCAAAGTACATATCCCGTAGCACAAACGATCTCATCTCCTTCGGCGTCATAACGATGCCGGAATAATGGTGCGGATCGGCTATCGTATCGTGGAATGGGTGATAGTTAACCGCAGTGGCCTCTATCGTATAATAAGGCAAACGGTCGTCCAGCAGAACCGCCAGAACTGCATGCAGCGAATCAGAAGTGGTTTGCATCACTTTGCGTTGCTCGTGATTGCGAACTATCACATTGGCTACTACAGGACGCGAAGTCAGCGAATCGGTTACAGTAAGAGTCAATCGTGTTTCCGGATAAAGCGCAAGCCGAATCGTATCCTCATCTTCGCGATGCTCGTAATAGATAGTATCGGATGCAAAATACCCAATCTTAGATGCATAGACCCAATACTTGCCTTCCGGAAGCGTCTTAGAGAGACGTGCCTTTTTCTGATCGGTTGGTTTATTGATCAGCAATCGTTTGTTGGGCCGAGCATTCACATCTTGCAATTGAATATGCGTAACCGGCAATTGCTCGCCTGTCTTCAGATCGTAGGAATAAATATAGAGTAGCAGTTTGCCCTCTTTGATACGCTGACGTTTAGCCTTTCTTCGCTGCGCCTCTTTCTCTTTCTCGCGTTTGGCCTTTGCTTTTGCACGCCGTTTGGCAGCAGCAGCTTGAGCCGAAGACGCAGGCGATGCATACAGCACAACAGGTTCGCTCACTAGGGCGAGAACCAACAGTGACAATATGAACAGACGTACCTTCATCGTTTTCTAAAACTAACAGGAGGACAGTCGCGGGACTATCCTCCTGTCGTGGTCCCACTTGGGCTTGAACCAAGGACCCCCTGATTATGAGTCAGGTGCTACTAACCAACTGAGCTATGGGACCCTGCCACTTGGGCAATTACTTTTCTTGCCGTGCGTTGTTGTACAACACGAGGCTTTGATCTTTCGTGATGCGTACTTCCTCTTCCGTCAGTTCCGGAATAACCAGTTCCATACCCGGAGTCACCGAATTAGGATTGCGCAGCTTATCTTTGTTTGCTATATAGATATATACCCAGCAATAGGTATTGTTGTAGTATTTACGTGCGAGCTTCGATAGCGTCGTGGCTCCCTCCGTCGTCACGGTCTCGTGCGTACGATTAACGTACTGGTTCACTTTCTCCGGACGCGAGCTCTCAGAGATAGGCACGGTCTTAACCTGTTGCTGAGATTGCTCTACCTGCGCATTAGCCGGAGTATCGCTGAAATCACGGTGGGCTTTCTTATCGTCGAGTTCAGCCTTCATGCGATCGAAGGTGGCTTTGTCAACCAAACGAATTACGGCACGGCGGTTAGGTCCATAACTAGCCTGACTGCGACGTCCTACCAGTTTACCCATACCCATTGAGTACATATGATCGTCTGCTACCCCGTGCTCTTCACGCAATTCCTCTATCACATTAGCAGCTCGGCGGTCACCCAATTCGTAGTTCACCTTGTTGGAACCCGTGTTGTCGCAATAACCGGTAACCACCGCATATAGTTCAGGATTCTCTGCCAAACGGTCAGCCACCTGTTGGATGGTAATCAGACCATCTTCGCGGATAGCGTCCTTAGCATACTCGAAGTATACATAGTAGCTATTGAGATCATTCTCGACCGTAGTGTTGGTCTCACGATATGTCTCGCGAACGATAATCGAATCGTGCCTGATGATAACCGTATCATGCACATACTTAGTAGCCTCTGCTTTAGTCTGCAACTGGTCAGATGCTTCCTTCGCAGGAATATTACGAACGTGCGTCTTGGAGACTGCTTCCAGTTTGAAACGCATATTCAACGTTACATCTACTACACCATCGTTGTTCTTGGACGCTACCGCTTGATCTCCTGCATAACCACGGCCATCGATATAGTCATTGATGAAGTAGTTATAAGTAGTGCGAACTCCTAAAGCAAGGGTGCGGTTGAGGTTGAATTCTACGTTCAAACCTGCTTGTAGATAAAGCTGCCCGTTATACTTGTCCATGCAATCCGGACCTACTACGCCATCAGCATTGATATACTGAGCTGTATGTCCTTTTTTGTGCGTCTCGTCACCGTCTTTTACATAATCATCATGATACATGATGGTGCTCTTGTACCACGCATATCCTCCTCCTATAACGGCCTGAATACCACAAATCTTGCGTTTCGCTTTCGGGTAGAAGAGATTCATGAAGTCCATCGACACGTAGATACCTGCTTTGTGCATATGTCCGTAAAGCAATGTATCCGCATTATCCTTGCCCGGTTTACCGGTCACGGTGTACATGTCGAACATATAGTCTGCGCCCACTGCCCATACCGGATTGAAAGCATATTCAATATCCAGACCGGCATTAGGAACGCCGATAGAATGCTTCTTCTCGTAAGCAAAGTCACCATCGAAATAGTTAAATCCCACGTGCGGTGTGAGTGACCAATGTGCCAATTCCGGAGCAACATTCTCATTTTCAGAGACCTTGTAGGGGTGAGCTCCTTTGACTTTTTGCTCCGACTTTTGCGCCATCATCGTGACTGCAAAGCACAGAAGCGAAAAAATGAGTATATTTTTCTTCATGGCAGAAGAGAGAGTAGTTTGTCTTGTTTTTAGTGTCTAATTCCTATATAATAATGCGTATAAAAGCGTGCCCGTTGACGGGCAATCACCATTCAGCGTGCAAAGGTACAACTTTTTTTTGAAATAGCCAAATATTTTTGTAAAAAAAATATAAATTTTACAGTCAGTATTGCATATATGCAAAAAAATGTGTATCTTTGCGGACAAATATGCGAATAGGCTGAAAATCAGCAGCAACTACAGAAAATAATCAATTACAACATAAGAACATGGACATTTTAGAACAAATGATTGCGCGTGCAAAAGCCAATCCGCAGCGCATTGTATTGCCCGAGGGCGATGAACCACGTACGCTAGAAGCAGCCAATATTCTGCTTCGCGACAAGATTGCCAAACTGATTCTGATTGGCAACCCCGAGAAAATCAAAAGTATGGCCGCAGAAAAAGGTTATGAGTTCATCTCGGAGGCGAAAATTATTGACCCGTTAAGCGATGCCAAGATGCCGGAATACGCAAACTTGCTGTTCGAACTTCGCAAAGCAAAAGGAATGACCGAAGAAGAAGCGAAGAAGAAAGCACAAGACCCGTTGTACCTGGGTTGCTTGATGATTAAGGCAGGTGATGCCGATGGCGAACTGGCCGGTGCACGCGGAACAACCGCCGACACTATTCGTCCGGCCTTCCAGATTCTGAAGACACGTCCGGGTTGCTCCATCGTTAGCGGAGCTTTCCTTATGTTCACTCCTGCCAAGAATCTGGGCGAGAATGGATTCCTTTTGTTCGCCGATTGCGCAGTCAACCCCAATCCGGATGCTAAGCAATTGGCTGAAATAGCTATTTCGACGGCTGAGACAGCACGCAGCATCGCAGGCATCGAGCCGCGAGTAGCCATGCTGAGTTTCAGCACCAAAGGCAGCGCCAAACATGAGTTGGTGGACAAAGTGACCGAAGCTACCCGTCTGGCCAAGGAGATGGCGCCAGATGTACAGATTGACGGTGAACTGCAAGCCGATGCAGCACTTGTAGAGAGCGTAGCTGCAACCAAAGCTCCGGGTAGCGCGGTGGCAGGCAAAGCCAACGTACTGGTATTCCCAGATTTGCAAGCAGGAAACATCGGATACAAACTGGTAGAACGTTTCAGCGGCGCTGATGCCGTAGGCCCAATCTTGCAAGGCATTGCTGCACCGGTAAACGACCTGAGCCGTGGATGCAAAGTGCAAGACATCGTACAGATGGTTATCATTACAGCAAATCAAGCAATTAAGTAATAATATGAAGGTTCGTGCAAGTCGAGTGTAAGCTCGCTTACGCAACTCGGCGAAGCCGAAACTCCATAATTCAAATTATAAATTATGAAAATCTTAGTATTGAACTGCGGAAGCAGTAGTATCAAGTACAAACTCTTCGAAATGGAGAGCAAGACCGTGATGGCTCAGGGCGGCGTGGAGAAAATCGGTTTGCCTGATTCATTTCTGCAGGTAAAACTGCCAAACGGCGAAAAAGTGAAGATAGAAAAACCAATGCCCGAACACACTGTTGGTATTCAGTTGATTCTGGACTCGCTAGTTGATCCGAAAATCGGTTGCCTAAAAGACCTGAAAGAGATCAATGCAGTAGGTCATCGCGTAGTGCATGGTGGCGAGAAATTCAACCAATCGGTGGTTATCACTCCGGAAGTGAAGAAACAAATCATCGAATGCTCCGAATTGGCTCCACTCCACAACCCCGCTAACCTAAAAGGTATAGAGGCTATCGAAAAAACGCTTCCGGGCGTTCCGCAAGTAGCCGTATTTGATACCGCCTTCCACCAGACAATGCCGGATTACGCATATATGTATGCGCTTCCGTACGAATTATATCAGAAATATGCAATTCGCCGCTATGGTTTCCATGGCACAAGTCATCGCTACGTAAGCGCTCGTGTCTGCGAATTCCTTGGCGTAGATCCAAGCAAGCAGAAGATTGTTACCGCCCACATCGGCAATGGAGGTAGCTGCGCAGCTGTACTGAATGGCAAGAGTGTGGATACCAGTATGGGTCTCACTCCTGTAGAAGGACTGGTGATGGGTACTCGTGCCGGCGACTTAGACCTGGGCGCTGCTACCTTCATCATGGACAAGGAAGGACTGAGTACTGCCGAATTCAACAATTTGGTAAACAAAAAATCGGGTCTGCTGGGCGTTTCGGGTGTTTCGAACGATGCGCGTGACATCGATGCTGCTATCAAATCCGGAAACAAGCGTGCCGAACTGGTACGCAATATGTTCATCTACCGCGTAAAGAAATATATTGGAGCTTACGCCGCTGCGATGAATGGTGTTGACATCATCGTCTTTACCGGCGGTATTGGTGAGAACGATCCATTCATTCGCGGTGAAGTAGTCAAAGGACTCAGTTTCCTCGGCGCAAAACTGGACGAGCAAGCCAATAACGTTCGCGGCGAGGAGCGCGTGATTTCTACCAAAGACTCGAAAGTGACCGTTTGCGTCATCCCAACCGATGAAGAACTGATGATTGCCAGCGATACGCAAGCGCTTGTATAACTTCTCCTCTTTTTACCACCGAAAAACACACACAAGCAATCATGACAAAACCCATCATTTATCAACTCATCCCGCGACTGTTCGCCAATTTCAACGAAACGCGTAAGCACAATGGAACGATAGAGGAGAACGGTTGCGGTAAGTTTGCTGATATCAATGAGCGAGCACTCAAGTCTATTGTGGACTTGGGTGCCACTCATGTTTGGTATACCGGTGTTATTCGCCATGCTACGGCACAACGCAACAACCCCGCTATTACCAAGGGGCAAGCCGGTTCCCCATATGCCATCACCGATTATTATGATGTACACCCTGATTTAGCAAAAAACGAAGAGAAACGGATGGCGGAATTTGAGGCATTGGTCAAACGGACACATAAAGCCGGACTGGGCGTTATTCTAGATTTTGTTCCTAACCATGTCAGCCGCGAATACAAGAGTTTGTGCAAACCTAAAGGCGTGACAGATTTGGGAGAAAATGATCATCCCGAATGGGCCTTCTCACCGCTCAATAACTTCTACTATCTTCCCGGAGAGCGCTTCTCCATGGACAAAGATCTGCTAGGCTACGAAGAATACCCTGCCAAAGTAACCGGAAATGACTGTTTCAGAAGTCATCCGAACGAGAACGACTGGTACGAAACAGTCAAACTGAATTACGGAGTATTCTACCAGGGTGGCGGAGAAAAACAATTCGATCCTATTCCGGATACGTGGAAGAAGATGTTGGATATCCTACTATTTTGGGTAGGAAAGAACATCGATGGAGTGCGCGTAGATATGGCAGAGATGGTACCCGTTGAATTCTTCAAATGGGCCATTGCACGAGTTAGAAAAAAATATCCGAAAGTTCTCTTTATCGGCGAATGCTACGAACCTTCTCGCTACGACGAATATCTGGATGCCGGTTTTGACTACCTGTATGACAAAGTAGGCATGTACGATTATCTACGCGGTGTGACCAGTAGAGGTTGGCCGGCAGAAGGAATCACGCAGCAATGGATGCAACATAGCAACGGACGACTGAATCATATGCTCTACTTCTTGGAGAATCACGACGAACAGCGAATAGCTAGCGGTTTCTTCTGCGGGAATGGTGCGTGTGCCGAGCCCGCGATGATCGTGGCCGCCACTCTCAATCAATGTCCGGTGATGATCTACTCAGGCCAAGAGTTAGGCGAAAAGGGCATGGATTTGGAAGGTTTCTCCGGCATGGACGGTCGTACCAGTATCTTTGACTACTGGGGAGTAAAAAGTATCCAAGCATGGTCGAACAAAGGCAAATACGATGGCGCACATCTGAACGAAGATCAACGAGAACTGCGCGCATTCTACCAGAAATTGCTAACGATAGCACGCGACAACAAAGCCATTCAGAAAGGGCAGATGTACGACATCACTTATGCGCAAGGCGAGGGCTTTGACAAGCATGAGCAATTTGCTTTTCTACGTCATGTAGGCAAAGAGACATTGCTCATTGTGGTCAATTTCCGCGACCGTGAGCAACAGATACCCGTTCGTATCCCTAATGACGCGTTTGTCTATCTCGATATGGAAGAGAAATCCAAAGCCACCGCTACCGATCTCCTACGCGGAAGCAAGCAAGCCGTGCAATTCATAGCAGACAAGCCTATCACACTCACTCTGCCTGCGTGGAGGGGAATGATACTACGCATCAAATAAAACATAGCAATGTGGGATTATTGCAAAGATATTCTTAGACTGGTTCGGTGGGGCAACCTACTCTTTTTGGGAGTACTGGTGTATGTGATGGAGAAATGGGTAGCCGTACCTATTTTGAACCAAATGGCTTTTGGCGAACAGTTAGCATGGTATATCACTATGCTTATTGCACTGGCTACTACCTTGATTGCTGCGGGAGGTTATGTGATCAACGACTACTTTGATATCAAGATTGATCGCATCAATCGTCCGGACCAGGTGATTGTGACTCGCAGCATCAGCAAACCGACTGCCATGCGTATGAGTATTGCGCTGAGCGGCACAGGTGCCGTCTGCGGATTAGCCGCAGCATGGTTTTTGAGAAGCATCACATTCGGAACGCTCTTTGTGATTATCCCCGGACTGTTGTGGTTCTATTCCAGTAGTTACAAGCGACTATTCATGATTGGGAATCTCATTATCGCATTGCTAGCCGGACTGACTCCACTAATCGTTGCGATGGCTAATGTTGCACAACTACAGTTGCTCTATGCAGATATTCTGCCATATACCCGATTGGAGCATGATTTATACGCATGGTTGGGCGGTTTCGGGGCATTTGCCTTTATGCTGACTTGGATTAGAGAGATTGTGAAAGATCTACAAGACCAAATGGGCGATCGCGAACTGGAATGCCACTCTATGCCTGTCGTATGGGGAGAACTATGGACAAAGGTTTTTGTCACTTTGCTCATCGTTCTGACTCTTGCAATGCTCGGATGGTTGTGGTGGGGCGTTCTGCCATTCCCGCATGTTTGGAATAGCCTCAGCACGCGATATATAGCATTAGGAATCGTTACGCCACTGGTTTGTGCTTTGTGGCTACTTTGGTCTGCCAAGATACCGAGCGACTACAGGACATGTCAGCAAGTTGTGAAATTCACAATGGCGATTGGCACATTGTATAGCATTTGTATCGTACGCGGCTTGTAGGCCGAATGGAGAAAAAGAAAAAGCGAGGGTCAGATGACTCCTCGCTTTTTTAATGCCTGATAGACTAGATGGATCGGAAATCCCATCACATTGAAGTAAGATCCCTTTAGACTCGTACATCCCACATATCCTACCCATTCTTGGACTCCATACGATCCGGCTTTATCCAGAGGCTTGTAGGACTTGACATAATTTTCGATTTCCTCGTCCGTCAAATGGCCAAATGTAACATCTGTACAATCGACGAAGGACTCCAGTTGATGTCCCTTTTGCGCCAACGTAACCGCTGTATATACCTGATGCGTATTATCTCGCAACTGGCGCAGCATAGCACAAGCATCATCCAAATCCTTGGGTTTGCCGAGCATGTGATTGTCGCACCAAACGATTGTATCGGCTGTAATGAGCAATTGGTCTTCTTTCAATTGCGACTCATAAGCTTTAGCTTTCGCGCGCGATATATATAAAGGAATATCACCTTTAACCAAATCGGACGGAAAAGATTCCTCGGCATCGATAGTGATGGCCGTAAACGGGATATCCAGCCCCGCCATCAGTTCGCGCCTACGCGGCGATTGACTTCCTAAGATTATTTGCATATTAGAACAAGTCAAGTTGCGAGTCTTTAGGCTTCTCGATGGTCATTGTAACACCATCAATGTCAAGAGTATCTGCTGATTCTTGCATCTCAGCCTGCTCCGGTTCGGAAGGTGTTGTCGTTTCCGTTTCCGGTATTGATTCTACTTCCGGCTCTGTTTCGGGCTCAGATTCCGATTCGGGTTCTTCTGGCTCCGGTTCCGGTTCGGGTTCGGGTTCGGGTTCGGGAGTAATATCAACGATCTTGGCCACCTCGAGCGTAGTCACACGCTTGCCTTTTGCTCTCGGAGATTTCTCGTCAATAAACTCTTCCATCAACAGATCCAACGGTTCGCGTTTCTCATCGACAAAGGAGATACGGAAGGTAGCTTCTGCCCGATCGGACAGCACGACCATACGAGAATCTTTGTCTTCGCCCAAGAAGGATTGCACTTTGGCATTCGCATCGTCCAAGCGGAATCGCTTGCCATAGTAGTATTTCTGTTCGCCGTTCCACTGGATGAGCGACCACACTTTCTCCGGATCCAATTTCTCGATGCGCAAGATATTGTCCTCGAAGTGAGCAGTCAGCTCGAAAGAAGTAGTATAGTAGGTTCCTTCGTTGGTCAAAACGAGTATGCGATCTTCGTCCAAGAATTCGCCCAGATAGATGCCATGCTCGTCATAGTTAACGCGGAGCACATCCGGATCGAACCAAACTTTGCGTCCACCGAGAGTGGAATGACCTTTCTGCTTGAGCGTGATGGACTTGACATCATACTTGGTCAGCACATTTCCTCTCGCGGTACGTGATTTGACAGCCAATTCGCTCAGATCCTTTTGTACCTCCAGTTTCTTAAGATGCAATGCGGGTTTCAACGCAACGCGAATCACCTCGGCTTCTCCGTTTGGATTGGCCGTAAAATAAACGACCCTTGATCCGGGTTTGCCTTGTGTCAGATCGTATTCCTTATCTCGCGCGACACCCGTCACATTGAATCGCTTCATGAAGTAGGTACCCTTCTTGCCGTCGCGGTAAACAACATTGTAAACCGTACGATCGTCACCGCGCTTGAAGATAGCTATATGCAAGATATCGGTGCCCACGAAGAACTTGTCCGCCACTTTCTGCACCTTGTATTTTCCATCTTTGTGGAAAACAATGATATCGTCAATATCGGAACAATTGAAAAGGAACTCATCTTTCTTGAGTCCTGTTCCGACGAAGCCTTCCTCGCGATTGATATACAATTTCTCGTTGTTCTCAACCACCGCCTTCACATTGATTGCACCGAAATTGCGCACCTCGGTGCGACGCGGATACTGTTCGCCGTATTTCTCCTTGAGCATCTCAAACCATTTAATCGTGTAATCGGTCAGATGGTTAAGATTCTTGATGCAAGCCTTGATCTTTTTCTCGAGATCCTTCATCAGTTCATCCGCCTTCTTAGAGTCGAACTTAGTGATGCGGATCATGCGAATATCAAAGAGTTTCTCAATATCTTCGGTTGTTACTTCGCGAATCAGTTTCGGCTTGAATGGAGTCAATGCCTCGTCCACGAACTGAATCAATTTCTCCTTATTCGGAGCATTCTCGTATCCTTCTTGCTTATAGATGCGATTCTCGATAAAGATTTTCTCGAGCGAAGTAAAGAAGTATTTCTCTTCCAGTTCTGCCTTCTCGATTTCCAATTCCCACTTCAGGAGCTGCTTTGTATTTTCTGTAGAAAGTCGCAGCAGATTGCTAACAGTGGTGAAAATTGGTTTGCGATTCTCGATGACACAGCAATTAGGGCTGATATTGACTTCACAATCAGTAAAGGCATATAGTGCGTCAATGGCCTTATCGGACGAAGAGCCCGGAGCTAATTGCACCACAATACGGACCGAGGCAGCAGTGAAGTCATCAATCTTCTTAATCTTGATTTTACCTTTCTGATTGGCCTTCAAGATGGTTTCGATAACTTTGCTAACCGTCGTGCCGTATGGGATTTCGGTAATGACTAAAGTCTTGTTGTCGTCGGCTTTCTGGATGCGCGCACGGATTTTGACTTGTCCTCCTCGCTCTCCATCATTGTAACGCGTGACATCAATCACACCGCCGGTCGGGAAGTCAGGATAAAGTTGGAACTCCTTACCACGTAAGTAGGCGAGCGAAGCGTCACACAATTCGTTGAAATTGTGCGGCAATATCTTCGAGTTCAATCCAACAGCAATACCTTCTACTCCTTGCGCCAACAGAAGCGGGAATTTGACAGGCAAATGAATTGGTTCTTTTTTGCGGCCATCGTAACTGAGCATCCAATGGGTAGTCTTCGGATTGAAGACCGTTTCCAAAGCAAATTTGCTCAATCGTGCCTCGATGTAACGAGGAGCCGCGGCGCCATCACCGGTTAGAATATTTCCCCAGTTACCTTGACAATCAATAAGGAGATCTTTCTGTCCCAACTGAACCAACGCATCATATATAGAAGCATCACCGTGCGGGTGATACTGCATTGTCTGACCGACAATATTGGCCACCTTGTTTCTGCGCCCGTCATCGACACACTTCATTGCATGCAAGATGCGTCGCTGAACCGGTTTCAATCCATCTTCGATGGCGGGCACGGCACGTTCGAGTATCACATACGAGGCATAATCGAGGAACCAGTCCTGATACATGCCCGTGAGGTGATACTTGACATTCTCGCCCGACTCGCCTTGCGGTTTGAAGTTGGAATGAGAGGCAGCAAGTTCTTCCGGTTGCTCTATCTCGTTGTCATGGTCTATTTCCGCCATGCGTTAGTCGAGTTTTTTATTGATAAAGATAAAGGAAAGAATACCTGCAACTTCCAAAACCATGCTACTAATCAGTAGTGCATTAGTCGGCAAACAGAATTTGTAGAGGGCCAAGCAAACTACACCCAACAACATGAGGATTGCGCCCAAATACTTCAAAAGAGTTTTCATATATTGTATTGTTTAATTTTTTTCCGTTGCAAAATTACAACAAATTTTTGAGACTTGCAAATTTTACAAGATTTATCATTAATTTTTAATTAACTATTCGATAAATTCCGCCCGGAAGCGACTTGACAAGGCCCTGAATCTCCAACATCACCAATTCGCTAGCCACATCGCTATAATTGAGTTCGGTCTCCATGACAATCAAATTGATATGCATTCCATCTTCAGCTTCCTGAAGTTTGTGCATCAACATCTGTTGTCTGTCTGTCAAATCTCCCAAGAACTCCACTACTCGCGTTTGCGTGGCATCGGTTTTAGTCGAAACGGTTTGCCAATTCATGGCTTCGATCAGATCATCAGCATTATCGATAAGATGGGCAGCCTGGCGGCGAATCAAACTATTGCATCCGGAGGACACATCATCGGTTGGACGTCCGGGGAAAGCGAACAACTCGCGATCATAATCCAATGCCATTTGCGCCGTGATCAGACTGCCACCTTTGGTCTTAGATTCCACCACAACCACCGCGTCTGCCAAGCCGGCGATAATCCGGTTGCGTTGGACGAAATAAGGAGCCAAGGGTTCTACACCCGACATATGCTCGGTGAGCAAACCACCCTTCTGCAATGCCGCAACGGCTTCCGGACGATGTTGGATGGGATAAATACGATCCAAGCCATGAGCGGGAATAATGATGGTAGGTACATCCAACTCCAATGCTGCGCGATGCGCGGTGATATCGATGCCGTAAGCTCCACCACTAATGATCGAGACTTTATCGAGACGATCACGTAACGTTCGCACGAGATTGCGGGTTAGATCTTTGCCTCGTTCTGTCGGCCGTCGCGTTCCCACGATGGAAACCATATGACCCTCAGAATGATTGATATTGCCTTTGCCGTACAACACCGTGGGTCGATCGGGACATTGACGCAATCGGTAGGGATAATTTTCATCGGAAAGCGTCCAAACATGAATGCCGTGTTGCTCAATCCATTCGGCCTCACGTTCGGCTTTCTCCATTGCCTCTTGCATTCCCGGTTCATCCAAATGACGCCACGCTTCTTCGGCCGAGCCATACTTCTCAAGCAAAACTAGATTGCGCCGCAATTTGGTTCGCAGCAAGACGCTCAAAGCAATATCGTAAAGATAAGGTACCGTCATTTGCGATAGAAAACCAGTCCCAACAAAACACCTACAAGTGCGCCCATCACATCCGCGCAAAAATCGCCCCATTCGGCCGTGCGAGTCGCAGTACAGAAGTACTGCAGCAGCTCAATAAGTGCGCCATAAGCGATGGTCAACAAAAACGCATAGACATAATGCAAAACTCGACTTGCGCGTCTAAACTCCAAGGCAAAGACCAACGTAAAAGCCAAAATGCAATACGCGATAGCATGCAACAGTTTGTCGCTAACAGACGACGGCAAATAATCCGGAGTCTGCTCGGACAGACTGAGCACAGCAATGCCTGTCGCGACCAACGCGGCAGGCAAATAAGTCAACCACCGTTGGTAGGCGCTACTCATAATTTCGTACCGAAACAGAGGTCTCCCGCATCGCCCAAACCCGGAACGATATATTTCTTTTCGTTAAGAACAGGATCGATAGCCGCGCACCAAAGCGTGACATCATCACGGTCGTTGAGTGCAGTGCGGATATAATCGATAGCCTGAGGCGTGCCAATGGTGCAACAAAGATGCGTATGGCGTGGTTTGCCATGCTTGAGCAAAGCGAGATAACCAATCTCCATCGACATGCCTGTTGCCAACATCGGATCAACGAGGAGCAGCGTTTTTCCCTCTAGAGAAGGAGCAGCCAAATACTCAGCCACGATCTCCAATTCCCCATCTTGATTCACGCGACGAAACGCGCTCAAGAACGCATTCTCTGCGCCATCGAACATATTGAGGAAACCCTGGTGGAGCGGCAAACCGGCACGCATGATAGTTCCAAGAACTATCTGGTCGATAATGGTATTGACCTGAGCCACACCAAGCGGTGTTTTCACGTCGGTGGATTGGTACGACAAAGCCTTGCTGACCTCGAGGGCCATCACTTCGCCGATACGCTCGATATTGCGGCGGAAACGGAGACTGTCCTTTTGAATCTGCACGTCACGAATCTCGCGCAGATACTGGTTGAGCAGACTATTCTGTTCCGAAAGGTTAATGACTTTCATACTGAAAATTATTGCATGGATTTAGCGATTTTCTGCTCTGCCTTCAAGACATTGAGGCGCTCCTTGCAAGTGGTTTCCAAGATAGTCAAATCTTGCGATTTTTGCAGAGTCTCTTGGATGAAAGCTTGCAGATTGGTTTGGGAAGTTTGCAGCGAAGCCTCCATGTCAACGAGCGAGTGCTTGCGGTCAGCCACGTCACGGATAGAATAGCTCAGTTCTTTCTGTTGTGCCTCCAGATTCTTTTGATAAATATCTTTCGCCTCTTGGTTGAGAGCCTGTTGTTTGCCTACACTCTTCTGCTGCTTCTCTATGTTCTTCTGCATATTTTTCAGCTCTGCCTCCTCTTTGTCATAGAGTTTACTGATATTAGCAACAAATTTGGTTGCATCTTTAATAGATTTGTCGAGCTCCTTAGCATGATTCTGCTCAGCCTTCAATTCGTTTTTAGCTGATTTGATCTCAGACTCATTCTTTTTCAGTTGCTCGCCTAGCACCTCAAGCGAAGCACGATACATAGCGGGCTCAGCCTGATAGAGAGCACGCAAAGAATCCAATTTAAGATCTACTACCTGAATGTTAAGCGGTGTAACATGTTGCGCCATCGCAGTTACACTAACAGCTACGAAGGCCAGAAAGAAAAATTTTTTCATAATGCTTGTTGTTTTGTTTTATAATAGTTTGTTGTTTATGTCTCGTGATTGTCTCGTGATTGTCTCGTTAGTAAATCGGGGATATATACTACGTATATATAAATGTGCAGTTTTTGCAGCCCGATTTATCCGCCCGAAATCACCCGACCGGCTTTGCACAAAAAATTTGCGCAAAGATACAAAAAAAAATCCGTTTTTGCAAGGATTGATTGATAATTTTAATAAAAATCTTGTGTATCTGCAAAAAATGTAGTAATTTTGCGTACTTTTTCGTAAAACCCACTATGACTTCATTCGTTTATAAAGATTCGACTATCGCGTTTGTAACTGCCGCAGCGCAGACCTGTTTGCTCATAGAGCAATCAGGCGAAATGCAACGCCAAGAACTGACCGAACAAATGCTGCGACTTCTGCCGATTTTGTATCTCCGCGCCCGCCTATTGGAATCGTCGGAATATATGCTGGAAGAAGCGCCTCAGCGTTTTGTGACCGAAGAAGATTACAACCTGGCTTTGATACGTATGCGCGACTTGTTCGGCTCGGACGATGCGTATCTGGATGTGTTTGTGGACCAAGGCATTTACACGGATGAAGTGCAAACGATGTATATCTCGGAAGGACTGGCCGACATCTATCAGGAACTGAAAGATTTGGCGGCTGCCTTTCAGACAGGCAATGAGGCGATTATGAATGATGCGGTACTGATTTGCCGCGAAGCATTTGATGAACATTGGGGACAGAAACTACTGGCCGTAATGCGCGCACTTCACGCGCTGGCTCATACGCAACAAGACGAGGACTAAGATGCTAAAGCCGAACACCTATATTCACCGAATCAGCAAGGATCTTCTGCAATGGATGCCCTTAGCGGCATTTGAGGGAGAAGTCATTGTGGTTGATAAACCGGAAATGGTGAATGAGGCAGTGGCTTATTTGCGCACGCAACGTGTGCTAGGCGTTGATACCGAAGCCCGCCCGAGTTTCAATCGCGGTATTCACTATCCGACAGCACTAGTTCAGATATCCAGTCAAGAGCGTTGCTACCTATTTCGGCTGACACACATCGGAATGCCAAAAGAACTAGCCGATATATTTGCAGATGCCAGTATATGCAAGGTCGGTCTGGCTTTCAAAGATGATATTAACGGACTAAGGCGACGTAGAAATTTCAATCCTGCCAATTGCGTAGATTTGCAAGCCATGGTGGGGCGTTACGGCATACTGGACCTAGGTTTACAAAAGATATTCGCCATCTGTTTCGGCAAGAAAATATCGAAAACCCAACAGTTGACCAACTGGGAAAATTCTCACCTAACCCCCGAACAAGCGCGCTACGCCTCGACAGATGCCTGGGCTACGCTGCTGATTTATCTAGATTTGAAAAAACACAAGCCTCTACCGCAAGCTGAAGCCGCTGCGTTGATTCAGGAAGATAGGGAGCAACAGATAATTCATCAACAGGAGATACAGGCAGAGCGATTGCGCGAACAGGGAATAGAACCGCCGCCCATTCTGAACGCAGAAGAAAGAGCTGCTCAAAAAGCTGAGCGAAAGCGAGAAGCGCGTCGTCGTAAACGTCAACGCGCCTCAGCCCGCAAACGCGCGGCAAAGAGCCCAATCGATATTCCGTCAACTAATAACCAGACGACCAAATGAAACGACTCCTATTTCTCGCCACCCTGATGATGGTGGTTGTTGCACTTTCGGCACAAGCAAAATATGTTTTCTATTTTATAGGCGATGGCATGGGTGACAACCAGGTTCTATCCGCAGAAATGTACCGCTCTGCAATAAATGGTCAGCCGCTTGGTCGCGTACAGACACTGATGACACAGATGCCCTATTCCGGTCATCTGTCTACCTACTCTGCCAGTAACGGAATAACGGATTCGTCAGCTGCGGGAACATGTCTGGCCACGGGCAAGAAAACAACCAACGGGACACTAGGCATCGACGAGAAAGGAGATACACTACGCACCATAGCCGAGCAACTGAAATCGGAAGGTTGGGGCATCGGCATCATGACAACCGTGGCCATCGACCATGCTACTCCTGCCTCATTCTACGGGCATAACGAAAAACGCAGCCATTATTATGACATTGGCAAGCAGTTGTGTCACAGCGGTTTTGACTTTTTCGGAGGTGCGGGTTTTCATTATCCCAACGGGAAGAAAGACAATAAGGAAATCAATCTGTACCGCCTGGCCGAAAAGCAAGGCTACACTATTGCTCATGGCTATGCAGAAGCGCAACAGAAAGCAGATGCAGAAAAAATGATTTTGGTACAATCGACCGATGATGACGGAGCAAAACACGGCAGCAATCTGCCCTACACGATTGACAGAAAAGAAGGTGAACTGCGTTTGGCCGAGATAGTACAAACGGCAATTCCTTTCCTGGAAAAACGCTACGACCGCTTCTTTATGATGGTTGAAGGCGGAATGATTGATTACGCTTGTCACGGAGATGACGGTCGTACTGCGATTGAGGAAGTGTGGAATATGGATGAGGCGATGCAATATGCATGGAATTTCTATCAAGCCCATCCGGACGAGACACTGATTGTGGTAACCGCAGACCATGAGACCGGAGGAATGGCTCTCGGAAATAGTGATTATACACTACATCTCGATTTACTGCAACATCAAAAATGCTCCGCGTGGGTTCTGAGCGATGCGTTCTCCAAACTATTTGAGCAAGGCAAACCTAAATGGGCGGATGTAAAAAATGTATGGCGCGACAAACTAGGTCTGTGGGACACAGTGGAAGTGAGTCAAGAAGAAGAGAAAGAACTCAAGACACTATACAAAGCCGCTATCGCAGGCAGAAGCAAGGACACAAAAACTATGTACAAGACCATCAACCGTTTGGGTGATGCAGGAATTAAACTGCTGAACAAGAAAGCACACCTGGGTTGGACGAGTTATGCACATACTGCTCACGCCGTTCCTGTCTTTGCAATCGGTGTAGGCGCAGAAAAGTTCAGCGGATGGCACGACAATACCGAAATGGTACCGTTGATATACCAAGCCATCGAAAAATAAATTCACAAAGATTTTTGTAAGGCATCGAGCACCATTAGTGCAAGATCAGCTTGACTACACGCGATCCGTATTGCTCGGTCTCCAAACGCAGGAGATAGCATCCGGAGGATACGCGCGTGTTGATCGTCAAGTCGTCTCCATTGCGATACGAGCCACTAGAGAGGACTACGCCTGTTGAAGAGATCAGGGTGTAAGTTCCTTCTGCATGTGCGTGGATCTGGAATTGACCGCGTATCGGTGTCGTATTGCACAGAACAGGGAAGTCACTAACCAATTCAGGCGTCTTATCGTAAATAACAATCGGACAGGAAGGCACAGAATAATCTTCGCCTTGACGAGTTGGAGCAACGTAAACTTCGTCTCCTACACCCAATGTCTGCGGCATGTAGATGTACGGGCCTTTTTCTGTACTCAAGTTACCATTGACATACCACTCGTAGTCGGAGAAGACGTATCCACCATTATAACGGTCGTTGAGCAGAGCCACCACATCGTTCCAGTTTTGCTCAATGATCCACGAAGGATACTTGACAAGCACCTTGATATCATGCGTATTCTGGGACGTATTGTTACAAACCAGATTGTCCAGAATGAGTGTTGCAGTGTAGTAATCCGGACGAAGATATGCATTGCCTTCGAAGCTAGGAATCTCACCAGTGATATCGTCGGTATACGGTCGATCCAATTGGTCAACAAATCCCGCAGAACGTGCTTTGCTATCGAATATCAACGAATATACTTTTGGACGACCTCCGGAATAGTAGCAATGCACTGTAAAGGCTTGATCATCCGCACAAACCTCGTCAACCAAGATATTGGAAACTACCGTTGGTGCCGTGAAACTAAGGTCAAGCATCGTGATGACACATTGTCTTGTAACCGGATCGTTGACGGTATCACGGTAGAAACCACTCTGCGTAAGCGGAGTGCCATAATAGTCATAAACCTCACCCATACACAATGCCACTTGATTCGTATCGCGCCGTGTAGGTGTGATAACCAAGTGTAAGATATGGATAGAATCGCAACCATTGCGCGTCGTTAGCGAATCGTAGTAGGTTCCGGACTTTGTCAGATAACGGCCATTGTACCAATAGTTATCCAAATCGCATCTGTAAACCGATTCCTCGAACTTGTAGGCCGGATTAACCGTTAGATTGAGTTTGTATACACTATCACAACCGGCAACCGTAGTGTAAGCGTCATAATAGGTTCCTGTCGACTGGTAGTTGCGGCCCTGCCAGAAATAACGTTCGTTCGAGCATATCGAGACATTGGTTTCCTCGAAGAAATCGTGCTTAACCGTCAACAAGAGCGTATAGATACTATCGCATCCGTTGACCGTAGTAAAGGTGTCACGATAGATACCGCTAGCCGACAACGGACGACCATTGAAGTAGTAAGCATCTGATTCGCAGATAGTCTGCTCGTCATAGAAATGGTACGACAAGTGACTAATCACAGTGACTTGCATGATACTATCACAGCCATACTGAGACTGCAACGTATCGCGGTAGGTTCCTGTCTTGGTCAAGAAGCGACCATTAAACTCATATCTATCGCCATCGCAGATGCGAACAGTCCAACTCTTGAAATACGACGGTAAGACATTCAGTTGGAGTTCGAAGATACTATCGCACCCCGATGCTGCCAGCATAGTGTCTCGATAAACTCCCGGCTGATTGACCATACGGCCGAAGAAATCGTAATATTCGTTTGCGCAAATAGTTGCAGAGAAGGTATTATAGTATGTTCTGTCAATATACAACTTCAGACAGTGAACACTATCACAGTTACTAATCGACAACAACGAATCGTAGTAGATGCCCGTTCTAGAAAGAGTCTTACCATGCCACGAATACGTTGTGCCGTCGCATATATGTTTCGTTTCCTCGAAATAGTAACGTGGATGCTTATGCAGAGTCAGACGAATAATGGAATCGCAGCCTCCGATAGAAATCATCGTATCGACATAGACGCCTTCTTCCGTCAACAAATCGCCGCGGAACTCATAGAAATCACCCTTACAGATAGCGGTATCAATTTCTATGTAATAATACGGCAAGACAGTCAATTCCAACTTATAAACAGAGTCACAACCCGTTATTCTCGATGACAGAGAATCCCAGTAAACTCCAGATTCGTTCAGCTGACGACCATGGAAGTTATAATACTGGTTGGCACAGATAGTTTGTTTGTACTCCTGATAGAAATTGTCATGAACAGTCAAGGACAAGCGAATGATACTATCGCAACCTCCGATGAACGATTTGAGCGTATCCTCATAGATTCCCGCATTCGTCAACTCAACCGGGCTTCCATTGTGGATCCATGTGTAGGATTCGCCCTTGCAGATAGATACGGCTACAGGCGTTGTGATGACCGGATATTGAGACAAGTGCAATGTAACGATACTATCACATCCGAAGATAGTCTTGAATGTGTCTGTATAAACACCGCCAACGTTCAATGGTCTGCCACCAAACTGATAATACTCGTTCGCACAGATTTTAGCATATACGTCATGCTTGTATGTTGGTGCTATATTCAGATGCAAGACATACGAGCTATCACAACCATAGTCAGAAGTCATGATATTTTCGTACGTTCCAGCACGATCAAGCAACTGTCCGTGGAAATTGTAATAGTCACCCTCGCAGATAGTTTCTGTACGTTCTTGATATAAGTTCGAGTGCACGTGGATGTGGATTCTGACTATACTATCGCAACCACTAATTGTTGTGAGCGAATCGGTATAGATACCTGCGCTATAAATCCATCTCGAACCGAACCAGACGCTATCACCGCTACATATGTCTTTGTCGGCAAACGAATGGTAAACCGGATTAACGGTCAATACCATTTGTACAATCGAATCACATGCAAATGGTGTCTGTATGGTATCGTAGTATGTACCGGAAGTAGTAAGAGGTTTACCTCCAAACCAAACGGTTTCTCCCTCGCAGACTGTGTCTTTAATCGCCACGAAGGAAGCAGGATGAACCGTCAGTTTCAAACAATATACCGAGTCACAACCAAATTGCGATTGCAGCGAATCATAGTAGATACCTGTTTGATTATACGAACGGCCACGGAACTGATAGAACGCATCACTACAAATAGTAGCCATCGTTTCCTCGTAGAAAGCAGGTTGAACGGTTAGATGCAATCTGTGGATAATACTATCACACAGCCCACTCGCAATCTTGATCGTATCATAGTAAATAGCATTGCGCGACAATACTCGTCCGTTGTACCATGGATAGGTTTCGCCCTCACAGATAGTAGCCGTCTCTTCCACTATACTAACCGGATGGCGCACAACAGTAATGCGATAGATACTATCACAACCGTGTTTGGTCTGAGCCGTATCGATAAAGAACCCTCCTTCGGTATAGGTATGACCATTGAAGGTATAGTAATCTCCATCACACAAGAGAACTGTAGTATCGCGAGTGTAAGACGGATGAACGGTCAAGGTAATCGAATAGATAGAGTCGCAACCCCACTCTGTCTGGATGGAATCGTAGTACGTACCCGGTTCACTCAACAATCGGCCATGGAAATTATAATACTCGCCCTGGCAGATAGTAATCGGCAGATGTTGCGAGAACGCTGAGTGGACATACAGACGTAGCGTAACAATACTATCACAACCTAACGACGACAATATCGTATCCGAATACGAACCAGCCTGAGTCAATTGTTTTCCGCGGAATTCGCAATAATCACCTTGACAAATATGTCTCTCCATATTTCTTCGCAAGGTAGGCTTGACGTTCAAAATCATCCTGACGACGCTATCGCATCCGGAAGTAACGGAACTCAACGTATCTACATAATGTCCTCCTTCTGTCAGACTGCGGCCGTTGAACATCACATAATCACCCTCGCACATAGTGTGCGTCAATGTAGTGTCATACGCGTCATATACGGTCAACTCCAACTTGTAGATAGAATCACAACCAGAAGTCAACGAACGTAACGAATCCCAATATACGCCCGGAGTATTCAGTTGGCGGCCATGGAAATCATAGTACTCGTTGGAACAGATACGTCCGTTCAATTCCTGATAGAACTCACGTGTCACATTCAATGTCAGTTTGAAGATACTATCGCATCCAAAGGCCGTATGGAGAGAATCCCAATAGATACCTGCTCTTGTCAACTGTTTTCCGTGCCAATTGTATACATCACTTTCGCACATCGTCCATGTCTGTTCTACATATGTAGCAGGGTGCATTACTAGTGTCATACGCAAAACCGAATCACAACCGTTGATGGTTTGTGCCGTATCGCAATATACACCACCCGCGTACAACGGACGTCCATTGAACATCACATAATCGCCCTCACACAGACTTTGCGTCGTATCTGAGAAGTAAGTCGGATTTACACGCAGATAGAGGGTGTAGATACTATCACATCCCCATCGGGTTTGCAGCGAATCGTGATAGGTGCGTGCCTCAGATAGTTGACGGCCATGGAAATTATAATATTCGCCTTGACAGATTGTAATTGACAACGTATCGTAGAACGGCGAATGAACATATACGTACGAATGAATAATACTATCACAACCTGTCAGAACAGAACTTAACGTATCGCTCTGCAAGCCAGAGGTAGACATAACGCGACCTCCAGGAGTTGTAAAGGTTTCGCCCTGACAGAGATGAACTACATTCTCCTTCACCGTAACCGGATGGACGGAGAGTATCAATCGGCGTATACTATCACAACCTTGAATAGTAGGAATAGTGTCTATGTACGTACCCGGATGAGTATATACATGGCCGTCGAACATAAATGATTCACCCTCACAGATAGTATCTCGCTGCGTATGATTATACGAAGGCATGAAGGTTAACTGCAAGCGATAGATACTATCGCAACCAGTTATAACCGAATGAGCGGAATCCCAATAGATACCCGGTTCGGACAACTGACGACCATTGAAATCGTAGAACGAGCCTGAGCACAGCGAATCGACTATCTCGCGATAGAAGGTATTCGTCACGTTCAGTGTTAGCTTGTAGATACTATCGCAACCTGTAACAACCGATGTCAATGAATCCCAATAGATGCCAGCAGAAGTCAATCGTTTAGAATGCCAATCATAGTAGTCTCCCTGACAAATCGATTTATGCTCTTCAATCAAGTTAGACGGATGCTTGATCAACGTTAGTTTGAATATACTATCACATCCTTCTACTGTTTGAATCGTATCGAAGTAAGTTCCACCTTCAAACAATGGCAGGCCATTGAACGAATAGTAATCGCCGGAACAGATATGTACAATTGTGTCATGGCGATACGTTGGATTGACAACCAGATGCAAGACATAGACACTATCATAATTCCATGTCGCTGTCTTCAGACTATCGTAATAAGTGCCCGAGACATTATACTGACGACCACGGAAATTATAGAATCTACCCTGACAAATATCTTGGTTCTCCTCATAGAGGTATGTTGGATGTACATATAGGTGCAAACGATTAATACTATCACACCTTGTTTTCACAGACTGAAGGGTATCGTCAAATACTCCGGTGGTATTCAATGTTCTACCCAACCAGGTATACGTCTCTTGATCACTAATATGAACAAATGTTTCTCTGACTATCTGGCGATAAACCGTCAAACTCAGTCTAACAATACTATCCACGTTATAGATTGTCTTGAGCGTATCAATATACAGACCACCTTCTGTCAATGTTCGTCCTCCGAACATATACGTATCACCATCACACATCTCATGCGAGATAGTAATATCATAGGTAGGCAGAACTGCGAGTGTCAACTTGTAGATACTATCGCAACCTGTGATTACGGATGTTAGCGAATCCCAATAAACACCAGGCTCACGCAGCGCCCGACCATTAAAGTCATAATAGTCAGTTCCCAAAATCGTAGCCTCCACTTCCTGATAGAACGGATTCTTTGCAACAACCGTCAACTGATATACACTGTCGCAACCGGAGACTACCGAACGGAGAGAATCGTAGTATATACCTCCCGTCGTTATGTCCATGCCACGCCAGTGAACTGTATCTCCACGACAGAAAGATACCGAAGATGCAGCCAACATCTTAGGATACTCATTGACTCGGATGCGGAATACACTATCACACCCCTGAGCCGTTTGTAGCGTATCATAATACGTTCCTCCATGATCGTATATACGTCCATTCACTAACGCATAGTCGCCGGAACAAAGAGTCAGTGCCGTATCGGTTATGTAGGATGGTTTGACTGACAGATTGAGTACATACGTACTGTCGCAACCATACATCGACTGACCGCGAACGGTGTATCTACCCGGCGAAGTACATGTCTGACCATGGAACATATAGGCATCTCCCTCACAAATAGAAGTGGTCGTTGTGTCGGACAAAACACGATGGACATACAGATGGAGTGTCACAATACTATCACATCCGGACGCCGCAGTCAAAGTATCTACATATATCCCGGCAGTAGTAAGGTGCATACCCTTGAAGTCATAGAAATCGCCTTCGCATATGTGCTCGTTGCGCGTTATACGCTGTTTGGGCTTCACGGTCAGGCTGAAGTGTCGCACACTATCACAACCGGTAACAACCGACCTAAGCGAGTCTGTGTAGAATCCTCCTGTGGTTCTACTAACTCCTGCAAACACAACCGACTCGCCCTCGCATATAGTATCACGATCGGTGAATACATATGTAGGATCTACCGTCAGGTTGAGTTTATAGATGCTGTCGCAACCGGTTATTACCGATATCAGCGAATCGTAGTAAACGCCTGTCTGGTTGTATTGATTACCATGGAAAGTATAGAACTCGTTAGCACATATGCGTTTGGTAGTCTCTTCGTAGAACACCGGTTGCATAACAAGCGTGAGTTGATAGATACTGTCACAACCGCTAAAGACTGTCGTCAACGAATCATAATATACACCCGGCGATGTTAGGTCTCGACCACGCCAACGGTATGTACTTCCCTTACAGAACACCGCACGTTGCGGGATGAACGACGATAGGTTCTCAATCAGGGTAATGCGGAATATACTGTCGCATCCGGTCGTGCGAGTATGCAGCGTATCTATGTAGTGACCACCCTGATTGTACGATTTGCCAAATATCACCGTTTCGCTTCCCGCGCACATATGAATAACTGTATCACGGGTGTAAGTCGGATTAACGGTTAGGTGGAGTGTGTATGTTGAATCACATCCCCACAATGTTTGTCCGGGCAACGTATAATCGCCACTGGTGTTCAATGACATACCATGGAAATCATAACTCTCGTTGGCGCAAATAGTGGATGATATCTCGTTATAGTAAGGTGCATGCACATACAACTGGAGCGTGATGATACTATCGCATCCGGCGCGAGAAGCCAGCGTATCAATATACTGGCCTGCCTGCGTCAGACTGCGGCCATGGAAATTGTAACTGGTTCCTTGGCAAATATGTCTCGAAATAGGAACACGCGAAATCGGATTAACCGTCAGGCTAAGACGTACCACACTATCGCAACCTCCGTTGACAGTTGTCAACGAATCGATGTATAATCCACCTGTGGTCAGCGATCTACCTCCAAAATCATATGTCTCGCCTTGACATATCGATGCCGTTATTTCTTGGGCAGGATAAGCTGGCAGAACGGTCAAATAGAGATGGAATATACTGTCGCAATTATGAACGGTAGCAATTGTATCGTAATATTCGCCTGTCTGGTTGAGCAACGTACCGTTGAAATTATAATATTCGTTGCCGCAAATGGTAGCACGCTGTTCTTGAACATAGGTTGGATTGACACGAAGTGTCAGTTTATATACACTATCACAACCTGTGGTAACCGACGTGAGCGAATCGTAGTAGATTCCGGCCGCGGTCAGTGTCTTGCCACGCCATGGATAAGCATCACCCTTACATATAGTATGCTCTGATTCGATGAAATATTTCGGATACTCATTTAGTGTGAGACGGAATATACTATCGCATCCCAGTTTGGTCGGCAAAGTATCTACATAATATCCACCGCGTGTCAACGGTTTACCGAGGAACATATAGGTATCTCCGGTACACATCATGGCCGTTGTATCTTTGATGTACGATGGATTGACTGTTAGGTTGAGCGTATAAACGCTATCACATCCGTATACTGTACTCAACGATAAGGTATGAACACCTGCCGTATTCAATTGTTGGCCATGCCACTCGTAGTAATCGCCTTCACAGATTTTCTGAGTCTCCGTAAAGCTGTATGTCAAATGCGTATAGAGACGCAAATGAACAATACTATCGCATCCCCACGTTGTGGTGCGATTTTCATAGTATTCTCCTGCTTGTGTCAGCGAACGTCCGTACCATTGGAGTGTATCGCCCTCGCAGAGATGCGCCACCGTATCTACGGTATAACGGTTGTGTACATATAGCGACAATCTCAGAACACTGTCACAGTTGTTGACCGAAGGAACTGTATCCAGATATACTCCGCTCTCCGTCAATTGGCGTGTGCCAAATAGATACGTCTCGCCCTGACATATATCACCGCGCAACGGGGTTATATAAGTTGGGTTAACATGCAGATCCAATCGATATACCGAGTCACAGCCGGCTTTAGTTTTCAGGCTATCGTAGTAAACGCCTGCATTCTTCAGAATACGTCCGTGGAAGTTATACTCTTGTCCTTGACAAATAGTATACTCATCCGGATAGAAGTACTTAGGCAGAATTGTCAGCGTCAACGCATAAACCGAATCGTAACCATAAACGGTCTTCAAACTATCGTAATAGGTTCCGCCTACGCTGTACGTGATCGGAGAACCATTCTTATGGTAGGTATAGGTCTCACCCTGACAGATCGATGCTGTCTCGGGGATAAAGTACTTCGGATAAACGGACAGAATCAGCGTGATGATACTATCACAACCTTGCTGCGTAGTGAATGTCTTGGTGTATGTTCCTCCGGTAGTCAGTATTTGGTCAAAGAAACTATACGAACCGCCTTCCGGCATTTGGGCCGTAATCGTCACATTGTATTTCGGATTAACGGTTACGCGAACCATGTAAACCGAGTCATAACCATGTATCGTCTTCAGACTATCATAGTAAATACCACTCTCACCTATCTGTTTATGGCCATGGAAATCATAATATTCACCTTGACAGAGAGTTACCGGCGAATCCTCGAAGAAATATTTCGGATGAACTACCAACGTCAGACGATAGACTGAGTCACAACCCAGGTTGACCGTACTCAACGAATCGTAATAGAATCCGGCGCGCGTCAAGCTCTTTCCGTGCCATGTGTACGTTTCTCCCTCGCCTATCGAGTATGTTTCTTCTATCAAGTATTTATTGCGAACGTAGAGCGTCAGTTCGATCACACTATCACAATGTTGCACAGAGTGTAATGTATCACGATAGATGCCTGCTGCGCTAAGTTGGCGCGTGCCAAACAGGTATGTCTCGCCCTGGCATATTTCACCGGTTATTCGCGTCAGATGAGTTGGATTGACATGCAAATCCAACCGATAAATCGAGTCACAACCGGCCTGAGTCTTCAGACTGTCATAGTATGTACCTGCCGTTTTGAGTATGCGTCCATGGAAATTATACTCTTGTCCTTGACAGATAGTATGCTCGTCCGGGTAGAAATACTTAGGCAGAATGGTCAGCGTTAACGCATAAACCGAGTCATAGCCATGCACAGTCAACAAACTGTCGTAATAGGTTCCCGCCGTATTATAGGTCACCGTTGCGCCGTTCTTGTGGTAGGTATAACTCTCTCCCTGACAGATCGATGCTGTCTCGGCTATGAAATACTTAGGATATACCGACAGAATCAAGGTGATGATACTATCACAACCTTGCTTCGTAGTAAATGTCTGCGAATAGGTTCCTCCCGCCGTTATTGGTGTTCCGAAGAAATAATAGGTGCCTCCTTCCACTATTTGTGCGGTCTCGGTAATATGGTACGTCGGATTAACGGTCACACGAACCATATATACCGAGTCGTAACCATAAACAGTCTTTAGACTGTCGTAATAAGTACCCGATTCGGTAATCTGCCTATGGTTATGGAAGTTATAGCTCTCGCCTTGACACAACGTAACCGGCGTATCCTCAAAATAATATGTCGGGCAGACAGTCAGTCGCAAGCGGATGATTGAGTCACAACCATTGACCGTCCTCAGACTGTCGTAGTAAGTTCCGCTTCCCGGACACATTCTGCCATGGAAATTAAACGGCAACTCTTTGTCCGAGATGGTAGCAATCGTATCCAACAGATACTTCTGTTGTTGTATCATGCTGAGCGTAAAGATGGAGTCGCAACCTCTGGTTGTCTTAAACGAAACGGTGTGCAGACCATCTGTCCAGAAACGCTGACCGTGGAAATCAATCGTATCGCCTTGACAGAACTTACGCGTCTCGCTGAAGTGGTAAGCCGGACGAACATATAGCTGCAAGCAATAAACCGAGTCGTTGCCATACTTCGCAGTGAAGAGAGAGTCGTAGTAAGTTCCCGTTGCGGTATAGTCTATTCCTATTCCGTTCTTATGATAGGTGTAGGTCTCTCCTTCGCAGATAGTATCTTTTTCCAGGAAGAAGTACTTAGGTCTTACACGCAAAACCAGTCGATAGACACTATCGCAACCATGAACTGATACGCACGAATCCCAATAGACGCCACTCGAATACAGGTTGCGCGTGGCGCCATTGCTATGCCATTGATATGGTATTTCTCTGCCTTCCAGCGCATCTACCGTATCGTTGCGGTAGTACGAATCCCAAACTTTCAGATGCAAGCGAGCTATACTATCACAGAATCCGCCGGCAGCACCATTAACAACAATATATGGGTAAACGCCAGTAGTGGTATATTCATCGCCATTCCACGTGTACTTGCTGCCGCTACAGATAGTGTCGTACACTTCTGATTCATGCTTGGTCATCTTACCGCGAACGGTCACGGTTTTCCGAAGCGTATCCGTACAGTTACCATTATTCAGCTTGACTATCTGCGTAATGGTGTATGTGCCATCGTTATCGTACGTGATTGGGGTACCCGCGCTGTATGTCGCATTGGTTCGACCATCACCGAAATCCCATGTCACCACATCCACATCCTCATGCGGCGTAAGCATAGTTACTCCATCGCTCGAGACGCCACTATTGTCTATCAGGTAAACCGTATCTACGCAATCTTCGTGCTTGTCGATGGTAAAGTCTGGTAGCGGCAAACGCGGTTCAGCTTTTGCGTAGAGAGATATATTACAACTAGCGTTTTCCTGCGAGTAGATGTAGCACTCGTACATTTGACCATCGTTCAATACGGTTAGCGTATTGCTGGTCTCCGACGTCAACTGTTCTAGACGGTTCTTGTTCTCGTCTACTTTGTACCACATGTAGTTCAGTCCCAGGCCTTGCGGAGCCGTGAATGTACGATACTCGGTCGGACCGCCACAAGTAGGCGAATACATATTGACTTGCAGACAATTCAGGGTAAAATACGAATAACCCCAGTGCTCTACATAACCGCAGTCAGAACTGGTGAAACGCAGGCGAACGGTCTGACCTACATAATCCTCCAAATTGATCAAACGTGTACGCCATTCACGCCAAGCCACGATTTGATTCTCATGGCGATACGTAAATTCAGGACAGTCCTCTACATGGTTACCCGCATAATATGCATAATATACATCATCTCCTTGATAATAGTATCCTTGTGTACGTCCGTAACCATTTTGATTGTAGCGATTTGTGAAGTAATAATATGCACCTTCATTTCCAAAACGGTAGTAGGCACAAATACGACATTGGGTAGCCCACTCGCCTGTATGGTCTACTTGTGTACCATTGGCATCGTAGTCGAAGTTATAACATGCTCCAGGTATCAGCGTATTGCCTGTTGCACCCGAGAAAGTCTCCAATTGAAAACTCGGCACAATGTCGCTGTGGTTATGCGGGTCTTGCCATACAATGGCATAACGCATCAACAGATACTTATTATCGTCATCGACGGTGAAGGTATAAGTAATACGCTCTGCCTGACCGGTTTCATTTGCAGCACCCGTCACACGGCCATCCAACCAGTTACCCAAACGGACGGATGCAATCTCGCCTGCCGGCACAGTATGCAAACCCGGTTCTGTTCCGTTGTTCGTAGTACGCGGGTCTATCTCGTTGGCATCACGGTGAATCGTATGACGACTCTGGATCTCACCCGGACCAAAATCGACTACTTGGGTGGTCCAGCCGTTGCCAGTCTGACGCGCGCTATACGGACCTATCTCGCACTTCACGTGGCTGCCGGTCAGGTCGTACCAATCGGGACATTCTGCTTTCACAACCATCGGGCACGCCAACAGAGCGGCCAACAGGCTGCTAAACAACAAAGCAATATGTCTCGATTCTCTAAACACTAAACTCTAATCACTAAACATTATAGCGGACCTTCACAACGGCAGTTAGAGGTACGGATACGTAGCATAAATGTCACTTTCAGGCCTACGTAAAAAGGGACCACGCGTGCTTCATCCAGATCCATTCGTGCATAGTAGGAATCGATAGTCAACTGTGCCGGATTCAGCGGATTAACGCCGTATAATTGTTCGTTATGCTCCGCACCGCTCATACAGCTATTGATGCCGTATTCCGCATAAACAGCCACTTTCAACACCGAGCACAATGCGTAGTTGCTCATTCGCTCCTTGTTCAGCACGTCGTAACCTAACTCAGCGATAACGCTACCCTGCGGATGCATCTTGATTTCGCTGTGACCGGGAGTGGTATATTCGGTATAAAAGTGGTTAGGCATATTCTCAAAATCAGCTATATACCGCTCGTATGTTCCGGTGGTGGTATAGTTGATAGTTGGCGTTGTCACAGTATGCGGCGCATAGGAAAATTTTGCTCCCACAGCGCCATATATGCCATTCGTATAAAAGCCCAACAGCACCGGTACGCCTATTCGAAAATCTTTCTGCGTATCGCTGTACTCGTTGATGTGATAGTGGAAACTGACGCGCTTGCCTTGCGTATCGTACATCTCTCGATGGGCATCAAAAGGTGCCATAGTCAGAGTGGATGTAGCATACTGGACGTCTGCGCCGATCGAGAACCAGAAACCATTATATCGCATCTCATAGTTAATTCCCAGCATTCCGGACGCACCGCCACGGGTTGTGACTTCAGGGATATTCTCAAATAGCGAATAATAGCCTCCGCTCGCCGAGATGGAGAAGTAGTGTTTGGTATTGACATTATACTGCTTCCACACTTCAGCGTGTGTTGTCACATGGTGCATCAGAAATGCGGTTAAAATGACTAAGCGGACAATATGAACATTTTTCGTGCGCATATAATACACTTTATCGGCCGCAAAGATACAACATTTTTTTTATTCGTGCAAGCGCGCGCGTCATTTTTCTATAAAAAATATAAAAAAATTGTACATTTTTCCATAAATTTTACCATTTTTCCAACAAAAAGAACAACCTGCCTGCTGCGAGTTGCCCTTTTTCGGACTATCCCCATAGTGCATAAACATAGGCAAATCAGACTGGCGAGAGACTAACGACAGACTATCGAGTCGAGACAATCACGAGAAAAGAACAACCCAAAAACAGCCCGCATTTCTGCGAGCTGTTTTCTTTTCTAAACGCCCCAAGGGGCTATAAACGGCGAAGCCTCTAAACGCGGCTTGCCGCTCTCTACTTTTGCTTAGCGAACTACTGCACCTTGAGCATTGTACTTCACGCCATTCTTGATGATGTAGAGTTGGCCGTTCTCAATGAACTTAACAGCCTTCTCAACAACTGCGTTGTTCTCAATGCCCGTTGCAATACCTTTAGCATTGAATACGGTGAAGACGATGTCATTGCCCTCGCAGTTAACTGTTACTTCGGTCTCACGGAGACTGAAAGCGGAGAGGTAGAATACAACACCCGCACCTTGGATTGCATATTGATTTGCAGCCAGCGAGAAAGTACCAAATGCAGCGCTTGGGAAGGTCATATAAATACCTGTTTCATCTGCAAAGCCCGGTTTTTGGATATTAACAACACCTACATTGTCTGGTTTGCAAACTTTGAATTGGCTACCAAATGTTTGCTCAGGACTACCATCACCAAGGAAGTCAATATTATCCCAATCGCAGCCAGCAACAGGAGCATCCGGGAACATTACTGTCAGGTTATTTACTGCATAGGTCCAGATGAACTCATATTCACCTACTACATCAACTACAAGATGCATATTTCCGGTACCGCCATTATCCAGGTCAGTACCCGGAGCCGTACGAGTAATGGTTGCACCATTAGCGGTCCAAGCACCATTAACTTGCAAACCGAGTTCATAAGTACCTGTCTCAGTGAAATTAACTGTGTATGTAGCCACAACTCCAGACTCAACAAACGTATAGGCTGCACCGCCATTCCAAGTTGCATCATAAGCGCCGGCTGCATTCCACGAACCCTTCAGTTCAATAACCGGAGTAACGACAGCATCGCCGGTCTTTGTTGCTGTGGCACTAACAGTATTAGTCGAAGGATCGAAGGTGATTGTAATAGTATAGATACCATCTGCAGAGATAGCCAAACTATAGTCAGATGCCGGATAAGCCACCGTCCAAGCGTGGTCGCGGCAAACCTTGAAGTTAACCGAACCTGCTGCCAGCACAAGGCCTGTTCTCTCCCAAAGGAAGGTTCCGTCGCTTTGCTTAACCATATCGTTGTCAGCATTGTCAGCAGCCCAAGTGGTGCCAAATGCTGCGGCAGAACTACCGGCAACAGTCCAAGTCGGATCTGCAGGAGCAACGTAACTACCAAGAAGAATTGCAGAAATTGAGTTGCTAGATACTACATAAGTGAGAGTAACTGTATCCAAGGCCTTAATAGTATTACCATTGAAGGACTCATGAGCAATCCACGAAGATCCCTCGTCCGATGCAGCGGTGTTTACATTAACACCCGTACCACCAAAGACTACATTCTCTAGTTTATACTCATTGTCGCTCACTTTGGTTGTCTGTTGCCAGGTCCAGTCACCACCACCCCAGTTATTCTTGAGGTAGTAATTTACAGTTTCTACTGCCTCTGTTGCAGATATAAAGTAAGTTTGAAGAGTAGTGTTATAGATGCTACCAACGCCTACTATATCATATTTCTTGCCAGCCTCAAAAGTTTGTGCAATTTGGAAATTGTTACGCAGTGTAAACGTCTGTTCACCAATAGTAGCAGTCAGGTTAGTTTTAGCGGAAGTAGTAAACTCTCCTTCCAAAGTTACGTTCTTAATTACGAAATATTTGTTGATGTCAGCATTCGTTGGAGCAGCAGTCAGCACTTCTGGATCTGGAGCCGTTCCATGAACAACAGTCAAGTCATCTTTTGTTATACCAGAAGGTTTCAGTTCTGGCAGACCACTATACGGAGCCGATATGCCAACAAAACCATTAACAACATCACCAGGAACCAATCCATAATCAAAAGCATAGAGCAATGCATAGCCCGATGCATCTTTCACGTAAATGTTGGCACCGTTAACATAAGTTACTGTTACTTCACCTAAGAAAGCTACTTCATCTTTCGCCAATGCAGCAGCTGCTGCGCAGTTAATCAATTCATGCTTTGTGTATGTTTTCTCAGCTACATTACTCCATTCATCACCTTTCAAAGCTGCAGCCCAGATAGTTGTAGTAGCACTCAATGGAATAGCAGTAGAATACGGAATCCAATCTGTCGTTGACGGAGAAGTTTTGAAATTTTCGTCTGTGGTGTAATAAACCACAGCCTCTGACGTTGCGCAAGCCAATGTTACATTCACAGAGCCCACAAAGTCTCCGTTAGTCGGGGTAAATGTCGGTTCTGCTACTGAAGCCACAGTGTAAGAAACAACTACTTGTGTCATACGTGCCTGAGCACTCGTAGTAGGAGACGTCCACGATGTTGCATTAGGCTGATAAGAAGTTTCCCAACCACCTGTATTAGTACCAGAAAAAGTAAAGGCAATGTTCGTGATTACGCCAACAGAGCACGAAATAGTCATCGTATTGCTTGCATAGCAACGATAATTATCCGTACGGCTGAAAGTGCCAGCAGTAACAGAGATAGTAACATTGTCCTTTGTGATGGACGTACCATCCGCCTTGTCCGTTCCTGCAACAAATGTCACATCGGTCGCCATCATGCTACCTGCGAAAAGCAGAGCAGCAAAAATTGAAAATAGTTTTTTCATAAAGATAATTGATATTAGTTAATTGTGTTAGTATCGTTTAACACACCAAAGAAGACCCGCACTGCGAGCCTCCTTCAGTTATGCTTTTTTAACGAACTTGTTGTCCTTGCACGTTGTATGTCTTGCCATCACGAATGATGAAGAGTTGACCGTTCTCGAAGAACTTAACTGTCTTTGTGTCAGCCTCTATATTCTCAACACCAGTAGCAGTTCCTGGAACGCGATACAATTGAATCGGAGTTTGGTTGGTGTAGCAAGAGATACGAGCAGAACCTACATTATGTTGAATCTTGAGATCGCCGGAAGCAATAACTGCATTTCCTTCTTCAATAGCGATAGTCCAAGTTCCTTCACCGTCTTTCGTAAATTTACCTGATTCTTTTGCAGTCAGCTGTCCTTCCTCAGAAGTTAAAGTCCAAGCACTGGCAGTGCCGCCTAAAGTAAGCACAACAGCTCCTTCGTTAGAGATATTAACTGTTCCTGCTGTGAAATCATAATCAGTAATTTGCGCAAGCTTGAAATAGGTATTACTACCCATCGGTGTTGCAACTACAGTATTTCCCTCATCTACAAGAATGAGTTTATCACCGGCCTTCAAAACCGAAGCATCAGTTACTTTGTTGTACGTAGTCGGTTCAATATCAACAGCTTCCAACGAGATAGGAATTACAAGAGAAGTTGTTCCACTCGAGAGAGTCAAGTTTGCTGCATAACTACCTGCGTTCGAAATAGCGAATCCAACTGTTACTACTTCCGGCGTTGATTGATTGGCAGTAATGGTAGACATATCTACTGAGAAATAGTTGTCATCACTCAGAGCAACATCAATGTCAGAACTGAGGTTCTCACTGGTCACCTCGAAAGTAATGGTTCCTGTGCGCTGTGCTGCATAGTAAACGTTTTTCTCACCAAAGTTGATGGACTCAACAGATGCAGAAATATTCGGTTCCGTTCCGATATAAGTTACCTCGATAGAGCTAATATAGAACGCTTGGTCAACCGAATAAGTCAATTCCAATGTTCCGCCTTGACCTTCTGTACCGGTAGCGGTCAAAGGTACCCATGCAGTATTTCCAAAGTTCTTTGATTCAGAACCAATTGTAACAGAACCTTGTTTGGCAGTAAAAGTTCCTTCTTTTGCACCATTGTTAACCAAATTTATAACCACTTTGGTTACATGTACATCTTTGAAATAATTCGTTGAGAACACTACGGGTTTGTAGTAAGCAGACTTTGAGTTTCCAAACTTTATAGCTTCTACGGAATTTGAGGTGCCTTTTGTGATAGTCGGTTCTCCGGCACCAATAGTAGTAGTAACAGACCATGTAACAACACCAGCAACATCTTTAACTGCAGTCAAATCGGTAATGTCAGTAGATTTGTTAAATGTACTAATAAGCGAAGCTGCCATCATGCTTCCTGCAAAAAGCATAGCAGCGAAAAGAGAGAAAAATTTCTTCTTAGCCGCAAGGGCACGATTAATTTTGGAAAAATTCTTCATGATAGTAAAAATTTTTAATGTTAGTAAAAAGAGTTTATTAATTGAATTTCGTTTCGGAATATTTCGTAATTCGACCGCAAAAGTACTACAAAGTTTTGACATATGCAAATTTATTTGCAGAATTTGTCATTTTTGCACAAAAAAGGCGGTTTCTCACCGCCTAATCTATAAAAATTCAAAATCACGCGATTATATACAAAGTATATTATAGGTACGGGTAGGATACGCGATTGTCTCGTGATTGTCTCGTGATTGTCAGGTAAAAGTTACGACTTAACCACGATTTACCCATGTGTTGACCACGTGTTTACCCTATCTTTTGCACGCGGCGCTGATAGACCACGAAAGCAAGCGCCAATACAAGGAGAATGGCCATGCCATCGCCAACAGGCACCGGCGGTTGAGGAATATCCGGGTTCTCAGGATCATCATCGTCTCCAATCGGTGGCGGAGGTCCAATTCCTCGCCGTTGTCCGGATCCGGTCACTTTCGCCATCTGTGGCGCTGAAGTTGCGCCAGGCTGACTCACTTGACGTGTGGTAGCCATGGAATAGAAAGTCGTTATCGGCATAGCCACGGCAGGACCAACCTGATGAACCGTTTGTTTATGCTGAGTACCCAAGGCGCCTACTTCTGCTCCGCCTGCCACTTCATGCACTTGTGCCTTGCTGAGCAGTGAAACCGACATATCGAACGAATAGTCAGATGGTATAGCGCTATTGTTGCCAGCTGCTCGAGTGCGCGGAGAGAAAAGTCCGCGATGAACGCTTCGCATCGGTATCATCTGCACCGTAGCCGTTGGTTCCACCATTACAGCACCGCTACTGCTACGCTCCACCTTTTTCTGTTCGGATAGAAGTTCCCGCACATCAGTTGTAAAAAGCGCCACAGTACACCCTACCGCGAAAAGCGCGGCAAGTGTAATCATATGTTGCCTTATGAGTGTTGGGTTCTTCATAGAATCACTTTTGCGGTTTGTCCTATCGATTGCAGTATATACATGCCCCGCGGCAAGTTAAGATAGATTTGCTCTCCTGTGCGCAGAACGACCGTCTTCATCAGCCATCCGTTCGTCGAATAGATACGAATCGTCACATCTTCCAATGCCTCGAGATAGAGTTGCTCGGCATCAGAACCGTAGATAAACTGTACGTGCGCCAGTGTCGGAGCAATGCCCTGCGGCTCGTCCATCGTATTCCAATTGAAACGAGGCATCTGGCTTCTGTTAGCCGCATTAGCCGCCACATAACACTCGAACGGATTGAGCGTTACAGCCCCTTCGGTAGAAAGGAACCAGAGTCCGTCATCGGTCAACATATATCCCGCTTGAGTCTGCGGCATCATGGTATTGTTGCCATAATAATCGTATCTGTCAACCGGCGGTTCTGCTCCGGGCGTATAGCTGCTAACGATAGTTTGGTTGGCTGCGCCGTTGAAAACAATATAATTGTTTGCATAGTAGCCGCTAGCCACAGGGAACTGAATGATATACGGAGTATTTTTCTGCGGAATAGGATTTGTCGTATTCGTCCAATTGGCCTTGAAATTAGGTGCATCGATTTGGCCATTGAAAGTGCGGAGGAAATAGTTGGCAGAAGCCTTGTTACTGCCCGTATAAGCAATCAGATCGTAGTAATCTACTCCGTCCGTAATCTGCACAGACGAAACCGTGAACGGCAGATAGAGAGTCTCCCAAGCACCTTCGGTGAAACGGCGGCGGTATTGAATAGGTTTGTCAATTGTGCCGCCCGCATAGCTCACGCGATCACCCGGATTCTGAATATCGCCCGTATGGTAAATCACCCACGTACATGTTCCCCAAACGACTGAAGTCAAAGACGATGCCTCAACCGTAAGAGGCTTGCCCGAATCGAAAGTATTATTTTTGGTATCCTTTCCTACTACGTAGAGTTTGAAATCAGAAGCAAAAGTAGGCGTAGTGGTTGACTCGAATTCGCAAGTCAGGACATTGGTCGGCGAACCACTCTTCACCTGAATATTAGACAACGTTACCGTCTCACTGCCATTAATTGTCAGTTTCGTATCCGGATGGAAGGAGAAATCAGTGTAACTTTGCAGACTCTCTTGTCCGCTTGTTTTGTGAATCTCCACCAATTCCACCGTCAATTTGTATTGACCTTCTATCTCTGTCAAGAAAGTCATTTTGAGACTCAAATAGGCAGTAAATTTACCTGTCAAGGCCACCGCAGTTGTATTAAAAGCATCGCCACAAGTACCTGCAGGCGGCTCGTAGAACGTTTGCGTACGACCGCAAGTTACTTTGTAATTGGACGACATATTGCCCGCTTCGTCTTTTGCCCAAACATAGAAGCAATATTCCGTATTCGGATCAAGCCCCGTCACGGTAATTCGTCCGTCGCCATCGGCCGTATAATCTTGGCAACTGAGCGAACTGGCACTACCTATCGTCACACAGAAATCGGTCACAGGATTAGTCGTATCATCCGTGGCATACACATCGAGCGTAATGCTGCGCTGACGACATTCGTACACACTGGCACTAATCATCTCCGGCGGCGTTGCATCTACTGCACATTGCCCCCACTGGATAGCCGGCAGCGAACCAGAACCTAACTGTGGAAAAACAACCTCGTTAGGAATCAGCACATACAATGGCGTATAGAAATCAGGAGCTGTGGTCGAAGATATATTGCAAGTGATCGTATGACCGTCATCGCTTATTACGAAGTGTCCATTGGCATTCAATTGGTACGCTTGATTTCCATTCACATGACAGAAACTGCCACCTAGCCCACTCATTACTTCATCGCATTCGATCACCAACCGATAGCTATTGGTAGCAACCTCCTCCATCGTTACATAAATAGTATGCCCAGAGACAGTAATCGGCTCGTGGCAATAGTTGCTAGTCGCCGCCGGAGCAGAATTGGTGCTACAGTTTTGGGTGATCGCGCTAGCGGAAATATTGCCCGCATCGTCCACTGCCCAAACCTGGAACGAATAAGTGGTTTCAGGCGACAGGCCACTGATGGTAATCACACCTGCCGTAGCAGTATAGTTGTTGGCCGCTGCGCCATTGACACTCACTCGGTAAGTAGTCACCGGATTCGTCACATCGTCGGTTGCCGAAACATTCAGACTAACGCTGCTGGCCGTAGCCGTACCGCAACTAACTGAGCTCATCGAAGGAGGATTCTCATCCGTAGCACAGATACCCCAGGTGATGCTTGTCGGCGCAGCATAGGCTATCTGGCTCGGGTAAAGCACGTAAACCGAGGTATAAAAATCCGGATCGGCATTAGAAGGAATATCGCAAGTTATCTTCTTGCCGCCATTCGAAAGCGTATAGTTGGTACCGTAGTTGTAATTCGTACCGCCATTCACGTGACACCAGCAACCTGCAGAAAGACCCGTCATCACTTCGTCGCTCTCAATCAGCAGCGTGTAGGTGGATGTACCGAAACGCTTGATGCACGAGACATAGATAGTATGACCGCCTTGCGTGATAGCACGGTGACACCAGTTGCCCGGTGTTGGCGGCGCCGTAGTACAACTTTGCGTCACATATCCGGCAGACACATTGCCTGCATCATCCACCGCCCAGATAGTGAACGTATAAGTAGTGGAAGGCAGCAGACCCGTGATAGTCAGCAGATTGCCAGACGAGTTGGCTATGTATTCCACTGCATGTGCATACGTGCCATCCTGCGATACCATAAATTTACGCACGGGATCAGTCAGGTTATCCGTAGCACTCACGGTCAGCGTGATGCTCTCCGGTGTAGAACCGCCGCAAGCGGCCGCCCCCATAACAGGAGGCGTATGATCTTTACTGAAAACAATATTATCGATATAGACAGTAGACTGCCCTTCACGGTCAGGCATAATGTAGATAAAATTGATACCCGTATTATGGCAACGCGTAATGCTGTAGGTCACTTTTTGCCACACTCCTACTTGTATTGTGCCGTTAGGATCATCATTCACCGCAATTGGAAGCAAGTCCAATGTGGTCAGATCGGTTCCGTAATCGTCTTGGTCAACAATCTTCAGCTGAGGAATACGAGCATTATTTTCGCGATATATCAAAAAATCCACATAATCATAGCCAGTCACAAAATCCACTCCATACAGAGCCGTCATATCCGACCCTGCTCCGTGACTCTCACTAAAAATCGTTCCGCCGTAGTTCGCCCCTGATGGAGAAACGACCTTCATCACATAGTTGCTAGTGTTTATACCTATCTTGTGGGGATTGGCAAACGGAGTCGTTACCGTTCCGCCTCCGGCCGGTGAATGGAAACGAGTAGCAGGACTCGTATTCGACTCAAAATCGCAGAATGTGTAGGGGTCGGCTGTAGGAGGTGCAGCGAACGATTTTCCTACCAAAGAAATCGCCGAAAAACAGAGGCACAATCTCAAAAGCGAGTTGAAGTGTTTCATGTTGGCTAAGATTTGAATTCGCTGCAAAGGTACGCAAAATATTCCACGCACACAAACATTGTAATTTTTACACACGAAAAAAGTACGTACTACAGAGCATAATTCTTCTGACTACCAAACAGTTAGCATAATTAAGTCAGAAAAAAAAGTACGAAAAAAGTATCACAGAATATGTAGATACAATGACAGATTTACTGCATTTTTTTGTGTGCAGCGATAGTGAGCTGGGCAGAATTGAAGAGATTTTGCCAAATGATATAGGCCGCAGCGCCCAAGGCCGCGAGCGGATTGAGATAAGTCAGCGCCATCCACACGCCCAGCGAAGTATTCTTTTGCCCAAAAGCCTGCCCCGCGGTGATGCTTGATACCCCTGCCATCGTCGTTGGAGCCGCAGCCGGATTAATCAGTACGTCCTGATAATCTTTGCCCTTGCTCGGCGCAGGCAATCGATAGCCTATCCATTTGCCCAATCCGAACTGCAACAGACAAGCAAAGAAAGAGCCCACGAGCAACCAAAGAATAGTAGAGAGATGCGCATCAAAGGACTCTATAACCGTCTCTGTGACAGTAGCGGTGAGAATGATGATAGAAGTTACCCAGAGATAGAATGGCGCTTGCGCCCAACCGGTGGAAAGGACGAATTCTTTCTTAGTAATTTTGGTATAGCCCAACCGCAAAAGCCAGGCGGCAATGAATGGGCCCAGGAGCAAGGGCGAGATATGGCTCAGAATGAGCGTGAAAGCCGGCCAGAAGGCCTTTTCTGCTGCGGGATTGATGAGCGGGAAAAGGGCCGGAACAATAAGAGCCGTGGCAAAATTGCTGAGAAGCGTGAACGAGGTAAGATTTTGTATCGAACCACCCAGTTTACCGGCAATAATAGGTGCCGCTGTGGCGGTGGGCATAATGAAACAGAGCATCAGTCCTTGCGCCAGAAAACGATTGCCCGTCAACCAATAAATACCGGCATAGGTAGCCAGACTCAGGATCAACTGGATTGCCAAAACCACCCAATGCCAACGGCGCAAACGGAGGTCAAGCGGATTGATCTTGCAGAACGTAAAAAAGAGCATTCCGAAAATCAACCACGGCAACAACGGTTTGAGCGGCACAAGCCACTGATAAGCCAAAGCGCCGAGGACCATCGAGAGCCAAAGGGCATTGCTATCAAAGATAGATTTAATATTTGAGATTTTAGATTGCAAATTTGCGATGGTATATTTGATATTTATTCGTTACCCCAAGTGGCTACTATTTGATCCATGATTTGAAATACTTCATCTTTAGTATCTGCGCGCAACAGTGCGATGCGCGTTTGGCGGAAATCAAGCAAACCCTTGAAAACAGGCGAAGCGGCAAAATGGCGGCGGCTATGGATAATACCTTTGCGTTCGTCACAACCGCACCACTCGATGGCACGTTCGACATGTTCTTTCAGTACCGCCACTTTCTCAGCCATCGTCTGCGGCGCAGGCAAGCCCTTCATTTCCGCAAAGAGCCACGGGCAGCCGAAAGTAGCGCGGCCAATCATGATAGCATCTACTCCGTATCGTTCGAAGCACTCTTGCGCCCGTTCGGGCGTTGCGACATCACCATTACCTATAATAGGAATATGCATGCGCGGATTATTCTTCACTTCGCCTATCAGCGTCCAATCGGCTTCGCCGCGATACATCTGACTGCGAGTGCGGCCGTGAATAGCCAACTCGCGAATTCCACAATCTTGCAACCGTTCGGCCAATTCAACAATAAAATAGGAGGCCTCACTCCGCCCCTCCCCTGAAAGGAAGGGAGATTTTAGATTCAATGGATTGATGCGCGGGACTAGATCGTTCTCATCCCATCCAAGGCGTGTCTTGACCGTTACCGGTGTTTGGACTGCGTTCACGACAGCTTTGGTAATAGCCAACATCTTCGGCACATCTCTAAGAAGTCCCGCGCCCGCTCCTTTGCCCGCCACTTTCTTGACAGGACAACCAAAATTAATATCGATAAAATCGGGTTTGGCCGTTTCGACTATTCGCGCCGCATCGGCCATCGCCTCGGGTTCGCGGCCATAGATCTGGATAGCCACCGGACGTTCGGCATCATGAATAGTCAGTTTGCGCGTAGTGGACGCTATATCACGAACCAGTGCATCGGCATTGACAAATTCAGTGTAAACACGATCGGCACCGTAGCGCTTGCACAGCGCACGAAATGCAGGATCGGTTACATCCTCCATCGGAGCCAAATATAGCGGACGATTGATCATTATTCGTTCAGCGTAGGATAAGTGATACGATGGTGATTCATCGTGGTAAGGCGTGCCTTGAAGACACGTCGCACGTCTTCTACATCCTTGAAACTCAACGGAGTATCCGCGAACTGGCCATCGGCAATTTGTGCGTCGATCATCTGATCTACCGCTTGCGCAATCGTTTCTTCGGTAAACTCATTGAGACTGCGCGAACGTGCTTCTACCGCATCGGCCATCATCAGAATAGCGCCTTCCTTGGTAGTAGGTTTAGCGCCCGGATAACGGAAGAGCGATTCGTCCACTTTCTCCTTAGGATGCGCATTGCAATAGGTATTGTAGAAATAGCGCACGAGCGATGTGCCGTGGTGAGAAGTAATGAAATTGATGATAACTTCCGGCAAATGGTTTTTGCGGGCTATCTTTTCTCCTTCCGCCACGTGAGCAATCACTACTTGAGCCGCATCGCGCGGATCCATCTTCAGCAACGGATTATCGACACCCTGCTGATTCTCCGTATAATAGAGCGGATCGGTAATCTTACCTATATCATGATAGAGCGCACCCGTACGAACCAAAAGCGCATTCGCTCCAATCGTCTTGGCCGCTTCGGTGGCCAGATTGCTGACTTGCATCGAATGTTGGAACGTACCCGGAGCTTTTTCGGCCAACATATGCAACAGATTGGAATTGATATCGGTCAGTTCGACCAAAGTGATGGACGAGATAAAGCGGAACATCTTCTCGAACATATAAATCAGTCCGTAGCATCCGACTGTCAGCAGCGCGCAGATGAAGAAATAGAGATACATCCAAGCGTTGATCGAACGCAAAACTCCTGTTTGAGCGAACGAAAAAGCCGTATATGCAATGACTTGAGCCATGAGAATCCACGCAGCCGTTTGTACTAGTTGCGCGCGGCGCGTCATATCGCTCAACGACGAAACAGCCACCATTCCGACAACGATCTGGATGAAGAAAAACTCAACCGGTGCAGGTACCACGATAGAAACAATCAATATGGTCGTGAAATGCAGGAACAACGCCGTACGTGAGTCGAAGAAAACGCGCGTCAGAATAGGCACCCAGGCAAACGGAATCAGATAAACCGAAAGGTCAAAACGCAGAGCGAGACACGCCAATGCGATGACGATAAACATCTGCAAGCAGAAGAACAAAACGGTATTGGTGTCACGCAAATAATGACGACGAAAAACATAGAGATAGATGACCAACATTGAGAGGAAAAGCAGCACTAGAATAGCTTCGCCCATGATGGAGAGCGCACGCTGGCGATTGCCCATATTCTCATTCTCGTAAGCTCGTTTGAGCGACTGTAAAATCTGGTAGGTATTGTCGTTGACAATCTCACCGCGATCGATGATCTTCTCGCCCGCTTGCACCATACCCTGAGTTGGCGAAAGCGTGGTCAGCAGTTTTTCGCGTTGCGAAGTTGTGCGTGCCGTATCCAACACGAGGTTTTGCACTATCTCGTAACGATATTTGTCGTAAGCCGTTTTAGGGGTATAGACTTCAGATATAACGTAAGTCTTCTGAATGCCATTCTGCATGATGGCTATTCGGCTATACCCCTCTTGCTCCATCCATTCTTTATCTTGAACCGAAACAACCAACACCTCGCGCTGAACACGCGGAATATATTTGAAGTATGGTGTGAACGTGGAGAGCAGTTTTTGCTGTTCCTGTTCCATCTGTTCGTCGGTCTTATAAATCGGGAAATCGAATTCGGCCGTTATCAGACTATATCCCCAAGGTTTACCTATCTCGTAGTGATAGCGAAACGAATTGTTATAGCGCGGGAACAACAGCACGATAACTGTTGCCAAAAGGACAAACGCTCCTACACGGAAAATGTACGATGGAATCGAAGGAAAACGCATATTTTTGAAGACTTGTTTTTTGCTCATGATTTATCGTTTTTGTTGAAAGAATTTTTGCATTAGTTCACGACATTCTTTTTCCAGAACACCGGCTGTAATCGTTGCCTTAGGATGCAGCGCTTTGGGAGCAAAACTTTGGAACCCGCGTTTAGGATCGGCTGCACCGTAGACGATTCGACGAATCTGCGCCCAACCTATTGCACCCGCACACATCACGCACGGTTCGACTGTCACATAAAGTGTTGCATCAGGCAGGTACTTACCGCCCAGCGTTTGTGCCGCAGCCGTAATAGCCTGAATCTCAGCGTGTGCTGTGACATCGTCTAGTGTCTCCGTTAAGTTGTGCCCGCGACCGATAATCTGGTTCTGCGAAACGATGATACAACCTACAGGAATCTCGTCTGCAGCAAATGCCTTTTCGGCTTCCAGAAGCGCCAGGCGCATGTATCGTTCATCTTCTTCAGAGCAAGCGGCCGGACGCTGGACAAATTCGCGCAACTCAGCAGGATGTTGCTCAAAATGATTGCCAATCACAACGACATCTGCACCTGCATCGTAAGCCTTCTGCATCGCCTGCGGCGTACGAATACCTCCGCCCACGATAATCGGAATAGAAATATGGCTACGCACGGCCGCGATTATTTCCGATGAAATCGGTACTTTTGCCCCACTTCCTGCTTCAAGATAAACAAGCTGTTTGCCCATCAGTTCGGCCGCAATAGCCGTATCGACTATCGTATCGATTTCGTTAGCAGGAATAGGCTGAGTTTGCGTCACGCGCATCGTGCTGGTTTCGGTTCCTCCGTCCACCAGAATATAGCCCATTGGAATCGTTTCTATGCCCGACTGCTTAACTCCTCGAGCGGCTTTGACCTGCTGACCAACCAACATCTCCGGATTTCGTCCGCTTAGCAGACTGAGAAACAAAACCGCATCTGCTTCCGAGGAGAACTGAGACGGATTTCCAGGAAAAAGAATCACAGGAATTGACAATCCCAGAGATTGCATTTTCTTCCGAATTGATCGGATAAATTCGGTCGTATCTCCTCCTGTAGAACCACCCACAAAAAGATAATCCGGCTGTACATCAGCGGACAAAGGAAGTGCCTCGAGATTGGTCTTCTCAGGATCGAGAAGTAGCGCCAGACTATGTGGTTTGATTATTTCCATTCGAACGATTCAACCAGACGAATTACATCACGTTGCAGATATTCATAAACAGGCGCTAACGAATCAGCGTTAGGCGGACAATTGCAGTAGATCGAAGCTCGGAAGAAATGGCGTGTGGAATCGGTTACGAAGAACTGACACGACGAGGCCGTATTTCCTTCCAGATTGAACAAAACGCCATAGACATTCGCTTCAGGATGAGCATATTCGCGCTCAGGAATAGACGAAGCATGCGAAGCATTCTGATAGACGAACTCCAACGCATCTTCCGTCAGTTCGCGCAGATTGTGACGCACGGGCTTGTAGGAGCAATGAATAGTAGCGTCCAAATCGGGATAATAGATATTGACCCAATAGCGTTCTGCGGCATCCGTTCGCGGCTCGACTTTGGCATTTTTAGATAGCGCAAAATCATACGGATAGCGCTGTAAATCAGTCGAATAAGCAGAGAATGACATATATGCCGTATCGGGTGGCGTAATGCGATAGTAGCCATATGGACGCGGCGTGGATACACGCGAACAAGCGACGCAAAACATCGCCACTAAACCCACGGCAAAAAATCCACATTTAACTGACTTAAAGCACATAATCCGCCAAATTACGGTACAAAAGTACAAAATAAAGGTGAAAGGTGAAAGGCGAAAGGTTATTTGGAATGGTTTTTGTACATAATTTTGTACTTTTTTGTAAAAAAAGTTCGCGCGCGCTTGCACATATCATTTTTTTTTCATATCTTTGCACGCTAATTGTGAAAAAACACGTAGAAATGGAACAAAATCGAAATAATTACTGTGTGATAATGGCCGGCGGGATAGGCAGCAGGTTCTGGCCTTTCAGCCGTGCAGACAAACCAAAACAGCTATTGGATTTCTTTGGGACAGGAAGAAGTTTGCTGCAGATGACGATAGACCGTTTTCGTCCGTTGGTGCCCATTGAGAATATGATTGTAGCCACGAATGTAGCTTACAAAGAGCAGATTCTAGCACAAGTACCGGACATGAAAGAAGATCAGGTATTGTGCGAACCGGCACGAAGAAACACCGCACCCTGCATCGCTTATGCCGTGGAGCATATTCGCGCGATTGCGAAAAGTGAAGATGTTAACATTGTGGTGGCCGCCAGCGATCATCTAATCATGGAAGAAAACAAATTTCGTCAGACCATCGCACATGCATTTGATTTCGTGAGCGAGCATGATGCTATCTTGACGCTGGGTATGAAACCGACTCGTCCGGAGACCGGATACGGATACATACAATATATCCAAGAACCGACGGCTTTATCTCTCGATAATGTCTCGATAAAGTCTCGTGTTTGTCTCGATAGGGTCTCGACCACTCTTAACGAAAAATATGCGGATATTTATCCGGTAAAGACATTTACGGAAAAACCCAATCTGGAGATGGCGAAAGTATTTCTGGAGAGCGGCGAGTTTCTCTGGAACAGCGGCATCTTTATCTGGAATATGCGGACTATTCGTGCTGCCTTTGAGCAACACTTGCCGGAAGTAGCCCTGTTGTTCAAAGAAGGCGAGCAATGGATGGGCACGGACAGAGAAGAAGCGTTCATAGAAGATATATTCCCGAAATGTCCGAACATATCGATCGACTATGGCGTGATGGAAAAAGCGCAGAACGTGTTTGTTTTGCCATCCGATTTCGGCTGGAGCGACCTAGGCACATGGGGTTCGCTGTATGAGTTGAGCAAGAAAGACGAGACAGGCAATGTGAGTCTGCACAGCCAAGCTCTGTTCTACGACAGCAAAGACAATATTGTTACGTTGGAATCGGGCAAATTGGCGGTAGTTCAAGGTCTGGAAGACATGATTGTTGCTGAAGAAAACGGTGTACTGCTGATTTGCAAAAAAGGCGAAGAACAACGCATCAAACAGTTTGTAGCTGATGCGCAAGAGAAATTTGAAGGAAGATACAACTAATACTTAATATTAAATCACATCATGAGTTATCTGAATTTTGACAAGACTGTGCTTGTTAATCTGGAGCGTTCGCTTCAGAAAGAGATGATTCGCACCAACCGTGCAGGTGTGTACAATTCCACCACTTTGGTAGATTGCAATACGCGCAAATACCACGGTCAACTGGTGATGCCCATTCCCGAACTGGGGCCGGACAATTATGTTCTGCTCAGTTCGCTGGATGAGACAGTGATTCAGCATGGCGCTGAATTTAATCTGGGTTTGCATCAGTATGGTGAGAACACCTACTCTCCTAACGGGCACAAGTACATCCGCGAGTTCGATTGCGAAGTGATCTCGCGCACGGTGTATCGCGTGGGCGCCATGATCCTCCAAAAAGAGCGTATGCTGGTTAGTTTTGAGCCGCGTGTACTGATTCGTTACACACTGCTGGAATCCGGCAGTCCGACCACCTTGCGTTTCCGCCCATTTCTGGCTTTCCGCAACGTGAATGAACTGACTCACGAGAACACGCTGGCTAATCCGAACATGGATGACTGCGAGAACGGGCGTTTCAACCGCATGTATCCTGGTTTCCCGAACTTGTACATGCAGTTCAGCAAAGCGGTTGAGTATCACCACGATCCGCAGTGGTACAAGGGTATCGAATATCAAAAAGAACGCGATCGCGGATATGCCTACAAAGAGGATCTGCTGGTTCCGGGATATTTCGAGCTGCCGATGAAGAAAGGCGAGAGTGTGATTTTCGCTGCGGGTGTGACCGAATGCAAAACCAGCACACTGAAAGGGACATGGAAGAAAGAATTGGAACGCCGCATCAAACGCGAAGATATGTTTTCCACCCTAAAGAATTCCGCCAGTCAGTTCTATAAACGTGAAGGCGACAAATGTTATCTGCTGGCCGGATTCCCATGGTTCCATGCAGAAGCACGAACTACCTTCTTCTCCGTAGCCAGTTGCACATTGGATATAGATCGTCCGGAATACTGGGACGCCATCATGAACAAGACGGCTGTGCCGGAGGTACTGAGTTTCATGAACGGCAGACCGCACGAAATAAAGATGACCGGTATGGATGAACCCGATGTGCTGTTGTGGTTTGTTCGTGCTATTCAGAAATTCGCACACAAATACACAGTTCGCGAAGCAGCTGATCTGTACGGCCAGTTGTGTCTAGACATCATTACCTATTACCGTAAGCAGAACCACCCGCGTGCGTGTGTTCAGCAAAACGGTTTGATTTGGATAGATGGCACGCAACGACCGGCCACATGGATGAACACCACCGAAAACGGTTGGCCTATCACTCCGAGAACGGGTTATGTAGTAGAAATCAATGCGCTATGGTACAACGCTATGTTGTTTACCGCAGAAATGCTGCGTGAGATGGGCAAAGAGACAAGTGCTGACCTGATGGAATATCAAGCCGATATCACTAAAGATGCGTTTGTCAAAACCTTCTGGAACGGTCTCTATCTAAACGATTACGTAGTGGATAACTACGCTAACAAAGAGGTTCGTCCGAACATGATTTGGGCCGTAGGTTTGCCTTATAGCCCGCTGGACAAGCATCAGCAGAAAGCGGTAATCGATATCTGTACAAAAGAGCTTCTGACTCCGCGTGGACTGCGCAGTCTGTCGCCTAAGAGCGGCAACTATCGTCCAATGTACCAGGGATCGCAAAGCGATCGCGAACGTGCGCTACACAATGGTATCGTTTGGCCATCAACTATCACGGCTTACTCCCGCGCCTACATGAATGTGTACAAATACAGCGGAACAAGTTTCATGGAACGTACGCTGGTTGGATTTGAGCAAGAGATGAGTGAACTGTGCATCGGCACACTCAATGAGTTCTACGATGGCAACCCGCCCTACAAAGGACATGGCGGCATGAGTTCAGCTCCTAGCGTAGCAGCAGTTATCAGCCTGCTAGATACACTGAAGAAGTATCAAAAAGAACAAGAAAAGGAGGAACAAGCATGAAAGCACTAATGTTTGGTTGGGAATTTCCCCCTCATATCTTAGGTGGATTGGGAACCGCCAGCTACGGTCTGACCCGTGGCATGGCGCAACAAGAAGACATGGAGATCACGTTCGTCATTCCCAAACCATGGGGTGACGAAGATCAGTCTTTCCTGCGCATCATCGGTGCCAACAGTATTCCTGTGGTATGGAAAGACAATAATTACGACTATGTGAAGCAACGAATGGAAGGGCGAATGAGTCCGGAGGAGTATTATCATTTCCGCGATGGCATTCGCTACGACTATCGTCGTATTGGCACAGATGATCTAGGTTGCATCGGATTCTCCGGACGTTATCCGGACAACCTGATTGAAGAAATCAGCAACTACGAAGCTGTGGCAAGTGTGTTGGCACACAGTCTGGATTTTGACATTATTCACAGCCATGACTGGCTGACCTATCCGGCAGGTGTGTTTGCGAAACACATCAGCGGCAAACCACTGGTAATACACGTACACGCTACCGATTTTGACCGCAGTCGTGGCAATGTTAACCCCACCGTTTATTCAATAGAGAAACGTGGTATGGATGAGGCCGACCACATCATATGTGTCAGCAATTTGACTCGTCAAACCGTAATCGAGAAATACGGTCAAGATCCACGCAAAGTAAGTACGGTGCATAATGCTGTTGAGCCTCTGGAACATCCGGAGGAATTCACCAAACCACCGCGCAAAGACAAACTGGTTACCTTCCTCGGCCGCATCACGATGCAGAAAGGTCCTGAGTATTTTGTAGAAGCCGCAGCACGCGTGCTCAGCAAGACCGATGGCGTACGTTTTGTGATGGCCGGAAGCGGCGACAAGATGACCGAAATGATTGACCTGGTAGCCAAACGAGGTATAGCTGACAAATTTCATTTCCCAGGCTTCATGCGAGGCAAACAAGTGCAAGAAATGTTAGCCATGAGCGATGTCTATATTATGCCTTCGGTCAGCGAACCATTTGGTATCTCGCCGCTAGAAGCGATGCAAGTAGGCTGCCCATCCATCATTAGTCACCAGTCCGGCTGCGCAGAAATTCTGCAACACGCCATTAAGACTGACTATTGGGATGTAGATGCCATGGCAGATGCTATTTATGCTATCGTCAAGTATCCGGCAATGTACAAGAGTCTGCATGAGTTAGGCCAAGCGGAAGTGAACAATATCCGTTGGTATGATGCAGGACTGAAAGTAAGACGCATATACGATGGCGTAATCAATCATACTTTGTAAAACTTGTTTAATGTAGAAAACTTTTGGTATTATGAAAAATATATGTTTTTGCTTCCAGATGCACGTTCCTTATCGTCTGAAGCGCTATCGTTTCTTTGAGATTGGTCATGACCATTATTACTATGACGACATGTCCACCGAAGAGCATGTAAACTGGTTGGTTCAAACTTCGTTTATGCCGTTGTGCCAGACTCTGCGCGACATGATTAGCCTAAGTAAAGGTAAATTCCATTGCGCACTCAGTGTTAGCGGTACAATGATTGAGATGTTCGAGCAATTCAATCCGGAAATGATTGATATTCTCAAAGAACTGGCCGCTACCAAATGCGTTGAGTTTTTGGCTACACCATATAGCTACTCATTGGCATCCGAGTACAACGAGAGCGAATTCAAAAAACAGCTGCGCAAGCAAGGCGAACTATTGGAATCCATCTTTGGCGTAAAAGCGCAAACTGTATGGAATACAGAACTGCTCTATACCGATGAGACCGCCTACAATCTAAACAAGATGGGCTATAAGACCATTCTGACAGAAGGCGCAAAGCACATCCTGAGTTGGAATACACCTAACTGCGTTTACTCGTCTGCAGCAGCTCCGAAGATGAAAGTATTGCTTCGCAATACGTCACTTAGCGACGAACTAAGTTTCCACTTCTCTGACCCCAACTGGGGCAATTTCCCGCTCGATGCCGAGAAATACGCCAATCAGTTGAAGAGCATTCCCGAGGGAGAAGACATCATCAATATCTGGGTAGGAGCCGACACCTTTGGTGTTCGCCAAAACGCAGGTACAGGTATCTTTGATTTCCTGAAGGCGTTGCCTTACTATGTACTGGAGCGTGAGATGGGATTCATGACTCCTGCTGAAGCAGCCAAGAAACTGCCGGCTAACAATGTTGTTTCCTCGCCATACGCCCTGACATGGTCAGGTGAGGCAAAAGATCTCAGTGTCTATGTTGGCAACGATCTGCAGCAAGAAGCAGTACACAAACTGTTCGCAGTAGCCGAACGCGTCCATCTATGCCAGGACAAGAGCCTGAAAACCAATTGGCTGCGTCTGCAAGATGTGAACTACCTGCACAACATGAACCATATCGATCAAGGCGAGACTCAGTATGAATCGGCCTACGATGCGTTCATCAACTATATGAATATTCTGTCCGACTTCCTGCAGACTGTAGAGGAACAATATCCTACAACTATTGAGAATGAAGAACTGAATGCATTGCTGAAGACTATCCGTAATCAGGAAGAGGAAATTCAGCAACTGCAAGCCCAATTAAAGCGTAAAAAGTAAAACATAATCGCTACATAGTATTAGTGCTGTTGCTTGCGGCCGTGGAGGTCGCTGCTAAGTTGCCGCTCGTACGCACGGAAGTGCGCACGTGGCGGATGCCTACGTTGAGCGCGGTGGCCGATACCATCGCGTTTGATGATACGCTGATGCTCAATTATCACGACCTAGACATACAGCAACGCTACTCGCTAAGCAATGTCACAAACGGTAATGTACTAGTTTCGCCTATCGAGTCACGTGTGGTGCAAGATCGACTACGGACCATAGATGATCCTTTTGCATGGAGTCTGACACCCTACGTCGTCACGTCTCAGCAGCAGAGATATTTCAATAGCACTACGCCTTATTCGTCAGTGGCCTACAAGAAGGGATTTGTCAATGGTCACGAAGAGAACGACCTGAGTTTCCTATTTACAGGAAATATCGGACGCAAACTGAATCTGGGTGTGGAGATGGAATATCTGAACTCTGTTGGCCATTATGCAAACACGGCAGGCAAACTCTACCGCGGTTCTCTTTGGGGCAGTTATGATGGCGATCACTACTCGATGCATGGTGCATTTGGTTGGAGTCAACTTAGTTCGTACGACAATGGTGGTCTGCAGAATATAGAAGATCTGCGCAGTTCGCTCAAACCGGAAGATCTGCCAGTCAGACTGAATGCGATGGCAGGTTATCGCTATCTGAGTGGTTATCTGCACAATCAGTATGCCATCACACGTGAGCGGGAATATCATGATACGATAGAGGTGGAGCGAGATGGGCAACGCATCAAAATGGATACTATTAAGGTAGAGCATATTCCATTGATTACGTTCAGCCATATCTTTGAAACGAACAACTCTAACAGACGTTACATAGAGAAAACGGCAGATCAGGGATTCTACGACAATACGTATTACGACGACTCAAAGACCAAGGATTCAACCGATGTGTTGACGATTCGCAACACCATTGCAGTCACTTTCTGCGAAGCGTACAACACCAAACTCAAATTTGGTATCACTGCTTTCGCGATGAATGAGTGCCAACGGTTCTTCTATGACAGTCTGCAATACCGTAGTTTTTTCGTAGACGAACAAGAGGGCTTCGTGTCCGATGGGCGTAACACGATACAGAGTGTCCCTCTGATGGCACCATACTACTGGAAGAACAACACATTTGTAGGTGGTGCGCTACACAAACATAGCGGAAATTATGTTCGCTATCATGTGGAGGGCCAGGTTTGTGTGGCAGGTTATAAGATTGGAGAATTTGATGTCAATGGGCGACTACAAACGAAATTTAATGCCGGTAAGTATCCGATGATGATTAGTGCTCGCGCTTATGCCAAGAGCGAGACTCCGAATTATTATTTGCAGCATTTTCGTTCCAATCACCTGCAATGGGAGAACAATTTCGGTTTTACCTATCGTTTTCTAGGTGGCGCAACGCTAGCCTATCCGACTAAGTGGGTGAACACACATATTGATTTTAGTTTTGAAAACCAGACACATCCCATCTATGTCTCTGCAGCAGATTGGAAGCCGCGGCAATACGATGGTAGTGTGCAGATTATCACAGCCGATGTGGGACTGGACCTAACTACTCCTTGGATTAATCTGGAGAATCGCGTAGTATTCCAACACACCACTAATGATTCGGTGTTGTCGGTGCCGATGTTTATTCTGCAGCACCGCTTGTACTACCACGGAACCTGGTTCAAGGCGCTAGATGCACAAATCGGAGTTGATGTGCGCTATTTCACGCGCTACCATGCGCCTATCCTCTGTCCAGAAACAGGTATGTTTGCTCAGCAGCAAGACACCTATATCGGCAACTATCCGTGGATGAATGTATATGCTAATTTCTATGTTCGGTCGATTCGTTTGCGCTTCTTTGCTCAATACCAGCACATCAATCGCCTGTTCATGAAGAATAATATTGATTACTTTGCAATGCCTGGCTATCCTACTAATCGCGATGTTTTCAGAGCGGGCCTAGCATGGCATTTTTATAACTAACCCATAGAATGCAATTATCACAACGTCTAAATAAGATACTCTATTATGCTCGCGACGAAGCAGAGCGATTGTCGTGTACACAGGTAGAACCGGAGCATTTGCTTTTAGCCCTGATTCGTCTCGCCGAAGGCGAAGCGTACGAATTGTTGCTACGCACCGATTTCAGTCCAGAGGAGGCAAAACGCCAACTAGACGAAGCCCTTCGTTGCGACCCGCAGCCCACCGTACAAGCCATCACACGCAGTGCAGACGTTGAGCGTATTCTGCGCGTGGCGGATGGTATCAGCCGCGAGTACAGAGCCGAGCAGACAGGGACTATCCATTTGCTGCTAGCCATTCTGCGCGAGCAGATTAATCGTGCGGCAGCCTATCTCGTTAGTGCTTGGGGAATCAACTATGCCAAAGTAGTGGACCTATATGGTCAGCCACACAATTCGTTTGACACGCCACGTGACCAAAGCGGTCAACTAGGCGGGCTGAGCGACAGTTCAGGTAGTTCGTGGCAATCGTCGCGTGAAAAGAAAGGCAGAGGAGCCACTACTGCACTTGAGAAATACGGCCATGATTTGACTCGCCAAGCCGAACAAGGCCTGCTTGATCCTGTAGTAGGACGCGAAGTAGAGATCGAACGCGTTGTACAGATACTGAGCCGAAGAAAGAAGAACAACCCCATCCTGATTGGAGAACCGGGTGTAGGTAAATCGGCTATTGTTGAGGGCTTGGCACTACGAATCATGTCCGACGAAGCGGGCTCGCTGCGTGGCAAGCGTATTGTCACACTCGATGTCGCATCTATGGTGGCGGGTACTACGTATAGAGGACAATTTGAGGAGCGAATGAAACAAGTCATCAGCGAGCTACAGAGCCATCCGGAGATTATCCTCTTTATAGACGAGATACACACCATCATTGGAGCAGGTAATGCACAAGGTTCGCTAGATGCGGCCAATATACTCAAGCCTGCCCTTGCGCGCGGAGAAGTGCAATGCGTAGGAGCTACCACAACGACCGAATATGCCAAATCGATTGAGAAAGATGGTGCTTTGGAGCGCCGATTCCAGAAAGTGCAAGTTCGGCCTACCACAAGCGAAGAGACATTCTCTATCCTCACCAAACTGAGCGAGCATTACGCAGCTTACCACAACGTGACTTACAGTTCAGATGTGCTATGGGCGTGTGTCAGTCTGAGCGAACGATATATTACCGACCGCTCGTTCCCGGACAAAGCCATCGATGTGATGGACGAAGTGGGTGCACGCATCCATGCGCGCCAACAGGCAGAGACAGACAAAACAGTAGAGCCCTACAATGTCACACTGGACGATGTAGCTAGCGTAGTGAGCATTATGTCGGGAGTACCTGTTCAGCGTGTGGCCAAAGCAGAGAACGAGCGACTCAGAACCATGAGCGAAGTGCTGCGCAGCCGAATTATCGGCCAGGACAAAGCAGTGGAAACTGTGGTTCGGTCGATTCAGCGAAGCAGACTTGGCCTACGCGATCCAAAACGCCCCGTGGGCACATTTATTTTCCTCGGGCAAACAGGTGTTGGTAAAACTTATCTGGCACAATGCTTAGCAGAGGAAATGTTCGGCAGCCGTGATGCCATTGTGCGGTTTGACATGTCGGAGTATATGGAGAAACACACCGTGAGCCTATTGGTAGGCGCGCCTCCGGGCTATGTAGCACATGAAGATGGAGGCAAACTGACTGAGGCCGTGCGGCGTAAACCCTACTCGATTGTTCTCTTCGACGAGATTGAAAAAGCGCATCCGGACATATTTAATATTCTGCTGCAAGTATTAGACGAAGGTCGTCTGACCGACCGCCAAGGGCATGTAGTAGATTTTCGCAATACGATTATTGTGCTGACCAGTAATGTGGGAACGCGCCAACTACAAGAGTTCGGAAATGGTATTGGTTTTGGTATGGACGAAGTAGATTCGCGAGCCAATAATCAGACCTTGATTAAAGCGCTGCAGAAACAGTTCCCGCCCGAGTTTATCAATCGCATTGATAATGTCATCACTTTCGAGCCATTGGGCAAAGAGAGCATCGCACGCATCGTGCGCATTGAAATTAGCCAATTGCAGCAACGACTGAAAGCCCAAGGTCATCAGCTATGTGTCAGTCAAGAACTGATTGACCAATTGGTAGAAAAAAGTTTTGATCCAAAGAATGGAGCACGCCCTGTGAAGCGCGCCGTACAAACTTATCTGGAAGACCCGTTGACAGATATATTGCTTCGCAAACCCAACCAAAAGAAAATAACACTCAAAAAAATATAAGATTATGACAGTAGAAATTACAGATGCTAACATCAAGGATGTGATTGCATCAGGCAAACCCGTAGTCGTTGATTTCTGGGCCGCGTGGTGCGGACCGTGTAAAATGCTGCTACCTATCGTAGAAGAACTATCCAACGAATACGAAGGTCGTATCATTGTCGGCAAGCTGAATGTAGATGAGAATTCGGACACCTGTGAGGAGTATGGAATCATGAATATTCCTACTATGCTCTTCTTCCAGAACGGCGAATTGGTTAATCGTCACGTAGGCGCTTGCCGCAAGCAAGACTTGGCGCAATTGTTCGACGCATTATTGTAAAAAATCAACAAAAAACGCTTTTTGTTTGCACAATTCAAAAAAAAGCAGTAATTTTGCGCCCTATTTTGCCGTAATAGGCACGTTTTTTGTGTGCCTAATTACGCACGAAGCGGCATAAAAACCCTCCTAGGCGGAAGCCGCTCCTCCCGTTTCATCGGGAGGACGCTCCGGGTCCGGTAGCTCAGCTGGATAGAGCAACAGCCTTCTAAGCTGTGGGTCTCGGGTTCGAATCCCGACCGGATCACTCGCGCGAGCTAAGGCTCAATACGATGAACAAAAAAATTTGTTCATATGAATTTTCGCCTTGCTCTCGCTCTCCCCACCGCAAACAGCCTATGGCTTGGTTTACGTTGGGGGCCCAAAATACAAAAATACAATAAGAAACATCGTATATAACTATTATACATGCGTCAATTAAAAATCACAAAATCAATCACCAATCGTGAGTCAGCTTCGCTAGACAAGTATCTGCAAGAGATAGGTCGCGAGGAGTTGATTTCGGTGGAAGAAGAAGTGGAATTGGCCGGTCGTATCCGTAATGGAGACCGCGCAGCACTGGAGAAACTAACCAAGAGTAACCTACGCTTTGTAGTGTCTGTTGCAAAACAGTATCAGAACCAAGGTTTGAGTTTGCCTGACCTGATTAACGAAGGCAACTTAGGTCTGATTAAGGCAGCAGAGAAATTTGATGAGACCCGCGGTTTTAAGTTTATCTCCTATGCCGTATGGTGGATTCGCCAATCGATTCTTCAAGCTCTGGCCGAGCAAGCACGTATTGTGCGATTGCCTCTGAACCAAGTAGGAACACTAAACAAGATCAACAAAGCCTACCAACGTTTTGAGCAAGAGCACGAGCGTAAACCATCGCCCGAAGAGCTAGCCGAGATCGTAGATCTACCGGTTGAGAAGATTGCGGAAACAATGAAGATGTCCGGTCGTCACGTGAGTGTCGATGCTCCGTTTGTAGAGGGCGAGGACAACAGTCTGATTGATGTTATGGTAAATGAGGACTCGCCAAATGCCGATCGCGGCTTGATCAACGAGTCTCTGAAAACCGAAATCAATCGTGCGCTGCAAACCCTGACCCCGAGAGAGGCAGACATCTTGCGTAAATTCTTTGGCATCGGTACTCCCGAAAAGACTCTGGAAGAGATCGGAGATGAACTTCATCTCACCCGCGAGCGTGTTCGCCAAATCAAGGAAAAAGCTATCCGCAAACTGAATCAAACACCGCGTAGCCACATCCTGCAAACCTATCTAGGTTAAGCACTCATGATGATGAAGTGAAAAGAGAAACGCCTCCAGAAATGGAGGCGCTTTTTTTGTTTATTAGTGGGTTGTAAGTATCGAAAATGCGGGTTGTGTTTAATCGAAAAGTGTGGGTTGGTCGTTTTCCAATTGTCGGAGAATGGCGCGCATAAGTGTTTCGCGAATGAGTCGGCTGCGATTGGTCACGCCATATTGATCGCAGAACCGCTCGAGAGCGCGTTGCTCCTTCGAGTTGAGCAAGATACTAACGCGATATTCGCGTGGCATCTTTTGTTTTCTATTGGCAGGCGTGGGTTTCATAGATCAGAAGAGCACCGAAAAACGCAGACCTGTGCCCGCAAAAATACGACCGGTGCGATTAATAAACTCTACTCCTTCTACGGTTTCTACGACATTGAGTTTAGCCTGTTGGAATTGTGCAAAAGCGGTTAATTCCAACGCCGTTTTCTCGTTGATCTGGTAGCGATAACCGAAATCCAAATCGGCGTGCGCGCCTCCGACATATTTCTTATCCTTGTTGAGCGCAATGCCATAACCTACGGCAAATCCAAAGGTTGGCGCATGTTGCTGCTCAATAAGTGGCAAGTGTAGCGCAGCCGTGATTGGCAGAAAATGATACACATCCGTAGGATCGGGTTTTGCCATTAGCGCGAGGCCGTGGTAACCTACTCCGAGTCCGACGAAAATATGCTTGTCGCCTATATGATGCGACCCCACCAACAAATCCACATCATACGTTGCGCCTGTTTTTTCCGAAGGCTGAACAGCCGCGCCACAAGACAGTTGAAGCTGAATGGACACTTTCTTGGTGGTGCCAATATTGTCTTCTCCCTCCTCTTTTACCGCCACTTCCGTAGGATCGTCGGCCAATATCTCTTGCACATCGGTCTTGGGATATTGGAATCTCGCTCCGGAGGCATCACGGACAATGACCACCTCTTCATTCTGGAAGACGATGGTTCCCACCACGCGCGCACCCGTATGCAAAACAATGGTTTCCGCGCGCGCACACAACGCGAGCGCAGAAAACAGAAGTAATATGTAGATGCGGTTTTTCAAATTCGGTGCAAAGGTACAAAAAATAATTGAAAATGGAAAATTGAAAGGTGAAAATCTCGTATTTTTTGCACTTTTAGGCAAATTCAAAGTCAATTTGGCTGCGATTGGTATCTACGCGGACCACTTGCACACGAACGGGATCGCCGAGGACAAAATCTTCCGGATGCTCGATGCACTCCATGTGAATCAGTCCTTCGCAACGACTAGCGTCCAGTTGGACAAAGAATCCGAAATCGGTTATGCCACTAATATGACCATCAAACACTTCTCCCAAATGCTGCTCCATCCAAAGCGTCTGGAAGAGTTTGATAGAGTCGCGCTCGGCCTGTTGAGCCTCTTGTTCGCAGGCGGAACAATGCTCGCACATCATCTCCATTTCTTCGCGATTGGGCGTATCTTTTTTGCCTGTGAGAATATACTTGTCCACAAGGCGATGAACCATCAAATCGGGGTATCGGCGAATGGGCGAAGTGAAATGGGTATAATGGGAAAAAGCGAGTCCGTAGTGACCGATATTGTAGGTTGAATAGACAGCTTTAGCTTGCGCGCGAATCAGCAGCAAATCAACGACTTGCGGTTGCAAACGTCGTCCCATTCGCTTCTTAAACCGCTCTAGTTCATCCAGTTTGTCGGCATCAGGTTTGTCATGCACACGATAGACAAACGGCCGCGAGCCAACAGAAGTGGCAACCGTGCGATTGGCGAGCAACATAAACTCCTCAATCAAGTGGTGTGCTTCGGTGGGATGTTCGAAATAAATATCAATGGGCTGATGGTGTTCGTCCAAGCGGAAATGAACTTCGTCTTGCTCAATCATCAGCGCGCCTTTGGCCATTCGTTCTGCGCGCAGTTTTTGCGCCAAAGTATTGAGTATGAGAATAGCTTCCGTGAGTTCGGACGCTCTCTCCAAGGGAGAGAGTTGCGGCGCGGAACCTTCTATGATTTGCTGCGCTTGGTTGTAATTGAGTCGTGCATCGGAGCGAATGACCGTATGGCAAATTTTGTGCTTAAGCACCGCGGCTTTTTCGTCCATTGTGAAGACTACGGACATACAGAGTTTGTCTTCGTTCGGACGAAGTGAGCAAAGGTCGTTGCAAAGCGACTCGGGCAACATTGGAATCACGCGATCTACGAGATAGACGCTTGTTCCCTTGCGATAAGCCTCGTCATCGGTGGGCGTGCCAGGTTTGACATAGAACGAGACATCGGCAATATGTACGCCGATTTGGAAGGTGCCATCTTCGTTTTTTGCGAACGAGAGCGCATCGTCAAAATCCTTCGCGTCAGCGGGATCGATGGTAAAAGTGAAGACATCGCGCATGTCGCGACGACGTATTATCTCCTGTTCTATTATCTTCACATTATTCATTTGTGGGTGCAAAGTTACGAAAAAATTTGCATATGTCAAAATTTCTTTGTGATTTTGCGGCAAATCTTAACGAGAGTACATTTTTTGAGGTCGAAAATGTCAGGTAGTGCTCTCGTTTATGTCAGGTTAAAGTCTCGGTCAAACCACGTTATACACCCGTAGGGGTAAAATCTTAATCAGAGTACATTTTGAAGCCCAAAAGTTTGCTCCGTTCCTGATAATGTCTCGTGATTGTCTCGTTTATGTCTCGTCAATAAATTGAATATATATACATAGTATATATAAAAATGCAGTTTTTGACAAATATTTGCGTATGTCGAAATTTTTATGTACCTTTGCGCCGCAAAATTGTTAAATGACCATCAAAAATCACTTATTAAATGAAAAAATTATTTACTCTATTTTTCTCTGTTTGCTTAACTTGTCTTACCCTGAATGCTAGTAATTACAACTACTTGTGCGGAATTACAAGTATCTCTATTGACACACTCGCAAGTTCGACGAAACATCAATTTACCGTTACTTTCGAGCAAAAATGCAAAAACACCGCAGAGTACTCTTCTAAGCCGACCACATCCTACACCTCAACAGTCAAAGTGGTGCTGAATTCGGACGACAACACATTGGAAGGTGTTTATACCACCGAAGGTGCAAGTTCAACCAGTGCGAGTGCTAATGTGAATGACCAGACGATCAATCTTGTCACTTCAGAGTTTACTTCAGGCTCGACCACACGCGTACTTCATCCGGATTCGCTTTCTACCTTTGTCATCAACAAGATTAGTGAGCACCAATATAGCATCAGCGCTTGTCGCCTCTGTTTTGCCACTCGCGTGAACCTAAGTAATACGTATGTTTATAACTATAGTTATAATGCAGATGAAATTCTGAATCAAGGCATCGGACAGACTCCGTATGTTTTCGGTTATTCGGACGAGTATGTTGAGCAATTCTATTCGTATGACCTGACTGTAACCGGCCTGAGCATCAAAGACAGTGTCAGCGATTATGGTGAGAACCGCTATTTCCTAACGATGCAATGCAGTGGCTCGAATCGCGAGACCAACGAGATTCGCAATTATGAGGTGCAACTGGCGCTTTATACCGAAGGAGCAGAGCCCACGAGTATCGTTGGTTCGTATGCTACGAAAAACGGCAGTAAACTCATGTGGAGTTCGAGCTGCTATGTCAAAGACCTGAAAACGCCCAAACAGCGTTACCTATCCAACGATTCTGTTAGTTCCATAACGATTGTTAGTACAGGCACCAACACATACAATTTCAGCGGTGGACCACTGATTTGCACTGACCTAGACATGAATTATCTGGCCGTAACGGGCAATAGGCGTATCGAGGCAACACATTATTACTATTTCAACAGTAACAATGGTGGCCAGGGAATCGATTTCAGCTTCGATGGCGAGAATGCAACGCTCACCCCATCCGGAGCCACCGGTATTGAGAATACCGAGAGCCGTTCCAATGCTCGCAAAATCAGCCGCGAGGGCGTTGTTTACATCGAGAGAAACGGCCAATTGTACAATCTGCAAGGAGCGCTCATCCAATAATGACGATGAAACGATTATTTTTCGTTGTTCTGTGTTTGGGCCTGCTGCAGAGTGTGTATGCGGCCTACGACCTGACAGCAACGGCCGTACAAATAGAAAACATGACAGTGGACAAAGCCAATTACTTTGTCACTGTTCAGGCGCATACCACGAGCGGCGAATACGAAGTTGCTTTTGACGTTTGGCCTAGCACCCAATCGGCCATCGGCTCTTTCTCTGCCGCGGATAAAACGATTGGATACGTGGGGTGCTATGTTCACAAGACTCAAGCCAACGGTAGCGCGGTGGATATGTGGTACTATAGCGACGAAGATTCGCCTATCACGTTGTCCATCGTGGCCGTTGACGACAGCACATGCACCCTGAGCGGTTCTATCACTGCCAGCCGCAACAATACGGCCTATACCTACGATATCGCTCCGTTCACGTTTGCGTACAAAGAAAGTGGCGATGTCGTACCTCAACAAGACCCCTACCGCTTTGAGCCGACAGAAATTAGCACGATTGATTTTACGGCCGATGTGGTTCATTTCCGCGAACGCGAAGGTTACATCGAGGTGACACTCAATGAGATGGCCAACGAGACCTACAACTGGATTGAGTTGCGCCTTTTGTCCTCAGAGATGGCGATGCCAGAAGGCACTTACAGCATCGATACAACAGGCCTTGCGGGCACATTGACCGCTTCGAAAGGTTATCTGGGATTGCAAAACGATGATCCGTGCTACGTGGCTATTCGCGACGAGGAGAATTGGGGTAGTTATACGCCTTATTACCTGGTAAGCGGCTCGCTTCTGGTGAGTTACAACACCGCCACCGATACTATTTTCATTGTGGGCGAGGCGCTCTCGCACAACGGTTCCACCATTCGTGTCAACGCGCGGAGTTATAATATGCTCTACCATCCGGATGATGTGCCACCCGCCGCAGAAAAAGTGGAACTGGCTATTGATTCGGTCGTCATCACGTATCTGAGCAATTTGTCGGACAGCACCAACAATCAATATCGCTACACCTTTAATTTCTTCAACGGGAAACAAAGTTTCCCGAATGTGCTGCTAGATGCTGTTTTGCCTCAACCAATGGCGCTGACCGAGGGTATTTATTCGCTGGAAACTCATCTGTTGGAGGGTGTTCAAATGTATCAAGATCAAGCCGATTTCAATGCCTATTTCTTTGGCGGCGAACCTTATGTGTTTGACACCATAACACTCGCCCTGACGCCTACTGCGGGCCAAGAATGGACCTATGCGATGCGGTTGACCGATACTATCGGCAGCGAATATACGTTCTCGTTCGCACAAGACCCGCATATCATCTATTATCCGCAACCGGACGATGAGGTTGATCTAGAGGATCAGCCATACATAGACGAGCAACAGACTATTGCGACCATCACAATTGTTCTGGATTCGCTAGTTTGGGAAAGCAAGACAGTCAGCCGAGATGGAGTATTGGATATCGTTCTAACGCAGCGCGAAGCAGATGTCAATGGACTGCGAGCTTATGTTCACCTGGGCCTGTTCACTTCTGTGGCCTACCCTGCTGCGGGCGTTTATCCAATTGACGATTCAGAGGCAGAGGGCTCTTTCAGCGCTTCCATGGGCCGTTATGGCAATGTGCTGATTCCGTGCTATGTAACCTTGCTCGACAACGATGGTTGGGTACATGCAGTTTGGTATCTCGTCGATGGTCAAATCAGTCTGGCTTATGATGAATCGAGCCAACCTATTCTTTCCGGAGAAGGCACTTCTCACTTCGGGTCTACTATCCGGTTTAGTTACGGCACACCATCAGAAGCCATCGAAAGCACTGAAAGTGAGACGACTAGCGAACATGGAAAAAAAGTGCTACGCGATGGTAGAGTCTTGATTTTACGAAACGGAAAGACCTACGACATCTTAGGCACGGAAGTAAAATAAGATTGACAAAATAGAAAAAGTGGCATGCGCGCTTGCGTATGTCATTTTTTTTTTGTAATTTTGCGGCCGATTTTGAAAATAACACAGACAAACAATCAATCATTTATATGAAAATCAAAGTAAGTAACGTTAATCAACCCGCGTGGAAAGAATGCAATATACATGCCACTCTTCCCGCTAACCTAAGCAAACTACAAGAATTAGCCTACAACCTTTGGTGGACATGGAATGGCGATGCGAAAGACATCTTCCGCTACATCGACAACGAAGCATGGCACCGCGCCAACTCCAACCCCATCGTGCTACTGAACATCATTAGCTATGAGAAAATGCTAGAACTGTCGAAAGACGAGAAGTTCATGGCTAATCTGAACAAAGTGTATGCCGAATTCCGTGCATACATGGACACACCAAAAGACAAGAAAAAACCAACTATAGCATACTTCTCGATGGAGTATGGTCTGACCCACGTTCTGAAGATTTATTCGGGCGGTCTGGGTATTCTGGCCGGCGACTATATCAAAGAGGCTTCCGATTGCAACGTAGATATGGATGCCATTGGTTTCCTCTATCGCTACGGATATTTCACCCAGACACTGAGCCCGGAAGGACAGCAAATAGCCAACTACGAGGCACAGAACTTCTCGAACCTACCTATCACTCAGATGAAAGAGGCTGATGGCTCGAACATGGTGATAGATGTTCCTTATCCAGGCCGCACAGTTCACGCTTATCTGTGGCGCGTGGCAGTAGGACGTATGAATCTGTATCTATTGGATACTGACAATGAGCTGAATAGCGAATGGGATCGCCAAATAACTCATCAACTGTATGGTGGCGACTGGGAGAACCGTATCAAACAAGAGATTCTGTTGGGTATCGGTGGTATGCTAGCCCTGAAGAAACTGGGCATTAAGAAAGATGTTTACCATTGCAACGAGGGTCACGCAGCCTTGATGGGTCTGCAACGCCTGGTAGATTTGGTTCAAGACGAAGGTCTGACCTTCAACCAAGCAAAAGAAGTCGTTCGCGCTAGTGGTTTGTACACTTGCCATACGCCTGTTCCTGCAGGTCACGACTACTTTGAAGAAGGTCTGTTCTACAAATACATGAGCGACTATGCTGCTAAGTTGGGCATCGACTGGCACGACTTGATCGGCATGGGTCGTACCAATCCAGACGACAACACCGAGAAATTCTCGATGTCGGTATTCGCACTGAACACCTGTCAAGAGGCGAACGGTGTATCGTGGTTGCACGGCGAAGTGAGCAAGAAAATGTTCTCGCCCGTTTGGCCAGGCTATTTCCCAGAAGAATTGCACGTGGACTATGTGACCAATGGTGTGCATATGCCGACTTGGGCAGCTAGCGACTGGAAAGTAGTTTACAAGAAATATCTGCCGAAAGAGTGGATGAGCGACCAGTCGAATCTGGATATGTGGAAAGCCTACGCAGATATACCAGACGAGGAAATCTGGGCAACGCGTATTGGGCTGAAGCGCAAGATGATGGATTACATCAAGGAACAATTCCGCGAGGACTGGATGAAGAGTCAGGGAGATCCCGCTCGCATCGTGCGCGCACTAAACGAGATGAAACCGGACAACCTGATCATCGGTTTCGGTCGTCGTTTTGCCACCTACAAACGTGCTCACCTACTCTTCACAGACCTGGAGCGTTTGGACAAACTGGTTAATAACCCGAATTACCCTGTTCAGTTCCTCTTCACAGGTAAGGCTCACCCGGCAGATGGCGGAGGTCAAGGACTGATCAAACGTATCATCGAGATTAGTCGTATGCCGCAATTCCTGGGCAAGATCATCTTCCTGGAGAACTACGACATGCGCTTGGCAAAACGTCTGATCTCGGGTGTCGATATCTGGTTGAATACTCCTACTCGTCCGTTGGAGGCATCCGGAACATCGGGCGAGAAAGCTCAGATGAACGGTGTGCTCAACTTCTCGGTGAAAGACGGTTGGTGGTACGAGGGCTACGTAGAAGGCGCAGGATGGGCATTGACCGAGAAACGTACCTACGAGAATCAGGCTCACCAAGATCAGCTAGACGCTGCTACTATCTACCAAATCCTGGAGAACGAGATTATCCCGTTGTACTACGCTAAGAACTCGAAGGGTTATAGCCCAGAGTGGATTCAATATATCAAGAAATCTGTTACCAAGATTACTCCGCGTTTCACCATGAAACGTATGATGGACGACTATTTCGCAAAATTCTACAACAAACTGGCTAAGCGCCACAACCTGTTGCTGCAAGACAACTACAAGGTGGCAAAAGAACTGGCTGCATGGAAAGAGAATATGGTTGCCCACTGGGATGAGATTGAGGTCGTTCACGTTGAGATGCCAGAATTGGCCAACATGAACGTAGGCGACAAGTTCCGCGTAGCTGTTGAACTAGACACCAAAGACCTGAATGACAAGGGCCTGGGTATCGACCTAGTGGCTATACGTACTTCGACTCACAACAACGATAAACTCTACGAAGTAGAGCCACTCCAGTTGGTGAAGGCAGAAGGCAGTCATCTGTTCTTCGAAATGAACTACCAACTCGATTATGCAGGAGGTATGAAATTCGGCTTGCGACTCTATCCGCGCCACGAACTACTACCTCACCGCATGGATTTCTGCTACGTACGTTGGATTTAATAAAAAGGGCTCCGAAACGGAGCCTTTTTTTATTTACTTGCTCGGATATAGAGCGGAATAGAAATAGCCAGGAAAACAAAATTGGGCAGCCAAGCGGCCATAAAAGGAGACATTACATTGTTGACCGAAAAAGTGGTGCTGACCGTAGAAAACAAGATATAGCCGGCTGTCAGTACAATACCTACGCCCAGGTTCTTTCCCATTCCACCGCGCACTTTACGGCTAGACATCGTAACGCCTAGCAAGGTCATGATGAATGCGCCGATAGGCGATGCCCAACGTTTGTGCCACTCTACCTCAAAAGCCTTCACATTGCCCGAACCACGTTCGCGTTGGCGTTGCATGTAATGCAACAGTTCCGGATTAGTCATCTGCTGCGCTTGTTGCGCCGTGATAAACATCTCATCGGGCGTGATGGGCAGAGTGAGTTCCATATTCTCGCCTTGCGTTAGAGTCTCGCGCATACCCTCAAACACACGTTGGGTATAATGGTCCAGATGCCAACAGAAGAGCGAATCATAATGAATACGGTCGGCAATGATACGCGACGTGAGCGATTTGCCCTCGAATTTCTCCAACGAACAGCGATAACCTACATTCGAGTGCTTTTGGAATGATTCGATATAGAGTATGGTGCCCGGTTCTACCTCCAGTTGCACATTGCGCGCGCTGACAGAAGTGAAGTGCTCGACATACTTGTCCGTGAAATTGAGCATACGCTCTGAACTACGCGGAATAACCCATCCGCCGAGCACGATAGCCAAGACACAAAGGATAGTGGCAGAAATGGCATAAGGAACCATCAAACGATGGTAACTCATGCCTGTGGCATGCATGGCTATAATCTCTGAGTTGCCCGCCAGTTTGGTGGTGAAGAATATCACGGAAATGAAGATGAACAGCGAACTGAACATATTCATATAGTATGGCAGAAAAGGAATATAATAATCCCAGATGATTTCGCTCAACGGAACCTGGTTCTCGAAGAAATCGTCCATCTTCTCCGTTAGATCGAAGACGATAGCGATAGACAAAATCAACACAATCGAAAAGAAGAATGTGCCGAGAAACTTCCGGATAATATATTTATCAAGCAATTTTAATCCCACGATTCCAAACGCTAATTACTTACTTATAACCTTCTGGTTATATTCGGCATCACGCTGTCCATCCACGATGCGTAATCGCCGGCTAAAATATGCTGACGAGCCTGGCCCACCAAATCCAAATAGAACGCCAGATTATGGATTGAGAGAATCTCCAGTCCCAACATCTCTTCTGCGTGAATCAGGTGGCGAACGTAGGCGCGCGTATAAGCCGAGTCTACAAAACTGGTGCCGTACGGATCTAGCGGAGAGAAATCATCTTCCCACTTCTTGTTACGCATATTCATGACACCTTGCCATGTAAAAATCATGCCATTACGGCCATTACGCGTAGGCATCACGCAATCGAACATATCTACTCCGCGAGAGATGGCCTCCAGGATATTCCAAGGTGTGCCAACGCCCATCAGGTAACGAGGTTTGTCTTGCGGCAGAATATCGTTGCAGACCTCTATCATACTATACATCACTTCCGTCGGTTCTCCTACAGCCAGTCCACCTATGGCATAGCCATCGCGATCGAGGTCACGCAGCCGTTTGCAAGCATCCTGACGAAGTTCCGGATAAGTGCAACCTTGCGCAATAGGGAACAAATGTTGCTTGTATCCGTAGAGATCGTCGGTACTGTCAAACTGAGCGATACAACGGTCCAACCAACGATGAGTACGGTCCATCGAATCTTTAGCATAAGTGCGGTCGGCCGTTCCAGGACAGCATTCATCGAAAGCCATCATAATGTCGGCACCGATCTCACGTTGGATATCCATCACATTCTCAGGAGTAAACATCAGTTTACGACCATCAATATGACTACTGAAACGGACTCCCTCTTCGTTCATCTTTCGGATATCGGTAAGCGAGAAGACCTGGAATCCTCCGGAATCGGTCAGAATAGGGCGATTCCATCCTTCGAACTTGTGCAATCCACCCGCCCGGCGCAAGATCTGCGTACCCGGACGGAGAAACAAATGATAGGTATTGCCTAGAATAATCTGTGCCTTGATATCTTCTTCCAGTTGAGTACGATGTACCCCCTTAACGGTTCCTACTGTACCAACCGGCATAAAAATCGGCGTTAGGATGTCTCCGTGATCAGTGTGCAGCACACCCGCTCTTGGCCCAACACCCTTTGCTTCGCTATGTAGTTCAAAAAAAGGCATCAGGGAAAAACTATCGCCGGTTTTAATGAGTTGGCTTCTTCTGGCGTCATCAACGCATAAGCCATGATAATAACTGTGTCACCTACATGAATAAGATGAGAAGCCGCACCATTGATGCAGATACATTTGGAGCCCCGTTTGCCGGGAATAACGTAGGTCTCGAGACGCGCACCATTGGTATTGTCCACCACTTGCACTTTCTCGCCAGCGTAGATATTGGCCGCCTCCATCCACTCCTCGTCAATAGTGATAGAACCGATATAGTCGAGGTTTGCCTCAGTCACCTTAACCCGGTGAATTTTCGATTTTAGTATACTTAAAAACATGTTGCTGTTTTGTTTTCGGACTTTTGCGGGGCAAAAGTACTGCTTTTTTTTGACATACGCAAATATTTGGCTTAATTTTTTGTTCGCAACCGGCCAAAACACCTTTGGCACGATTGTTGCAAAGACATAATCAGGGATTAAGAATCGTGCCCATTTGTTTAATATTTTGCGAAAATATTTGCATATGTCCGAATAAAGTATTAACTTTGCAGCGATATTTGCGAATAAAAGTAAAATCAGTACTAATATATTCAAAAACACCTACAGGTATGAAAAAACTATTCTTTGTATTGATGCTTAGTATGGCCACTGTTTATGGTATGGCACAGCATCATCATGGACAGCAACCACCGCAGCAGAATCCTCCTGCCCAGCATCATTCACAACAAGGTCATCACGATCCCCATCATCCAGGTCAGCAACCCGGTCCACAAGGACATCACAATCCTCATCACCCAGGTCCTCAACCGGGCCATCCGGGCCATCAGCCAGGACCTCAAGGCCCCGCACCAAAGATGATTATCTGCGCCCAACCAGACCAAATGCAAATGGTTCTCCAAGTTTTGGAGAAACAGCCGTACGACGACAAACGTATGGAGATAGCTCAACTATGCGTTGTTCTGGGTCATTTCTGCACCAACGATTTAGCTCGTATGGCCAACCGTTTCACAATGGAAGACCGCAAAGTGGATTTCCTGCGCTACGCTTATCCGTACTGCCAGGATCCGGAGAACTACTACACGTTGCGCGATGTACTCCGCTTCAAATCGGATTACGACAAACTGATGGATGCCGTTCAACCCGGACGTCCGAGATACTAAGTATCAATAAAAAATACTTATTTTTCCAAAAAATTGGCATACGCTCTTGCGTATGTCATTTTTTTTTACTACTTTTGCGCCCGATTTTAATTTGGCTAAATATGGCCATACAAACAATCAGCTTATGCAAAACATCAGAAATATAGCAATCATTGCGCACGTGGACCACGGCAAAACGACTCTAGTCGACAAAATGCTATACACGGCGAATGTAGTAAAAGCCAAAGAAGGCGCAGGAGAAGGTAAGCCCGAACTAATTCTAGACAACAACGACCTGGAACGCGAACGCGGCATAACCATCCTGGCCAAGAACGTAGCGATTGAGTACAAAGGTACGAAAATCAACATTATCGATACTCCGGGGCACGCCGACTTCGGAGGCGAAGTAGAACGTGTGCTGAACATGGCGGATGGCGTATTGCTGCTCGTCGATGCATTCGAAGGTCCAATGCCTCAAACGCGTTTTGTGTTGCAAAAAGCCTTGGAACTCGAATTAAAACCGATAGTTGTCATTAACAAAGTGGACAAACTAAATTGCCGTCCGGATGAGGTTCAGGAAGAAGTTTTCGACTTGATGTGCAACCTAAATGCGACAGATGACCAACTGGATTTTCAGACCCTGTATGGTTCTGCTAAAAATGGATGGATGTCGCTAGATTGGAAGAAGCCGACAACCGACTTGACCGACCTGATGGACGCTATTCTAGAGTACATCCCTGCGCCGGAAGAAAATCTGGGTACGCCACAGATGTTGATTACCAGTCTAGACTACAACAGTTACGTGGGCCGAATAGCTATCGGTCGCGTTCATCGTGGCGAGTTCAAAGATGGGCAAATGGTAACGTTGGCCAAGAAAGATGGCACGATGGTAAAAACCAAAATCAAAGAATTGCACACCTTCTCGGGCATGGGGCACGTGAAGACCGATGTAGTAAAGAACGGCGACATCTGCGCCATGATTGGCATTGACGGGTTTGAGATAGGCGATACCATCTGCGATGCAGAGAACCCGGAGGCACTCAAGCCGATTGCCATTGACGAGCCGACGATGAGTATGACCTTCTGCATCAACGACAGTCCATTCTTCGGCCAAGATGGTAAATATGTAACCAGTCGTCACATCCAAGACCGACTGAACAAAGAGTTGGAGAAAAACCTGGCATTGCGCGTGGAGAAAGGTACGGAAGAAAGCAGTTGGCGCGTGTACGGTCGTGGTGTGCTCCACCTGAGCGTGCTCATCGAGACCATGCGCCGTGAGGGCTATGAACTGCAGGTCGGTCAGCCGCAAGTCATCGTTAAAGAGATAGATGGCGTCAAATGCGAACCAGTAGAGATGCTGACAGTCAATACGCCGGAAGAGTGTTCGGGCAAAATCATCGAGTTCGTCTCGACTCACAAAGGCGAGATGACCAAGATGGAGATGGTGAACGACCGCGTACATCTGGAATTCACCATCCCAAGTCGCGGCATCATGGGTATGCGCACCTACGTGATGAACGTGAGTGCGGGCGAAGCGATCATGGCCCACCGATTCCTGGAGTATCAGCCATGGAAAGGCGAGATAGTGAAACGCAACAATGGTTCGTTGATTGCAATGGAAGCGGGAACGGCCTATGCATACGCGTTGGACAAACTGCAAGACCGCGGAAAATTCTTTATCGACCCGCAAGAGGAAGTGTACGCCGGCCAGGTTGTTGGCGAGAATGCCAAAGAAGGCGATATCGTCATCAATGTGACCAAGAGCAAAAAACTGACGAACATGCGTACCAAATCGTCGGACGACAAAGCCGTATTAGCGCCACCTGTCAGAATGAGTCTGGAGGAAGCACTGGAATACATCAAAGAAGATGAATACGTAGAGGTAACTCCGCACGCTATGCGTATCCGCAAGATCATTCTCGACGAACTGGAACGCAAACGCGCAGGCAGAGTCTAGAGACTCTTTTCATTGAAAATTAAAATCTAACATTTATATATTATGCAAATCAAACAATCTGAAATCAAAGACCTGAAAGCCGTCATTACGCTCACTCTGGAGCCGGCTGATTATCAGGAAGAAGTCAACAAACAACTGAAACAAGTTCGCCAGAAAGCACAGGTTCCGGGTTTCCGTCCGGGGATGGTGCCTGTAGGTCTGGTTAAGAAAATGTACGGCAAGGGGATTCTGGCCGACGTATTGAACAAATTGGTAGGCGAAAACCTGCAGAAACACATCGAGGACAACAAACTGGCAATCCTGGGTGATCCACTGCCAAACAACGAACTGACTCCTGCTATCGACATGGACACGCAAGACACGTTTACCTTTGCATTCGATATCGCAGTGGCTCCGGAGTTTGATGCTAAACTGACCGCCAAGAACAAACTGACCGAATACGAGATTGAGGTAACCGACGAAATGGTAGAGAACCAAGTGAAAAGTTACTGCGAGCGTTTCGGCGACTATGTTCCTGCAGAAGAAGTGGCAGAAGGCGACATCGTGAAAGGTCTGTGCAAAGAGGTAGGCGGCGAAATCGTAAAAGAGAATGCCGTTCTCAATCCGCAATACATGAAGCAAAAAACGCAGCAGAAGAAATTCTTCGGTGCGAAAAAGGGCGACGTAGTCACCTTCAACCCTGCAAAAGCCTACGAGCATGAGACAGAAATCAGTTCAATGCTGGGAATCACCAAGGAACAGGCACAAGAGTTGAAGAGCGATTTTACTTTCGAGATTCAGGAGATCACCCGCCACGCAGCAGCTAAGATTGATGCTGAATTATTCGCCAAAGTATATGGTCAGGACGCTCCTAAGACCGAGAAAGAGTTTCGCGCAAAAGTGAAAGCCGAAATCGAAGCCAACATGGCCGAAGATAGCAAATACAAATTTGGTTTGGATGCCAAAGAGGCTATCATGAAAAAGATGGAGAACGTATCGTTCCCGGAGGATTTCTTGAAACGTTGGGTACTCGCTACCAACGAAAAGATGACCGCAGAAGAATTGGAAAAAGATTTCCCGAAGATGTTGGAAGAACTGAAATGGCACTTGGCTAAAGACCAACTGATGAAGGAATACAATGTCGATGTACAGAAAGAGGATGTGGAAGCTTACGCCAAAGAAGTGGCACGCATGCAATTTATGCAATACGGCCTGATGCACGTTGACGACCAGTATCTGACTCAGTATGCTAACGATATGCTGAAACAGGAGAACCAACTGCGTGGCATCGTTGAGCGCGTAGCAGAGAACAAAATCTACGAAGCGCTGAAGGGCGTAGCTAAGGTTGAGAAAAAAGCTATCTCGCACGCCGAGTTCGGCAAACTGTTTGCATGAGAATCCACTTTATAGCCATAGGCGGCGCGGCGATGCACAACTTGGCATTAGCCGTAGCCAGTAAGAAGGGGTACGTAGTAACCGGTTCTGATGACGAGATCTTCGATCCCGCTCTCACGCACTTGCGCAATGCCGGTTTATTGCCCGCGGAGATGGGGTGGCATCCGGAGCGCATTACTCCGGATATTGATGCCATCATTCTCGGCATGCATGCCCGTGAGGATAATCCGGAATTGGTTCGAGCACGCGAACTGGGACTGAAGATCTACTCTTTCCCCGAGTATCTGTACGAGCAGACCAAAGACAAAATCCGCATCGTGGTAGGTGGCAGTCACGGTAAGACTACGACCACTTCGATGATTCTGTATGTGCTCAACCGTTTGGATATCGAAGCCGATTATATGGTTGGCGCGCAGATTGAGGGGTTCGAACGGATGGTACGCCTCAGCGATACGGCCAAATATGCGGTGTTCGAGGGCGATGAATACCTAACTAGTCCACTGGATTTGCGCAGCAAATTCCTTTGGTATCATCCGCACGTGGCTATTCTGACGGGCATTGCATGGGATCATATCAATGTTTTCCCCACCTTCCCGCAATACGTAGATACATTCCGCCAGTTTGTTGATAGTTTCGAACCCAACGGCACCTTCATCTACTACAAGGGCGATGAGAATCTGCGCAACATAGCCGAGCATGCTCGCAAAGACATCGTCTGCGTTCCTTATGAGGCGTACGATGGACCGGTAGAGATGCAGGTTTTCGGCAAACATAACATGCAGAATCTGCAAGCAGCTATGTTGGCTTGTCATAGCATCGGTGTTGCGCCGGACGTTTTCTACCGCGAGATCAGCACGTTCACCGGAGCTAGCAATCGTTTGGAGAAAATCTACGAAACAGCCGATAGCGTGGCGTACAAGGATTTCGCTCACTCGCCTAGCAAACTCAAGGCAACTGTCAACGCGGTGCGTGAACGCTATCCACAGAAGCAACTGGTGGCTGCGATGGAACTGCATACTTTCTCCAGCCTGATGGCCGATTTCCTGCCGCAATACAAAGGATGTATGCAAGAGGCAGATATCGCCTATGTCTATTTCAATCCGAAGGTAATCGAGCATAAACGTCTCACGCCTATCACGGCGGACGAAGTACGCAATGCGTTTGGCACGAAAAATGTGGAGGTTTTCACTGACAGCCAAGCGTTGCAAGATCGCTTACGGACGTTGGATTATACCAATACCGCGCTGCTCATGATGTCGAGTGGCACATTTGACGGAGTCAATGTCAACGAGTTCGCTGCAGAATTACTGAACAAAACGAAATAATAACCTCAAAAAATCAGCACAATGAAAAAGATTTATGTATTCTTGACTCTGGCATTCTTGTTTGGCCAGTTAGTATGGGCTGCGCCAAAGCCACAGAAACAGAGTATCGTCATCTTGTACGAAAACGATGTCCATTGTGCCATTCATGGTTATCAGGTGTTGGCCGGTCTGCGCGATGCCACGGCTGATACGGCTTTTGTGGCGGTAGTCAGCAGTGGTGATTTCGTCCAAGGTGGCGCAGCGGGCGCTCTCTCGCGAGGCAAATACGTAGCAGACATCATGCGCGAAGTCAATTACGATGTCATCACGTTGGGCAACCACGAGTTCGATTATCCTATCGCCCATTCTGCTGATTTGCTGAAGTATATCGGCGCACCCGTCGTTAGCGCCAACCTATACAAGGCGGGTTGCAGGAAAAGCGTGTATGCGCCATTTGTCATCAAGAAATTCGGCAAGACCAAGATTGCTTTTGTCGGTGCCACAACGCCAACGGCTCTCTATACAGAGACGGCGGCCTTTATGAATGGCGACGAGCAGATCTACAACTTGCGCGAAAAAGATTTCTTCGATGTGCTGCAACGCACTGTACTCCAGGCGCGCAGGAAAGGCGCGAAGTATGTGATAGTTCTTTCTCACCTAGGCGAAGATCCTAACCAGACTGGCGTTGATTCGCATCAACTGATTCGTCGCACCACGGGTATCGACGTTGTTTTGGACGGTCACACCCATTCGGTGGTAGCGCAAGATACTATGCACAACGCAGCCGGTCTGCCGGTTATCATTACCGAAACAGGAACCAAGTTCGCCAATATCGGCCGACTCATCATCCGCAATGGCAAACTGAGCACAGAACTAGTGCCTGTCAATACGCTCAGCGAACGCAACGAGCGCGTGAAATGGGTAACCGATAGCATCGAATATCTGATGCGCGAACAGACTCAGCGCGTGGTTTGTCACAGCGATGTTGCTCTGCACATCCTCAATGCGGCCGGCAAGCAGGAAGTGCGCATGGCCGAGACCAACGCAGGCGACATTATCTGCGATGCCTACCGAATCATCTCCGGTGCCGATATTGCGTTGGCCAACGGCGGAGGCATTCGTACAGAGAAAGTAGCGGGCGATCTGACCTATGGCGATATCACAGATATGCTGCCCTATGACAACAATCTGTGGGTTGTTGAGGCTAGCGGAGCTACCATCATCGATTTGCTGCGCAGAAGCACCAGTTCTCTGCCGTTAGAGGATGGTTCGTTTCCGCAAGTTTCCGGTCTCCGTTTCACTGCCCGCGTGGCCGATCATTCGATTAGCGACGTGGAAGTTCTCAATAAGACTACCGGCGAATACGAACCCATCGATCCGGACAGAATCTACACTGTGGGGACTATCGACTATTGCGTTACAGGTGGCGGATTCTACGACATGCTGAAGAACTGCAAAGTGATTGAGCGTGGCGATGTACTTTACCGAGACATCTTCGTGGAATTCCTTGAAAAAAATCTGGGCGGTCATATATCGAACGACTATGCAGAACCGCAGGGTCGTATCAAAATCATCAAATAAATCTAACTTATGGACAAACAAACCAAACGCGATTATTTGTACATGCGCATGGCGCGCACTTGGTCGGAGAATAGCTATTGCGTACGCCGCAAGGTGGGTGCGCTCTTGGTCAAGAACCAAATGATCATCTCCGATGGTTACAACGGCACTCCTTCGGGATTTGAGAATATCTGCGAAGACGAGAATAACGTCAGCAAACCATACGTGCTGCACGCCGAGGCTAACGCTTTGACCAAAGTGGCACGCTCCAACAACTCGTCTGATGGAGCTACGCTTTATGTCACAGCCAGTCCGTGTCTGGAGTGCTCCAAACTGATTATCCAGTCGGGCATCAAACGCGTTGTGTACGGCGAAGAATACCGCATCATGGATGGCGTTGAATTGCTCAAACGTGCAGGCATCGAAGTAGTGTTCTTGGACGACCAAAGTCAGCAATCATAAATCCTAAATCAGCAATGAAAAAGTATATTCTCCCTACCCTGACCGTCTTGGCGGTTGTTTTGGGTATCTTCATCGGCTCAGCGCTCACTCAGAAAGCCTCAGCGCAACGCATCATCTATCAGAATGGTCGTTGGAGTCTGGAGCAATCCAAAGTGGACCGACTCTTGCAACTGATGGAGCAAGCCTACGTCGATAGTCTCGATATTGACAGCATTACCGACGAAGTGATGGACGAACTGGTTAAGAAACTGGATCCGCACTCGGCGTATATTCCTAAGAAGGACCTGGAACTGGTTAATTCCGAATTGGCAGGCTCGTTCTCCGGCATTGGTGTGCAATTTTCCATTCAGCAAGACACAGTGCGCATTGTTGCCGTTATTGCAGGCGGACCGAGTGAAGGTGTGGGAGTTTTGGCAGGCGATAAGCTAATCACCGTTGATGACAGCCTCTTTGTCGGCAAAAAGATCAACAACGAGAAAGTGATGCGCTCGCTACGTGGAGAAAAAGGCACGAAAGTGAAGATTGGTATCCAACGCGCAGGAACCAAAGAACTGCTCCACTACACTATTACGCGTGGCGATATTCCTGTCAATTCGGTCGATGCTAAATTCATCATCGAGAACAACGGCAAGAAGATTGGTTTCGTTCGCGCCAACAAGTTTGGCGAGAACACCTACCGCGAGTTTATCTCCGCCCTGGCAGAACTGCGCTCGCAAGGTGCCACGAGCTATATCGTTGACTTGCGAGAGAATAGCGGCGGATATATGGACCAAGCTATTCGCATGGCCAATGAATTCCTCAATCGTGGCGAACAGATAGTCTATGCCGAAGGCCGCGCTTATCCGCGTTACGACGCCGCAGCCGATGGTAGCGGACGATTCAAGAATGTGCCACTGGCTGTGCTGATTGACGATTTCTCAGCTTCTGCAAGCGAGATTTTCGCAGGCGCAATGCAAGATAACGACCGTGCGCAGATTATCGGCCGCCGCTCGTTTGGCAAGGGATTGGTGCAACAGCAAATGCCGTTCGACGATGGTAGTGCCGTACGACTCACTATCGCACGCTATTACACACCTTCCGGACGTTGTATCCAGAAGCCGTACGAACTGGGCGACCAGGCTGATTATCAGCAAGAATTGCTCGACCGCTTCGAGCACGGCGAATTCTATTCCGCTGATAGTGTGCATTTTGCAGACACCACCACCTATCGAACCAAGAGCGGACGTATCGTGCATGGCGGAGGAGGTATCATGCCTGATATTTTTGTAGGGCGTGATACTTCGCTCTATACACCGTGGTACAACCGCTGCGTGAATATGGCGTACACCTATCAGTTTGCGTACAAATATACCGACGAACACCGCAAGCAGTTGAATCAATACAAAGACTGGCAATCGTTGGAACGCTACTTGCTCAAGCAAGATCTGACACGCGAGTTTGTGGCGTTTGCTAAGGAGAAAGGTATCGAACCCGACCAAGCGCAAATTGCCAAATCCAAACCGCTCATCGTGCGTCTGCTCAACGCGTATATTGTGCGCAATATCCTAGGCGACGAAGGATTCTTCCCGCTCTTCGAACGTGATGACGAAATCACCAAGAAAGCCGTAGAAGTTCTTTCCAAGTAACAAAATGCACCGCTTCTCTGTATTATATACTGTGTATATAATACTAACAAAAATGAAAGCCAAATTTAGTGCGTTATAAGTGCGATATAAGTGCGTTATAAGTACGATATAATCGAGACAGTCACCAGTCTATATCCACATAGTAGAGGTTCTCTGTAATGAGAGCCTCTACTTTTTTTTCTCTAAAAGCTCTAGAACGCAAGAGTAAATAAACTCCTTACACATTACACAACAAAAAAAGAGCGCTCTCTCGGGCGCTCCTTTTTTTTTGTCTCAGCCGGTCGTATTATAACGCTTTCAACGCGGCCAGTACATAGCGATAAAATTTCTGCACCGTTGCTATATTAACGCGCTCGTCCGGACTATGCGGATGCTCAATCGTCGGACCGAAAGAAATCATCTCCATTCCATCGTATTTCGCGCCAATTATGCCACATTCCAAACCGGCGTGAATAGTCACGATGCGCGGCTCGTTGCCAAATTCCTTCACATACGTCTCTTTCATCGTCTTCAGCAGACCACTCTTGAAATTCGGTTTCCAACCCGGATAAGCTCCGCTGAACTCCACTTGGGCACCGGCCAACGAGAAAGCCGACTGAATAACCGAAGCTAGTTCCTCTTTGCGACTCTCCACATTCGAACGAGTCAAGCAAATCACTTTCACTTCACCTTCTTTGGTTTCAATGATGGCTAAGTTGTTGCTCGTCTCAACGATATCCGGCATCTCCGGAATCATTCTATATACACCGTGCGGACAAAGCGTAACAGCGTGAATCAGACAGTCCTGAATCTCCTCAGGCATTTCTTTCTTCGGACATTCTACTTCCTTGGCCGTCAGCGAGATACCTTCATCTACGCCATCATACTCACGCAAGAACAAATCTTCGTAGCGATCTACTAAATCTTGCACATCCTGATAACTGTCAGCAGGAATAGTGATGATGGCCGAAGCCTCACGCGGAATAGAGTTTCTCAGCGATCCGCCTTCTACGCACGCCAGACGTGCCTCAAAATTAGCCACCGCATCTTTCAGGAAACGGAACAGCAACTTGATAGCATTGGCACGTTGCAAGTGGATATCACAACCCGAGTGACCACCTTTACAGCCCTTCAGTTCTACTTTCAGAGCTATATCGCCTTCTTCTGTATCTACTGTCTGATAGCGGAATGTAGCCTCCGCATCGATTCCTCCGGCACAACCTACGTATAGTTCACCTTCGGTTTCCGAATCCAGGTTCAGTAGGTATTTGCCTTTCAGCCAACCGCTCTTCAGGTCATTCGCACCATACATACCCGTTTCTTCGTCTATGGTAAAGAATGCCTCCAATGGCGGATGAACGGCATTCTTGTCTGCCAAAATAGCCATCGCCGTGGCTACGCCTATTCCGTTGTCTGCGCCTAGCGTCGTGCCATCAGCCGTTACCCACTCTTTGTTATCTTCCACATAGGCCTGAATCGCATCTTTCTCAAAGTCAAAGACTTTGTCGCTATTCTTCTGAGGCACCATATCCATGTGACCTTGCAGAATAACGCCCGGATGATTTTCCATGCCCGGACTAGCCGGTTTACGAATCAGCACATTGCCGATTTCGTCTTGCAGCACTTCGAGTCCAAGACCCTTACCGTAGTTTACCAAGAAATCCGCAATCTCTTTGCGCTTGCCGCTTGGACGCGGAATTTGTGTCAGGCTGTAGAAACTTTCCCACAAACCTTTAGGTTCCAAGTTTTTCATATCGTTGTTTCTCTAAAATTAAATACTAACCTTCATCCACCGTCACTTCGCCACACAGATTGGTATTGAGCAGTTCTTTCACTTTCTCCGGTTGATCGGGGAATTCGCCCAACAAATACATCATCTTCGTCAGCAATGCTTCAGTGGTAATATCGTATCCGGAGATAACCCCTGCTTTCAGCAGATTCAGCGAAACAGCATACAGTCCCATCTTCACACACCCGGTGTTACACTGCGTTTTATTGACGATGATGATGCCGCGACTTACGGCCGCTTTCAGTTCGCGATACAGCCATTGGGCCGTGGGGGCATTGCCTGCGCCAAAAGTCTCGAGCACCACGGCCTTCAATCCTTTGATATGCAGAATAGCTTTGACTGTCTGTGGTTGAATTCCGGGGAACAATTTCAGCACAGTGACATTGGTATCATACGCCGTGTGCAACCTCAGTTGCAAGCGAGAATCACAGTAGTGAACCAAGTGCGGTTGATACGTGATATGCACTCCCGCTTTCGCTAGCGCAGGATAATTGTACGAGTTGAATGCAGAGAAATGCTCTGCATTGCGTTTGGTGGTACGATTGGCACGGAACAAACGGTCCTCAAAATAAATCGTCACCTCAGGAACTATCGCATTACCGTCTTCATCTTTTGCCGCGGCTATCTCAATCGCCGTCAGCAGATTTTCCTTAGCATCGCTACGCAACACTCCCACCGGCAATTGCGAACCGGTAAAAACTACCGGCTTATTCAGATTCTCTAGCATAAAACTGAGAGCCGAAGCTGAATAAGACATCGTGTCGGTGCCATGCAGAATCACAAAACCGTCATAGGCTTCGTAATTGTCATAGACCATCTGCGCCATCTTGGCCCAACTCTCCGGACCTACATCCGACGAATCGACTAACGGGTCAAACGCTTGGATATCAACATGAATATCGCCTTCGGACAACTCAGGCATATAGGCTTTGAATGTCTTCATGTCAGCGGGAACCAAGGCGCCCGACTCTTTCGCGCGAACCATTGTAATGGTTCCACCGGTGGATATTAATAGTACTTTACTCATCTACTTGACTTTTGTGCCGCCTATGGGAAGGGGTTTTTAACTTTTGCGCTGCAAAAGTACACAAAAATTTTGAAATATGCAAAAAAAGTTGTAATTTTGCACAAAATTTTCAAATCCAACTATCCTATGGCCGTTAATACAAAGTTACTTATCATCGATAGCGACATCAGTCTGGCTACTGTGCTTTGCGACTATTTGGGTAGTCGTGGCTATAAGGCACATTCGGTTTCTCAGGCGCGAGAAGCACTCACCACGATCGAGCAATCGCATCATGACTTGGTACTGATGGAACTACAAGGCCTTGGAATGAACGGATACGATTTGTTGCGAGAAATTCGCCATCGCCAACCCTTATTGCCGGTTATCATACTTACTACACGCAGCGAACGCGAAGATCAGATGCGAGCTTTCCAACTTGGCTGCGACGATTATCAGCTCAAGCCTTTCTCCATGGATCTGCTGATTTGCCGCATCGAGGCTATCATGCGACGCGTTCGACAAGACGAAGAAAGCAAACAGCGCGTATTCGATCTAGATGGACATCTGTTTGACGCCATTCACCAAACTTTTGACGGACAGCATTTATCCGGACGTGAGAGCGAACTGCTACTGATGCTTTGTCGACACAAGGATGAGATTGTTGACCGACACCGTATATTAGCTTCGCTATGGAAAGAAGACAATGCCTTCACTTCACGTTCTTTAGGCGTGTTTATCAACCATTTGCGCTCCTTCTTGCGACCTATCGGATACAATATACTTGCTATACGCGGCAAAGGATACAAACTCGTCAATGTGTAAAAAACAAACAATAATTTGCACATGTCACAAAAAAGTTGTATCTTTGCAACGATTTTGACTAACGCCTATGAAACTCATTGCCCCGTCAGTTCTTTCGGCTGATTTCGGCCACCTCGAACAAGACATACAGATGATCAATCGCAGCGAAGCAGATTGGCTGCATGTAGATGTGATGGATGGTGTTTTTGTACCGAATATCTCATTCGGTTTTCCGTTGATGGAGCCGATGCGTAAATACTGTACAAAACCCTTGGATGTTCATCTCATGATCGTTCATCCGGAGAAATACGTAGAGCGTTTCTGCGATGCCGGTGCATGGTCTGTCGGATTCCATCTGGAGGCTGTGCAAGATCCGTTGCCTATCTTGGATCTCATTCGGGCAAAGGGCGTTCGTACGTGCCTTACTATCAATCCCGACATTGCTGTCGAGCGACTTGTTCCATATCTGGACAAAGTGGACATGGTGTTGCTGATGTCTGTTTTTGCCGGTTTTGGCGGACAGAAATTCATTCCCGAGACGATGGACAAAATTCGCTTCATCCGTGCGGAAATCGACCGACGCGGACTGAAAACACTCGTCGAGATTGACGGTGGAGTGAATGCACAAAATGCCCCTGAATTATTTGCGGCCGGAGCCGATGTCCTCGTGGCCGGAAGTGCCGTCTTTGGCGCTAAAAATCCGGAAGATGTTATTCGCCAGATGAAAGCATAATGGAGCGTCTGCGCGCATATCCAATGGTGGTACTACTGGTTCCCGTAGTGCTTTTTCTTCTCATATGCAACTATTGGTCATGGCCTGTCAATCTGCTGCGCGACACCGAATGCGCAACGCTCGATAGTTTGTGCTCGTATGCTTTTGTGGTGCAGACTGAACCGCGAGACACCAAGAAATGTTGGCGGTATGAGGCAGAAATAGTCATGGCGAACAGAGAAACTGCCACAGGACGTGCGCTGATTTATGTACTGCGCGATAGTACCAAAGCCGCACCACAGACAGGTGATACGCTCGTCGCTCAAACACGATTGCACCGAGGCGACTCTATCGACAATTTTGATTACGGCCTTTATCTGCGCCGACAAGGCATTATCGGAACTGCATTTGTGAGCAGATATGCCATTCTGCGCAATCAAAATCCCGCACCACAACCTTCTCTGCAAAAACGGCTATATCGGCGATTGGCCGCTGCCGGACTTAGCAAAGACGAACTGGCCACCACGGCGGCACTCACGTTAGGCTACAAAGAAGATTTAGACCCTACGCTTAGACAACATTTTCAAGCCTCCGGCGCAGCACATGTTTTGGCAGTCAGTGGATTGCACACGGGTATTATATACGGATTACTCCTGTGGCTCTTAACTTTAGGCGGAAGGCGCAAACCCTTATACGAAGACCGCATAAGACGCACCTTACTCAGCGTAGTTTTGATAGGCACGTTATGGGGATATGCCTGGCTGACGGGAATGACACCTTCGGTGGTACGATGCGTTGTGATGCTGACTATCGTAGAAATAGGCAGAATCCTCTACCGCGAAGCATTTTCTGTCAACACCATTGCTGCTGCGGCAGTACTCATCTTGTTGGCGCGACCACTCGACCTATGGAATGTAGGCTTTTTGCTGAGTTTTGCGGCCACTACGGCCATTGTCATCTTGGCAAGAGATGTTGAAAGATTTGTACACTTGCAAAAAGCGTTTGAAAATAAAGGTCTAAGAATAGTAGATTGGACTATTGGAACTATCATTATCAGCCTTGCTGCACAATTGGGAACATTGCCCATTGGTATGTGTGTTTTCGGACAAGTGAGCAATTATTTTCTACTGACCAATCTCATTGTGCTACCCTTGGCTACTTTGTTGGTTCCATGCGGATTAGCCACTATCGCGTTAGGAGGAACACTGGTCGGAAAAAGCATAGGCTATATCACTTACGGTTTGGCGTGGTTGATGAACCACAGTGTAGGATGGATTGAGAGTTTACCGGGCAGCGTGACGCATGTCGAGTGCTCGCTCACGATGGTAGTCCTACTCTATTCTGCATTGATAACAGGATGGCTAACCATACACAAAAGCCTCTGGTGGCTTATTGGTGTTGTTGGGTCAGTCACTACGTTTTGTATATTATTTGCGCTATGACAAAAACACCTTATACTCTCTCACAACTGTGTGAAGCAATCGAAGATGTATTGCTCGAAAGTTTGGAACCCACCTATTGGGTTCAAGCGGAAATTAGCAGCCTCAGCGAACGAGGCGGGCACATGTATCTCGAACTGATTGAGAAAGGTCAGCGCGATATCCTGGCTGCCAAAGTGCGTGCCACTTGTTGGCAAGGAAACAAGGAAATGCTGATGACCTATTTCGAGGCAGAAACAGGCCAACCGCTGCAAGCGGGAATGAATGTGTTGGTCGAAACAGAAGTGCAATTTCACCCGGTTTACGGACTTAGTCTCTCGATCGTCAATATCGACCCAAGTTACACAGTCGGCAGTTTGGCTCGTCAACGCCAACAGACCATTGCACAACTGGAAGCAGATGGACTCTTAGACGCGCAGCAGTCACTTCTTTTACCTACCCTCATTCGCCGTATAGCTGTCATCTCTTCTGCCTCAGCAGCGGGCTACGACGACTTTTGCAATCAGTTGGAGCATAGCGGATACGCCTTCCAAACGGCTTTATTCGGAGCAACGATGCAAGGCGATGGAGCAGAAAAATCCATTTTGGCTGCCTTAGAGGTTATCGAAAAAGAAGCAAAAAAATGGGATGCCGTAGCTATCATCCGAGGCGGAGGTGCTACCACCGACCTAAGTTGTTTTGACCAATATACCCTTTGTGCCGTTTGTGCGCAGTTTAGTCTGCCTATTCTTAGCGGCATCGGCCATACGCGAGATATCAGTGTTCTGGATTTGGTTGCTCACCAAGCGCTAAAAACACCTACCGCGGTGGCAGAATGGTTGATCCACCGAATGGACGAACAGATGGCTCGCATCGAGCAACTGACCATTCGTCTTCGCCAAACGGCTGAGCGACAGATACTGATTCGCAAGCATCGCATCGAGATGTTGGAGCAACGACTCCTTGCCTGCAACCCCGAGCGAATCTATCGGCAGGGATACAGTCTATTGACAAAAGATGGACGGGTAGTGCGTTCGGTAGAAGAACTGCAGAGTGGAGATCTGGTAGTAACTCATTTGTTGGACGGAACCAAGGATATGTATGTTAGCTAAAGAACAATATATTGGTGCGGCTGTGCTATTCGGCATAGCATTATTTACATGGCTTTTCGTCGCTTTGTGGCCACAACCGCAGCGCGAAATACCGACAGACTCACTCCTTGCCGCGGATAGCCTGCGAGCAGTGCGCGATAGTTTGCGTAGAGATAGTATTCGCGCAGCCAAAGACGCATGGTGGGAACATTTCAAGGATTCCGTAGATCGCGTGGATGACGCTCGTTTTGCACGGTGGACTACCAACCGCCAACTACGCTACGACTCTGCCCGATTGGCTGATTCGTTGTGGCGCGATTCTGTGGGACTAAACCACCCTAAGAGAATCAAAAAGGACACCATTCTCGACCTCAATCACACTGATACTACTGAACTGCAGTGGATTCGCGGTATTGGGACCTACAAAGCGCAACGTATCATTCGCTACCGCGAAGATCTGGGCGGATATTACAGTCCCTCGCAACTAACAGACGAAGCACTTGCCGACTTACACCTTGATACATTGTTGCAATATTTCGTTACAGATCCTGAAGTTATTCGCACTCTCGATGTAAATCACTGCAGCACAGACCAATTGTATCGTCATCCGTATCTGCGTTACAATCAGGCGAAGGCTATCTACGAATTACGCCGTAAGTATATTCGCCTCCAGAACATCGAGCAATTAAACGATTTACCGGAATTTTCACAAGAAGACATCGATCGATTGCGGCCTTATTTCACTTTTACGGAGTAAAAATGTCAAAAAAAGGGCAGAAAATTTGCATATATATAAAAAAAATTGTAAATTTGCACCCGATTTTTGTAAACTGCCCTAAAAATGAAACGACATATAGCAATCATCGCCGGAGGAGACAGTAGCGAATACGAAGTCTCATTGCGCTCAGCCAAAGGTATCTATTCGTTTATCGATAAAGATCGTTACGATGTAACGGTCGTTCGCTTGCATGGCTTGGAGTGGATGGCGATGGCTAACGTCGATGTTGCCAACGATGACCTCACAGGTCCGGGTATTCCCATCGACCGTAATGATTTCTCCTTTACACTGAATGGAAAGAAGACCGTCTTCGATTTCGCCTATATCACTATTCATGGTACGCCGGGCGAGAACGGTATTCTGCAAGGATATTTGGACATGCTCCATATCCCCTATTCGTGTTGTGGAGTATTGGCTGCTGCGCTCACGTTCAACAAGTATGCCTGCAACCATTACCTGTCTTATTTCGGCTTCCATATCGCGAACAGCATGATGCTGCGCGCAGGACAGAAATTACCTAACGCACAGAAAATCGCAGAGACACTTGGTTTGCCATGTTTCATCAAAAGTAACGTAGGCGGAAGTAGTTTCGGTTGCACGAAGGTAAAGAGCGTAGAAGAGGTCTATCCGGCTATTGAACGAGCATTCCAAGAAGGTAACGAGGTGATTTGCGAATCCTACATGAAAGGTACCGAGGTGACTTGCGGTGTATATAAAACGAAGGACAAAGCGGTGGCATTCCCCATCACAGAGGTGGTAACACACAATGAGTTCTTCGATTACGATGCCAAATACAAAGGCGAGGTGGACGAGATCACACCGGCGCGCATCCCTGATGCAATGCGCGACAAGATTCAGGCAGAGACATTGAGACTGTATGACATCATCGGTGCACAAGGTATCATCCGTGTTGATTGGATCATCACCGAGGGAGAGAAGATCAATCTCTTGGAGGTAAATACCACGCCGGGCATGACCGCCACCAGTTTTATCCCGCAGCAAGTACGAGCTGCCGGACTCGATATCAAAGAAGTGCTAACCGATATAATTGAGAATAAACTATGATGGATATCAATCAAGCTATTGCGCAACTGGACTGGCAACGCGAGCCACGTGGCCTGTACGAGCCGATTGAGTATACCTTAGCCTCCGGAGGTAAACGTCTGCGCCCTACATTGGCTGTGATTGCGGCAGAACTCATTAGTGGCAAGCCTTTGGATGAAAACTTGCAACCCGCCGTACTTTCTGCAGCTCTAGCTTTGGAGATTTTCCATAATTTCACTCTCTTGCACGACGACGTCATGGACAAAGCGGCTGTTCGTCGTGGCAGAGATACGGTACATGTCAAATGGAATGAAAACACAGCTATCCTCTCCGGCGACCAAATGCTGATAGAGGCTTATAAGCAACTCGAGGGCATTCCTACCGACAAACTGCCACAGGTGCTACGTTGGTTCAACGAGATGGCTACTGGTATCTGTGAGGGACAGCAATATGATGTAGATTTTGAGCATGCCAGCCATGTGTCTATTGCCGATTATCTGAAGATGATAGAACTGAAGACTGCCGTACTACTGGCTAACGCGCTGCGCATTGGAGGATATCTGGGCGGAGCGAACGAAGAGCAATTGCAGGCGCTCTACGAATATGGCCGCAACGTGGGCATCGCCTTCCAGATCCAGGATGACCTGTTGGATGTTTATGGCGACCCGAAAACATTCGGCAAAGCCATCGGAGGAGATATCTGCTGCAACAAGAAAACCTATCTTCTGCTTACCGCACTTGAAACAGCCGAGGCTGAAGATAAGGCCGAACTGCTACAATGGCTCATGACTACCGATAATAATGCGGAGAAGATCGCCGGAGTAACCGAGATCTACAACCGCCTCGGCATCAGAGATGTATGCGAGACAGAGATGGAACAACATACTGCTGTCGCATTGCAACATCTGGACCTTCTGCCGCAGAATGAAGCCAGCCACCGCCTACGCATCATGGCGGAACAATTAGTAACTCGTAAATCGTAAATACTATGCCGTACAGACGACTCCCCAACACTGATCTAGCGCGACTACACGCACTCCAGAATGCTATCCAGAGAGCCCAGGAGGCCGATTACACCGAGCAGGTCATCCCCTACAAGGTGCTTAGCGAAGCACAGCGTTTTCTGGTGCAGTTCGAGAATACCGTGATGCAGTCCAAAGACAACTACACCAGCAAGGTGAATGCGAACAAACAGTACCGCCATATCGTGCAGAATGCGCGTATGTATATCTCGCATTTCATCCAGGTTCTCAACTTAGCTGTTATCCGAGGCGAGATCAAGAAAGAGCAGAAACTGATGTACGGACTCGATCCGCATCAACATGTAGTTCCGGATTTGTCAACCGAGGAGTATCTGCTCGAATGGGGAAAGAAGATCATCGAGGGCGAGCAGAAACGTATGGCCAACGGCGGTTTCCCGATTTACAATCCGGCTATCAACAAAGTGAAGGTGCATTATGATATCTTCTGCGAACATCACCGCCAGCACATGTTCCATGTCCAAAACACCGAGCGTGTACAGGGCGACTTGGAACCTTTGCGTACCCAGGCAGACGATATCATTCTGAATATTTGGAATCTGGTCGAGGAACATTATCGTGACCTGCTTCCTTACGCCAAAATGCTGAAGTGTCAGCTATACGGCGTCATCTATTATTACCGCAAGGGAGAAAGAAAACTCTCTGCCGAGAGCGACAGAGAGATTCAACGTATTCGCGATAGTCAACCGACTATCCAATGGTCTGCTGAGGAGTGACAACACGATCCATCTTCTGGTCACGCCAGGTATGAGGCACGTCGTGTTTCTTGAGTTGGAACGAATAGCAAACGCCTATCTTTTTGGCGGAGTGATGTCTCTTCAGGAATTTGTCGTAATAACCTCCTCCACGACCAATTCGATGGCAATGGCTATCGAACACAACGCCGGGAACTAGAATCAAGTCTATCTTACCGTGATAAGTAGCAGTTTGTGGTTCCGGCACACCCAAGCGACCTTTCTTCATCATGTCCTCGCCATCGTACGGACGAACCTCCATCGAGTGGCGATGAGTGACTGGGAACAAGAAAGTCTTCTCGCCCTCATAACGACTCAACAACGGACGCAAATCCACCTCGTTGTGAATGGGATAATAGAGAAGAATCGTACGAGCCTCGTGAAAAGCAGACATCTGCTCCAGTTGCGAAATAATCAACGCGGACTGCTTCTCTACATCCTCGGGAGACATAATACGGCGTTGCTGCTCTACTATCGCGCGAAGCGCTGACTGGTCACGACGAGCGCGAACCCAGGGAAGCAACATCCGTAAATCATAAATTTGAGAACTGAACAACATATCTTATACTGATTTTTGCAATTCGGAGACAAAAGTACTGCTTTTTTCCGAAATACACAAATTTTTGAATATATTTGTGAATATTTTTTGAATCAAATGAAACAACTTTTCTCTATAGTAACCTGTCTCGCACTGTTGGTTTTGTGTGGATGCGAGAAGAACAAAGAGACTACGGCCAAATCTTCCGTAGCGGAGTTGTCCGGCTTTTCGTTTGCTAAGAATGATTCGATGCCGGGACTCGCAGCTGCGGTATTTACCGTAGAGGAGCGACTCGATACCGGATTGGTTTGGAACAAAGACTCCATCATGTTCGGCACTCGTCTGGATTCGGTGGTTCCACGTTTCGTTTTTACTGCCACTCCGGGTGCTGCTTCGCTGAAAACACCGGATACAACTTGTGTTTTGACCGGTTACGATACGCTCAATTTCAGTCGATTGCCGATCTATCTGACTATCCGCTCCCAAGACGGAACCAACACCAAGGTGTACGAGATTCGTCCTACGGTCCATCAGGTCGATCCGGATTTGTACACGTGGACGCAGATCTGCGCGCAGATCTATCCTGCTGACGAAAGCGAGCAACGCGTAGTGGAATTGGGCGACCGGTTCATCATGATTGCCAACAATGGCTTTGCCTTGCATGCTTATTCGTCTGCCGATGGCGAGTCATGGACCGATTTGGGCGAACCGACAGGATTGCCTGCGGGCACCAAAGTAAGGCAGATCATCAGCGATGGCACCACGCTCTATTACGGCGAAGGCTCTGCTATCTATTCCTCAACGGACGCGCAGACATGGACATCGCTGGCGGTTTCGTACAATGTAGTCACTATGTTGCTCTACTGGAACGAACTGGTTTGGGCGTTGACCGGAGAAGATAATGATTACGAATTGGCGTATCTTGAGAATAATGCATTAACACTCAGCGGACTGCGCCCTAGCCATGCATTCCCTGTGAGCGATTTTGCTACTGTCTGCTTCCAAAGTGCCAGCCAGCGCGAGCGCGCTATGATCATCGGAGGATTTGCCGACAACGGCCTTTCGCTCAACACGCGCTGGAATCTGGAATATTCGCGCCATACGCCCGAGAACAACGGCTATCGTCTGCAGGAGTTCTCTATCGATCGCCCCTCGTTTACCAGCCTAACAGGCATTTCGGTTATTTGGTACAACCGGCAACTACTAATGTTCGGTGGAGTGGACGACCAGATGACTTATTTCGGGCGCGAGATACTAATTTCCGAAGACGAAGGACTCAATTGGGTGCAAGCCGATACTTCCAAGAACCAGTTGCCTAAGGTCTACCAGGCACGACAGAAACAAACCGCTATCGTGCGCGATAACGACGTGTACCTCTTTGGTGGGCAAGACAAGACGGCAACCTACAGCGATGTCTATCGGGGCCACCTCAATTCTATCGATTGGTAAAACATTAACTAACAACTAAATACAACTGTTATGACAATCAAAGATTTTAATTTCGCCGGTAAAAAGGCAATCGTTCGCGTGGACTTCAATGTGCCATTGGACGAAAACGGCAAGATTACGGACGACACCCGTATTCGTGGTGCGCTACCTACTCTCAAGCACATTTTGGATAATGGTGGTGCACTGATCATCATGAGCCACATGGGCAAACCTAAAGGCAAAGTGCAGGCTAAGTTCAGCCTCAGCCAAATCGTGGACGCAGTTAGCGCTGCCATCGGTCGTCCTGTTCAGTTTGCTGATGATTGCGCTAAGGCGCAGGCCCAAGCTGCTAATCTAAAACCGGGTGAGGTACTGTTGCTCGAGAACCTGCGTTTCTATCCTGAGGAGGAAGGCAAACCGGTTGGTATTGAGAAAGAAGATCCTGCTTACGAGGAAGCTAAGAAGGAGATGAAGGCTCGCCAGAAAGAGTTTGCTAAGACATTGGCTTCGTATGCTGATTGCTATGTGATGGATGCCTTCGGTACCGCTCACCGCAAACATGCTTCTACTGCTGTCATTGCTGATTATTTCGATGCTGACAACAAGATGCTGGGCTTCTTGATGGAGAAAGAGGTTGCCGCTGTTAATGCGGTCCTTGGCGATATCAAACGTCCGTTCGTGGCTATCATGGGTGGCTCGAAAGTTAGTTCCAAGATTGGTATTATCGAGAACCTGCTCGGCAAGGTGGACAAACTCATTCTCTGTGGTGGTATGACCTATACGTTTGCTAAGGCACACGGCGGAGAGATCGGTGGTTCTATCGTTGAGTTGGACAAACTGGATGTTGCGCTTGGCGTAGAGGAATTGGCTAAGAAGAACGGTGTAGAATTGGTTCTTGCTCCGGATGCAATCTGCGCCGACAGTTTCAGCAACGATGCTAACCAGAAGGTGTTCCCATCCAATGCTATTCCTGAGGGTTGGGAAGGGCTGGATGCCGGTCCTGAAGCACAAAAGAATTTTGCTAATGCTATCAAGGGCGCTAAGACTATCCTCTGGAATGGTCCTGCCGGCGTCTTCGAGTTCGATAATTTCTGCGATGGTAGCCGTGCTATCGGTAATGCCATTGCCGAGGCTACTGCCAATGGCGCTTTCTCGCTCATCGGTGGTGGCGATAGCGTAGCTTGTGTCAACAAGTTCGGATTGGCAGACAAGGTTTCGTACATCTCCACCGGTGGTGGTGCTCTGCTCGAGGCTATCGAAGGCAAAGTGCTGCCGGGCGTTGCTGCTATCAAAGGCTAAACAAATACACATTACACGTTACACAAACATTACACAATCAATATGGAAGTTGTAGGAAAAATCATACAAGTACTGCCTGTGCAAGAAGGCATCGGCAAAAACGGTAACCCTTGGAAGGTGCAACCGTACGTTTTGGAAACGCTCGACCAATATCCTCGCAAAGTGCATTTCGAGGTATTTGGAGAAGATCGCATCAAACAGAATCCGTGCGATTTGGACCAACTGGTAACTGTTAGTTTCGATATCGAGAGCCGCGAGTTCAACGGCCGCTGGTACACCTCTATCCGCGCTTGGCGCATCCAGCAGGGTGACACCACTCAAGCTGCTCAACCTGCCGCTGCTCCTGCTAACCAACCGGTTAATATCAGCCAGGAACCTATTGCAGAGCCTATCGACGCTGCACCGGCCGGCACTTTTGATGCAACGGTTGGTGACAACACCAGCGATCTCCCCTTCTAAATGCGTAGGTGGGTTTACATAGTCATAGCCACTCTTCTGCTGGCGGCAGGCATCGTTTTGTGTGCCTTCCGTTGGCAGGCGTGGTTTGGCATGCCCGACGAACCCGTTTGGACCGGCGAAACGCTCTCACGCACTTATCCGACTTTTGCCGACGATTCGGTTCCCGGATTTGTCTCCACGTCCGCAGGATGGCTGGATACGATCTCTCCGGATACACTGAATATACTGTTGCTGGGCGACATCCACAACCGACTTTCCCGAGACGATTACGACAGCCTCGCGGCGCGAGTTCCCAATGCGGAAATCGTAGCGCAAGTGGGCGACTGGCTCGATCGCGGGTATAACTACTATTACCAGCGTTTCCTCCGCGAATATGCGCCAACTCCCTTGTCTCTGCTGCCGGTCATCAATTGTCCGGGCAATCACGAATATACCAAGGGGCTAAATCGGCATGTCGCCGAACAATGGCCCGACTGGTTCCCGCAAGCCAAGAACGGACCTGTGGTGCCGGGCGAGACCTATTATGTCGATTTCCCGAGACTTCGCTTTATTGTCATCGACACCAATCCTCTAGATCGGTTGGTTTACCTCACACGCACGCTCACTTGGTTGCGCCAGGCTATGTATACCGCCGATGGACGATTTGTGGTCGTCATGATGCACCATCCGGTGCTGCCGGCAGGTAAGAATCGTTTCTGCCCGCTTATCTACGCCACTTTCCGTTACCCGCTCAGCCAGGCTGATCTGGTCATCTGTGGCCACGATCACAGTTATATGCGCTGCACACCTTTTGTCGTGCTCAATAGTGCCGGTCAACTCAAACCGCAGCAGCAGATCTACTCGACCGACTGCGCATCTGCCGAACCCGCTTACGGTGTGCTTACGCTCGACGATTCAACACTAAACCTGACTATCCATCGTATCAGCGATGGCGCTTTGATCGACTCTCTCCATGTTACACACGACTGATGCAATAGTGCTTGCGCTGCAACCTCAGTCCGATAAAGCCCACCTCTTGCACGCCTATACGCGAACAGGCGGGCGCATTAACTATAAGGTGTATGGACTCGGTCGACACCATTCTGCCGGAACATATGCACCTTTCTCGCTCATTCAAATAACCGGAGATCACCCTTCCCTTCAGGGAGGGGATGGAGGTAGGCTACCCGCCATCCGCACTTCTCAACTGATCTATGTTCCCGCGTCCACGCCCGCTGACCCGCACAAACAGGCCATCGCGCTTTTCCTGAGCGAAGTGCTCTTCCGCACCTTGCGCATGCCGATGATGGATGAGGCGATGTTCGATTTTATTGCCCACTCTATTCCGTTGCTGGACACCACCGACCAACCGCAGAATTTCCACCTGGCTTTTTTGGTTGAATTGGCTGCCAAACTCGGTTTCGCCATCGATGAACAGGCGCATCCTGAACTGCTGCTCGAGCCTACTACGCGCGCCGCAAGGCAAGAACTCTTGCGACACTTGTGCGACTATTTTGCCGAGCATATCGACACCTGGCAACAACCCAAATCTCTTGACGTCCTAATAGAGATTTTCGACTGAGGGGATAAGGCCTCCGAAACCTTATTTTCAAGTTTTTTGCATTTTTTTCGACACAAAATTTGGTCATTTCAAAAATTTGTAGTAATTTTGCACGCTTTTTTCGATTAGAACCCGTCCTCGGGAGAGGACATAAACCATAAATAACAATGAAACGTACATTCCAACCATCGCAACGCAAGCGCCGTAACAAACACGGCTTCTTGGAGAGAATGGCTACCGCTAATGGTCGCCGTGTGCTGGCTGCACGTCGTGCTAAAGGTCGCAAGAAACTGACTGTTGCCGACGAGGGGCGCCACAAATTTTAATTAGAGGCGTACGCCAAAACTATCACGCAAATATAGGGAAAAGAGCATAGCCTCCTTTCCCTTATTTTGCTAAAAGAACATTTTCTATGGAATCAACTCGTCAACACCGAATCGCTCGACTTATTCAGAAAGACATGAGCGATATTCTTCTTCGCTACGCGCGCACGCTCTCGGGCGTGTTGATCTCCGTCAGCGAGGTCCGCGTTTCCAGCGATCTGAGCATAGCTCATATCTATTTGTCGGTTTTCCCGCAGAACCGCGTGGCCGAAACTATGCAAGCGATAGAAGAGAATACGCCGCATTTCCGCGGTGAACTGGGCACGCTCGAACGCCACCAACTGCGCGTCATTCCCGAGATTCGCTTCCATCTGGACGAAACCATCGAACGCATGGAGCATATCGACGAACTGCTCAAACACTAATCCCTAACCACTAACCACTAACCGCAACGAGTACATTCGAACTCCACATTGCCTGGCGCTACCTTTTCTCCAAAAAGGGACACAATGCCATCAATATCGTCTCCGGTGTTAGTGCGGCAGCAGTAGCTGTCGTCACGGCGGCTATGATCTGTGTGCTGAGTGTGATGAATGGGTTCGGCACGCTGGTCGAGCATATGTTCTCCGAGTTTGACCCTATTCTGATTGTCAAACCCGCCGAAGGCAAAACGCTCCGCACGGACACGTTGCCTATCCGCTCGCTCTACGCCATGCCTGAGATAGCTACGGTCAGCCGCCAGATCGAGGAAACGGCCCTGATTCGCTACAAAGACCATCAGACGCCCGCACAGATCATCGGCGTAGATTCGCTCTTTGCGCAAACGGCCAATATCGATTCTATCATCACCGATGGTTATTTCTGCGTCTACGATGGCGCTTTCGACCGCGCTGTGTTGGGTCGAGGACTGGCCGCGCAGGTGGGTATCAATGCCCATTTCACCGGCGCGCTCCATCTCTACGCGCCCGAGCGAACCGGCACAGTCAACATGCTCCGTCCGGACTTGTCGCTGCGCCACGAGTATGCGTTTATCGCCGGCACTTTTGCGGTCAATCAGACCGAGTACGACGACCGCTTCATGCTCGTCGATATTGGTTTGGCCCAACGCCTGTTCTCCTACGACGAACATACGGCCTCAGCCCTGCGTATCCAGCCGCAAAACCTGGCTTCGGTCAAGCACCTCAAACAGCAAATCGCCAAAACGCTCGGACCGGGTTATGTGGTACTCGATCGCTACCAGCAGCAGGCCGATTTCTTCCGCATCCTGCGCATCGAGAAATTGCTGACCATCCTCTTGCTCGTCTTCATTTTGCTGATCGCTAGTTTCAATATCATCGGCTCGCTCAGCATGCTCATTATCGACAAGCGCGAAGATATCCGGATTCTCTCGCACCTCGGTGCTAACGAACAAACTATCCGCCGCCTCTTCCGATGGGAGGGATGGTTCATCTCGTCGCTCGGCGCTCTCTGCGGACTCATTATCGGTGTGCTACTCTGTCTAGGCCAGCAACATTTCGGATGGCTCAAGCTCGGCAATGGCAACGACTATATCATCTCCGCCTACCCGGTGGCGGTGCAACCCACTGATATTTTACTGGTCGCAGCTATCGTGCTCCTTCTCGGCTTCGCTGCTGCCTGGTATCCAACCTATAAACTCAAGATTGAGAAATGAAAAAGACTATTCTGTTCTGCCTGCTCGCAACCTTTGTGCTGACTGCCTGCGAAAAACAACAAGGCGAAAAACGCGCCACCATGCCGAAGGAATATACCTCGGCTTATCAGGAGATCTACGGCCATTGCTACGATTCTGTGCCGTATGCCGTAGTAGCACTCGATCTCTATAGCGACGGACTCTCGCTCAACTCCCAGCATCGCATGGAGGGAACGGGTTACAATCTCTATTTGTCCGATATCTTTGTTCCTGACTCGCTTTTGGAGGATGGCACCTACCATTCTGCTACTACGGCAGAACCGTTCACATTCCTCCCAGGAGAAGACTTCGAAGGAACGCCGGTCGGTATCTACCTGCTCTATATCGAAGATGGCATGCTCAAGGATGTTCAGATGCTCGATTCGGGCACGGTCGTAGTCAGCGACGCAGCCAATCACATGCGCGATCTCAAGTTTACGCTCTATTACACTTCCGCCTACGGCGAAAAAGCTATCTACGAGACTCATTTCCAAGGCAAACTGCAGCCCTACAAGAAATGAAAAAGGAAGACGACATATTCCGTCAGTACCATACTTATCTTCGACTGGAACGGTCCTATTCGCTCAATACCATCACCGGCTACGAAATGGACCTGCAGAAATTGCGCGCTTACACCGAAGAGCATTCCATCGATATCGTACATATCTCGTTCGACGAACTGCAGGAATTTGTCTTCCAGACATTCAAGGATATTCAGTCTCCGGCCACCCAAGCACGCGTCATCGCGGCTATCCATTCTTTCTACCGCTTTCTGCTCTACAAGAATCTGATCGACCAGGATCCGTCCGAACTGCTGGAAGGCCCCAAGCAGGCGCAACACCTACCTACGGTCCTGACGCTCGATGAGGTCAATCGTATGATGGCGGCTATCGATCTCTCTACCAACGAGGGCCATCGCAATCGCGCTATGATGGAGATGTTGTACGGCAGCGGACTGCGTGTCAGCGAACTGGTCGGACTCCAACTCAGCCATATCTATCTGGACGAACACTATATGCTCATCGAGGGCAAGGGCAGCAAGCAGCGCTTGGTTCCGCTGTCTCCGGTCGCAGAAGAGTGGTTCGGCTATTGGATGCAAGAGCGCAGCACCTGGCCGCTCAAACCCGAATCCCAGGATATCGTTTTTGTCAATCGCTACGGACGGCCGATGACGCGAGCTATGGTCTTCACTATCGTGCGCCGTTTGTGTGCCGATGCAGGCATCACCAAGACCGTCTCGCCGCATACCCTGCGCCATTCGTTTGCTACCCATCTGCTGCAGAACGGAGCCGACCTGCGTGTCATCCAGCAATTGCTCGGCCACGAAGATCTGGCTACCACCGAGATTTATACTCACTTGGATGTGCAAGACCTGCGCAAAGCGGTCCTACGCTACCATCCTGCTAATCAATGATTCGCCGCGCCCACATATTCGCTCTGCTGCTGAGTCTCTTCTCGCTCGCTTGTCTGGCCGAGGAGACCATCATCGTGGGCGATATCGTCAATGAGACCACCGGCGAACCTATTCCCAATGTCAATATCCATTTCCGCGGCACCAAAGTCGGCACCACTAGCGACGAGACGGGTGCTTTCGCCCTGCGCGTGGACCTGAAGAGCAAACTCCAACTGGTCTTTTCTGCCGTGGGTTTCCAGACCCAGCGCTATGATATCGAACCCGGTGCTATGGCGGGCATGCAGGTGGCTCTGCGCGAACGCGTGGCCGTGATTAACGAGGTCATCGTCACGCCCGGCGAAAATCCCGCGCTCACTATCTTGCGCGAAGTACGCGCCCACCGTGAGCAGAACGACCGCACCCTCCACGACGAACTCTCGGCTACTGTCAAGCACGACCAGAGTCTCTATATCTCCGATATCTCGCGCCGTCATCTGCGCCGCGCCCTCTGGCGTAGCCTCCAGGCGGGCATGCTCGAGCGCGACGATTCCACCTATGTTCTGCCGCTCTACCGCGAGACCCAGTCTTTCCGACTCGAAGGCAAGCATATGATCCCTGCCAACGACCAGCAGACGCAAGCGCTCATACTCAGCCAAACCGACTATTCGGCACTGCTCGGAGGATGGGGAAATATCAATTTCTATCAGAACAATATTCCCCTGATGGACCATTCCTTCCTCTCGCCCCTGGCGGCCAATGGCAACCTCTACTACCGCTATTACCTGGCCGATTCGGTCGATGCCTGCTATATCATCCGTTTCCGCACGCGCAATCCCTTCTACGCCACTTTCAATGGCGAACTGGCTGTCGATACTGCCTCCTACGCGCTGCGCTCCATACGCGCCTATGTGCCGTCCGAGAGTGGGGTCAATTATCTCAGCCACATGCATATCTCCCAGACCATGGCCGAGGACAATACGCTGGCGGAAGAACATATATCCACTATCCTCGATTTTGCAGTGCTGGGCGACTCGTCGCATCTATTCCCTACTCTCCTGCTGCAGAACCACCTGGTCTCTCCTGATCACCAGCAACACAGCATAGCTCAAACAACCGCTTCGGCACCTGATTCCGTCTCTGCTCCGGCCGACCATCTCGCGGCCGACAGCGCAGCTTTTGCCGCCCTCGATTCGCTGCCTATTATCCGAGCAGCCAAATGGTTCGCCACGATCGCCATCACGGGTTATATACCTACGGGCACGCCGGTCGATATCGGCCATGTCGAGGAGATCCTCCAGGTCAATCAGCACGAGGGTGTACATGTCGGTTTGCCTTTCCGCACCAACGAGAAGATGTCCAAAACGGTTTCGCTGGAGGCCTCTGTCGGCTATGGCTTCCGAGATAGGGCGGTGAAAGGAATGGGACGAATATCGGTCAATCTGCCTACGCCGCGAATGAATATTTTGCAGGCGGAATACCAAGACCACTATGTTTGGTCTGAGGTAGACGATTTTGACCGACTGATGCGCGAGAATAGTATGGGCTTTGGCAATTTCGATTTCACCGCCTATGCGTTCGAGGCGCTCCACCGCGACTCTCTGTGCGTCAGCACGGTCATGCGTCAGCGGCAAGCGCAACTACACTGGTGGGCAGATTGGTCTCCGATTGTCGAGAGCCATCTCTATGTTCGCGCCGGCTGGAACAACGGGCTCTGGCCTGCCGCCTATCGACAATCGCCGCTTTATGCCTATCAGTCGCTTTCGGCTATCGTCCGACTGGGTTGGGGTGAACGCAAATACGATGGCTATTTCCTGCGCCGCTACGCCTATTCTTCGCGTTATCCGGTTCTCTATCTGGGAGCAGAAATGGGACATTGGCAGTACACCAACAACACGCAGCCTAAAGCATCCCATCTGTACACTCATTTGCGCTTATTGCTCACGCAGCACGCACAACTGGGAATGGGTGGGACGCTGACATATGCGCTGCAGGGCGGTGCTATTTTCGGACAAGTACCAACTACTATGCTTTGGCAAGCATCGGGCAACCAAGGCTATGCCTACGACCCATATCGCTTTACGCTGCTACATGGCGGTGAACTGATGGCTGACAAATACGTGGCACTTCATGCCGAATGGAATGGCCAAGGCATCTTGTTCAATCTGATTCCGGGTATTCGATGGCTGCATCTGCGCGAACTGGTGGAAACAAAGATTGCCTATGGCTATCTGAGCAAAAGCGTGAGCAATCTGCCTGCGGCGAGCGATTGCCTATATGCGGAAGTGGGAATAGGTATTGGCAATATATTGCGCGTATGCGACCTATATTCCATTTGGAGTGTATCACCACAAATAGAATGGGCAATGCGTTTTCGAATCCATTTAGGCCTATAATGGTATAATTTTTGTGGTATAGAATCTAGATACTAACAACTCAAAAATAACTGACATAATGGCTCAACAAAAGAAACTAACACGCAGTGCCAACAAGTTACTGGCAGGCGTTTGCGGCGGATTCGCCGAGTATTGGGATGTAGATCCTACATTGATTCGTGTTGCTTACGCAGCGTTATCGATCTTCAGTGCTGCTTTCCCCGGTATTCTGCTGTATATCATTCTGCTTATCATCATGCCGGCGGCGCCACTACCTGACCGCAACAGCAAGATCGAAGAAGCCGAAGTGATCGAAGACAAAAAGAAAGAGGACAAATAAATCCTCTTTTTTTTTGCCTATTAGCCGTAATCACCAATCCTATAGTTTAGTCAAGAAATCTGACAAGAACAGTCGCCAGTTACGCCACGTATGCCCGCCGATGGTCTCGGTATATTCGTGCGGCACTTGCTCTTTGTTCAGGCGGCGGCAGAAACGCTTCGCATTAGGATGAAACATATCGCGCTTGCCCGTGTAGATATGATAAGATATCTGTAATGAGTCATTGGGCATCTGGTCTTTATACACCACCGGAGAAAACAGGCCTACGGAGGAGAAATACATCGGCAGCATATTCGCCACGTTGGCTGCCAGGCGCGCGCCATCGGAGAAACCGGCGATATAATGCGCAGCAGAAACACGATAGGTGGTATCGACCATCTGAATAAGTTCCAAAAGCGCTTTTTCGATGTCGTGGTCATGACACAAACGCGGATAGTTGAACACGTTGTTCCATAATGTGTGGTGACTCGGACGGTCTTCGTGTACACCAAAATTGACATCAGGTATAACCAGTATCATGGGCTCGCACCTACCTTCTGCAACCAGATTCTCCAAGATCTGTATCGCGCGTCCGCGCTCTGTCCAAGAACCCTCGTAGCCGTTCAGACCGTGAATCAGATAGAGCACCGGAAGACTGTCATTGGCCATATACGCAGCGGGCAAATAGATATTGACCCTTCTGCATAACCCCTCCGCGCTACTGTACCAACATAGGTGGTGCAGCGAGCCTTGCTGTGCGGACTGCTGGTAGATATTCGATTGCTCCGAACCACCAACCGTCACCACATTCCATTTGTGCATCTTCTGCCACGCGGTATCGTTGTTCTGCGAATCCGGTTTGCGTTTGCCGTTCACGCGAAAACAATAGGTGTAGGTCTCGGGCTGAATAGGGCGTGTAGTAACGTGGAAGCACCCGTCACTCTGCTTGTGCATCCGGATGCGATGCGTACGGTCGGTATAACGGCTGCTGTCCTCGTCCGCATAATGCAAATCGCTTTGCAGATATACCTGTTTCCCCGCGCCGCAATAGCAGAAACTGACTGTACTATCCTCATTGACCACAACCGATTGATAGTCATGCGAGATATTGATGGTGTGCCGTTTGCGCGCCGCCAAAGGAAGCACGCAAAGCACCGTTAAAAGTAATATGTAATACCTCTGATTATTCATTTTGCTTGAGCTAATGCACTGTTATCGTACGCCAAACGAACATTGTCGCACCAAACTATATTTCCCGGACAACCGGTGAAAGGCGCCATACTGCCTGCCGAAATCTGAATGATGATATGTGTCGGTTCCAGGTCTCCGCGATAGTCCAATTCCTCGATGCACACCATCTCTCCTTTGCTGTTATGTGTCTTATGGCGATTACGGGTCAGGGGCACGGACGATTTGCCGTATTGTACCGGCAGGCGGAAATCATTTTGCCAATCGGTCGATTGCGTGATTTTCTTTTGAATAGTTCCCACGCGATAAGCATAGACATGGCCGTTCTCTTCCCAGCGATGTTGCAGAATCAGCGTTATCTGCCCCGCATCGCGGCCTTCTACCTCCTTGACGTGTGTCTTGGCGGGCGCATAGACCGCAGTCTGGTTTTGGATCAGCGCCTTGTAATCCAGTATCAGTGCACTCGGACGACCCGTGAACGGCATTCCCATGTCGATGGCCGAATTAGGATCGCTGCTCTGCTTCATTCCCACTACGTCAATCATCTTTCCGGTGTAGATTGCGCCTGTGGCAAAAGCCTTAAAATTGATACCCACGGCCGAAACTGTTTCCAGCGTGCTCTCCATGCGGCAGCAATAGCCGTTACCGCGTTTCTCCGGTTGGACAGAAACCGACACTTTCTCCACGCCCATCGCCTTGGCGTATGCGTTGCTGCAATCCCATGTGCCGCCTATTTTATAGAGCGTTTTGGTTTGTCCGCCGATGAGTGCAGACTCCTTGATCTGGCGGCTTTTCCATGTGTCGAAATCGCTCAGGACCTCTACTCGCTCTTGGGCCGCAAGGCTGAGAGCAACAAATAGCAATGTGATTATTGTGAGTGCGGTCAGTAGGCCCGCTATAACTTGATTTTTCATAATGGTAGTGTTGTTAAAAGTAAATTCTAAATGTGATCATAATGGCCGATTCACCTTTCGGTGCAGCATACAACTCGCTGTAGAGACAGGCGGTTGGGCTGAACATTGCGAACCATCTGGGGGCCATTCCTATGACGCCCGGCATTCGTGCCATAGCCATTCCGACGTCTATCAGTGTATTGGATCTTAGGCCCGGGAGCGTGATGTCGAAATACATTCTACCCTTCCCCACCGTGTAACCGAACAGTCCTTTGTCGGTATTACCAAAGTGCGGCAACGCGACGTAATCTGTGGCCAAAGCTCTCGCGCTGACGAACAGGGCGATGAGACTCATTAGAAGTACGCGTTTCATGATGTTCTTGCATTTCTTGGTTCAACATATCTTCAAATTGCTCTACCGATGCTGCTAGGCTGTAGTCACGGCCTGCCAGACGGTATTTCTCTTCCATCACACGGCGCTCGCCCGGATGGTCTAACCAGTAGTCGATAGCTCGTGCGAGGTCTTTCGGGTCACCGGGGATAAAGAGGCTTCTGCCGTCCAAAGCGAACTGCGGTGTAGCGCTGACGTGACTGTTGGCGATAACCGGCACCAGACCCGTAGCAAACGCTTCGATGCAACTGATGGCTTCGCTTTCCATATCGCTTGCATGTACGTACAAATCCGTATCTAATAGATTCTCAATCAGCTCGTCACGGCCGACATAGATGAACTGCGGTTGGTGCTCGAGGTCCTTGCCTAACTCCACGTATTTCTCATACTCCGGACCTTTGCCTGCGAAAACGAGTTGGATACGATCGGCGTACTTCGAGTACTTCACGGCATTGATAATCACATCCTGACGTTTCTCCTGGCTTAGACGACCTATCATCATGATCTTGAAGATGTCTTTCGGCCCCTCGTTTTTCGTCTTCCGCGCTTGCGCTTTCCGCTCGCCGGCTTCCATGAACGCGTCCTGGATACCGTTGCTGATCGGGTGAATCTTCGCTTTGTAGTTACGCTCTTCTAACATGCTTCCCATGAATTTAGAAGGCACATGCACATGACGCAGATGGCTGTAGATGTCGCGGTTCCAAGTGCGATAGAAGAGCTCGTTGAACCAATCTACTTTACCCATGCTGACGGAAGAAGTCATGTTCTCCGGTTGAATATGGAACGCACCGGTGACGGGTTTACCTATACTGTTGCAGTAACGGATCGCTTCCCACGAGATACCGAACGGAACGAAGATATGTACGATATCTGCCCAATCACACGCTGCATGCACTTTCTCCTTGTCGTTGTAGGCGAAGCAGAAATCGTGCTTGTCCATCAGCGGTTGGAAAATCGGCATGTGGAACTTAGCTGTATGGAAATCACCGTCCGTCAGAGGTTCGGTCATGGTGTCTTTCGGGCTGTCCCAGCAGAGTGCCTTTACTTCATGTCCACGACGACGCAGTTCAGCTGCATAACGTTGTGCGCTAATACTCGTACCATTGTTGGTAGTGTAGAAGTTGTCCATTACAAATAGGATTTTTTTGGCTTCTAGGCCACGATTAACTTCTTGGGTTTTCATAATAGTAGTGTTTTTGATTGTTATACTTCGCGGTTCTTACCCGCCATTTCTTTCGTTAACTCATTCACTCATTCACTCATTCATTCGTTCATTCGTTAACCTTCTATTCGTATAACAACACACCAACAAAAAATGCAACCTCGCGATTGCATTTTTTTCCATTTTTTTCTTTTAGGTACTTATTTTCCTATTTGGAAACCCAGTCGCAGACCCACCGACCAAGGCGTAAGACCCGTGCCGGAGAAGTCGCCATAGACACCGGTGAGAAGCGTAGTATGCTCGCCTATCGGATGAATGGCATCCAGACGAAGAATGATTGTCTCGTCCGTCTCTTTGCTCGTGATAGCTCCGGTCGCACCCTTATAGACAGGCCACGAAACGGCCACACTGGCCGACGTGTGTATTCCCCATTGCGGAGTAAACAGCCAACGCATATGAATGCCCAGAGGCAGACAAAAGCGCCCCTCTTGCAACCATCCGCCCGCCGTAGGTTGCGCCGAATGAGAATAGAACAAACCGGCACTGATTCCCCAGTGACGATAGAAATAGAAGACATAGCGCAGATCTACGTTCGTTTGCAGTTCTGAGCCGTAACCTAGCCCCACCGAACCCAGAAAAGCATGACTGATTCCGTTCGCTTTCGCGCGTTCGTCAGCCAAGTCATACTGCTTACCTTTCACGGTCAACCGACCGTAGTCATACAACGAATCCAGGGGAATAAAATCCAGTGTATTATACGCGCGCAACATCTCTATTTCTTCTAGTTCGCGCGCTATGCTTAGGGTGTCCGGCGCAGCTATTTCCGGCTCTGACGGCTGACTGCTGACTGCCGATGGCTGTACCTCCGGCTCGGGAGTCTTCTCCGGGGCGGGAGTGATGACGATGATATTCTTCCGCACCACGAACGTGAGACGGTTGCCCAGAATCTTGCGCAACAGAAGCTGAACATCGGAGCCAATATAGGTTCCTCCTACGGCGGGAGCACTGGCTATATCTTGAGGGCGGCACATGAATGAACAACCGAAATGATGCTCCAGATCTTGTAGCACCACGTGGAGGGGCGTGCCGTAATACGATTTCTGAAAACTGCCGGCTGACAACTGACAGCTAACAGCCAACAATACTATGAGCAGAATTTTTCTCATTGAGCGGACAGGCGATAGTGGTCGTCTTCTTGCGTGATTTCCACTGGAAGCAGGGTCTCCAATGCCGCACATACGTCTTCAAAACTATCGTCCGTATTGATAGAGATAAAGAGCGTCTCATTTGCCAACGCCGTGTCTCCGACCTCAATACGTACATCATACAAACGTTCCAAACGGTTCACCAAATCGGACAACAAGATATTGCTCGCTTCCAATTTCTTGCGGAACTGCTTGGTGATGGTATTAAACTGCACCAGGTCGCCGGTCTCGGCCAATAGAGAATCTTGCGCGTATTGCAATTTGACTTTTCCGCTCGTCAGTTGCAGTGTATAGATGCTGTCGGTCGGGTAAGCGCGTAAGACAAACTCCGTTCCCAATACCGTCACACTGTAATCACCCACACGGATGATAAACGGCCGCTCCGCATCTTTGGCCACGCTGAACGAGGCCTCACCTTCAAAGAGCACTTCGCGGCTTTTCTTGCCGAAATCGGCGGCACATGCCAACGAGGACAATTCGCTCAGAACAATCTTGGAGCCATCGGTCAAGGCCAAATTTTGCGTCTCTTGTTCCGTCGTCTGAGCAATAAAGCCTTCGTTGCTCTGCTTCGGCAGCAACAACCACATGGCCACGCCAAACACAAGCAACGCCATCGCTGCAGCCGCATAACGAACCCAACGCAGGCTGCTCAGCGGACGAATCGTCTGACGGCTGACTGCTGATTGCTGATGGCTAACGGCTTGCAGCCGTTCCCACGCCGCTTGCGTCTTCTCCGAGGCCTGAGCCTTGGCCTGCATACGCCACTCGCCCTCCCAGATACGGAACAGTTGAGCGTGCTTGTCGTCCTTCAACCATTCGGACAATCGCTTCTCGTCTGCGGCACTTATCGTACCACGAAAATAGGCTTTCGCTATGTCGTACATCTCTATTTCACTCATTCCCTCGTCTTTCGACTTTCGTCTTTTTCTACTCGTATAACAATATAAGTTCCCAAAATGCAACCAATGGCAGCAAATTTTTCGGCAAATAGGTGTGCAATGCGTCTAAAGCCGCATTGATATGTTTCTCCACCGCCTGTCTGGTGATACCCAATTCTTCCGCTATCTCCTTCGGTTTCTTCTCCTGCTGCCGGCTCATCATAAATATCTCCCGGCTCTTATCACTCACATGCGTCAGCGCCGCGTCTATCTGTTGCTGCAGCTCATCGCCAATCAATACCGCATCCGCATCCGGCGCAAAATCCTGCCAGTACAACTGCTCCGAACCTTCTATCTCCATCAATCCGTCTAACGACTCGGTGCCCGTTACTACGCGGTGTTTCAACTCATTCAGACACTCATTCCTCACCATCTGAAACAGCAGACTCTGAGCATTGGTCAGAGTCATCGACTCACGTTTCTCCCATAGCTTTAGAAAACAGTTCTGTACCATGTCTTCCGCTGCTTCCTCATCCACATAACGCACAGCAAAACGAACCAACCTCGGTTGGTACTCAAAGAATAATTGTTCAAATTCCGCCGTACTAATCATTTGGTATTCAAATTCGTTGCAAAGGTACAACAAATTATTGGAACGAACAAGATTTTTAATAGAAAAAAGTAATCTGAGTTGCTAGGATACAAAACAAGAGAGCCCGGGGATTTCTCCTCGAGCTCTCGAAAATGGCGGCTACCTACTCTCCCACGATGCAACGCAGTACCATCGGCGATGCTGAGCTTAACGACCCTGTTCGGAATGGGAAGGGGTGGGACCTCAGCGCTATAACCACCTTAATAAAGGTTAAAGGTGAAAGGTGAAAGGTGAAAGGATAAATCCTCGCAACTTGCCACCCATACCTTTATGGGGTTGACATATGAGAATGTAAGAGCATTCACAAGCATCGAGCAATTAAGCTCGATTGTTGGTTAAAAACCTTTTTTAGAAAAAGATTCGGGCAATTAGTACTGCTCGGCTTTATGTCACCATTGTACACCTGCAGCCTATCAACGTTGTCGTCTACAACGACCCTCAATGGAAATCTAATCTTGGAGCTAGCTTCGCGCTTAGATGCTTTCAGCGCTTATCTACACCGAACGCTGCTACTCGGCAGTGCCCCTGGCGGGACAACCGATGCACAGGAGGTTCGTCCAACACGGTCCTCTCGTACTAGTGTCAGACCTCCGCAAATTTCCTACGCCCACAATAGATAGAGACCGAACTGTCTCACGACGTTCTGAACCCAGCTCGCGTGCCGCT
>JAEEGH010000430.1_pt1 | contig 184574 bp, 145 predicted proteins | sample 9134181 | NCBI WGS metagenome assembly JAEEGH01 (sample SAMN16246544, study PRJNA631951) | gut metagenome | biome: gut microbiome; feature: rumen; material: DP-attached | host: Bos | place: Iran: Karaj | collected 2018-10 | reverse complement strand
ATCTTTAGCTCACATTTTCTGTTTTGTTCATCTTTACAGAACAATTATTACTCTAGGGAAGTTTTATCCAAGATATGGCTACCATTTAGCAAAATTGGTCATTTTATATTCATGCGTAGGCCCTGCATTTTTTACATGGCCTACGCATGAATGTTCTATTTTATATAAAAAAACACTGTGTATTTTTTTGAACAATTTAAAACATTATGCTTACCGGGTATCATTTCCGATAATTTGCGAATGTTATATTATCTGCCAAGTTTTTCCTTGGCGTTTTCAATTCCGCCTAAATTGGTGACGTTACTGAATCCGCTATTGTTCAGACTCTGTTTTGCTATTTCTGCTCTTTTTCCAGATCTACAGTAAACATAGATTTCATCGGTGCTTTTAATCCCTTTATTTTCAGCTTCGGTAATAATGTTTTGGTATTCTATATTGAGTGCACCGCCTATATGTTCACTTGCAAATTCTTCAGGGGTTCTAACATCAATCAAATATGTTTCCGCAAATGAAGGAACAGCAAACCCGAAGGTTATCAGTACAGTTAAAATTGTATTCTTAAACATTTTGATCTCCTAAGATGTTATCTCTTAAATATCTGAATAGTTCTTTACCGCTTGTTGGAGGCTTTCCTTCCTCCTTTTCTTTTTTGGCCTTTTTTATAAGAGTCCGCAGCTTGTTTCTGTCTATGTCATTGTTTTCAGCAACTATCTGATCCAGTACCGTTTTGGAATTTTCTCCTAGCAGACCGTCGCGCATCTTTTCAAGACGATGGAAGGCCGCATTGCCTACAACTTTTTTATTTCTTATAGCATCAACTTCTGTTTTGATTTTATTAACAAATTCCACATCCATATCTCTTAAGAGTCTTTCAATATGGAGCATCTGCCTTCTGTACGGCTCATGCTGGGTATTGTTGATTATTTTTCTTGCAAAAACAAGTTCGTTGCGAAATGTGTCATGATCAGTAAAATCAATTCTTTCAAATTCCGTTTCTGACAGTTTTGTTATTTCTACTCCCAGGGCGTGAAGTTCCTTCGATTCCCTCTTAAGCTGGCTTTTACTTATCCAGTCATCGTATTCATTTATGCGTTCTGTATCATACATTAGACTGTTTCCTTTTTTATCAGCGAAGTTTCAATATCTCTGTTTATTACTGATATAACTGACAGAAGCCACCAGAATCCTGCAAATATCAGTATGATAAGCACAGAGCATGTATAAACATTTACAGGAAAAAACCAAACGCTTCCGCTGGAGTAAATTTTAAGATCATCGGTGTAGACCAGTGAAGGATTCATCTTATTACTTTTGAATTTTATTACATTTCCAGCTACAGATTCTTGGTACGTGTTTTCAATTTTAAATTTTGACATGTCATCAAGAACAGTTGATTGATTGTCACTCGATACTGTTATGTTGGAAATCTGAATCGTTTCTGTGTTTGGAGATAATTCAAATTTGATTTTAGAAATATTGCCTACCTTTACCAGCTGACATTTTATCAGTGATTCCTCCTCCATTCTGTTGACGTGGCATTCCTGCATATTGTTTTTACTGAATTCGTCATAAATGCTAGAGGTGTAGTATATTTTTACGTTCTGTTCCTGAGGAAATTGCGCTTTCATTGAAATTTCTATAGGGGTGTAGTCAACAATTGCTGATCTAAGTGTGTAGCAGATACCGCAGATTATGACCACAACGGCTATACAGCCGACAAGTCGCAGAATATAACTTTTTATTTTATTAAAGGATATCATCAGTTAATTTTCTCGGTTATGGATAGTTGCTACTGTGGTGCTTCAAAATCAAATCGATATTGTCTTGATGGAGAATCTTTATTGACTTGAATCAGTTAATTTTAACATAGAAATTCTCTTTAAGCATTTGTCAGAAAATTTGTATCTCTCTTGTTTACTGAACAAAAATGGAAAAAACATATTTTTAGTCGGGCTGCAAAAAAAAGCGACGGTCTTCTTTAGAACGTCGCTTAAGATTTGCTGCTTTGTTACAGTTGTCAATTAGCCAGTGTCAGTTCGGCTATGCCGAGGCCTACCAGGCAGGCAACTATAACACCGATAAGACCAGGCACCATGAATGAATGGTTGAAGTACCATTTACCTATTTTTGTAGTTCCCGATGTGTCGAAATTCACTGTTGCTATATCTGAAGGGTAGTTTGGAATGAAGAAGTACGCATAGGTTGCAGGCATAAGACCAATGACTGTCTGAGGAGGAAGACCGAGTCCCGCTGCCAGCGGAAGCAGAATCTTTGCCGTGGCAGCCTGCGAGTTTACAACTACTGATACAGCGAACAGAGCAAAGGCGAAGGTCCAGGGATAATCCGTGACCATTCCCTTTACAGCTGTTTCAAATGTCGGCATTGCATATTTGAAGTATGTGTCAGACATCCATGCAATACCGAAAATTGCAATGCATGCCGTCATGCCAGACTTGAATACAACACCCTTAGGAACAGCGGCTACTGATGTCTTTGATACAATCATGACCAAAGCACCGAATGCAAGCATTATCATTTGAATTATCACGCCCATGGAAATAGGCTTTGCTCCTTCTCCTATAGTACGTATTGAAGGGAATGCTGCTATTATCACTATGGTCACAATGGAAACCAAAAAAAGAAGGACAGATAATTTTGCACCGAACGGCAGAGTTTCATTAAGTGTTGTTTTTGAGGTTGCGAAAATTTGAGCCTGAAATTCCGGATTTTTCATTTTTTCCTGAAATTCCGGATCTTCATCAAGATCTTTTCCTCGGAAATTGGAGTAGATTGATAAAGCTATAACACCGAGCAGGGTTGCAGGGATTGTAACAGTCAGTATTCCCATAAGACTGAGATTTTCGAGTCCTGGAATCTGCAGCACATCCTTTCCCAAATAACATGCCGTAACAGCAGATATTGGTGAACCGGTCAGAGCAAGTTGTGAAGCAACAGAGGCTGCAGCCATAGGACGCTCGGGGCGGATTTTGTTCTTAAGGGCAATATCTCCGATTATAGGCATGATGGTATAAACAGCATGTCCGGTGCCGAGCATTACACTTAGTGTATAAGTTACCAGCGGACCGAGAAAAGTGATTCTTTTCGGATGTTTTCGGAGTATTTTTTCCGCAATTTGCAACATGAATTTAAGCCCGCCTGCAGCTTCAAGTACGGCAGCACATCCTACCACCGCAATGATTATTAACATTACATCGACGGGAGGACTTCCCGGAGGCATACGCAGGACAAACACCTCTATTACAAGACCAATTCCTGATACTAGACCAAGACCTATTCCTCCGTACCGGCTGCCTATGTACAGTATCAGGAGCATAAATATAAATTCTGCTATCAGCATATTTTCTCCTTTTGTATGAGTAATCTTCTTAGCTGTTGCAGATACCGAAACTGAGTTTCCTTTTGCATAAATCTGGTAGCTGAAAAGTATCGGGTTCTTCCTGGAAGATTACAAGTGTGAGATTTCAGATATCGATTGATGACGATAAATGATTTCATCGTTACATATCAGCCATATTCTAGACCTTTCGATCCAAAAAAATTTTGCTTTGGTGCAAAGTACTGACAGATTTGGTTGACAGGAATCGGGAAATAAGCACCCTTCGGCATAAAAAGCAGGGTGCTTATGTAATAAAGCGTTATAATTTTACAGTTTGTATTCCGCGGCAAGTTTTGCAAAAGCTTTCATTGATCGTTTGATCATATCAGTGCTGACGCAGTAGGCGATGCGAACATAGCCCGGGCATCCGAAGTCATCCGCAGGAACAAGAAGCAGATCGTATTTCTGAGCTTTCGTGCAGAAAGCATTTGTATCGGGCTCACTTGTTTTCATAAACAGATAAAAGGCTCCGTCCGGGTATACGCAGCTAAAACCCAGAGATGTAAGTCCGTTGTAGAGAAGATCCCTGTTTTTGGCATATACACTAAGATCTGATGTTAGTCCTGCCGTATGTGTAATAAGTTTTTGGAAGAGACTAGGTGCGCAGATGAATCCCAGTGCCCTTCCTGCTCCGCATACCGCAGCATACATTTTTTTCCATTCGTTCATTTCATTGGAAACAAGAATATATCCGATACGCTCGCCAGGAAGAGACAGTGATTTGCTGTATGAGTAGCAGACAATAGTGTTTTTATAGTATTTGGTTACAAAGGGAGGAATTTTAGAGTCGTAGCTAATTTCCCGGTAAGGTTCATCAGAAATTATATAGATTTCTCTTTTATACTCTTTTTCCTTTGCTTCCAAAAGAGAAGACAATCCTTTAATTGTTTCTTCAGAGTATATAACTCCGCTCGGGTTGTTCGGAGAATTTATGATTACAGCGGCAGTTTTAGGGGTTATTCTTTTTTCCAGTTCCGCCAAATCAATCTGAAAGTCAGGTTCTTTCGGCGGAACAACAATAAGTTTGCCGCCCTGTGATTCAACAAATACCCTATACTCTGTAAAGAATGGCGCAAATGTGATAAATTCATCCGCTTCAGGAGTTGTTATTGCTCTGATTGATATGGTCAGAGAAGCAGCAGCTCCGCATGTCATATATATGTTATCAGCTGAGAACGATGTATTGAACCGCTCATTCAGGTTGTCCGCAATGGCTTTTCTTACTCCCGGATCTCCCTGTGCGGAAGTATATCCGTGTATGTTTGTAGGTTCCTCCTCCGACAGAATTCGGATAAGTGTATCTTTTACAATATCCGGTGATGGAACGCTTGGATTACCTATGCTGAAATCAAAGACGTTATCTTCTCCGATTTCTTTTTTTCTTTTTTTTCCGTATTCAAACAGTTCTCTTATGACTGAACGGTTTGAACCTAGTTTGAACATTTTTTCTGAAAACATAATAACAGTCCATTCGTAGTCTTTATGCAAAAAAGCTCCAGTATATCCGGAGCTTTCTACTATATGTCTTTATATTATATGAGATTATTTGGAACCGCCAACGGCAATTCTCTTCATATCAGTCATATATCCGCGAAGCTTCTTGCCGACAACCTCGATTGGATGATTTCTGATTGCTGCATTAACTTCAACAAGAGTTTCGTTATCAACAGGTGCGTTAGGCTCTTTCAGACCGCCACCGATGTCTTCGAGGGTAATCTTTTTCATGAAATCCTTTAAGAGAGGAACGCATTTGTTGGAGAACAGATAGTTGCCGTATTCCGCAGTGTCGGAAATTACAACGTTCATTTCATACAGACGCTTACGTGCGATGGTGTTTTCAATCAGCGGCAGCTCGTGAAGTGACTCGTAGTATGCTGATTCTGGCTTGATTCCTGATGTTGTCATGGTTTCAAAAGCAAGTTCAACGCCCGCAGCTGCCATGGCAACCATTAAGATACCCTTGTCAAAATACTCCTGCTCGGTGATTGTATCTGATGTGCATTCGGCCTTTTCAAAAGCGGTTTCACCAGTGGCTTTTCTCCAGCCGAGAAGATCCGGATCTCCTTTTGCCCAGTCCTCCATCATGGTGCTTGAGAACTTGCCGCTCATGATATTGTCCATGTGCTCCTGATAGAGCGGACGCATTATTTTCTTTAATTCTTCAGCAAGATAGAAAGCTTTGATCTTTGCCGGATTTGACAGCCTGTCCATCATATTGGTCACACCACCGAACTTCAGAGCCTCACCCTGTGTTTCCCAACCGAACTGAAGCAGCTTGCATGCATAGGAAGGATCTACGCCGAGTTCAACCATTTTATCAAAGCAGAGTAGAGATGCAGTCTGAAGCATACCGCAGAGAATTGTCTGTTCTCCCATAAGATCAGATTTAACTTCTGCAACGAATGAAGATTCAAGGACACCAGCCTTGTGACCGCCGGTAGCAGCACACCATGCCTTGGCGATAGCCATACCTTCGCCCTTAGGATCATTTGCCGGATGTACAGCAATAAGAGTTGGAACACCAAAACCGCGCTGATATTCGTGACGAACTTCTGTGCCAGGGCATTTTGGAGCTGACATTACTACGGTGATATCAGGACGGATCTGCTGACCTACTTCCACAATGTTGAAACCGTGGGAATAACCGAGGGCTGCACCTTCCTTCATGAGAGGCATGACAGCTTCAACTACCTTGGAGTGCTGTTTATCCGGAGTCAGGTTGATAACCAAATCTGCTGTCGGGATCAGTTCCTCATAGGTGCCAACTTTGAAACCGTTTTCTGTTGCCTGAACGTAAGACTTTCTCTTCTGATCAATGGCTTCCTTACGAAGAGCGTATGATACATCAAGACCGGAATCACGCATATTCAAGCCCTGGTTCAGACCCTGAGCACCGCATCCGACTATAACGATTTTTTTACCCTTCAAGAAATTGCAACCATCGGTAAATTCATCACGTGACATGAAACGACAACGGCCTAACTGATCGAGCTGATTGTGAAGGCTTAATGTATTGAAATAATTAGCCATTAAAAACTCCTGAAAATTCTTAAAGTTTATATGAATCTTGTGCTACAACCTCAGTGGCAAAGATTTTTCTGTACAGCTTAAAAAAGTTTCTGTATGAAAATCCCCTGATTTTGGGTGTTTGCTTTAACTGAGGGCAACAGATTTCCTAGTATGTTCGTTTTCATACCGAATACACTTGCCGTAAATTTTATCATATTGAGACTTCATATTTAATTTAATTTGTTTTAATAGTGGGGAAAATGGATGAAGACGGCACAAGCTCACTTTGTTTCGGGTTTTTACAAAACGAACATGAAAAATGATAAAATAAAGCAACGGTTAATTTGGTTTTTCTTTTAGAAATTTGGACATTTTATGCAAAATATCAATCCTACAACAACTAATGCGTGGAAGGCTCTTCAGGAGCATTTCAATAAGAATAAGAATCGTACTATCAAGGAGCTGTTTTCAAGGGATCCTCAGCGTTTCAACAAGTTTTCTGTAACTTTCCCTCAGGAAGATATCTTGGTTGATTATTCAAAGAACATTGTTGATGAAGAAACCATGAAGTTGCTGTTTGATTTGGCTAAAGAGACCAAATTGAACGAGGCTATTGATTCAATGTTCTCCGGAGAAAAAATCAATCGTACAGAAAATCGTGCGGTTTTGCATACAGCATTGCGTAACAGATCAAAACGAGAGATTTTGGTTGATGGCAAAAACGTCATGGATGACGTTAATGCAGTTTTGCAGAAAATGAAAGGTTTCTGTGAAAAGGTTATAGGCGGTGAATGGAAGGGCTATACCGGAAAACAGATTGAAACCGTAGTGAATATAGGCATCGGTGGTTCTGATTTAGGTCCAGTGATGATGTCCGAGGCTCTCCGCCCGTATAAGAATCGTCTTACTTCATACTTTGTTTCAAATATTGACGGTACCCATATCTGTGAGACCCTGAAGAAGTGCGATCCGGAAACAACCATATTCCTTATTGCTTCAAAGACATTTACAACTCAGGAAACAATGACCAATGCTCATACCGCAAGAGACTGGTTCCTGAAGTCTGCACAGGATCCAGCAAATATTGCCAAGCACTTTGTTGCATTGTCAACCAATGCCGAAGGTGTGGCAGCATTTGGTATCGACACCAATAACATGTTTGAATTCTGGGACTGGGTCGGAGGTCGCTACTCATCATGGTCTGCCATCGGCCTTTCTATTGCTCTTTCCATTGGCTTTGACAATTTTGAAGAACTTCTGTCCGGTGCATTTGATATGGATGTTCATTTCTCGACAGCAAAGTTTGAGAACAATATCCCTGTTATCCTTGCGCTCATCGGTATATGGTACAACAATTTCTACGGTTTTGAATCTGAAGCCATTCTCCCTTATGATCAGTACATGCACAGATTCCCTGCATATTTCCAGCAGGGCAATATGGAATCTAACGGCAAGTATGTGGATCGTAATGGCAAGGTTGTTAATTATCAGACCGGTCCTATTATTTGGGGTGAACCTGGTACTAACGGACAGCACGCCTTTTATCAGCTGATTCATCAGGGAACCAAGATTATTCCTTGCGATTTCCTTGCTCCAGCCCAGTCACATAATCCGGTCGGTGATCATCATCAGAAACTTCTGGCCAATTTCTTCGCTCAGACTGAAGCGTTAGCTTTCGGAAAGACAAAGGAGCAGGTTGAGCAGGAATTTCTTGCAAAAGGCAAGACTCTGGAGGAGGTCGCAAATCTTGTTCCTTTCAAAATTTTTGAAGGCAACCGCCCAACAAATTCCATACTGTTTAAGAAACTTACGCCTCGAACTCTTGGTGCTCTTGTTGCAATGTATGAACATAAGATTTTTGTTCAGGGTGCTATATGGAATATATTCAGTTTTGATCAGTGGGGTGTGGAACTCGGAAAGCAGCTTGCAGGAAAAATTCTTAAGGAACTGCAGGATGATTCTGCTGTTCAGACACATGATTCATCCACTAATGGTTTGATTAATGCATGGAAGGCAATGAAATAATCATCAGTTAAGTTGCTTCTTAGATTGCTAAGAAAAGTCATGTCTAGTATGCTCAAATATCGGAGATAAAGAGCTGTTAGGCATGATTTTTTTTGGTAATAGTGAAAAATTTTGCCAGAACCAGTGTTGTTTCGTTTCCTGTTCATTCTTTCGTAAAACGACTTTATTTTTCTTCTGCATGTTCATGAACTGTTAATTTGCATTGTTTCTTGTGTGATATCAAAATACTGCCGGACTGCCATGGATTGTTTGCAGGTGGTTCCGTAGAATCTCTTGCCGCATAGTTAAACAGAGCACTCTATCGTTATTTTTCCCCGGTTATGTTTAAATCCTCATTCAGGTTAAATCAAAACTAGGGATACTGAGATCAAAGTATTCTGTCATGGAAGTTAAAAAATTCCGTATTATAAGTCAGTATTTTGGATTCTGAACAGAATTATAATCCCGTGTTTTTTATAGTATTTTTGGCTCATAAGGCTTGTATAGTTGATCGCTTCAACATTCTTGACAATCATTTTTTGGTAAAGTACGGTTGTTGTCAGCTTGTAATCAGAGTGTCTTGTGGTTAGATTGCTCTGACAGTTAAAGTATGAATTATGTTGTTTCTGTTAAGGTGAATTTTATGCAGGATATTGGTTCTACAATCAGAGAAAAATTAAAGACAGGGAAAATATCTCTTCCAAGTCTTCCTGATAATGCTGCAAAGCTTAGGAGTCTTGCTGCAGATCCAAAATCCACTTTGAATGATTTAGCAATTCTCATAGGACACGATGCGAGTGTTTCCGCACAGCTTATAAGACTGGCGCAGACCATGAGATACAGCCGTCCCGGGTGTACTATAACATCACTATTTACTGCTATTAACCGTATAGGACTAAATGGAACAGTAAATCTGGTTCTAGCTATGTCAATTCTTCAGGGATACAACTTTCACTCGAAATTGCTCCACAGTATGTGTCGAGACGATTATAACCGGTCCAGACACGTATGCCGTTATTCCCTGACTGCATATAGTTTGATAAACGGTGATCTTCCCCGTGAAGTCGGAGATTACATTTCCCTTGCTGCAATATTTCTCAATATCGGTTTTTTACCTTTGTATTCTGAACTTGATGCGATTGAAAGGGTATCACAGATAAAGTTTGATGCTGATTTGGTGAATGAGTGGAAAAATAATCTTCGCTGTCCTTTGGGAAAAATGATTTTGAAAAAATGGAATTTTGATGAGAAGTTTGTAAATGTTATGGAGCTAACACCAAATGAAAGTTTCTCTGAGGATATGAAAGCAGTTGTATACGGATACGAGTATGTCAACAGTTTTCCGGAGATTGGACTGATACCGCTGGGAAAGGATCTGTCTGACAGTTTCACCCTCATCGGGGAAGGAAAGTATCTCGATGATTTAGTGCGTTTCCTTCGTGAGCGCGGTTTACTGAAGAGTTGATTCAAGCGTGCTGAAGAATTTATGGTTGAAGATTTTATGAATGCTGCAATAGCAGAGGCTGAGGAAGGCATCAGCAAAGGTCATGGCGGTCCGTTTGGCTGTGTTGTGGTTAAAGACGGACGTATAGTGGGACGCGGGCATAATCGTGTTCTGTTGAATCATGATCCTACATGTCACGGTGAAATGGAGGCGATTCGAGATGCAAGCCGCAATCTAAAAACCCATGATTTAAGCGGATGTGTCATCTATACGACGGCAGAACCGTGCCCTATGTGTCTAGGAGCGATAATGTGGGCCAACATTACGGATGTTTACTATGGATGCAGATGTTCAGATACATCGGGTATCGGTTTCAGGGATGAACCGTTTTATGATCAGTTGAGCGGAAAATCCGAAATTGTAAAGCTGACGGAAGAAAATCGAAAGAGATGTTTAGAACTTTTTAGAAAGTATCAGGAAGGCACACACCTGATTTACTAAAAAAGGACAGAAATGGCGCACCTGGCGGGGGTCGAACCCACAGTCTTCACCTCCGGAGGGTGACGCCTTATCCATTGGGCTACAGGTGCACAGCTAGCATTCACAGGGATTATATTCTCTTAGGTTGTTAATTTCCACATTAATCTGCTAATAAGCTGTTCAGAAAATCTAAATTTGTCTGTAGATCTGCTTTTTTTTGTGATTCTATTGTTTGGATATCCAAATCGTCCTGTGGAAGTTCTTTAATGAATCGTGATATTTTTGTTTTTTCATCCTGTCTTGATCGGCAATGACTCATTATAAGATATTTCTTTGCTCTGGTTATGCCGACATACATAAGCCTTCGTTCCTCTTCTATCTCTCCGTTTTCTATGCTGTTGTTATGAGGTATGATTTTCTCTTCACATCCTATTATAAAAACAAAATCAAATTCCAGTCCCTTTGCTGCGTGAATTGTCATTAACTGAACCTGATCCAGTTCTGTATCATCACCTGTCTGATCCAGCATTTCTCTGAGGCAGAGCGAGGATACAGCATCGTCAAAGCTGGAAGGCTCTACTGCCTCGCTGGGATTTCCCTTAAGTTTCTTAATCAGCCAGTCTCTGAGCTGGATTATGTTTTCATATTTTATCTGTGCTATCTGTTCGTTTTTGTTTTCATTGACAAGATAGTTTCTGTAGTTTATTTCATCAAACAGTTCTTGGATCATATCTTCTTCAAGACCTTCGTCTATCATTTCTCGCTTGGCTTTGATGAAGGTTTTGAATTTTTTTAGAGCGTTTGCTGCTCTTTCTGACAGACTGGCCGTGAAATCGTAGTAATCCATGGCATCAAACAGACTCATTCCGTTTTCTTTGGCATACTGACCGAGTTTTTCTGTAGTGGCATTACCTATTTCTCTAGGGGGAATGTTGATTATGCGGATAATGGCGTTGTCATTCTGAGGATTTTGAAGCACACGGTAGTATGCCATTATATCTTTTACTTCAGCTCGTTCAAAAAAGGATATATCGCCGTTTATACGGTATGGAATGCGGCTTTCACGAAAATTCTTCTCTATTTCTCTTGATTGAAAATTGGTTCGGTACAGAACTCCGAAATTTTTCCACTTAAGTTTTTTCTCATACCTTTTTCCGTATATCAAAGTCGATACGTACTGAGCTTCGGCTACAGGATTGCTGCTTTCATGTACTATAATCCTGTCACCGTACATATAGTTTGAAAACAGATTTTTGCTTATGATGTGACTGTTATTTTTAATAAGTTCATTGGCAACGTGAAGAATGCGGCCGCAAGAACGGTAATTCTGCTCCAGTTTTATAACTTTAAGATTAGGAAAATCGTCATGAAGACGGACGATATTTTGGGGATCCGCTCCGCGCCATGCGTATATGGACTGGTCATCATCTCCTACAAAGGTGAATTTCTCCTTCAGTCCGATAAGCAGTTTTAGAAACTCGTACTGGGTTTCATTTGTATCCTGGTATTCATCCACCAGAACATGTTTGAATCTGTTCTGCCAGTACTTGCGTGATGACTCATTTGTTTTCAGAAGTCTCATTGGTTTGAGAACAAGATCGTCAAAATCAACAGCATTATATGCATTCATCATTGTTTCGTATTTTTCATAGATGAGAGCATGGATCATTTCATCGGATGAAGAGTTCATTTTCATTTCATCCGGCGTCTGACCGTTCATTTTGGCTTTTGATATTGCATTTAATGTTGAAAAGACCACTTCGTCATCAACTTTATCCTCTTTATTGCCGAGTTGCTCCCTGTATAGAGATGAAACAAGCCATTTCTGATCGTTCGTATCCATGAGAATAAAATTCTTCTTTAATCCCATTTTTGCATAGTCACGTTTTATTATGTGCAGGCCGAGTGAATGAAATGTTGTAATTAGAAGTCCCTTCAGCAACTCGTGATCCGCTATTTTAGCTATGCGGGCTCTCATTTCCTTTGCTGCCTTGTTAGTGAAGGTAACAGCACATATTTCATAGCCTTTTAACATTGTTTCCTGAATAAGATACAGGATTTTTTCTGTAATGACCTTGGTTTTTCCCGAGCCTGCACCGGCAATGACAAGGCACGGCCCGGAAATATAATTTACCGCCTCCTTCTGCTGGGAGTTGAGTTCACTGTAGGTCATCGGCTACTATCCTATCTGTTATTTCTCTTGCAAGAGCGAGTCCCAGGGTTGCTGTTACCATCATACATGTTCCGAACGTTACTATATTGTCATCGAAGTAATTTGAAATTATTTTTAATTCATCGGGAGTATTTACGCTCGACGGTTTGAGTTTTGGCGATTGTATATAAACGCATCTTATTCCGAACTTATGTTTATTTCTTGCTGTGAATCCGTAATCATTGCGAAGATTTTCTCTTATTTTTGCAAGCAGAGGATCCTGAGAAACCGTACTGAGATCAGATACGCAAATCTGAGAAGAATCAGTTTTCCCTCCGGCTCCTCCTGAGACTATAAATCTGTATTTGTTTCTTTTAAGGTGGTTTATAAGCGCTGTTTTTTCGGGAATACTGTCAATTGCCTCTATCACGTACTCGTCTTTGCATTTCTGAGCAGGAAAAAAGGTTTCAAGATTATGCTGATTGATAAATGTGTTGCTGTATTCAACTTCGAGCTGTGGATTTATGTCTTTCAGCCGGTCTGACATAACTTCAACCTTGGTTTTTCCAATATTGGAATTGCTTGCATGAATCTGTCGGTTGGTGTTTGTTATGTTTACAGAATCGTGATCTATAAGTCTAATTTTTCCTATCCCTGTCCGCACCATGGCTTCTGCCGCCCATGAACCGACACCGCCGATACCAACTATCGTAATTTTGGCTTTTTTCAGTACCTGCAGTTTTGAAAGTCCGTATAAAGCAGCGATCCCTCTAAATCTTGCTAAATATTCATCCATCTGTCGATTTCCTTGTTATCTGTTTTATTTTCTCTCTTTGGATTTTCTGCTCTTCACGTCTTTGTTTGAAAAAATCCTGCATCAGCTGGCGGCATTCTGCTTCAAGAATGCCGGATGTTACCTGAGTTGTGTGATTTAGGATCCCGTCCTGCAGAACACTGTAGACTGAACTGATTCCGCCTGTTCTGTGTTCAGATGCTCCGAAAACAATTCTTTTTATTCTGGAGTGGATTATGGCACCTGCACACATTACGCATGGTTCTACTGTTACAAAAAGTTCGGTTTCGATCAGACGATAATTACTGATGATTTTCGATGCCTGGCGTATAGCCTGAATTTCAGCGTGAGCTGTCGGATCACAGTTTGTTATTACACTGTTACAGCCTGTTGCTAAGATCCTTCCATTCAGAACAATGACGGCTCCTATAGGTACCTCTCCGAGATCCCTTGCTTTTTTAGCTTGGATCAGAGCCTGGTGCATAAATTCTTCGTCAGTCATTTCTGTATGAATTCTGTAATCTGTTTAAGTGTTTGGTTTCTTATGTCATCTTCCTCATTCAGAAGATCGTGATAAGCTCCTCTTATTCGTCTTATTTCAATTTGTGCAGTTGAGTTTTTGATTATTTTTTCGTTGTTGCTGTTGTCAACGATAGTATCGTTTTGTGCTTCAATAAGCATAATTCTGGTTTGTCTGCCTCTTATATACTGAGGTTCACTGCGGTATGCCAGACTGAGCCAGTGCCAAGTTACTCCTCCGATAGGAAAGATTTGACTGTTGCTATACCAGTCGTGGTAAAAATTAAGTCTGCGTTCGCTGTGTGTTTTGTTGTTGTTTGTGAATGCCGGTCTGCGATACGATTTCTGTCCAGGCGGGGAACTGTACTTATTTCCGGTCAGTTTTCCAAACAGATCAAAAAAATCGCAGGCAAGTATCGCAAGCCATTTAGGGAGACCTTTTCGATCCACTTTGAACATTGGTGTTACAAGGATCATTTTTGATGTTTTTATCTTCTGTTTATTAAGTGCGGATACTGCTACAAGTCCACCCATGGAAACACCGATAATTACCGGATTGTTAAGTTCGTAGTGTTTGATTACTGCTGTAAGCGCTCTTTCGTAATCTTCAAATGAATCTATCCATGAAAGTCCGAGGTGCTCCCTGCATCCCGAGTATCCCTGACCGGGATGATCGTAGGAATAGATATCATATCCGGCGTTGTACAGATCATGAAAAAGTGTGAGGTATTTGTCTATTGTCTCTGCTCTTCCTTGAACAAAAAGCAACTGAGGCATCGGATTAATCCCGCCGTGGATAAAAGAAATGGCAGATACTGATTTTTCGTCGCCGTAATTGATGCTCTGACAGTTGCCGTGATTTGCTTTGAAATCGATGAGGATCCTGCGGTAACTGTTATTCAGACAGTCTTCTGTTGTGTAATCTATCATGTCGGTGCCGTACGATTGAATTGTCTGTCATTTCTGGATGGTATGTTTGTATGTCTGTTTACCGATAGAACATTAGGCTGTATTTTCAGTGCTTTTATAATACCGTTAAGATGATCAAGGCTTTGCACGCCTATTTTTAGTTCCATTACTGATGATGTGCTGTCTTTTCTGTACGTACTCATATCACCGATAACAGCTTCGGCGTCTCCTATAACGCGAAGAATGTGAGGTAAAACACCGACAGCATTGATATATTCTATGACTACTGATGTTTGGAAATCCTGTTCAATAAGCCTTTCGTCCCATTCCACCTGCATAAGCTTATCTCTAGTCAGATCAGTTTCATGCTTAAGCTGAGTACAGTCGCACCGGTGGATTATCAGACCTTTTCCTGTTGTCACCTGGGCTACTATTTCATCGCCGGGTACAGGCAGGCAGCATTGGGCAAAATTAATCAGAAGTCCGAATGTTCCTCTGATAGGGAATTTTTTATTTGTCTGCATTCCGTAACTAGTAGGATCACTGCTTGCGTTCTGACCCAGAATCTTCTGTACCACAAGCAGACTCATTTCGTTTCCGAGAGCAATATCCCGGAAGAGATCATTACAGTTTGTATGTTCGGTTTCCTTAAGAATCAGCTCCATTTTATCCTGAGGAATTTCGTTAATGCTGTGGTAGCTGACAGAGTTGAGTACTATTCTTCTGCCTAGAACTATAGCCTCATCCGCTGCAAGATTGTTGAGATACTGTTTAATTTTTGTTCTTGCCCTTGCGGTAACTACAAAGTTCAGCCATGATGTGTTGGGACGTCCTGTGGGAGATGTAATTATTTCCACTGACTGACCTGAAACCAGCTTCCAGCTCAGAGGGTACGGCTGGTGGTCTACTCTTGCACCTATGCATGTCTGACCGATATCAGTATGTATGGCATAGGCAAAATCGATAGGGGTTGAACCTACCGGAAGTTCAAGAATGTTTCCTTCCGGTGTAAATACATATATTTCATCAGGAAAGAGGTCATCCTTAACCCCCTCCACAAATTCAAACGCGTTACCAGCATTCTCCTGAAGCTCAAGCAGGTTGTTCATCCATCGCTGAGCCTGTTGCATTACTGCTGAAGAGGCCTGATCATCAGTGGTATTGTATGACCACCGGGCAAGAACACCCATCTCAGACATGGCATTCATGAATTCTGTTCTGATTAGCATTTCGATAGGCATGCCGTGCGGTCCTATCAAAGCTGTATGTATTGACTGATATCCGTTTCTTTTCGGCACGGCAATATAATCTTTGAATGAATTAGGTTTCGGTTTGTACAGACTGTGAATGATTCCCAGAACTCTGTAGCAGGTGTCGATGTCATTAACTATGACTGTAAAGCAGAAGTTGTCAAGAACGCCGTGAAATTCAAGTTTGTGACTTTGAAGTTTGCGGTATATGTTGAATATACTGATATCACGGCAGAATACACGCCCTTTTATATTCTTTTTTTCCAGTTCCTTGTAAACATCGGCAACTATACTTTCGATTTCTGTTTTGCGGTTGCTGAATGCATAATTTACAGCGTCGGTCAGCGTTCTGCATCTGAACGGATATATATTTTCAAAGCACAGAGCTTCAAGTTTATCCTTGATTGCGTGCATGCCCAGACGATTGGCAAGAGGAGTATATATTTCCAGAGTTTCCTTTGCTATCCTCCGCCGTTTATCCGGTCTCAGAGGTCTGAGAGTCTGCATATTGTGCATACGGTCTGCAAGCTTGATTATGATTACCCGAATATCCTGTACCATGGCCATAACCATTTTTCGTAGGTTGGCAACCTGAGCCTCCTTGTAATTTGAAAACTGGATTTTATCAAGTTTGGTGACACCTGCTACTAGATTGGAAACATTGTTTCCGAAAAGTTTCTGCAGCTGTTCTTTTGTTACAGGAGTATCTTCAACAACATCATGGAGAATTCCGGCCATGATTGTTTCGTAATCCAGATGATATTTGGCAAGAGTGCAGGCTACAGTCACCGGGTGAGTGATATACGGTTCTCCGCCGGTTCTGTACTGACCTTCATGAGCATTATTGGCAAGGTTAAAAGCCTGATCGATCCTGGCTATCTGCTCTGGAGGAAGGTACTCACCTACAATTTTTTTTAGCTGTTGGTATTGCTGCAGGATCATTTTATTTGTCGACGTTTCGGGAAAATACAAATTTTTACGGAATGATGACTCATGCACAAAAGTGCCGTCAGAGTACATCATGCCAGACTTAAATCATGAGGTATACGCTTTCGTATTCTGGTATCCAGGTTGCAGGTATGCCAGATTAACACCAGTGTTCCGAAAATAAAATCGGTCTGTTACTAGTGAAAAAACCCGATTATGATTATAGAAAAAAGGGGGGTGTTTTGCAATTAAACAGGTTCCGGGGTAGATTCTTCTGCCTTGCTATTTTTTGTCCGGTGTCGATGTTATTCTCTGACTTTCATTTGGAAAATTTGTGAATGTACGGTGCCATCCAGTTCTGAATACTGTATTTTATATGTAGATTGTTTGTTTTTGCTGTGTTTGAGGTTCTCTTCAGTGCTGTTTCTGAATATAAAGATATTGATTTTGTCATGAGTCAGTATTTACGGTTTCATTTTTCCGAGGCTGGAGTAAAAAACAATTAACAAAATTTATAAACTTTGTTTATAGTATTCTGTTATTGATTTAATTTGATGTAACATATTGATTTTTCTGTGTTTTATTCGATTTATTAACATGAATAAAGGTATGTTTTTTACTGATTAATCTAAGTTTGTTAACAATTTTATTAACAGTTTTTGCCTGATGAGACGAGTGATGTTTAGGAGTGCTGCGTCTGCTGTTTAAATATTTGGATAATCAGCAAAGCTGAAAATTGCGCATAATTTACAAGATTTATTAAAGTTTGGCTTTTCATGTCTGATTAGGCAGAGGTTATCCGCCGTTTGAGTGCAGTTAACCTTTGAGCATTGATACGGAGTTTTGCAAACTGGTAGATGCTGTTTCGTTTAGTATTTAAACGGTTATGTTTTTTTTAGTTTATTTTCATCCCGTTAAGACTTCGGAAAGCAGTAGAAATTTTTATTGACAGTTTTTCTGTTTGATTTATAAACAATGCTGATTGTTGAATTCTTTGTTTGTAACTTATTGATGTATCATGATTTTTTGCTGTGTTATTAACAGCTGGTTTTTACTTTATTCTATGATTAATCATGTTTTATTAACAATTTTATTAACAGCTTTTTCATGTAAATTAATCTGTGATGCTCATTAGCCCGATCTTACAGCAGTGACAAGAACGGTGAGTTTTAGACTTTTCTTCACCGATAAAACATACCGGTGCTGTGATGTTTAAGACAGTATTCATCTAGTTGTTGTCTTTTAGACGCACATAAAAAGCCGTGTGCTGATAAAATATCCATGTGTTGGGTATTGAAAGGAATTCAGAGTGTTTACAGTTTTGTATGTCGCTGTAGGAAGTGCGGCAGGAGGTTGCCTTCGTTACGGTGTAGGTCTGCTGGTCAGATATTCAGCTTTTCCGTATGCGACATTTTTATGCAACTGCATCGGATCATTTTTAATAGGTTTCGTTTCCTCTTTTGTTTTACATAAATTTGGAACTAATGAAATGCTTCGTCCGCTACTTGTAACCGGTTTTCTCGGTGGTTTTACAACTTTCTCGACTTTTTCTCTGGATACTCTTAAACTGCTTCAGTCTGAACAGTTTTTATATGCTGCGGTTTATGTTGTCACAAGCGTCGTTCTGAGTTTGCTGCTTGTTTTTACCGGATTTAAGCTTGGCGATGTTTTTCGAGAGGTACTATGACTTTTGCTCCTGATTTGGTATTGGTTGATGGTTCATCATTCATGTTTAGGGCATACCATTCATCACTAAAAAAGAATTTTAGAAACAGCAAGATGGAGCCAATCGGTGCAGTGATGATTTTTGCCAAAATGCTTACAGCTCTGAGAGCCAAATATGAGCATATTCCCTGCATTATGGTTTTTGATTCTCCGGTACATTGTTTCCGGTACGAAATATATGACAAGTATAAGGCAAACCGTAAGTCCATGGACGAGGATCTTCGTGTTCAGTGTCCTAGAATTCATGCAGTTTCCTCAGCTATGGGGTGTGATGTTCTTATGGTTGAAAGGTATGAGGCTGATGATGTAATCGGCACATATGCCAAGATAGGATCATCACAGGGTGACAAAGTCCTGATATGCACTGGTGACAAGGACTTATATCAGCTTGTGAATGACAACGTCATTATAGAGAATACAATGACCGATGAGATTATTGATCGCACTTCGGGTATGGACAAGTATGGAGTTCCTCCTGAACTGATGATTGATTATCTTGCTTTGGTTGGTGATTCATCTGATAACATCCCAGGAATGCAGGGTACAGGTCCGAAAACAGCCGAGGCTGTTCTTAACAGCCTGGGATCAATAGAAGACATAGAAAAGAATCCCGAAGCCGCATCAGCTCTTTCATTTAGAGGAGCAAAGAATTTTCCGGCAAAGTTCAGAGAATCCATCGATGATATAAAACTGTCATATCGTCTTGCCACGATTGTTTGTGATGTTGATGTTCCTATCGCCTATCGGGATTTGAAATGGCATGAACCAGATTATGCCGCTCTGGGACAGATATACCTGGATTGTGGATTAAAGTCACTCTACAGTTCTCTTCCAAGGACTTCATCCGACTCGTTAGAATCTGTTCAGACTGCAGAAAAACAGGAATCAGGTTTAGCTGGGCAGACTGAGAATGCAGTCAAGCAGTACGTTTCTGCTGATGTCCGGGTTATCAGTGATACAGCTTCCCTTTATGCTCTAAGAGACAGAATCTGCTCGGATAAGTTTTCTGTTATCCATCCGGTTGTGAGCGGGAAAGATTATATGTCATGCACAGTCGTCGGAATCGGTATTGCTCTTTTGGATGGAACACAGTTTTACATACCGTTAGGGCATTGCTACATAGGTGTACCCGATCAGCTTGAATTTATGAGTGTAGCAGACTGTTTCGGACCTTTTTTTGAAAGTGAAGAATGTATCAAGGTTGTTTTTGATGCCAAGCGCCTCTGTCATATATTATTCAGGTACGGTTTAAGGCTTAAAGGTGAAGTTGATGATCCTCAGATTGAAGCCTGGCTTCTGGATTCCATTAGGGGATCATATGATTTGGCGGTTCTTGCTTATCAAGATCTTAATATTTCTGTTGATCTGCCTGATGAGATTACATCAAACAGAAGAAGCAGTTTAAAGTTTTCCGATGTGTCTGTGGAATCGGTGGCAAGATATTCTGGGATATGTCTTCATGCAGTTGGCAAACTTCACGAATTTTACAGAGAACTCATGCATTCATCAAACGGTGTTGAATGCAGATACAGGGACTGTTATCTGCCTATGATCAAGGTTCTTGCTCATATGGAGCATACCGGAGTTATGGTTTCGGTTCCTGAACTGAATATGATAAGCAATGAATTCTCAGAAAGAATCAGTCAACTGAAGGATCGCATCTTCTTTCTTGCTGGCAGAGAATTTAATATATCATCTCCTAAGCAGGTGGCAGAGATTCTGTTTGAAGAGCAGAAAATGATACCTCTAGATCCTGCACTTCGTAAAAAGATAGAGGCAGGGAAATACACTACAAACGAAGAAATGCTGCAGGATCTTTCCTTAAATTATGAACTTCCTGCGGATATCCTGGAATACCGTGGATTGACAAAACTTATTTCTACCTACTCATCTGTTCTGCCGACACTGATTAATCCTGATACCGGAAGAATCCACACGACATTTCATTTAAACGGAACGAGTACAGGAAGATTGTCCTCCTCCGATCCGAATTTGCAGAATATTCCTGTACGAACTGCGGAAGGGAGGAAAATCAGAAGGGCGTTCATTGCCAGGAGCGGGTTCAAGATTGTAGCAGCCGATTATTCCCAGGTTGAATTAAGAATTCTGGCCCATCTGAGTAAAGATAAATCGCTGATAGATTCCTTCATAAGTGGGGAGGATATACACAGGCGTACAGCTGCCGAAATACTTGGTATTCCTTTTGATTCTGTAACAGCGGAGCAACGAAGAAGTGCAAAGGCGATAAATTTTGGTATTCTGTACGGAATGAGTGCTTTTGGTTTGTCAAAACAGTTAAAAATAGATCGTAAAACGGCTCAAAGGTACATTGACGGATATTTCAGCCGCTACAGTTCCATAAGGAGTTATCTTGATAATGTTGTCAGAGATGCACAGAAAAACGGATATGTTAAAACTGTTACTGACAGACGTATTCCGATAAAGGATATTAAATCTGGTCAGGGACTTCTGTTTAAAGCGGCTTCAAGGGTTGCCACTAATGCTCCGATGCAGGGATCTGCAGCTGATATAATTCAGCAGGCGATGATTGGAGTTGAGCAGTTTATTGACAATGACGCCCAGAAAGATTCGATTTATCTGATTCTTCAGGTGCATGATGAACTAGTCTTCGAGATAAGGGAAGATTTGGCAGAGGATTATGCATCTAAAATCTCTGAAATTATGTCATCCGCATATAATCTCAGTGTTCCTCTTGAAGTCGGGGTCGGTATTGCTGATAACTGGGAGCAGGCTCATTAGTCAGCTGCAGAGATGAGCCTTGAAATCTCTGTAAATGGCGGAAATTACTGCAGCCGTAACCCTGACATTCTTTCCTGTCTCAATGCTGAGGAACATTTAATAAGTTGTCAGACAATTCCCGACAGGTTCTTGTTGCTGACTGCTAAAGATGTTCATTTCATAAACTCTGCAACTACGTTCAGGTATGGTTTGCCTTTTATTCTAGGGTGACTCGCTGCCGGCTAAAACAGTCATTGCACAAAATGTATCAGCATTTTCACTGCAGCCACATTCAAAAAGTGCCAGCGTTTCATCGCTCTATCTGATCGTGCCGTAAAACACGTCCTTTAGGGTGTGGATATAAGGCATAATCCTTCTTGTCAGCAGAGATAGACTTCGGATTTCTCAGTGACGGCAAATCAGGCCAGGCTAGGGCATAGCCGTAGAGCTTGTGAATTAACAGTATTGTCGTTCAGCAACAGAAGCCTGTCGACAGCAACCTGCCGCTTGCTGTGGAAACTGGTAGGAATCCCCAGCCTTTAGGCAGAGAATGCTGTCAATTTGTCATGTCTGCAGCAATGATATGTTCGACTGGTGTTTTGTTGGAATGCAGTGCTGGTGTTACAGGACACTCTTCTGTAATATGATCTCTTTATGAATAAACTTTATTACGACGTTTTAGCAAAACATAAAAGTCGACTTATATCCCTGTAGACAAAGTAAAAGGAACTTTCCTGCGACATTTGCAAAAGCTTGAAACAGGTTTTTATTCCTCATCTTCTTCGTCTTCGTCGAAATCATCCTCATAGTCATCGCTGTCAGCATCAGAAGGATCTACCATAAATCCGTTTTCGTCAAAGTAGACTTCGCGATCCCATCCTAATCCATCGTCATCCCATCCGTCATTTTCAGAGTACTCGTTTTCTTCCTCTTCGAAATCATCCAGACTTTCCCAGGATTCTTCTTCATAATCTTTTGACATTTTGTTTTTCCTAGTGTTACAACATCATGCCTATTTTCCTTCTTTAATCAGAGTTATGCCAGATTTTTTTTGAAGATGCTTGAATTTTGTTAATGCGGGGTTATCCAGTAAAATTTTAGAGAGAACTTTTTCTGTAGGTATGAGTGTTCTACATAACAGTACTGTTGCCTTAAGCCGATAATAACCTCTGCCTAGTTAGGTCGCATTGCGGCGTACTTGTGTTATTTATTCTAGTTATTTACAAATTCCGGTTGGAACGACGCAGACTAGATGACTGAACTTTGGCTCGGAGTGTTCCCGTCAGTAAAAATTGCATTTCAGATGTAACACAGTAACCACCCGGAAACAAATCCTTGAGTATCAAGATGTTAGAGAGTGACACACGATAGCAACGAGGCTAATTCTGATCCTTGAAATAATTGTTCCATGTTGATGAGTTCTGCTTATTTTGAATAAATCATCCAATATATTTCCAACTTGATTTTGTAAGGAGCCTAAATTTTTATATAGATGTACCGGTATACAAGGTTGAGAAATGAGTAATGCTCTTATCCCGCCGCTCATGAGCAGTGGCATACGAGTCTAGATTATTTTGTGAAAATGCCGTAGAGTATATGATATTTAAAAAAAGGCTGAAATAATGGTGTGATGACTCCTGGAGATCGCATAAAACATGGTTTGGTTAAGCTGTGTTTTTTTGAAACAGGAACCCTCGACTTCAGCCGTGCAGAGTGTCAAATAAACTGATTCAGATGATGAGAGGTATGAATTAGATGATAACGGATGGGCGCATACCGATTAATATAATTACGGGTTTTCTCGGTTCCGGTAAAACTACATTGCTTAACTACTGGGTTAGACAGCAGTCCATGAAAGATTGCGCGGTTCTTATAAATGAATTTGGATCTGTCGGTCTTGATCATGAACTTGTTGAAAAAATCGATAATCAGGTTGTGTTGCTGGAGTCAGGGTGCATCTGCTGCACACTGCAAAGTTCTCTGGTTAATGCTCTGACTGATCTTCTTAGCAGGGCTGTACGCAAAGAAATTCCAATGTTTAACAGGATATTGATTGAGACGACAGGAATGGCAGATCCCGGTTCTCTGGTAAGTCTTATTAACTATAATCCTTTTATAGAGCAGAGATTCAGGTATGACGGAACGGTAACCGTTGTAGACGGAGTTAATATCCGTAAACAGATAAAAGAGCAGTTTGAAGCGGTAAAGCAGATTGCCCAGGCTGATACGGTTCTTATCAGTAAAACGGATCTCGTTGACAATGACGAGGTTGAGGAGATTGAAAGAGTAGTTGAAATGCTCAACCCGTCTGTAAAAGTTCATAGGGTTCTTAATGGAGAACTTGATCCAGCAATTTTGAAAGATATAGGACCGTTCAATTCCGGTGAGGTTAGGGATCCTAAAAAGATAAGTGCATGGCTTGCCACGGAAAGCGCTAAAATGGGCGTTGCAAGTTCAATTCAGCCGGTTAAAGTTTCAAAATCAGGCATTGGTGCAGTGAAGAAACCTTCTATCAGTGTCCATTCAAATGTTGCTACATTCAGTATGGAGTTTGATATCCCTTTGAATGCAGATAATCTTATGGATGCTCTTGAGGCTATTCAGATGCAGTATGGTGACAGTCTTCTGCGAATGAAGGGTATTCTGAATTTGGATTCAGATCCTAGACCAGTGGTTGTTCATGGTGTGTATGGTCAGATATATCCTCTAACATGTCTTCAGTCGTGGCCGGAGGATAAGAAACAGAGCAAAATCGTTTTCATTGTCAGAGCAATGGTGAAGGAGCAGATAGAGTACTTGTTTAAGAGTATTGTTCTGGGTGAATGAGTTTCTGATTATTTGCGTAAAATTTGGGCAGTCCGAGGGGCTGCTTTTTTATTTTCAAATTGAAACACCGTTTATTGCTGCCCATAGTTTAACTAAATTTCGCAGGTCTAAACGGTAATGTTCTAATCAGTTATTTTTCTGGAAAGAATGTTTTTAAATCTATGACAAACCTTGTTTTTTTGTGTTCTTTACAAATTCGAGTCGGAAATATCAGAATAAAAAATTGAACTTAATGTTATTTTTTATATCTAACGTATTGCTTTTAAAGTTATTTTAAGGAATTTATGATGAATAAACTCTTTTGTTTACTGTTGCCGGTTTCGTTGCTGTCTACGGCTGTATTGGCAGTTCCGCCTCTTCCTAATCCGCATCATAACGGGATCCGTCTGAATGTTATGGATGTCATGATCAACTGTGATGCTGATAGAAATATGGTCCTTGATCAAAAAGAACTTGACGGATACAAGCAGTTAATTGGTAAATATACTGCAGAAGTGCAGACTTCATTGAAACCATTTGCTGAACTTGATGCAAACAAAGATAACTTCATAACGTTTGATGAATATCTTGCCATACCTAAGGTTGCTCAAGTTCCAGGTTTGAAGCCGGTTCATCGTCATGGTCCGCACGGGCGTCATATGCCTCCGCCACCTCACGGAGAGCACGGGCATCATATGCCTCCGCCACCTCACGGAGAGCACGGGCATCATATGCCTCCGCCACCTCACGGAGAGCACGGGCATCATATGCCTCCGCCACCTCACGGAGTACACGGGCATCACAGAGCACCAATGCCTAATATGAAGGAATTCAGATCTTTCAACCGTTTTGATTTGGATCATGACGGAAAGTTGAGCAGGGATGAATATGCAGCTTTCGTTGATGTTAAGACCAAGAAGAATGAAAAGCTCAGAAATTTAGTGCAGGGAATGGATTTCAAAACTGTAGATTTGAACAGCGACGGAGGTCTCTCATTTAAGGAGCTTGATGTGTATGTTAAGGCAAAGCGTCTTGCTGATGCACCTTCATACAAGGATTGGCCGAAGCCACCAAAGGATGAAAGAAAATAGAATTCATTTAATCTAGTTTGAGTGTTACTTCTTTTCAACAGGGATCCCTTCTGTCGGGATCCTTTTTTTTGCATAAATTTTAAACGGTAATGATTTGTTACATGCTTGTTTCTTGGATAAAATGTTAATAGAACAGAATCTTTTTAAGGTATTTTTATGAAGGTTATTATTCGTATTCCCTGGTATTTTAGAGTGCTGAATGTAATAGGCTGTCTGCTGATGCTTTTTGGAATAATTGAAATGTATTTTCGTTTTCTTCCGGATGATGCGTGGCGCTATACGCCTATAGTATGTATTGTTGTTGGTGTTCTTCTTATAATTCCTCAGCATTTTTTGTCGCTTCTTGAAATACTCAAATACCGTCCAAAAAATGATCAATAATATGCTTGAGATCCCCATTTTTATTTTTACACCCTTAAAGTTTGTGATGTATTTACATTTTTATTTTCTGAGATTGATATAAATTTAAGAATGAACTGTGTAGATAGGGTTGAGGCTTCAAATGGCAAGCAAAAAAGCAGAAAAAAGAATAATAACGACTGAGGATATTTTACTTAAACTATGTCACTCTGTTACTTCTGTTCTGACAGAAGCAACGCACCATGAAATCAATTATTCTTCCATGGCTCAGCGCATTTCCAAGACTTGTTTACGACCAGATATCGGTTGTTTTGTTTTGTTTGATGGAGCCTTTTCAGGTCTTGTCGTTATTAATTTTACAGCAGAAGCCGCAATGGAGGTGTACTCCAATTATCTTCTTAACATGGGAATGTCCGAGGATGAACTTGCCAAAGTATACACATCTGATGAGGTTGGCAATGTGATGGGTGAGCTTATGAATCAGATTCTTGGCGACTTTACCAAGAAAGTAAGTCAGGAACTTCAGTCTTCAATAACGCAGTCACAGCCTAAAATGCTCACTCTTAATCGCCAGGTTCGCATATCTGTTGATACTGATTTGGTTAAACCGCAGTCGCGCCGTGTGTCATTTTATACTGAAAAGAACAATATCTTTTACATGGAACTTTCCATGGATTATACCGAGTTTATTAAACTGAGAGACTTTGATTCGCCGGAGGAGATTGATCCGGATTCTCTTATTGAAAGCGTTAACAACGGCACTGTGGAGGCTGAAAGACAGCAGCATATCGCAGACACTAAAAAAGATGATGAATTAAGCAATGAGGAGCAGGATGATTTGCTGGCGGCTCTGGGTCTCTAGTTTAGGTATGCGTCTGTGCAGATTTTAGATAGCGACGGCGCCGGAGAGAGATGTTTATGATGGAATAGCATCTGGCTGGAGTAATTTAAGTATTGTGCATGACTGCTCCGCTGATTTGCAGTTTTCTCTGTAATTAGTTTATAATTGACGTCCTTTCATAATTGAAGTTTTAGTATTCAGTTTGGCAAAACTGTGTTCGGTGCAAAATCATTCTCTAAGATTGGTTTTGTGCCGATTTTCTTTTGGAACTGGTGATAAAACATTAGTTCGTTCTCATTTTTTTTTAAATTAATAATGACATTGGTGTGCATTAGTCCCATAATTATCTTGAACAGAAATATTTATGTTTCTGCGCGTGTTTGGAATTTTTCTTATCGAGATTGGAAAAAATATGAAAAAGTCACTTAAAAAATCAAGTATTACGGTACTCTGTGCTTCTTGTCTGATGTCCATGCTGTCAGTGGCGGGAGCGGAAGAAACCTTGAACGTGTATAACTGGAACGATTACGAGGCTCCTGATACTGTTTCCAATTTTGAAAAACAGACAAATATCAAGGTCACCACTGACTATTTTGATACTAACGAGGTTCTTGAAGCGAAGCTTCTTGCTGGCAAATCCGGTTACGATATTGTTGTTCCTGGTTCTGATTTCCTCTCAAGGCAGATTAAGGCTGGCGTTTTTCACAAACTTGATAAAAGCAAAATTCCTAATCTGTCAAAACTTGATCCGGTGAGAATGAAAATGCTTGCAGAGCTGGATCCAAACAATGAACATGCAGTGCCATATCAGCAGGGCACAACAGGTATTGGATTCAATGTAGATAAGGTCAAGGAGGCCTTTGGCGAGGATTATAAAATTGATTCATGGGATTTTGTTTTTAAGCCTGAGAATATTTCTAAATTGAAGGGCTGCGGCGTTGCAGTTATGAATAATCCAACCGAGATTTTTGCTACTGCGCTCAATTATTTAAAGCTTGATCCTAATTCCACTAATCCAAAGGATTATGCAGCGGCTGCTAAGCTGTTGCTCACTATACGTCCTTACATAAGATACTTTCATTCATCACAGTATATTGCTGATATAGCAACAGGTGACGTTTGTCTAGTAATAGGCTGGAGCGGAGATATAATGCAGGGCCGTGATCGTGCAATTGAAGCAAAGAACGGTGTTGTTGTGGATTATGTTGTACCAAAGGAAGGTGCTCTGGTCTGGTATGACATGATGGCTATACCTGCTGATGCTCAGAATATTGAAAATGCGTATAAGTATATAAATTATATTCTTGATCCTAAAGTGATTGCTGATATTTCCAACTATACTTCATACAGCAATGTGGTTACAGAATCAACTCAGTATCTGGACGAGGCTTTGGTTTCAAACAAAAATGTTAATATTCCAGAAGATCTGATGCCGAAAATGTTTATGATTAAGCCTCACAGTCAACAGATAAACCGCACAATAAATACTTTGTGGACAAAAATTAAGGCTGGTAACTGATCTTTGATCTGATTGTGAACGAGAGGGACATGAGAAAATTGTGTCCCTTTTGCTTTTTGGCAGTCTGCAGAATTAACAGCCTGAAAAAGATCTGCTGTCTGCTCCATAATAAATATCTTTCGAGTCTTTTTTCAGATGCAAAGCGAAGTCGGCATTTAGCCGGGTTATTATCGACAGTCAGATAAAATTAGGTAATGAGACTGATGGAAAGCATCAGTTTCTTGCTATCCTGCCGTCATTGGACAGAAGTTGGTTAAAAAACAAACACCGAGTTTTCATAAGGAAGAAATAATTAAGAAATTTTACTGTCCAATGACGGCTCCTGCATCGCAATCATTTTTTTACAGAAGCGTCAGGGATCAGGTAACTTACAATCATGCCACAGCAGGCACATCCGGCAATAATCCAGAAAGTTGCAATAAGTCCGTATATATCTCCGATTCTTCCAAGGATTGGTGCAGTAATTCCTCCGAAGCTTACAGCAAGACCTACGGTGATCCCGGATGCCAGACCGGTATGATTGCACAGAAATCTCTGACCTATTGCCATCATAGGGGCAGAGGTTGCGTAAAGGAAAAATGCTATAGGTACTATAAGAGCAATATTGACGTACTCATTCTGAATACAGCAGAAGGCAATAAACAGCGGGCTTATTACAGTAAGTGCATAGCTGAACACCCTGTTTACGCCTATCTTATCTGCAAGAAATCCTCCGCACAGCGTTGCTATGGCTCCCATTGCTGCAACTACGCTCAGCACTGTGTTTCCTGCCTGAACTGTCTGCCCCAGAATTTTAACCCAGAATACAGGTATGAATGTATTGATGGCAAAGAATATTGTTGCTCTGAAAAAAATAGCGACAGTGAGGATCAGAAATGCTCCCACTCTTTCTTTTTCTGCTTTTCCCTGTTCCTTTGAATGGGTTATGTGTCTTTTCTCTTTTCTCAGTGCATGTGTGAATTTTGGATTCATGAATAAGAGCAGGCAGGTTACGGCAATTCCAGGAACAAACAGAATGGCAGTGCCTTCTGGACCCCAGAAAGTCATGGCTATTGTAACAAGTACCGGACCTGTGGCAAAACCGATGTTGCCGCCCACGTAAAACAGACTAAGTCCCCTTCCAAGATGATCTGATGAAACAACGGCATGAGCTGTTTTTCCTCCTGCCGGATGAAATATGGCAATTCCTATACCGCTGAGCAGTGAACACAGCATCATTGCGTCATGTGACTGGACAAAGCCGATGGCACCAGTGCTTATGGATGCTATTATGATCCCCGCAATCATGAGCCATGGTCTCGGGTATCTATCTGAAATGTATCCTACGAGAGGCTGAACTACAGAAGAAACAAGATTAGATGCAAAAACAAACCATGCTATGCTTTCAAATGTTGTAAGCACTCCCTGGAAGTATAAAAATGCAAGAATAGCTGGCAGCGCACCTTGGTTCATGTCGCAGCATGTATGTCCGATGAGAAGAAAATACGGATCGTAGTTTTTACGATAAAATATGTTAGTATGTGTATGCAATTCAAAAGAGCCTTTTGTATTTTTAATAATTCAGAGGATCGATTAACAGTAGCATAAAAGGCAATGGCGAATAAAGAGTTTTGTTTGATTTAACGCTGAAATACGCACATGTGATTGAAGTTATTGGCTTTAGAGTCCTATTTTTTTTGATTATATCAATAGGTTGATTATGTATAATTTCAAAAATGTTAAATTTATGATGAGTGCTCCGGATAAATCATTTCTACCTGCAGACGAGGGTTGTGAAATAGCTTTTGTCGGAAGATCAAACGCAGGTAAATCATCAGCTCTAAATGCTTTGACTGAAAACAAGCATCTTGCTAAAACGAGTAAAACCCCCGGAAGAACACAGATGATTAATCTTTTTGAACTTGAACCGGGTAAACGACTTGTTGATTTACCAGGGTATGGTTATGCAAAGGTTCCAATGGCTCTTAAGAAAAAGTGGCAGGCTTCTCTTAACGATTATCTTGCTTCCCGTAAATGTTTGAAGGGACTTGTTGTGGTGATGGATATAAGGAATCCTTTGACAACTCTTGATCGCCAAATCATTGACTGGTCTATAGGTTGTCAGCTTCCAACTCTGCTACTGCTGACTAAGGCTGATAAACTTAATCAGTCGCCACGCTCTCTAGCAGTTAAGAATGTGAAATTTGCTCTGCAGGAATTTGAAGATCATGAAATGTATGTTCAAGTAATGCCTTTTTCTTCGGTCAACCTTTCTATAGGATTAAAAAGTTTCAGAGAACTCATGGAGTTATGGTTTGATCGTAACGAGAATTCAGCAAGTCAGGGAATTGTAGATGATGTAAAAATTACGACAGATGATTCAGTTGACGGAAAAAATGTTTAATTCGGACTCTTTGGCTTAAAAGTTTATCTGAAATTAGATCTGAGCCGCATAATTCGAAGTTTTTTTACTATTCGTTGAACTTTTATTCATTTTAGCACTCAAACAAAGTAGAAATTGGACTTCCTGCATAACCGCTTAATTTATTAGGCGGTTTTGATTTTTTTATATGTTACTTTTGTGAAATATTAAAGACTCAGTAAACTCTTTTGTTTTTATATGCCGTATCTACCCGAGGTCTATTTTGCTACCGTTAATCTGAACTGTTCCTTTTGAGTTAAGAATGTATTTTTGTGCTGTTACGGATGATGAGCCATCTACAGTTAACTGATCTGCTCCGTAATGCCTGTTTGCTGTTCTGAAGACAGTTTCCTTGAGTGTTTGGCTTGTTACGATTCTAGTGCCCGTTTCTTCGTGGTGTGTACGGCTTTGCATAGACATTACATCAGTCTGCATTTCAATGTTCTGACTTGTTGTGACTGATTTTACTGCATTGATCTGAATTTCTCTCGAATTCATTTCTATGCCCTTAGCCAGAATTTCTATATCGTCGGAACTCATTACAGATATTCTTTCGGGGAGAGTAATTGTTCTGCTAGTTTCAGAGCCTGATTCCAGTATCTGAGTAGCATATATCGTGTCATTGTTTACAGCATGACACAAAACTATATCATTGGGTTTTGGATCAAGCAGAAGTGAAAAAGCCTTTATAGCAGAAAAAACACTCTCTTCAATTTTGATTATTAATTCATTTGTTTCGTTGTTGTATGATACTACGGTTGCCTGCCATATTCCTGCAGTGAGTTTCTGATGTTCAGGCGGTGTATTGGTAATATTACTTTGCTCATACAGAACCTTGCTGCCTGTTAAAGTTCTTGATGCTTCTTCAATCATAGTCTTCATGTGTTTTCTTTATGCTGATTCCTGTCTGTGAATCAGTTAAGATTCACTTTTTTACCTTTGATCACTGTTTCTTCTGCAGAATATATTTTATGTCTGCCGGTGCTGGTTACACACTGTTTATCAACAGAGTGATCGTTTGAACCCGTATGTCTCATTGCCAAATTATGAATTCTTTCCCTGAGACAGTCTGTTTTTGTAGTAATCTCTCCAGCTTCGAACTCGGAACTCCTGCTCTTGATTCTTGTGTGGGATGAATTCTTTTCTATCAGCTGTTCTGCTGCTTCATAAAAGTTTTTCGAGTTTGCTGCAAAAATCTGTGCATTTAGTTTAATTTTGTCCGCAGTTATCTGAAGTCGCTGTTTACAAATTACACTTGAGTCGGGAGGAAGCAGAAGAGAAAAAGTCTGTTCCTGCTCGGCTGAACTTAATATTGCCGTGATTAAGACGGAATTATTTCCGTATACCAGACATTGAACCAGATCACCGGGACAGGGCTGCAGCAATAATGACATACTCCGCTTTGCTGATGCGTAACTTTTGTCAACAATAATTTTATAGGAGTTGCTATCTGTAATTTCCTTAATAATGGCTGTTGTGTAAAAAACGTCCTGCATATTTCTGACTTCTTAAACCTGTATTATGCCGCCCTGCAAGTAAAATAAACAGATGTCAAATAGTGCCAGATCATCGAGGATACTTGCGGCATGATGGTTAAATCTCCTATGGTTGTATTGCCAATTTCCCGTTTTCATATTGGAGGTTTAATATCTTAATCTTGTTTTGTCCAAATGAGGCTTTTGTGGAAGAATTTGTTATATCAACGTTATTTTCTGATAGGATTATCTTCAGCGTATCCTGTTTTATCCTTATACAGTCATTGTTGATAGTTATACTGCTGTTTCCGTTTTTCATTTCAATCTGGTTTGGATCTATTGTTATTTTGGAATCTGGCACCTCAACAGTTATATCGCTGTCAGCTTGGATGGTTACAGATCCGCTACTACTTTCGTCTAAAGTAATATTTGAGTTTTTGGAACTGACATTTATGCCAAGCATGCTCTCGTATTTAGCATCATGGGTTGCAACTACCAGTATATCCGCATCCATTCCTTCAGCTGCATCGTTTGCATCTTTGTTTTTGCTGGAATTTTTGGATTTGAGGATCTGTTCAACAGTGCCGTAAATTGCAAGCCCCACTGCAGGAAGCAGGGAAGCTGTTATGGCTGCTGTTGTGTATCCGGCTGGATTTGGATTCTGTGCCCCGGTGTAAGATGCTGCAGCAATGGAGTTGGCAACTCCTATGGCAGTACAGACAGCTGTAGTAATCTGATCTAATGCTCTGACAACCTGTTTTGAAGTCGGGGGTGATGACGTGGAGAAGGTTTTATTGAGCGGAGCCTGAAGTGTGGTTCCTCCGTTTGATGATATAACTCCGTTATTGGTATATCTGTATTCAGAGCCGAAGATTTTGTCTTTTGAAAAACTTATTTTTTCTGATACAGCGGAAATCTTTTTGCGGCGGTCTTTGCCTGGTATGTCAGGCTTGTAGTTTATTCCCACCTGAGCGCCGATGATGGTCATGGTTGTACAACTTAAGTCTATTCCTGTTGTAACCGAGCCGGCGTACTGATTGTCTAAAAGTTTAAAAGCAAATGATGATTCAGAACTAAGGCTGTAGCTTGTTGAAGTGGAAAGGTCTGGCTTCCATTTAACCAGGTTAGTGTTGTTGAAATACGATATAATACCTTTCCCAAAATCGACTACTTTTTCCTTTGGTGACATAATCTTCCCTCCTCATGTTGTAATTTTTACTTCATTGTATGTAACGCCGGCCTGAGTTTGAGATACATCCACAAGTGTTATTTCAGCAGGACTTTGACTGTAAAAATCAGAACTGACAATATTTATTTCATTGTTTTTCATTTCTATTTTTGAATTTTTTACTTTTAATGAAGTCTCGTCTTTCTTCTGTTCTATTGCAACATCACTGCAACTTTGCGTCAGAATCGAATCCTTGTCTAGTTTTAGAAGGTTGGCCGTAGGGTTAAAATTGTCGGAGGGAGCGTCAGCTGCTGACATTTTTATTGTTCCGCTCTTAAGTGATATGGATACAGAGGAGTTGTCTATTAAAATCGAACCCTCTTTGTCGGCGGAGTTTGATGATTTAAACACAACTTTTTTGCTTCCGCTGATTATTATCTTACCCGTCAGAGTTGTCGCCTTAAAATCTCCCTTGGTTATTGTTGTGTTATTTAATGGGGTACCAAGATTTTGTGTATCACATTCATAACCGGAAAGAAAGGCAATGCGGTTGCTGTGAACAACGAGATTGATCAAAGACGTTGCGGTATATGATCCATTGCACTGCTTATTGTAAAAGTCAGAGTAGCATGACTGTCTTAATCTTATTTTGCCACAAAAACCGTAGTTGAGTGATAATCCGTACAGCGTATCAAAGAGCAGATTTGATGATGACTTTAATCCAAGGAAAAAACTGTTTCCTATGGATCCTGTTGCATCAACCACAACTGTCGAGATCTTTGTTGAGTTTTTGGCACTCATTTCCAAAGTTAAATTGTTGTCTATGGTTTTATCTTTCAGACCATCCGTGATACTCATATGACTGCCCCTAAAGATTTAGACGAATTCCAAGAAACCGAGGTTACAAATTTTTGATGTCTCCATTAAAATCATTGCCTTTTCATCAGAAATTCTGTCTCTGTTTTCATCAATACAAATTCAGTTATAAGATATAAAAGTTTGGTAGAACTCACTTCTTAATTAAATTTAAATAAATTAACATTTTTCGCCGCCTTTAGTACATGACCGTCCTGATCAAGAACAGTTGATGCGGCTCCGCTGAATGAAATATCAAATTTATTTTCTGACAGAGTAACCTTTGCCTTATTTGATTTTTCAGCCAGAACTATCTTGTCGTTAGTTAGATTTATTTTAAATTTTTTGGATTCTAACTCTATGTTAACATCCTGTTTGTTTCCCAACGTTACGCAGCTGTCACCGACCTTCAGCACTATTGCTCCTTCAGCTCCCGTGTATATGTGATCTTCAGCTATTTCAATCCCCGATTCCATTTGAAGAACAGTTGAGTTCAGGTTAATTTTATTTTTGGCAAAGGAATAAAATGTTCCCTGATCGTCTTTATTGGCATCAAACATAAGCTGAGGAGTGTTCTTAAATGCGAACTTCAAGCCAATCAGTCCGGCTCCGACTCCTCCCAGAATCGCTTCAGGGACGCTTACAGCACCGCTGCTCAGAATTTGAACCATATTGTTGTAGCTGTTATCACTTTTTATAAGTTCGTTTATATCATCGGTGTTTACTGCGGGGAGCTGATAAAATTCAATCAGGTCAGTTGTGTCGTTGTATCTGAATCTAAAAAAGTCAAATACCATGCTGTAGCTGTCGATTCCTACATCACTGTAGGATGATTTTGAAGCATAAATAGAAAAATTTGTGGTGAACAGGTTCTTTAGATTGGAGCCCACCATAATGTTGGGTTCGATTTTTTCATCTGCTTTGCTGGAGAACTTCATTCTGTTGTAGGAACTTACGCTTTTGTGTGAATCATCTTTGTCGATAATCAGATGAAAACAGTACTTTGAAGAGTATTTAAGCAAAGTCAGTGTGATATTAAGCGTGTATCCGGCGGGATCGACAACAACTTCTGATCCTGTTACATCGACGATACGGGCACATTTGATTTTGTCCTCAACTGTTTGTTCGTCGCTTCCTTCAAAATTTATTTTGTAGGCTTTAAGATTATCCTTCTGCAGTTTTTCTTTTTCGGTATCGAAACATGTCAAAACCGCTTTCAGGTCGGAGTTGTCACTGCTGCCTGTTAGTTGAGTGTACCAGCTGTCAGTGGTGTCAGTTATTTTAGTGCCTTTTTTGCTTAACCAATAGAAAAGTTCATCAATTTCTAATGCTGCGAATCCTTCGTTTGATGAACTGTTGGAGCTTGATGAGCCGTCGGTGCCTGATGAGTCATTGGAGTTTGAAGAACCATCGGTACCTGATGAGTCATTGGAGTTTGAAGAGCCGTCGGTGCCTGATGAGTCATTGGAGTTTGAAGAACCATCGGTACCTGATGAGTCATTGGAGTTTGAAGAGCCGTCGGTGCCTGATGAGTCATTGGAGTTTGAAGAACCATCGGTGCTTGATGAGCCGTCGGTGTTTGATGAATTTCCGCTTTTTATAATGGCGTAATCAGAACCGATCGCTGTGACGCTGCGTTCGTAAGGTGAAAAATTGTCGGTTGACGCTGAACTTTTGATCGTGTTTGTGACGACGTTGCTTATAGAACCGTCACTAACGGTTGAGTATGAGATGTCTGCGGTGGATTGTTCACTGTCAGAACTGAAATAACAGCAACTGGCGTTTGAAAATAACGGGGATTGGAGAGCAAGAGTTTTTGCATCTTCGGTTGTACTGTAAATTCTGAATATAAAAGTGTAGTTCAGAGTATCTTCGCTGTTGCTGGTGTTTTTTAATGTGATCTTGTTTGTGGTCACGTAGTCACCGGTAGCTGACGAGGAAAAACTGCTGCCGTTGATGATGGTGTAGCTGAAAATCTCTGCAGAATCTGATTTATAGGTTTTTCCATCTTTCGTCAGTTGTACTTCAGCCTCCCATGAATATTTTTTTCCGATGACATTATCATCTTCATGTGAGTCATTTTTGTATATCGTGCATATTGTCAGTTTTACACTGCTAAATTCAAGTTGTATGGTGTCATTGCCAATGGTGACAGAACACGAATCTATCGTTGCATCATCGTAAGTGGAATATACGGTTTTATTATCTGTATTATCGCCGGTTGTTGCGTCTTCTGACTGATCCTCTGTTTTTGTGTCACCTGCAGCCAAGTTTAAAAAACTTGGAAGAGAGAATACAAAAGGAGAAATGGCGGTTGCCACAAAAGGTATAACAATAGGCTTTATAGGTCCGATATCGTTTATTTCCATTCCGTAGTAGCCGTTAAAGATCATTGAATCCTTTATCTGACTGTAGCTGTTAAGGGTTAAATCCGTTGCATCTTCATTTGTATCGCTGTTTATTGTATTGTTTCCATCCTGTGCATCATCAGGAAGTGCTGCATTGAAATTTCCAAAATGGTTTGAAATTTCCATAAGCTGCTGAGAACCAGCCAGATCATCTTCATCTTCTACATCCAGCTGATTCTGTACGGGGGCTAGCGGATATGAAACGACAGGAAACGGTTTAAATGAACTTATGTCGCATGATATGGAGGGCAGCAGATTGATGACGTTGTATACGCCGGCCCAAAAAGCAAGGTCAAAATTGATTCTTATATTTGTAGATACAGTGCTTCCTACTGTTGTGCTGTAGGATGTGCCTGCTTCCGTTTGAGCATTCAACAGATTAAATGAGAAGGAATCTTTTACAGTTGTATTTATCTCTACGTTTGGTGCATATTCCATGATCCGATCCTCCCGTGCTATAAACTAATTCACATTAAGGAATGTCTGCGACGGAACTGTCACTGTTCCCATTGCGTTTGGTGTACTTGGACCGTTGTGGCCCGTCTGGCATGTCATAAAGACTGCAGGTTTGCCATTGAAGGAAACCTTCTGGCTTGAAGACTTGAATGTGCATTTGCCCATAACAGAGTTTGACACCACGCCGCCGTTGACGCCTGCATTGTCGCCGTTTGTGACTGGAATTTCGCTTTTTGCGTTAAGTACAGGCATTCCCAGTACTGTTATTTTTTTGTCTGTTGTATTCGGTGATACTGTATTGAGCATCGCTATGTTAGGATACGGTACCGGCACCGGACCGCCCGGCGTCGGGGTTTTGCATGTATCTGTCGGTCCTGATGTCATGGCGATTCCGTTCATTGAAGTACAGGCAAACATATTCAATCCCCCTTCAGTAGAAATGCTCAGCTTCATAAAGCTGTGGATCTGTTCGGCGTATATAGGTCATATCGCAGTCAAACATTGTACTGTCAGTGTTTTTTATATCGTGGATATTAACCAGTTTCATTGAGCAGTCGATAAATTTTGAATTGTCCAATCTGGCATAGTTCATTGAAGCAAAGTCAAGAATGCAGTGATTAAAGCAGCTGCAGGAAAATTCTATGTTATCGGCAAACATCTGTGATGCCAGGCAGTCTGATATATTTACATTTTTCATCTGGCTGCCGTCAAATTTTGTATTGGACAGATTGCAGTGCTCGAAGGAACAGTTTTCTATCGTGCACAGGCTCAACCATGCACAGCTTAAATCCTGTTTTTCAAATTTTATGCCCTGGAAAGAACTTTCAGTGAATACGGTTCGGTTAAGTACAACATTTTGAGGATTGATGCCGCTGATTAAGGTTTGATTCATGTTTGCGCATGTCAAATCGCAGTTGTCTATGCAGTTGAGATTATCCTTGCTTATCTGCAGACCTGTAATCATGGCAGATTTCATGGATGAACCGGAGAAATTCAGATTTTCAGTTTCCTTAAATTCCTCAAATATCGTCAGATCCAGTTTTGAGTTTCTGAAATCGGTGTTTTTGAAACTGCATTTGTAAAACTCCGATTTTGTCTTATTGGCAAAGGCGCTGAATTTGCACTCCTCAAAGGTTGTTGTTGAAAACTGGCAGTATTCTGCGTCGGTATGCGACAAATCGGTATTGGAGAATTCGCAGTCATAGATCTGCAGGTGTTTCAACTTGTGCCGTGAGGAACTGTTTCCGTACAGCAGACTATCGGTTATCTTACTGTTCTGAATGGTAACGATAGAGAGTTCGCCGGGCAGAACTACATGATCAAATACGCATTGGTTAAAAAAGGTATCTGTAAGATCCCACTGACTCATATCCAGATTGCAGAACAGGCAGTTGTTGAAAAATTTCCCAGAAAAATCTGACGGCTTATCCCAAAGTCTGACTTTTCCGGACATAATTACCGGCAGAAGTTTGCTTACCTGTTCACAATACTCCGGAGGCAGTTCAGATGTTGCTTGAGAGGCATCCGCCGGGAGAGAATCTTTCAGTAGCTGTATCGCTTCAGGTGGAATGATTTCTTCGTCTGTGAATTTAACGTTGCTGATGTTCTTCTTTTTTAATATCTGTTGGCGTAATTGCTCTATCATTTGCGTATTCCCGTGTAATTTACATGTTCAGTAGATCATCGCTACTAGGTCCTCTTGAGCTATAGCCGTAGGAATTCTTCATAAGAATTGACTCGCCGCCTTGGGATGTCGCGTCGTTCATGGCGAAAATATTTCCTCCCGGTGTTCTGATAATGTTGTTCATTATGCGCTTGTTGGTGACGATACTTCCTGAGCCGTCCTGCAGTGTGCCCATGATGTAAGGATGATTTATGTCCCCCTCTATGAAGCCTATGAGCACCTGCGTATCCTTTAGAAGAGGAAAGTGCATGCCAATGGTGTTCACGTTTCCTCCGTAAGGAGTCATAAGTTTGATCCAGCATGATGAATTGCCTGAAAGACGTGTATCCTTGTCAAAAGGAAACTTGATCCTGTATCTGCCGAGTTCGTCCATATACGGACTGAAAGTGCTGCTGTCAGGACCCTCAACTATTGCTGGAATGCATCCGTATATTTTTGGAACATGGGTTGAGATGGCGTGTCTGTACTGCACATCCGACGGAATTGCGGTAATTCTGCTGTGGTAGCCTGTATCGATTTCTCCTGTCCTGTTCTCTTTGTTCAGAGACAGTCCGGATACCATGTATACCGGCTGCTGTCCGCTGTGATGTATTCCGGTAATAAGGTAAGAATCTCTTGATACTGCTGAAATGTCAGAAATAGTGACAATTGTTCCTGCAGAACAGGCAGGACAGTAACCGTCAGCACTTAGCGTGACAGCCTTTGTTATTTCTATCTCCTTGTCCAGCTGGGTGACGTTTTGTATTTCATCACCGGTGATTGCTGAACGGTAACGTATGGCCGAACCGGTATTTGTTTCTGCAAGAGCTGCAGTTTCTGCTGAACTGAAGTCTATCTGCTCTTCGTCATGAGGATAAAGTTTATTGATTCTGGTTGTATCCATATCATAACTGTCACCGGCTGCAGACTTGCATACCTGCTTAAATGTCACATTTAGCGAGGTCAGTGCCGTGGCGTCGTTCAGACCTGAGTGGTAGCAACTCAAAGCAGGTGCCACTGACGTCTTTTCGTGGCTTTTCTGGTCGCTTAGAACCATAGTTTCCGCTGAAGGCAGCGTTACTCCATCACTTTCCTTTCCTGCGCTTAAGGTGAAGTAGTAGTATATTCCGCATTCCTCCATGAGACGGTTTATGAAATCCCAGGATGATTCGTTGTAGCGACAAATTATTTCCCGTTTTGGATAACTGTCCCGGCTGAGGTTACTCATGTCAACAGAAATATCGCCTGCCGCTGATGTTTCCTTCGATATGACATCGCCTATGACTTCAGGAATGCTCATGTCAAGATAGACGGCTGAACTTATATTTCTTTTAAGAATGCTGATCTTGGGTTCAAGTGTCAGTCTGAAATAAAGCCTGTCGTTTTTGCTGCCCACATATTCAAGCTCTGTTATTACTCCGGTAATGTTTTTTACATATCCGCGGTAGTTGAGATCCAGCTCTACCCTTTTTCTGAGCAGTGAATTTACAAGATCGGATGCCGAAGGTGCGTTTTCTGCACCGACAAGGATATTGAACCGGTACATTTGTGAAATGTATTCTTCCCCGTCCATTTCCAGGACATAAAAAAGAATACCTTCGGGATCATCAGTGACTCTGGGGTAAAAGTTGAATTCCATGATATTTGACATAAATCACCTCTCAAAGCTTTGGTTCTGCCATAAAGCTTATTATGGTTCTGTTCATAATTGCATTGTCGAAATTGTTTTCGCCAAGGGCGGTGTCCCTGAAGTCTGCTTCGAACAGATTTGCTTCCTTAAATGATGTTTTTCCGAGTTTTGAACCTGAGAAATCAGCTCTCAGCAGGTTGGCATGGAAAAAATCACTCCTTCTTATAATACATAACGTGAAAACAGCTCTGATAGATACAGTTTTTTGAAAGGACGAGTCGGATAAATCTGAACTCCTCGCATAAACATCATCGAGCACGCTTAAATCAAAGTTGTTTTTGCTGCACTGACTTTCATCCATTGTAAAAGCATTGAAGTGAACCTCTCTGAAAGAACAGTCTTCAATCGTGGATTTGTAGAATTCAATTCTTCTGTAGGTCGTTTGATCCATCTTTATTCCGTGCAGTGATGAATTATCGAATATAAACCGTTCCCCGAATGAACCAGAGAGATCACAGTTCTCAAAATTTGAGTCAGCGAAGAAGCTGTTTGTGATATTAGTCTTCTTAAATTCTGCATTTCTGCAGTCAACAAAATCTCCCGAAATATCGCTCAGTACGCCGTCATTAAAACAGGATGATTCGATTCTGCAGACGGAGAGAGTTATATTGTTCAGTTTCGGAGATCTGCATGTTGCTTGTCTGAAGATGCAGTTCATGAATGAAGCATTGGAAATTTCGTTGTTCTCCGCCACAAAATTCTCAAATGTGCATTCAGTGAATTCACAGTCAGTGAATTTTACTGCAATCATGTGATTGGCAGTGAATTTACAACTGGTGAATACGCATCCTGTATATTCATCCCCGTTCAGAGTGCATTCTTCAAAATTAACTTCGTCAAATTTGGAATCGGAAAATTTTCTGCCGGTTAAATCCTGGTTTCTCCATGTCCTTTTGCTGATGTAAAGAGAGGAGAAACACCGTATTTCAAGTCTGTCAAGGAACTCCAAATCCCTTTCAGAAAGATTGGCTTCCGAAATTATTTCGTCATTTGTTTTTTTGCCCAGCTTAGTCAGCTCCTCAAGGTGCTTCAGAAATTCCTTGTGTTTTTTAGTTCCGTCATCAATCTTCTGTTTCAGTATCGCCTGCTGATCATCGAATGCATCTGTCAGATTTCCTTCTATTTTGTATTCTTCAGGTATGCTTTTCAGTCTTTCTTTAACGTTCTGTTTTTGTAAATTTATTGCCTTTGTTATAAGCTCCTCGTCGGAGGCTCCCGCTGTAGCTTTTATTTCGGCGGCACTGCGGTCAAAACTTTTGTTTGCAGTATCCTTCATTTCCTGGGTTCTGCAGTAGGATAGAACCTCATTCCTCTTTTCCTCATTGATTTCCAGCGCTCTTTCCGTGAAGTTTAGTTTGCCCGGTTTCAATCCGGCCTTTTTCACTAAAACCTCGTCGTATGCCTTTACATATTCTGCCTGTGTTATATGCAAGGGCTCCGGGATCCTGAAAGGAATATACTTGTTCAGCCACATGGCTATTGTTTCATCGTTGTACAGAAGTCTGTCCCGCAGCGTTTCAAAAATGCGACCCTCCTTGTCCTGACCGAAAGGGATCATGACAATATCGGGACAGATGCCGGTCTTAATCCATTTACCTCTTTCTTCCCTGATTTTGTCGTCAGCTGCCGGCACGAAAAGAAAATCTATCTTTTTACATTCTTTTATCTGCCTAGGATCTATGAATCCTTCCGGATCAGGTATTACCACAACATCCATCACGTGCCACAGCTCCTCTGTAAGGAACAGACCGTCAATCAGATTTCCTGCCACTATTTTGGGCGCGAATTTTTCCTTTGATTTTGCATGCCATGATGGAATATTGCCTGGCGTGCTTCCCGGAACTGTGAAGGCGCCATCCGGATCTGCTATGCCCTTTGGATAAACTGTTACGGACGTTATCTCTCGATCATAAAATTCTGGAACGGCGATTCCTGCCGGAATTTCAAAGGTTCCGCCGCCTTCCAGTCCCCAGTCTGAGCGGTTGCAGATGAGCGGTTTCGGTATGTAGCCAAGCAGAAAATGTTTGATGGCAAAGGTATGGATCTTTCTTTTGTCAGTACCAAGCAGACCGGTGCAATCGTGTTTATAAAGATTCTGGATGGCGTAATGCATGAGCGCCGATATCTGGCACTTGAAATTCTTTTCCTCATCCAGTATTTCACCTCTCATTATCCTCTCGAGAAACGACGACTCGCCGGCATAAGGTATGGCATCCGGAGTAAAGCCCAGCTGAGAAACTGTCTGCTTGGTGTAGTTGATGCCTTTTTTTAACTTATTCATGGCTTTGGCATCAAGCCTATCCTTGTATAGGGGAGTCGGATTCGGCAGTTTGTCAAAAATTTTATCGAAGTGATGGTGCTCCATGTAGATTTCACTGTAGCGCTTGAGCATTACCTCCCTCGATTCTTTTTTTACGCTTTGAACCTTCTTTTTAATTGTTTGAGCAGTCTTCTCTTTGTCTCTTTTCTTTTCCTCGAGAATCTCCCTGGCTATTCCGGAATAAAAACTGTCATCAGGAATCTGCGGACTGCTGTCGTCAGAACTGTAGTCTTGATCCGCTACGGCCATGATAAGACAGAAATCGTTATCCGGCTCGAATGAAAACAGTCCGTGCCAGCTCATGACTGCGAGATCAAGATCCGGAAAGAATCTTACAGTATCTAGCTTCAGTTCTCCTTTTGACAATTCCTCTTGATTTGCGCTTACCGCGTAGCATCTTATGTCAGCTGCGGGAAGTTTCCCGCTGAATCCTTCTCCATACTTTTCCGGCACCACACCCTGCAGACAGTAACTGTCTCCTGCCTTCCATACGTGATTAACCCTCTGATCCTCGCGGGCACACGAGTTGTATCTGAAATCAAAATTATCAGGCAGAGAATAGAGATCGCTTTTAGCGACGTCACCCCAGTATTTCATGCGGTCCGGGTGTGTCTGGGGCAGATCGGTAAAATCACTGCGGAGCTGCTTTGTGGTTAGGGAAAGTGCTCTTTCATACATGAATGCCCGGTTGATTAATTCCGGATCTCCGAGATCTGCGGAGCTTTGATTAGTGTTTGAAAAGTTTATGTAAGCTTCCTTGCAGGCTTCGGCAAGACCTATGTGCACAAATCCGTAATCTTTTCCTTTGTTTCTGTATGCTCTTCCTGTCACAAGCCATTCCGCGTAGAGCTTTGGCAGACTTTCATCCTGAACAAGATCTGGATAAGCCTCGGCAATCTGTTTAACTGCATCATCAGCCTTCTCAATAGTTCCGCTAGATAATCTGAAGAATACTCTCACGGAAACGGAGTGGTAGTGCTGTTTTTTCCAAATGAAGTTTGTCATTAGGAAATCTGTGCTGGCTGATCGATATATTTGCATGATTCCTTTTGCAGCGTAAGTCTGCACTCCTTATCTATATCCGATTTGAAAAAAGTACTGTTAAAATGCTGGAAATAAATTTAATCAAAAAAACAGTGCAAAGCTGGATTATTCTTTGTATCTGATTATGACTGATTTTGAAACATGAAACCTTTTCTGTGATCTCATCTAAAATAACAACCGTCACTGTGTATTCTCTGTGTCTTTGCGACCGAGGATATTTTATTTTGTTTGGCAGAAACATAAAAAAAGTCCCAGAATATGCTTTTTTATATTCATATCGGGACTTCTCTTTATGTTTATGTAAACGCCTTCTTTAAGCATTAAGCTTTCCAGTCATCTGTATACTCGATGTTGCCGTCAGTATAGGACCATGTAATCTTTGAGTATGTGAAGCTTACAGATTCCATATCATGATAAGGCTTGTTCTCAGGCAGGAAGGTTGTCGGTGTTTCTTCCTTCATGGTAACAATAATTGCATCCTCGAGAGTAATCTTGTAATAGAGTTCCTCTTCGCCGGTATCCTTGATGCGGTAGAAGTCAAGCTCTACTGATACGCTTTCACCTTTGCAGCAGGCGGCAAACAGTTTTGGTGATGCTACGTCCTTTGCCTTAAGTGCGGTAAGCGGATGATGAATTCTCTGACCTGTTGGCAGACCGGTGTGAACATCGCGAGGAATTTCAACCTCATGATCCATTCCGTAAACGAGAATTTTATCCTTTTTGTCACCGCCCTGATCGCATGAACCCTTGATTTCGCCCTGGTTCTTTCCAGTTACTTTCATATACATTGTTAGAGCCATAATAGTATCCTCACTTTTTTAAAAAATTTGTTTAACTAATTTCGTTTTAAGGTATTCTTTCTTCCTTCTGTAGAGATAACTTTTCAAAAGCCGAAACGTTACACCTGGGGCACGTTTTTTTCTCTACACAGGATTTATCCCGTTTCGTAGTTGAATTTTATCGGAGCAGATTAAAAAAAAATTGATGTAACGTCATATTTTATCAATAAAAAAATAATAAAATTAAAGGGTTAAAATTTTTTGTTCTGCTATAAAACTGTAATTACTGGCAGTTGCGAATAGTGTGTTCATGACATATGATAATCGGTATTGATACAGACGGATGATTGCATTTACAAGCTTTTGAGATATGTGCGTTTTGTGTTCAGCCTTTGGTACTTTTCACAGTGTTGCTCCGATGCGTATCTGATTAATGCCGTCTGTGTATAAAAACTTTTGGTTCGTTTCCTTAGACTTGTAGTTGTAAGTTAATAATATGATATCCTTGGAAGTTTCGTCACTTGGGCTTGACAGTCCGAGACTTGGTCTCGGTGCTCAGGATTTGGATGATATGCCTGAGATGATCAAACTCACGGCGGAAATTGATAAAATCAACAGTATCAATCCGGCAGCTCCTGTTAACTGGAACCTTATAGAGCAGTGCTCGAGGATTATTCTTCGCGATTATGTTAAGCATTTTCTTGTCGCTGCATATTACGGCACAAGTCTAATCAAACTGGAGGGATCCGTATCTGCAGTTGCTGGAGGCGCAAGTGTCTTTGCCGGTATTTTCTCGTCGCACTGGAAGGATGCTCTTCCTCCTGCCAAGCGTAAAAAGGGCAGATTTAATGCACTTCAGTTCTGGATCGACAATGCTTATGCGTTTGCAGGTGCATACTCAGGCGAGCCGGTGGCCATGTCGGAAATGGATGAGTGCCTTGAAATACTTCGCGGACTGGATTCATCCATTGCTGAAATTGATGAGAATGACGGTCCGAATTTAAGACCTCTTATCAGTTCTCTAAAAAATATACAAACAATTGATGACAGTGCTCCGGCTGTGCAGGAGTCTTCACAGGATGAGCAGGAGATTGCTGAAGCATCAGCCGATGCCGCGTCTAAAATCGAGGTTGAAAGTAAAAGCAGTCCTTCAAAAGCGGATCATGTTCCCAAGACCGTGATGCTGACATCCGTACCCTCATCATTTACGCCGGTTACTGTGCCGAAGGCGGAGAATACGGATGAAAAATGCCGTATCGCCTTTAATTTTCTGATCGAGGCTGCCGACGAAATCTTTTCTGCCGATCCTTTTTCTGTTGAAGCGTTTACTTATCGAAGGATCGGTTCATGGATGAAGATTAAGTCTCTTCCTGCAAATGATCGCGGACTTACCCGGCTTCCCGCTCCTCCTGATGAAATACGTGAGGCGATAGAAAAACTTTACATCGGAAATCAGTATGAAACTTTGATTAAAACATGTGAGGGGAGAACAACGCAGTATCTCTTTTGGCTTGATCTTTCCTATTACAGTGCATATGCAGCGGAAAAGCTGGGACATAAGGATATATCAGATGCTATTGCGGCGGCGGTAACCTTCTACCTTGACAGATTTCCTGATATTACAGGACTGAAGTTTGAAAATGGCATTCCTATGTGCTGTCAGGATACAAAGGACTGGTTGGCTGGTTTTAGTAAAAATAATGAGACCGGATCAATAAATTCAGACGTTGTAAAGGTTAGAATAGAAGATATAGCAGATCTTGTAAAAACAGATCTTAATGACGGAGTTCAGCAGCTTGAGAATCTTATAAGGAATTCTTCAGGATTTGACAGGTTGAGATATGAAGCTGCGCTGGCTTGGATTTTTTCTTCACTTAATCGTACTGATTTAAGCACCGGACTCATCGGACGCGTTCTAGAGCGTATTAGAAATCGTTCTCTGACACATTGGAATATTGATGCCTGTGCAGAGATTTTCAGTCGTGCGTTTGATGTTTACCGTCAGGCTGATATGCTAAAAGAAGCTTCAGCGGTGCTGACTGAACTTGCGGAGCTCAGTCCGGTGATGGCTTTAACCAAAAAGTATACGGAAGAATAAATGAATTGAAGTTGGTTGCAGGTGTTTCTGCAGCCAGAGTTTTTAGTTTCCTCTATATTATGTTTAAAGGAGAAATAAGTTATGGCACAGGAAGGTTCAATTGCACCTAAGGAAAGGGTGAATATTGTTTATCGGCCGGCTACTGGTGATGCAAAGGAAGAGGTAGAATTGCCTCTGAAGGTGCTTGTTATGGGTGATTTTACTCATGCGGAGGATGATCGTGCCGTTGAGGATCGTGGTCCTATCAGCGTTAACAAGGATAATTTTAATGATGTGCTCAGTGCTCAGAACATCAAGATGACTTTCAATGTACCTAACAAGATGGCAGGTGCCGAGGAAGGAGCGAAGATGGCTGTGAATCTCAAGGTGAACAGCATCAAGGATTTCGAGCCGGATCAGATTATCAAGCAGATCCCTGAGCTTAACAAGCTTCTTGAACTCAGAGACGCACTTAAGGCTCTTAAGAGCCCTCTGAGCAATATAGCTGATTTTCGTAAGAAGGTTCAGACTCTGGTAACTGATCCTGAAAAAAGAGCAGCTCTGTTTAAGGAACTGGGCATAAGCGAAGACGAAGTGAAGGAATAGGAGGTATAACATGGCTGAAGAATTAAAGGCTCAGGAATCTGCCGGAGCCGAGACTGTAAGTTTTCTTGATGATATTGTGGAATCTACACGTCTCAAGCCTACTGATGAGGCTTACGAGGTAACGAAAACCGGTCTTCAAACATTCCTTGCTGAACTTGTGAAGCCTAAGTATCAGGGTGCAAAGATTAGCGGCGATCTTGTTGATATGATGATAGCCGAGCTTGATACTCAGATGTCCACCCAGGTCAATGAAATAATTCACAATGATGAATTTAAAGCTCTTGAAAGCACATGGCGCGGACTTAAGTTCCTGGTTGATCGTACGGATTTCAGAGAAAACACCAAGATTGAAATAGTTAATATCAGCAAGCAGGATCTTATTGACGATTTTGAGGATGCACCTGAAATTACCAAGAGCGGCCTGTATAGGACCGTGTATACAGCTGAATACGGTCAGTTCGGCGGTCAGCCCTACGGAGCGATGGTTGCTGATTATGATTTCGGTTGCGGACCTGTAGACATGAAGCTTCTTAAGAATGTGGCATCTGTTGCCGCTATGAGCCATGCTCCGTTTATCAGTGCCGCCGGTGCTTCATTCTTCGGTCTTGAAAACTGGGATGAACTGGCAAAACTTAAGGATCTGCACAGCGTGTTCGAGGGTGCCCAGTATGCTAAATGGCATTCTTTCAGAGAATCCGAGGATGCCCGCTATGTTGCTTTGACTCTGCCTCGTTTTCTTCTCCGACTGCCGTACGGTCAGAACACCCAGCCGTGCAAGTTGTTTAATTTCAATGAATCAACTGATCGCGGGGATTCTGATTTCTGCTGGGGAAATACGGCATTTGCCTTTGCAAGCCGCTTGACCGACAGCTTTGCCAAGTACCGCTGGTGTGCAAATATTATCGGCCCTCAGAGCGGTGGAGCTGTGGAGGATCTTCCAGTATACAATTATGAGGAAAACGGAGAAATCAAGAGCAAGGTTCCTACCCAGGTTCTGATTTCTGAACGCCGCGAGTTTGAACTTGCAGAGGAAGGTTTTATCGCTCTGACCATGCGCAAGGGTTCCGACAACGCCACCTTCTTCAGTGCCAACAGCGCCCAGGCTCCGAAGAGTTTCGGCAATTCTCCAGAAGGCAAAGAGGCAGAACTTAACTACCGGCTGTCAACACAGCTTCCATACATGATGGTTATTGATCGTCTAGCTCACTATATTAAGGTGATTCAGCGTGAAAATATCGGTTCGTGGAAAAATCGCGCCGAGCTTGAAAGTGAGCTTAACAAGTGGGTAAGCCAGTATGTTACCGAGATGGATAATCCTGAGCCGAGCGTCCGCAGCAGAAGACCTCTTCGTGCATGCTCCATTGAGGTTTCTGATGTGGCCGGCGATCCGGGATGGTATCAGGTATCCATGAAGGTTCGTCCTCACTTCAAGTATATGGGAGCATCCTTTACTCTTTCCCTTGTAGGCAAGCTGGACAAGAAGTAAAGTTTAGTCGTATACGGGTGATATCGTGCAGTCTGAAACTTTGTTGGAAAGGGTTAGGAACCGGTTTAATCAGACAGTGCCTTCTGGCAGTGATGTGGACCGGCTTGTGGTTTCCATTATTAAAAATTTGGAAAACATCCTAAATCATCAGCAAGGCAGTGCTATGGCGATGCCGGATCTCGGACTGCCCGATTTTAACAGTTCCCGTTACGGCGACGGACTGGAAAACTACCGCGGCATGGAGGGGGTGATTGAAGCATGCATCCGCCGTTATGAGCCGCGGTGCACCAATGTTCGTGTCACATTTGAGGAACAGAAGGACAACACAGTATCTCTCTCCTTCAAGCTTAATCTTTCAGTAGTTGTTGATCATAAGATTGTTCCTTTGGTTTTTGAGACCGTTCTCGGTATGGACGGCCGCATTTTTGTGGAGCATGCATAGATGATCAATACGTATTATCAGCAGCAGCTGGCCTTTCTCAGGGAGCTGGGAGCGGATTTTGGCAGAAAATATCCTGCTCTTGCACCTATGCTTGCAGGGCAGAGTGCTGATCCGGATGTCGAGAGACTGCTTGAGGGCACGGCATTTCTCACGGGGCTCGTTCAGGAGAGGCTTGATGATGACTTTCCTGAGTTTGTGCATAATCTCACCGAACTGATGTTTCCTCATTACCTCCATCCTATTCCGTCATCCACAATTATAAGATTCAGCGGCAGTTCGGAACTTACAACACCTCAGCTTGTAGCAACCGGATCGGAGCTTAGAAGCAGGGAGGTGGAAGGTGTAAGCTGCATATACACTACTATTGACAATGTAACCATCTATCCTCTGAAGATTGAAAAAACTTTGGATGATGGTGATGCTTACATTCTTGATTTCAGTTTTCTGTCCGGCAGTCTGAGTGAATTTTCGGTATCTGAATTAAGAATTTTTGTATCCGGCGATTTCAGAGACAGCAGTGATTTTATTTTTGATCTGGCGACACGCCTGGAGTATGTTGAATATTCAGACGGTAAAACAAAAACAGTGCTTGCTCCTTCCGAGGCTGTTGAGCTTCTGGCTCCCCATGAGCTGTCTGTAATACCGTATCACAGGAAAATGTTTTCTGCATTCAGACCGGTGCAGGAATATTTTCAGCTCCCGGAGGTTTTTTCTTTTTTCAGACTGAAAGGGCTGAACCGGCTGCACAGCACCAGTCGTGAATTTTCGGTCAGATTCGCTTTTGATGACAGCAGGAAGGAAAGAAGCAGGAATCACAGCAACATATCCTTTGAGCTTTACTGTGTGCCTGCTGTTAATGTTTTCAGGTATGAAGTTGATACCGTCAAGGTCGATTACCACCAGAACGAATATAAAATCAATCCTCGCAACGGCAGTGACAATTTTCATGTCTATTCTGTGGACAGAGTTGTCGGATATGTGCAGGGAAGTGTCAGGGAGAAGGAGTACAGGCCGTTTGAGTGTTTCAATCCCCAGACCGAGAAGATCCCCGTTTATTCAATCCGTCGCAGAAAGTCAAAGCTGTCTGACAGTACGGATGTGTATATAAGCGTGGCTGTTCCTTCCGAGAAGGAAGATTTTCTTCCGGAAACTCTTGTTCTGACTGTTAACTGCACCAACGGATCTCTTGCGGATCACTTGCGGCTTGGAGATATAAATCAGCCGACTGATAAAATTCCGCTTTTTGTGGAATATACGAATATCACCCAGCCGACATATGCCGTTGAGTGTCCCCTGGGTAGAAATCTCCTTTGGAGACTGCTTTCCCATGTCTATCTGAATCAGAATACCATTTCAAATCTTGAAGCCCTCACATCACTTTTGAAGCTTTATATTTTTGTTGATACAGAGAACAAGGCGCAGGTTCAGATGAACACCAAAAAGGTGGAGAGTATTATCAAGGTGGAGCAGGAGGATACAACCAGACTGATATCGGGTGTTCTTGCCCGCGGCAAGCTGATAACAATACATTTCAGCCGTGACGGTTTTTCATCCCAGGGTGATATGTATATATTTGCAAACGTTATTCAGAGGATGATGGGAGCATATACCGGAATTAATAATTTTACCATCGTTCATTTTTGTGATTTAAGTACCGGAAAGATGTTTTTATGTCAAAAACTTCAAATGGGAAGCAGAAGTATTCTCTGATTTGGGAGCTGCTCCTGAATCCTCAGCGTTACGAGTTTTACATGGCTGTAAAGCTTCTTCGGGCATTCTGGGGAGACAGTCTTAGAATAACCACCAAGCCAAATCTGACGCTTGGCTTTAATGCTAATGACATAGCCGGTATTGAGGCCTATGATCTCACACGTCCGGAGATCAGCTTTGATCGCAGGATTAACGGATACCGGAAGCTTACCCCACAGATGCTGATGGATACTTATGCCGATGCAACCAATCCTCCGGTGGAATTTGTTTTCTACGTCAATTTTCTCGGACTGTTCGGTTCATCTTCTCCGCTGCCGATTTATTATACCGAGGGAGTCATGCAGGATGAAGGGGATGACAATCCATGCACAGCGGATTTTCTCAGTCTGATCAACGCTCCGGTATACAGGGCTTATGAACGGGCCAAGAACAAGTATCGCATTTTTAATCTCATGGTGGAGAAGAGGCAGGGTGATCTGCTCGATAGGATTTTTACTTTTGCCGGGTTGTCGATTTCCGACATAAGAAGGAAGAATCTTAATGTTTATGAACTGCTTCCTTATCTTGGACTTTTTTCCATGTTCCCGCGAAGCAGTATGGGAATTGAAACAATTTTCAAGGGTGAACTGAAAGATTGCATGGTTGATATTGAAGGTTTCGGTGTTTCCGTAAATAAAATTCCGAAGGATCAGCTTATGAGGCTCGGTGTGAAGAATTCTGTTCTGGGAGAGGATGCGTATGTCGGCACCCAGATACGATCAGTGGATAACGAAATCAGAGTAACTATCAGATGCAGCACAAGGGAGCAGTTTGATGAGCTGATGCCTTCCGGCAGGATTTATGCGCGTCTTGCCAGAATTATGACAGCATACATGATAGACAGGATCAGAATAGTTCTGCATGTGATGACAAGAGATCGGATCGGCAGAGAATATCGGCTCGGTGATCGCAGCCGAGCACTCGGAATAAACTCTTTTATGGGCAGTGACACCAATCAGCTGATGGAGTTTACATTGCCCCTGAATTACTAAGCGAGGATTGAAATATGGTTAATGTTGATTTGAGACAGTTGTGCAGCAAGCTTAATCCGTACTGTACTGCTGCACTTAACGATGCTTGCGGTCTTGCCGTTTCCAAGACAAATTATGAGGTGTCGGTGGAGCATCTCCTGATGAAGTTTCTCGAGCACAGGGAGGGGGATTTCTGTGCGCTGCTGGATAATCAGCAGGAGCTTATCGGCAATCTCATGAAGGAACTTTCGGCATCTTTAGACACCAATTCCGTAGGAAACGGAGGAAAGCCGGTTTTTTCGCCAAGACTTCTTGATCTCCTTGCTGATGGATGGATGATTTCATCAGTGGATCTTCAGATGCCATCAATCCGTTCGGGAGCTTTGGTTCTTGCAATTCTCGAGCATCCTATGATCTACAGTCAGGAAAAGTGGTTTAAGCTTTTAAACACGCTTAATTCTGACAGGATCAAGGCAAATTTCAAGGCTGTTACCTCAAGCAGTGCTGAAAGTCTTATGGTTGATTCCGCCCGACCGGAGACTGCCGGAGCGGAAGATGCGCCGAGCGATGTGGCAGGCGGCTTTATAGAGAGGTTCTGCAATGACTTCACGCGCAAGGCAAAAGAGGGCAGAATTGATCCTGTATTCGGCCGTGATGAAGAAATTCGGCAGATGGTTGATGTTTTGGCTCGCCGCCGCAAGAACAATCCGATTCTTGTCGGTGAACCAGGTGTTGGAAAAACAGCGGTTATTGAAGGTCTGGCTTTGAGAATTGTTACTGGTGATGTGCCTGATATGCTCAAGGATGTAAGACTTATCGAACTTGACATGGCGCGTCTTTCTGCAGGCGCAGGCATGAAGGGCGAGTTTGAGAACCGTTTGAGAGGCGTTATCCAGGAAATTCAGGGTTCTGTCCGTCCTATCATTCTGTTTATTGATGAGGCTCATACTCTTATCGGTGCAGGCGGCAGTGCAGGCACTGGTGATGCGGCAAATCTGCTTAAGCCGGCTCTTGCAAGAGGTGAACTCAGAACTTGTGCGGCTACAACGTGGAGTGAATATAAAAAATATTTTGAAAAGGATCCCGCTCTCGCCCGGCGCTTTCAGCTTATTAAACTTCCGGAGCCTACCGTGGAGACGGCGGCTCTGATCCTCAGAGGGCTCAGGGATAGCTACGAAAAGGTTCATCATGTAATTATCCGTGATGATGCCATGGATACCGCGGCGGCGTATGCGGATCGCTATATTACCGCCAGATTCCTTCCGGACAAGGCTATCGATCTGGTGGATACAGCATGTGCAAGAGTAAAGGTTAATCTGAGATCCACCCCCGGTCCTGTTGAGGATTTGAAACGTAAAGTACAGGCCCTGGAGCGTCAGATTGGTTCTATTCAAAGAGATCTGGATAATGATACTCCTGTGGATATTGATAATCTTAATGAGCTGAAATCAATTCTTCAGAAAACCAGGGATGAATATGAGCAGGCATACAGTGAATGGCAGGAAGAGCTGGTTGCTGTTAATGCCGTGGTGGATGCTCGTCACAAGCTGGAGAATGTCAAGAAGGGCATAAAAGCGCAGGATTCAGAAGAGTCAAAGCCAGAGGTTTCCGAGGATGAGGCAAAGCAGCAGCTTAAGGACGCCATGGACAGACTTCATGAAATTCAGGGAGATAATCCTAAACTTCACTATGAGGTGACACCGGATCTCATCGCTCAGGTTGTTTCTGACTGGACCGGAATACCTCTAGGCAGAATGGCTAGAGATGAGGTCTCAACAGTTTTAAATCTCAGGGAGATTATGAGCGAGAAAATCAAGGGCCAGGATTTTGCTCTTTCCACTCTTTCAACTGTTATACGGAATGCCAAATCAGGTCTTAGAAATCCTCAGCAGCCGCTCGGCGTATTTCTTCTTGTTGGACCGTCCGGCGTAGGAAAATCCCAGACTGCCATTACCCTGGCCGAGCAGCTGTTCGGCAGCGAGCGCAGTCTTGTTACCATCAATATGAGTGAATATCAGGAAAAGCATACTGTCAGCCGTCTTGTAGGTTCACCTCCGGGATATGTCGGCTACGGTGAGGGCGGTGTGCTTACTGAAGCGGTAAGACAGCAGCCTTATAGCGTGGTGCTTCTTGATGAGGTCGAGAAAGCTCATCCGGATATTCTGAATATTTTCTATCAGGTGTTTGATAAAGGTGTACTGAGTGACGGAGAAGGCAAGGAAATTAATTTCTCCAACACAGTAATTCTTCTGACCAGTAATCTGGCCACTGATATAATTACTGAAATGTGCGCTGATCCTGACTGCACGTCCGAGGCTCTCAGCGAAGCTATCAGGCCTATGCTTAACCAGTATTTCAAGCCTGCGCTTCTGGCCAGAATGACAGTTCTGCCATACCAGATTCTGACACCTGAGGCTCTCAGGGCAATTGCAGTTCTAAAGCTTAACAAACTGGCGGGAACGCTTCGTGACAACAACGGCGTCAAGCTTGTTTATGATGATGTTGCGGTTGATAAGATTGTTGAAAGATGTCACGATGCGGAGACCGGTGCAAGAAACATTGATTTCATTATCAATGTGAATCTGTTGCCGAAACTGTCCTCATTTGTTCTGCAGAGCATGGCTCAGGGCAACAGTATGCCGGAAACCATTTCTGTCGGTATTGATGGCGACGGTGAATTTTCCATTGAATCGCAGAGTGATGTTTCATGTGAAACATCACAGGAGAGTTAATTATGCTGAAAAAGAAAGTATTTTTGTCAGCTATGGAGAAGGATGAGCAGGCAGTTGCAGGACTGTTTGCAAGAGTAAAGGCCGCAGGTTTTGATGTAAACGGCCATTTCTGGTCTCATGAGGAGAAGGAACTTACAAAGGTGCTACCTACCCAGGAGGTGGAGAATGTTGATGCATGGGTGATTTTCGCGCCTAAGCAAATCAGCTCCGAGACACTGGTGGGCGTTACTCTTACTCTGCTGACGGTTAGAACATTCAGAGAAACTCAGCTTCCGGTGATTATTGTAGGATCAAATCAGGATCTTCCTCCTCTTTTAAATACAGCCGAATTCACCACTGCGGAAAAGCTGGCGGTAAGACTGTCAACTCGTACTGCCATCCGTAAAAAATGGATAGAGGATGATTTTCGTCTGTCTGCACATTGCCAGGCCGGTGTCGGATACTGGCTTGAGGTGGGACCGGCAGACGGAAATATGTGGAAGGGGGCTCTTGTGGGAGCTGATACATCTCTTGGCGGCACCATTGATTTTCAGGCTGTCGGTCCAAAGGGCAGCATGCCTGAGCGTACGGTGCTTGAATATCCGGTGCGGGATGCTAGACTTTCAGCCGGCGGCAGTGAATACACGGCATGGGGTTGTCAGAATCAGCTGACAGATGCTGATTCATTTTATGTCAGGCTCAAGGGACTTGTACCGTCACTGCTGCTTAGCGAGGGTCTTTCCTCTGATGATTCCATGGATTGCAGAATTATCAGACTGGCGTAGATGTGTATTTAGCTTTTAATGAACAGCGGGGGCGTTTGTGAATAGGGGATTGGTTAATTATCAGCAGGGAATGCTTTTGAAGCCTCAGCATTTTCAGCTTCAGGAGCATTTGTTTGATTACAGGATCCATGTATTGGGGAATCTGCTGCAGCCGTATTTATATGGCGTTGACAATGTGGATATCAGCACTGATGCGCTGACCAACTGCAGGATTACTGTTAATGTCGGTACTTTCCTGTTTGCTGACGGAACCTATGCTGTTCTTGGGCAGAATGCTGTTATTTCATCGCGTCAGATTCCGGACGAACTTCTTGAATCAGGAGATATCATATCCGTATATGTCGGTGTCAGAAGATTTTCTGATATGGGCGGAAATGCCAGAGTTTTTGATGAAACTATAGATCAGAAATGCGACAGCCGCTATGTTACCCAGAGCGGCGGTGAGGTGGTTAACGATCTGTATTGCGGGAGTCTTTCCGGAAATGTGGAATTTTTAAAATATAATCTTAGGGTGTTCTTCGGTTCAGAGCTTGAGGCAGCTTCTGATTTTGTTGTCCTTAAGATTGCAGAGGTTTATCGTGACGGCTCAAGGATCTTATTTAATGATGACTACGCTCCTCCTGTTGTAAATCTGTACCGTTCAGAAGCTTTGCGCACCATAATGAGTGATATTTCCGCTCTGATTATTTCAAAGACCAGGGTTTTTGAGAAATACAAACACCTGAGAAATAGTACAAAACTGACGGCGTATGATACCATGCTCATGGGTATGATAAAGAGTTTATGCATCTGTTCGTCAAAGGTTCAGACTATGCAGGAGCTGCAGCAGTCGCATCCGTGTGAGGTGTGGCGGGAACTGGCTACCGTTGTTTCTGTTCTGAGTGTCAGCTGCGATGATATAAGTGCGGTTGCGGTTGATAACCGTTATCCTTCATATGATCATAATAATCTCTTTAATGTATTTTCCAGAATGCGGGAGCTGATAAGAGTCTGTCTCAACTGTCTCAGTGTTGGTCCGGAATACATCATACGCTTTGACAGAGGAGATGACGGCGTATGGAACGCAAAACTGCCGGACCTTACCAAACTTGAGAGTTATGATGTATTTCTGGCGATGAGCGGCAGAGATGTAGAACCTGATAAACTCAGTCTTTCATTCTGGCGCCAGTTGAAACTAAGTTCAACCGAGGTTATGAAGGATCTTATTTTGAGATCGCTTTCAGGAATTCCGATAACTGTTTCTGATGGAAATCATGGCGGACTGCCTACACTGGATCGCGGGTTTTACAGTACTGTAGATAAAAATAATGATCTGTGGCTGGATGCTGTTGAGAACCGCTCTCTTTCTATGTTGTGGAACGGACCTGATGATGCGGAATTAATCCTTTACATAGTTAGAAATTATTAGAAAGCGTTCTGTTTATTTAAGATAGTTTGATGTTTTTAAAATGCAGATACTGAATGTAGCAGGTACACTTCTGGCATCAGTGATGATGACCAGTCTTAAGGGTGCATCTTTTGACAGAGGGGTTGCCTATGGATCTTTTGTACTTGATGAATATGAAAGATGCATGCACAATTTGAACTTTCTTCCGTTTCCTGAAGAAGTGGTAAGCGAAGCTAAATATATACTCACTGTATTTGTTGATGAAAAAATGATGACAGGGTGTGATGGATGGGAACTTCTGCAGATGAAGTATTATCAGAGCAACTGCGGAGGAGAGGAGTTTTTTACCCGTCTTGATTCACTGATGCAGCGCTATTCTATTATGGATTCCGGATCTCCGGAGCTTCTTGAACTTTATAATTATCTTCTTTCGCTGGGTTTCAGAGGTGTGCACTGGCATGACTCCACCGGTGTGATTAGAGCTTTGAGAAATAAGATTAATCAGATCCTTCAGCTGCCTGCTGTGCCCGTTCTTAGCAATCAGACTGATGAGCATATTGAAAATAAGCCAATGCGTCATTTTGATCGCAAGTCTTTTATTTCAATTGTTGTTATGCTTCTTTTTTTTACAGCCCTTCTGCTTTGTCTTAATGACTTTCTTTATGAGCATTCTCAGGTCTGGAACGGTATCTATGACGACCTGGATTATGGTTCTAAGGTGCAGCTCAAGGAGGTGTTAAAGAAATGATCCATCTAATCTGGGTATTTTTGAAATTTCTTTTCCTGGTTATGGTCGCTCTGCTGATTATGGGCGGAGTTTTTTATCTTGTAACGGAGATTTATCATCAGTCAGCGATAATAGCCTTCGGCATTATCGCTCTCATTCTTGGTATAGCACTTTTTACCTATTTCCTTGTTCATTATTTCCGGCGTCTGAGGCAGAAGAAATTTGTAGAAAATATTGTGGCGCAGGATGATCTTCTTCTGCAGAAATCCCGCAATGATGAATATGCAAGGCTGTCTGAATTAAGAGAGAGATGGGTAAATGCTGTTAATACTCTTAAGTCGAGCTCCCTTGCAAAAAAGGGTAATCCTCTTTATGTTTTGCCGTGGTATTTGATAATCGGCGAAACAGATTCCGGAAAATCCTCAAGTGTTGGTCACTGCGGGCTGACTTCAATCAGTTCTCAGGTCGGACCTGTGCCAGGAGTTGCAACTACCCGCAACTGTGACTGGTGGTTCTTTGAAAATGCAATTGTTATTGATACCGCCGGAAAGTATGCCGTTCCTGTTGATGGAAAAATTGATGAAATAGAGTGGAAGGAATTTCTGATCCAGGTTGCTACCTACCGTAAGAAGGAGCCTATAAACGGCATAATGGTAACTCTCCCTATGGATAAACTTATCAATGGGGATGATGATGCCCTTGACAGGTATGCAGTGTTTATTTCCGAGCGTGTAAACCGCATTGTAAAGGTTCTGAATGCCCGTATACCTGTGTATGTAATGATTACAAAAACGGATCTGCTTTCCGGTTTTTTCTCCTTTCAATCCGGTCTTTCTCCTTCTGATCGCGACAGTGCCCTGGGTTATACATCAAAGGTTAATGAGAATCACCTGTCGGTTATTGACAAGACATTTGAGTCCCTTCGCATAAGTATCAGTCAGCTGATTATGATTGATGACGGCACGGATGTTGTTCGTCCCGAGATTGCTGAAGCAAAGGCGGGAACTCTGCTTTTTCTTGAAAATCTTATGCTGCTTAAGGACAAAGTCAGACGTTTTGTTCAGATAGCCTTTGACAATACCACTTATCATGAGAAAGTTTTGCTTAGAGGTCTTTATTTCAGTTCTGCCCTTCAGACAGGTGAGTCATCATCAATTTTTGCGTCAGAATTTATCGAAGCAACAAAGCAAACCTCTACGAGTGTAGGCAGAGGTATGTTTCTCAAGAACGTATTCAATGAAATTATGCCTAAAAGCCGGGGGCTGTATCAGCCTCTTGTAGAATTTCTCAGATGGCGAACGGTAACCAGCAATCTGGCTCTTATTTCACTTGCTCTGTTAACATTCGGTTTTCTTGTATATGTCGGTTACTGCTCATCTTACAGCGAGAGCAAATCTGAGCTGGTAGGCGCAGCCATACGTGATGTGCAGATTAACGGTATTACAGTTGAAGGCAGACTTGATGCCCAGTTTGATCTTATTGCTGTTATAGATGAGATAGAGCAGTCATATTTTTATCGTTTACAGCTTCCGTTTACAAGAAGAGGTCTTGATTCCAGTCTTCTTGTAGCTAAAAGATATCTGGTGAATTCCTTCAGAAAGTACAATATGTCCAGGCTTCTTGAGCTGGATTACTGGAAGCAGAGAATCGAGAAGGGCAGAAATCCTGAAATGAAACTGTCCTATGATACTGATGTTCAGGCAAAAAGGGCTGAGGCTATAGGAGATGCGGTTCTCTTCTTTTCTTTGTTAGAAAAATACTACGATGAAGTGGTGAAAGAACATGCCGGCAAGTCGGTTCGTAAGGATTTGCTGTCCAAATTAAAAATGATAAACAGTAACAATCTTGGTTGCGGTAACTATGCCAGCGATAACTGTATATATATCATGGATAGATATCTTGATTACCAGGATAATCTGTTTGATGAATCAGCCTACTGCAACGGGAGCAAGGATATTCTTAACGAACTGCTGAAGAAGTTTAACGATTTCAGATGGATTATAGATTGGGGTAATACAAAGATTTCGCCCGTAATGGCAGGTGCGTTCCTGCCTCTGACTCAGTATCCGAAGAAACAGTATAATTTTGGCGGTGCGTTTACCAAAAGCGGTTACGAGTATATAGGCACATTGTTGGATTTGATGCCGAAGAAGAATGCGTATATTGATATGGACATGAAGAAACGGGTATTCATGGATTATTATACATCAAACTTTGTGAATAACTGGCTTGTGTTCATTGATAACTTTCAGAGCGTTGCAGCTGATGCGCCTGTCGCTGAACGCAAAAGTCTGTCTTCGCTGCTCTCTGATACCAAAACAAATCCTTTTTTCAAGCTGTATGACAGAGCCTATTCGGAATTCTCGTTTATTTCAAAGTTTATTCCTGTCAATACGGATTACATGACGATAGAGCAGATTGCTGTTTTGAACTATACCTCAGTAGGTGATAACAGTCCGACTTCTGTTATTAATGATGTTGTTGCCAAGACAAGTCAGACCAAGAAGATTGCAAGCGAAATGGATCTTACGTCAGTGAATTCCATGGTAAAGGAAAAGATCGGTCCTGCCGCTACTGCTACACATGATTACTTTGAAAGTTTGAAAAATTTAGTGGCAGAAAGTTCAAATCAGCAGGTTTATAACCGTGTTGTTTCAGAGTACCGGACTCAGAATGATGCGGCGGGATCCGGTTATGAAAAAATTAACAAAATACTGGCAGATTTGAAAGTTAATCTTGAGCCTTCAGATCAGAATAAATCCAAATCTAAAACAATTATTGAAATATCTGGTGTGACACCGTATGTGCAGTCTGTCGGTTTTGCGGAGAGACTTTCTATAGATATGGTAGGTTGCCACATTCAGCAGAGATGGGAAAACGAGGTAATTTCGAAATTATCCGACGATAATGTTGATCTCTTTTCTGATAATGGACTTGTTACCAAGTTTCTTGAGAAGGATATGGATATTTTTCTGTATTCGGGTATAAATGGATATCAGATCCAGGAGGTAAGAGGAACAAATGTAAGATTCACTCCGGCGTTTATTAATTTTCTGAACAAGAGGACAGTGTATAAAAAAGTGCTTTCAGTGACTGAATCCAAGATCAATATGTCAACTAAGCCTTTTGCAGTTAATGATGAATCCAGGATGCTGCCTAATTCGGCGATAGTCACATTTCACTGCAAGGATAAGGATTACAAATTGGCCAATTATAATTTCAGTAATTCTCTGACTTTTAACTGGAAAAAAGGAGAATGTGATTCTGTATCGCTGGATATAGATTTCGACAGTTTCAGTCTGCACAAGGAATTTAACAGCAGCAACGGGACAGCTGATTTCTTCGCTTTATTTCAAGGATCCGGTTATCATGATTTCACTCCGGGTGATTTTCCAGGCAAGGAAAATATTATGGATGCCATCAATCTGGAATGGATAAGACTAAATTACAAGATAGACGGAGCTGAAGCTGTGATAAAAAGTGCTGATTACAGCAGAAATTCTCTTGGGGTTCCTGATGAAGCTGCGGAATGCATGTAAGTAGGTCCATATGAATAAGTACAGTAACGTTCCGTTTTTAATTTTGGCTTTATGGTTGCTGCTTGTACTTTCAGCGTTTAGGGTAACCATGATGAATATCGATATGAAAATTCAAGATATTCATTTCAATCATATTGCTTATGATTTCACTTCAGGTGTCTTATCTTTTTTCGGTTTTGGTGATCAGAAACTGGATTCTAGTGAAAAAATCAGAGAAACTCTTGATCACAACGGCAACCTTATTGGCGGTAGCGTTTATGGAAATCCTAATCATCAGGATAAGCAGGTAATCGACAAGGAAAATGAACTTTTGCTTATAGATCATACAGTTGACGCAAAACCAGCAGAGGCAGAAGTTTCGCAGAAAACAGATGCCCAGAAACAACAGATTGTAAGTGAGAAAACAGAAAGGAAGGTAAAGCCAAAGCCTGAAATCAAGGAAAAGACAAAGGATGAAAAAAATAAGATTGTCTATATACTCCAGTGTGGTGCGTATAATGATAAAAATTTGGCAGAAAAGCAGAAAAATAAAATATCATCACTGGGTTTTTCTTCCTATATAAAGAAAGCTAAAAGTGGAAAATCAGGAACAGTTACCTGGTACAGGGTTTTAGTTGGACCTTTTGATTCAGAAAGTCAGCAGAGTGAAGTATTTGAAAGGCTTAATCCTCTGGGATATTCCTGCTATAAAATCAGTTACGGCGGGAATAAGTGATTTCAGTTACCGTTTTCAGAGTCAGTTTGCAGACTGCGTTGCAAATTGAGAAAAAATGCCGCAGAGATCGTTACTGATTCTGAATTGTTTATCAAACAAACATCGCCAGTCATGGGAATGGATAGGTTAACGTCGCCGGCGCTGCTTTGTTTATACCGTTAAGCAGGGTGTACATAAATTAAGGTTTTCATAGACATGCTCTGATGCGTATATCAACAGGTAGTATGATTTTAAACTCTTTATTTATGACTGTTGTTTTTGATCTGCTCCCTCTATTTCATCTGCAGTAGTTTTATCGCGCTTTTTTTGATTTTCTTGGTTTGTCTGATCGGAACCGGCATCATTATTTTCAATGTTGTTTGGTGTCTTGTCCGAACTGCCGGCGTCTGATCCAGCCTGGGACTTGTTTCCCTCATCCGCGGTCTTGTCCGAACTGTCGGTGTCTGATCCGGCTTGAGATTTATTTACGGCAGGAGTCTCTTTTTCTGCTCCCGTCGCATTATTTGCTGCAGCATTATTGTCCTGTGTGTAAGACTGGCTGTTTTCATTAGTTTTTATGTACTGCTCAGGACTGTCAGGAGAATAGGATGGCTGGATCTGATATATGTTACCGTCTTTTACAACTCCGTCTAGCTTGTCGTCTAGCTCTTTTTGTTTTTCGGCATCAACAAAATCAGTAAATTTCTCTCCGTTTTTCAGATTTTTCATCTGATTTTGTCCCAGAAAAATACGCATTTTCAAGGGGGCAACAGTGTATTGATCGTCTTTAAATATAATTCCGTCTTTGTTGTAGAATAATGGTATTTTTACTGACAGAATGTTTTCCGTGCTGACAGAAGAGTTATATCCTGCTATCAGAACTATGTGCTTAACATCCTTTTCACGATCAAATTTGAATACGTTGTGGAGTTTGGGTTTTACAAAAAAACGTATTGAACTTATAACAGTTGTGTCGAATGGTTCGCAGTTAAGAAGTTCATTCAGAGCTCTGTGGTTGCTGTCAGTTATTTCGTTGATTTTTGCGTCAATTGTAGCTAAATCAGAAAGCTGATACAAACACAGCATGAGGTTGTGGGATCGATCTTCGTAGACGTTTAGATATGATGTGCTGTACATTTCAAAAAGGATGGCATTTCTTCCCCAGGTGTATGTCACACTGTCGGGGGACGAAGCTGGAGGAGGTGGATAGTCATCCGGGAGCTGTACGGATTTTTCTTCGTCCTGTGTTTTTGGGAGTTCCTTATCATTGGAGCTGCATCCGTTTAAGCATATCAATGTCATGCTGACAACCAGCATTCTGATTAACAATTGTTTCATATCAGCTCCACTCAGTCTGTTTTGTATTTGTCTGCATTATTTTATCAGTTTTGAAAGGGACTGAAAAAGGAGTGATTAGCAAACTGTCATACGGGTATGAATCTGAGCTTTCCTTCATTAGTGTCAACAGCAACTAATTTGACAGTCAGTCTCTGACCACAGTAGAAGCGGGTTGAGGTATTTTGTCCAATAAGACAGTTGTTCGTATAGTTGAGATTGAATCGTTCTGCACCAAGAGTTCCTACGTAGATAAATCCTTCTATTTCCTTGTCATCTGTCATTACGAACAGTCCGAAAGATTTTACATTGATAACTGTAGCATTGAAGACTTGTCCTATTTTATCCTGCATATAAGTGCTGATAAGCCATTTTTCACTTTCTCTGACAGATTCCTTGGAGGAAATCTCTGTTTCTGTACAGTGCTTTGCAATCGCGGACAGTTCTTCCTTAGTATGCTGGCGGGCTCCATAGATCTGAATGTCATTATTTCTTACAGAATCAGATTTCTTCCGTTGCCGGGCTTGCATTAAACCTCTGAAGATGCTGAATACGGATCCATGCTCATGTTTTTCTGCTGATTTGACAGATTTGTCAGCCTGATTTTTCAGATCCTTGGCTATACATTTTTTTATTATGCGGTGGGTTACCAAATCAGCATATCTTCTGATTGGTGACGTGAAATGAATATAGGAACTCAAAGCCAAAGCGTAGTGTCCCTCATTTTTTTGTGAATATACTGCTTTTTCCTGTAATTTTGCCAGAATTGAAAGAAGTCCGGCTGCATTACCCTGTTTGACCGTTGATTTAACATAGTTGTTAATATCTGCGGTTGTCGGATTATATCCACCCTCAAGAGCAACCTCTTCTGACATTGTAGAGTTTCTGAACTGTCTGATTTTGTCTTCGCTGGGAGCTGACTGGGTTCTGAAGATTGCATTTTCATTGTGAGCTTCGATGAATCTCGCTGCAGAAATGTTGGCGGCAATCATGCATTCCTCAATAAGTTTATGAGCATCATCCTGTTTTTGTAAAATGACATCATTAGCCTTTGTCAGAGAACTGTTGAGTACGAATTTGTACTCTTTATTGAATCCTTCTAAGGTATTACGTCTGATTCTTGCTTTGATTAGGGCATCGAAAAGATTTGACAGATTATGGATATTTTTCAGTACCTGAGGATCACTGCAGGATCCGACTCCATTTAGGAGTCTGGTTGTATCTGTATAGGTCATGCGGGCATGGGATTTGATAATTGCATGATAAAAACAGAAGCCGGTAATTCTGCCGTTGTCATCAATATCCATTTCGCAGACAATACACCTGCGCTTGCTGTTAGCCAGCAGTGAGCAGATATCATTGGAAAGTATTTCTGGAAGCATAGGGATGACAGCATTGCAGAAGTATGTTGAATTGCCTCTTCTTTCAGCTTCTTTATCAATTGCTGATGATGGTGGCACGTAACTGGCTACGTCTGCTATAGCTACATACAGTTTCCATGTATTTTTATCCACAGTGCAGAGTACGGCATCGTCAAAGTCGCGAGCGGTTTCATCATCAACAGTTATAAAGGGCAGAGATGAAAGATCTCTGTATAAATCCCTGGAGAAGTTGGTGTCCTGAGAAATATTTAAGGATTCCGCTTTAACATTTTCTGGCCAGCGAGATGGTAACTGATTCTTTGCGATGATTCTCTCAGTGATCTGATTGATGTTGCTCATTTTTTCTCTCCATTAAGATGTCTCTGTTCACAATTCAATTGTTGTGCCAACACAGAAAAATTCTGTCTGGAGCTAAAATGTTGCAGGCATAATGTATGATATAGCTTTTTTGTTTATTAGTTTTGTAATAAACAAATATAAATTATGTAAAAAGTTATCATAATCACAGGCAGGGATGATGTATCTGATTCATGCGGAGAAATGAAAAACCACCTGGATTAGGTGGTTTTTCATTCTTGGTTTGTCGTTAAATTATCTGTCTAATTGCTGATCTACGATTTCCTCGTAGGAATCATCCCAGCCACCGCCTATAGCCTTGTACAGATTGATTTGAGTCTGTAACTGCTGTAGCTTTGTGGTTACCAGAGCCTGACGTGCCGAAACATACTGTCTCTGAGCATCAAGTCTTGTAAGGTAACTGTCAACGCCGAGATTATATCGCTGATCTGCCATCTCAAAGTACTTCTTGGTAGCTTTGTACAGATCCTGCTGACTTTTAAGTTGCTTGGTCAGACTGTCAAATGACTTGGCGGCATCAGAAACTTCCTTGAATGCTACCTGAACAGTTTTCTCATAGTTAACTATTGCCTTTTCCTTACGTATATCAGCTACCTTCATACCGCCGTACACTGCAAGATTGAACAGTGGCATTGTTACTGCAGGACCGATTGACCAAGATTCTGTCTCGTGCTTGAACAGATCCTTTACTTTCGGAGCTCCCCAGCCGAATGCGGCACTTAGGCTCAGACGAGGAAATATTGCTGCCTTTGCAACGCCAATATTGTAGTTTGCTGCCTTCAGCTGGTGTTCAGCAGCCATTATGTCAGGACGCTGTTCAATCAGAGATGTATCTGCACCTACTGGAATTGAACTGACTTCGATGTTGGTAATCTTTTTAAGTGAATCAATGGATGGAAGTTCTGTACCTACAAGAAGAAGCAGTGAATTGTAGTCCAGCTTCAAGACACGCTCATAATTGGCAACACTAATTTCTGCTGATGCTACTGCCGTCTGAGACTGGGAGAGTTCAAGCTCGGAGGCTTCACCAACGTCATACTTCTGTTTTGTCAGTTTATAACTGTCAAGCTCTGTTGACAGTGTTTCCTGAGAAAGAGCCAGAAGCTCCTTGTCTGCAACATAGGTATAGTAAGCGTTTGCTATGGAAGCAATTAACGAAATCTGAGCGGATTTGCGGTTTTCATATACGGAAAAGAAACTTTCAAGAGCTGCATTATTCTGATTTCTAACATAACCAAAAATATCAATTTCCCATGACAGATTGCCGCTGACGGAATACGTAGTGTTGTAACCTCGTACTCCGTTGGAATTATAGGATCTTGATACACCTGCAGAAGCTCCTGCACTAGGAAACAGATCTCCTCTTGATATATCATACTGAGCCTGATATTCAGCCACGTTTAACGTAGCCAGCCTTAGGTCTCTGTTATTCTGAAGACCAAGTTCAATCAATTGCTGCAGTTCAGGATCAGTAAACTGCTCTCTCCATTGCAGCGGTTTGCTAGCAGTTTCATCTACATCCCATTTTGCCGCTACAGGCATGTCCGGACGCTGGTAATCAGGTGCAAGCGAGCAGCCTGAAACAGTGAGTGCTATAAGGCTGGCAAGCAGTGTTTTATTAATCTTCATCAGATTGCTCCTTAGCTTTTTCCTTGGCTCTGGCTTCCTCCTGAGCCTTTACGGCAGCTTCCTGGGCTGCAAATTCCGCCATTTTCTGGAACTTAGGCTTGTACTTGGTGCAGTATCTCATAACCAGAACAAAGAATACCGGTACAAAGAATACTGCCAGAATTGTCGCTGTGATCATACCGCCCAGCACGCAGACGCCGATTTCGTTCTGGCTGTTGGCACCGGCACCGGTTGAAAGTGCAAGTGGAAGTACACCAAGACAGAATGCCATTGAGGTCATTATGATAGGACGCAGACGTATTCTCGCTGCTTCTACCACGGAATCAGTTAATCTTTCTCCCTTATCATAAAGATCCTTTGCGAATTCAACAATCAGAATGGCGTTTTTGGCGGAAAGACCGATTGTTGTCAGCAGACCGACCTGGAAGTACACATCGTTGCTCAGTGTATGAAGGGCAGGGTAGAACTCTGTAATGTAGCGTGACAGATAAGCCACACCAACAGCACCGAATACACCGAGAGGAACCACCAGCATTACGGCAAACGGTATTGACCATGATTCATAAAGAGCAGCCAGGGAAAGGAATACTATCAGCAGTGAAACTGCGTACAGGAACAAAGCCTGATCTCCTGCCTGCCTTTCCTGGAAGGAAACACCGTTCCATGCGATATCAAATCCTGGAGGCAGCTGGCTGAGAATCTTGTAAGCTTCATCCATGGCTTCACCGGTTGAGTGTCCTGGTGCAGCAGCTGCATTGAGGTTTACCGCAGCCATGGCATTGAAACGCTCAAGTCTAGGTGAGTCATAAATCCACTCTGTCGATGCAAAGGATTTGAATGGTACCATTTTCCCGCTGGAATTCTTTACATACCACAGATCCAGATCCTTCTCAGTCATTCGATATTGAGGATCTGCTTGAATATATACCTTCTTTACACGATCATTGTAGATGAAGTCGTCTACATAGGTACTGCCCCAGGCAGAAGACAGCGTCTGATTCAGTTCGCTTATGCTGACACCCTGGGAAAGAGCCTTTTCATAATCGATTTTGATCTTCAGCTGAGCAACGTCATCCAGTCCGTTTGGTCTTGCCTGACTCATGATTGTTGATTTGCTTGCCATGCCAAGGAACATATTGCGAGCTTCAATAAGCGCGGCATGACCCTGTGCACGGTGATCTACGATGTAAAAATCGATACCCTGAGCCGTACCGAGTTCAGGTACTGCCGGAACATTGAATGTAAATACATTTGCATTGTCAATGCCACCGTACAGGATTGGGAAAGCTCGGTCGATAATAGGATAAACAGTTCTGTCGTAGGTTGAACGTTCGGACCAGTTTTTCAGCTTTACGAAACTCATGGCAACATTCTGACCGGATCCTGCAAAGGAGAATCCTACTACGGACATTATTGAGTCGATATTATCCTTTTCATTGTTTAGGAAGTAGTTGTCAATCTGATTTACAACTGCATCAGTTCTCTGAGTCGTGGCACCGGCAGGAAGCTGTGTCATAACAAAAAATACACCCTGATCCTCTTCCGGAAGGAAGGACTTAGGAATATTCATGAAGCAGAATACCATACCTCCAATGATTATAGCGTAGTAAACAAGAAAGCGTGGAATAGCGTGAACTATGCCTTTAACACTGCTCTGATAGTTTTCAGACATCTTGTTGAAAGCAAGGTTGAACCATCTGAAAAACAGATCCAGAGGAGCTGTGATAAAAGATAATATGGATTTCTTTTTATCTGTTTCTTTTTCTTTCAGAATGCTTGCACAGAGTGCAGGTGTCAGCACAAGTGCAACAACTACCGAAAGAAGCATTGCAGATACAATGGTGATGGAGAACTGACGGTATATAACACCTGTGGAACCGCCGAAAAATGCCATTGGAACGAAAACTGCTGACAGAACCATGGCAATACCGATAAGTGCTCCGGTGATCTGCTCCATTGATTTGATGGTAGCCATACGCGGATGCAGATTTTCCGTGGTGATAAGTCGTTCAACGTTTTCAACCACCACAATGGCGTCATCCACAAGCAGACCTATGGCCAGAACAAGTCCGAACATGGTCAGCGTATTGATGGAGAAACCAAGTGCTGCCATGATGGCGAAGGTTCCCAGCAGTACAACAGGCACTGCAATGGTCGGGATAATAGTTGCTCTGATATTCTGCAGAAAGAGATACATAACAAGGAATACCAGACCGATAGCTTCTATCAGTGTTTCCTTTACAGAATCGATGGATACTTCAATGAACGGAGTTGTATCAAAAGGAATTACAGTGTGAATACCCTGTGGATAGAATTTCTCCAGTTCTCTGAGTTTTTCGTTAACAAGTTCAGCTGTACGCAGGGCGTTGGCTCCGGTTGCCAGCTTGATGGCAAGACCTGATGTTGCCTGTCCGTTCATACGTCCGTAGGCATTGTAGTTTTCCGCACCGAGCTCGACTCTGGCGACATCCTTAAGTCTGACAATCTTTCCGTCTTCGGATACCTTCAGAATGATGTTCTGGAACTCTTCAGGATATGTAAGACGAGTCTGACCTACGATGGTGTAGGAGTATGACTGACCTTCTACTGCCGGTGCACCGCCGAGAGATCCATAGGCAATCTGTGCATTCTGCGCCTTGATGGCAGAAATCAGCTCGCTTGCTGAAATCGCATACTTGCTGAGCTTTACAGGATCAATCCAGATACGCATTGAGTATTCTGCACCGAATACCTGTACTTCACCGACACCCTCAATACGGCTTATTGGTTCTTTGAAGTTTGTTGTTAGATAATCTGACAGATCGTTGGCGTTAACTTTCGGATCATCTGAAATCAAACCTACAACCATGAGAAAGGAGCTGGTTGATTTTCTTACAGAAATTCCCTGCTGCTGAACGATCTGGGGCAGTGAGGTAAGAGCCTGTTGCAGTTTGTTCTGAACTTGAACCTGGGCGATATCCGGATCAGTACCCTTTTCGAAAGTTACGTTAATTGATGTCTGACCGTAGCTGTCGGATGTTGAACTCATGTAGAGGTAACCATCCAGACCGGTAAGGTTCTGCTCTATAACTTTGGTTACAGTGTTTACGACAGTATTGGAAGACGCTCCAGGATAAATAGCTGAAATACTTACCTGTGGCGGAGCTATCTGCGGGTATTGTGCTACCGGCAGATTCATAAGCGACAGAGTGCCCAGCAGCATGAGTACAATGGCTATAACCCATGCGAATATCGGGCGGTCAATAAAGAATTTAGATAACATTTATTTGTTCCCGTTTATTACTTCTTGGCAGGCTGTTCCTGTGCCGGCTTGGTTGCATCCACCGGTTCAACCACGTCACCGAGTTTGATTTTCTGCATATTGGATACAACAATGCGATCTCCTTCTGCTATGCCGGATTTTACAACTACGTTGCTTCCGACCTCTGGACCGAGCTCAATAAACTTCTGACTTATCTTGTTGTCTTTGTCGATGATCCATACATATTTATCGGAACGGTTTGCTCTTATTACTGAAACGATAGGTACAGTGAAGGCGTTCTTCTGGATACCTTTAGGCAGCTTTACCCGCATGAACATGCCTGGAAGCAGAACATGATCCTTGTTGTTTGCTGTCGCTCTGAGGTTTACCATTCCGGTTGCCTGATCAACAGATACACCGGTAAATTCCAGGGTGCCCGGCTCCGGATATTTATCGCCGTTTTCAAAGAGGATCGTGACCTCAACCTTGTTGTCCTTGTTGAGATGAATTGTTCCGTCGGCTATTTCCTTTCTGGTAAGAAGCAAATCATTTACCGATTCTCCGACATCTATATAGATTGGATCCAGCTGCTGAATTGTGGTCAGCGGATTCTGCTGATTTGCAGTAACCAGGGCACCTTCTGTGAAATCAGATTTACCGATGATTCCGGAAATAGGAGCGTAAACTTTGGTATACCCGAGATTTATTTCTGCTGTTTTGACGGCTGCCTTCGCTGCCAGAATCTGAGCCTCTGCTGATTTGCGGTTGGCCATGGCATCATCGTAGTCCTGCTGACTGACAGCCTTTGACTTGAGAAGTTCGGCGTAGCGTTCCGATCTTACTCTGATGGAGTACGCAGCAGCTTCAGCCTTTGCCAGATCAGCTTTGGCTGCAGCAAGATTTGCTTCATAGGTTGAAGGATCGATCTGGTAAAGCTGCTGTCCCTGTTTAACTTCAGAACCTTCAGTGAACAGACGCTTGAGGATGATTCCGCTTACCTGAGGTCTTACTTCAGCTTCTCGCAGTGCACTTGTTCTTCCGGTAAGGGTCAGTTCCACGGTTACATCGCTTGTTGATACCGGTACGAACTTAACCGGCATCAGTCTCTGCGCAGCACCCTGCTGAGCCTGCTGATCGTCGTTGCATCCTGTCAGAGCAACGCCTGTTAAAAATGCCAATGAAATCGGCAGTAGTTTGAAAAGTGTTCTCATAAAATCTCCCGCGATGAAAACTCCGAAGGTTCGTGGATTTATATCGCCTAATTTTTCCTTTGATTTTTATGCATAAATTCGGATTTGAAAATCAGTTGTGTCTGTTTAAGCATCCTTTTCGGGAACTTTTCAGTGTGAAGTTATATGAATTTCACAAGACACACTCTCAAAATTTTACCACAAAGCAAATTCTTTAGTAATAGTTTGAATTTTATTGATCTCGAAGTTTAATTATGCACCGTTCGTGTGGTACAGAATTGAATTCCAGTGTTGAAATTAAAAGAGGGTATTATTGTGATACCCTCTTATTCTTTGTAAACCGTACTCTTATGTTATTTTGATTTGATTTGCGCCATTTCCCGCATGATTCTTTTTTCACGCCGACGCATGAAGTACCAGGTAAGAGTTACACATATTGATACAATGGCAACTATAATTGTGGCAAGAGCGTTGATTTTAGGATTTACTCCACGGCGGACGCTGGAAAAAACAAGCATCGGCAGTGTAGTTGATTTAGGACCGGCCACAAATTGTGAAATTACAATGTCATCCAGTGTCAGAGTGAATGCAAGCAGCCATCCGGATATGATAGCAGGTGTTAGTGAAGGCAGAGTAATGAATACAAAAACCTTAAACGGTGTTGCACCTAGATCAAGTGCAGCCTCCTCTATCGACAGGTCTGTTTCCTTCAGACGTGCCCGGACAATAACAGTAACATAAGCTGATGTAAAGGTTACCATTGCTATCCAGATGGTAAAAACACCGCGATCAGGAAAACCGTCCATTTGTCTTAAAACGGGATACAGGAATGAGCCCTCTGTAATTTCAAAATGTTCGCTGATCCAACCGGCGAGTGCGTGCGAACCGTTTGCCGTGGCTATGAACATCAGCAACAGTGACAGACCGGTAATAACCTCTGGCATAACCATCGGGGCGGTGATGCTGAAGGAAAATATTCCCTGACCTCTGAAACGGCCGAACCGGGCTAGAACAAACGCCGCCAGTGTTCCAATGATAACCGACATTGTTGCGGCGCAGAATCCTATGGTCAGTGTAAGATAGATTGCATGAAGGAATTCATCGTCGTGAAAAAGGGCAGAGTACCATTCAAAAGAGAAACTCTTCCAGACAGTTACAAGTTTTGATGAATTGAATGAATAAACGATAAGTATAATTATTGGTGCATAAAGAAACACCAGTCCAATGAACAGAAAAAGATAACGCCATTTAGAACGAATGTGAGGTGTTTGAGAATTCATTATGCTTTTACCTCGTTAGCCCGCTGAACTTTAAAGAACCACATGATCGGGGCTATTACCAGTCCCAGCATGATTACAGCTATTGTTGAAGCCAGAGGCCAGTCTCTGTTATTGAAGAAGTCCTGCCATAACAACTGACCGATCAGCACAGCGTCAGGTCCTCCTAAAAGTTCAGGAATGACGAACTCACCGATAGCTGGTATAAAGACAAGCATTGATCCTGCTATTACTCCGTTTTTTGTCAAAGGTAGCAGAACCTTGAAAAATGTTGTCATAGGACGAGCTCCCAGATCCATAGATGCCTCGATGTAGCTGTAATCAACTCTTGATATCGCGTTATAAAGAGGCATGATCATAAACGGCAGATAAGCGTACACGATACCCACATATACAGCAAACTGTGTGTGAAGCATGGTAATAGGCTCATCAATTATGTGGAAAAACAGCAGCACCTGGTTTATGAAACCTGTATCACTGAGCAGTCCCATCCATGCATAGACTCTTATCAGAAAAGAAGTCCAGCTTGGAAGAATGACCAGCATGAGAAGAATGCTTCTCATGGTCGGGGTTGCGTGGACGATTGACCAGGCAAGAGGATATCCGATAATAAGGCAGCACAGAGTTGATATGAAGGCAACCTTAAGAGACTGCCAATAGCCGAGCAGGTAAAGATTATTGTCAAGCTCGCGCATTATCTTTGTGAACCAACCTGATTCCTCTTTTTTGCCTTCATTACCATTTTCTGCTTCTGATTCTGTTTCAAATTCGTCAAGTCCCAGATCATCGCCGCTAAGAACAAACTTGTAGTTGTTGAAGTTTAATTTTATATCCAACTTTCCGTCTTCATAGTTTGCGATAGGAGAATAAGGCGGCATCTGACCGTCTACCATTTCAGAAAAACTTATTTTGAAAATGATCAGAAACGGAATAATGAAGAACAGAATCATCCACAGGTACGGTATAGCAAGCACCAGACTACTGCCTTTGAATTTTACCTTTGAAATTCTGCTTTTGAATATACCTTTAAGTTTTGCACTTCGGTTATTTGCAATGGCCATTTGATGTTTCCGGTAGGTTGCTAGATGGTGAGTACGACGGCTGAATCAGGCTCCCAGTGGAGATAAACCTTGTCATCCCAAGACGGCTGATTGTTGCGGAAGCGATCAACATTAGGTATGGTAACTGTCATGATCTTGCCACTCGCTATTTTGACGTGATATATGGATATATCACCCATGTAGGCGATGTTTTCAACTGTACCTTCAGCATAATTGTATCGACGATCCTTAGGTTCATCCCGTTCTATCCAGATTTTTTCTGGTCTTAAAGCAACAGTGACTTTCATTCCGTCGGCTATGTTTGTACCCGAATTGATGAAAATAGGGTGCAGCAGTTCATTTGTTTCAATTACGGTATGTGCGCTGTCATTTTCACCAAGTTCGCCTTCGAAGAGATTTACAGAACCAATAAATTCAGCTGTGAAGACGCAGTTTGGATTCTCATATATTTCCTCCGGATCTCCAACCTGGATCAGTTCTCCTTTGTCCATGATAGCTATGCGTCCTGCCATGGTCATAGCCTCCTCTTGATCATGGGTAACCATTACGCAGGTAACCCCGACCTTTTCGATGATATCAACCAGTTCGAGCTGCATTTTTACTCTGAGTTTTTTGTCAAGAGCTCCCATTGGTTCGTCGAGAAGAAGAAGTTTAGGACGTTTTGCCAGTGATCTGGCCAGTGCAACTCGCTGCCTCTGTCCGCCTGACAACTGGTACGGCTTGCGGTGACGATAGTCTGTCATGTGAACAAGTTCAAGCATCTGATCGACTCGTTCGCTAATTTCTTTTTTAGGCAGTTTGTCCTGTTTGAGACCGAATGCAATGTTCTGTTCCACAGTCATGTGAGGAAAAAGAGCATAGGACTGAAACATCATGTTCACTGGCCGCTTGTATGTCGGTACTTTTGAAAGATCCTGTCCGTCTATAATGATTTCACCGCTGGTCGGGGTTTCAAGTCCGTCAAGCATTCGAAGCAGTGTTGATTTTCCGCATCCTGATGAACCCAGAAGAGCAAAAATTTCTCCCTGATATATTGTCAGATCCACATCATCGACGGCTTTGACGCCTCCGTCAAAAATCTTAGTAAGTTTTTTTATCTGCACAAGAGGTTTTCTTTTTTGAATATCCACCACTGATGGTTTGTTCGGATTTTGCGGTTTGCGCACATCTTTAGTCTGCGCTGAAGTACCGGTTGGATTCTTTATTTCCCCCGCAGCAGAATCTTTAGCGTTACTATTCTTCTCTTCCATATCAACCTACCGATGATCTAAAAATGAAACAGTCGAGCACATTGTCTCAAGTCGTGTAATATATCCGAATGCACCTAAAAATCAACTGAAAATAGTTTTTTTTCTCTTTTGTTATACTGTTGTTTTGTGGGGGCATCTCCCCTTCCTCAGAGTCCCAGGGTTCCTATGGCCACGGCTGCTGCCTGCGCCCTTGGTGTTCCTCTGTTTTCCTTGACTATTGAATACAGTTTGTTTTTGGCGGCATTCTGATCACTGGAGTATTCCCAGTAATAGACAAAACAATCTGCAGCGTTGTCTACATCTCCTTCCATTGCAAGTAATTCAGCCAGATTTTTCCAGGCTATTGCCTTGTCAGGATTGATTTCCAGTGATTTGCGGAGATTATTTTTTGCTTTGTCGTTTTTGCTGAGTTTGGCGTAGGCATAACCAAGATAGTAGTAGATTTCCGCATCTTTGGATTTGCAGTTTTCCAGGATCTTGATCCCCTCATTCAGTCTGCCGTTTTGTATGCTTTCTATACCGTATCTGCATTTGTCGGGATTTTGCTGTTGTCTTTCATAGTATTGATCATGTGCGTTCCGGCGAGAAGATTCATTATAGTTAAAACTTCCTCTGTTTAATTGCTTGATGTCTGATTTTGTCAGTTTGTATGCCTTGTTAGGCGGGGTTTCAAGCATAGCCAGGCGGATATTTTGGGGAACATCATATTCCTTGTACAGATCATTCAAATCGATACTTATGCTGCGTGCTCTGTTGGTGTCCCGCTGTTTTTCCATTGCTCTGTGCACATACATGGATGCGGAAAGATCTGCATGACGGTTGTATCCGGCTGCAAAAATAAGAAAGCAAGCACTGCTGCACTGTTTTGAGCCTTCAACTTTGGTGTCCATTTTATGACTGTATACGTGGTCAGCTATTCTGGCGGCCTCTTCAAGATTTCCTCCGCTGCTGTTAAGGAGAACTATTCTGGCAGGATTTCCGGAGTGGCGCATCCGATCTGTAAGATTTATAAAATTGCGACCATCATATGTGGTGATTTCTCCGGATATTGTTATACACGGAGTTCCGTCTTGTGTAATTCCGCTGTTTAGGCGCGCTGCATTTGATGTTTCTATAAAACCCAAAAAGCAGATTGTTAGTACTGTTGTTTTTATGATAGGTCTCAGCATGGTTGAAAATTCCTCTTTGCTCCCCTGTAAGTTATGTATTTCTTTACAGCATATCAAGTTGGATCTGAACAAAAAAATTAACAACTATAAAAGTTGAAGCAGCTTTCGCTAATTCTTTCATATTCGTCAAAAGTTAGGTGTGATGTAATCCAAAAGGAACATCATTTTTTAGCATATGCTATATGTCACAATCATAATAATTCAGAATTTTAATTTTTCTTCATTTTTCTATTATTTTTGTTTCAAAAGTTAAGATATTAAGGTGTTTTTTTTAATTTTTAACTAAAGTTACCGATATATTAGATAGGAGGAATTTAATATCTTTGATACAGGGAGGTTGCTATGACACAGGAAGCTTTACTGTCTGTAGTATCAAACCTGTTACCGATAAGGACGGGTGTACTGAAATTCAAAAAAGGCGTTAAAAAGGTGTTTAAGACCGAGTGGTCCAGGCATATCGACGAGCATGATGAAACCAATGATGATGGTTACGTTGCAACTCATAATGACGGACATGAAGATTCTGTCGTTGAAGAAAACGCAGCTGAAATTTCAAAACATGTTGATCTGATTGTTTGAGTCACACAAAAAAATAAAGACAGCTCAGGGAAATGCTGCCTTATGTTTAAAATTTTTCTGATCAAACAGTTGCTGTCTGATGTGCTGATTTTCTATTTTCCCCCATTCTTGTGGTACCTTTGCAGTGTGAAAGAAACGGGGCGTGACTTTATGACCTTTCCTGAATTTGAAGTAACCCTTACTTCAACAGTATGGGTGCCGCGATCAACATTTGTCAAAGATGCAGAGAGATTATTTGCACCTTCAGCCACAGGTTTTCCGTCCAGAAGCAAATCAACTTTCGAACCAGGCATAACGTTTGTTGCTGTGCCTGATACTGTCACCGCTCCTTCGTTGCTTCTTATTATTTCACCGTCAGAAGGTGATGTGACAGCGAGTACCGGTGTTCCAATGTTATATTGACCTCCAGAACTTGTCACTCTGCTGCCGCCGGTGTTCATTTCACTCTGAATTGCAATATTTGTTTCCCGAACGTCAATTTTTTTTGCATTTGATACACCAGCAGGGGCTGTATCAGAAAAATGCACCGTTCCGTTCGCATCTGTCCATTGGTGAATGTCACTGAAAGCTGTTCCCGAAAATAACGCGACTGACAGTAGGAAAAATAGAGATGATCCTTTCATATAAAAACTCTCATATCGTCTTATCAAACAATGTTCTTATTATACTTTAATTTGTATTTGCCTTATTATGCCGAGATCAAAATTTACATTGTGAGTTCATAACGGCTGAACTGCAGAAATCTGGAGCATTGTTTAGAGGGATGATATCAATAACGTTTTAATTGTTCGTCAAAATTTTGGTATTTATGCGCTGGTTGGCAGGTGATTTTTGGGACAGTTCTAACTTTAATGTCATTTATATAAATATCGACTTATCTTTCCTGGTTATCAAAGATATATTTATTGCGGTTATAATACACATAAAATTAGAGTTTCTGCTTGATGTATGATGATTTTAGGTAACGGCTGTAAGCTGATCTGTAAAGCTTTTTTGAAGAATGCAGAAGCAAAGAAACTAAAATCGTGCTATGCTCAGATATTAGTAGTAACTGTCTGCCTGTACCAAAAGAGAAACCTGACAAGGTCGGTTGGCAGTAATTCTTTCTCTTTCTTTTTAATGCCGAGAAAACTGGTATGTTTAGTTTTGTAAATAAAATCTTTTTTGTTCTTTTCGTTTTACTTTTGTTGCCGGCTACTGTTCAGGCTAAGGAATCAGTACCCTGGCTGGTTTACTTATATCTGACGGGATCGGATTTAGAATCGGGCGGTGATGAACCTGAGAAGGGCGGAAGTGCAACAGCTGATTTTCAAGAAATAATTGACGGAAGTGTCGGTAAAAATGTTCGTGTTCTTGTGCTTACAGGAGGATCAAGTGAATGGCAAAATGATGTTATATCAAGCGATCATCTTGAAGTATATGAGATTTTTAATGGTGAAGTGGAACGTTTGCAGCGCTGGAATAATGCCAGCATGGGAAACAAGGGAACGCTTGAAAAGTTTCTTCGGTACGGAGAGGAGCACTATGATCCTCAGCATCGAATGATCATTTTCTGGGATCACGGTGCCGGACCTACCGGAGGTGTAGCCTATGATGAGAATTTTGATGGTGATTTTCTATCTTTGATTGAAATAGACGAGGCATTCGGAACAGTATTTGGGAATAAATACAAGCCATTTGAAATTATTGGATTTGACGCCTGTCTGATGGGAACGCTGACTAGCGGATATTTTATGACCAAGTGGGGACATGCAATGATTGCCTCTGAGGAAACAGAACCAGCTACCGGATGGGAATACACATCATGGATTGGTGCGTTGAATAAAAAGCCAAATATGAGTGTAAGAGAACTTGGAGAAAGCATAGTAGAAACCTATCTTGAATCGTGTGGCAGAGAAGGTGTGACTCTTTCCATGGTTTCTTTGGATGCGGCGCCGGATGTGGTACTGGCCTATAATGAACTAGGTCTTCAGCTTCTCAAGTCATACAAAACAAATTCTCGAGTAATTACGGAACTTGACAGGGCATCTAAAAAGAGTCAGACATACGGATCAGTTGATCGTAAAAATCGTGATTTTTCCGATGTCATAGATATGAAAATGTATATAAACGCGTTATCCAATCTTGCACCAAAGGAGGTAAAAAAGGTAAATGATGCATTGAACAGATATGTCATTTATAACGGTGTAGGCAAGTATATAAAGGGTAACGGTGTTGCTGTTAACTATCCTGTAGGAAAGCTTGTTGAAAATTACAATCTGGCTTACAAGTATTCTGTACCGACGCCTTTCGGTATACTTTACGGTTTTCAGACCAGAGCTTTGAGTAAGGAGGGACTAAGAAATTTAGCCGAAGTTATAGACAAGGTTAACAGTTACATGGTATGGGTGAAGGGATTCAGTGAATATCCCGGATATTTTGATAACTACGGCAAACCTACGGTAGAAGCTCCTTCAGACAGTAGCGGACAGATTAATCAGGCTAATTACATTATTGCCAATAGTATCGGATCGGGAGGCCTTGCCGCTCTTGCCCAGGCAGACCAGAACAATGCGAATGAAAGACAGAATGACATAAAGAAACTGGAGGATCTTAAGATAAGCGTCGCTGAAAACGGCGATTCATTTGTTACAGTACCCGAGAATCTCATTGATTCAATAAGCTCCGTAGAAATGGAGTTTTCAATGATTTTTCTTCCTGGAAAGGATTTTGAGGAAGGGCTGCTTGTCGAATTGGGATCAGATGCTCTTTGGACTGCCGACTGGGATACTGGTAAATTTACTGATACGGTAAATGGGCAGTGGCCGGCACTGGACGGTCATGAACTGCCGATTCGCATTACCGGCAATTCTGATGATTATATTACCTATGACTGCACAGTAAAGGTTAACGGTAAACTCCATAACATGAGTATCCTTTACAATAACGAGACTGATAAATATTCAATTACTGGCATACAGAGAATCAATGATAACGGAGTCCCTGATCGAAGCGGTCGTTCATTGAAGGAAGGAGATGAAATAACAACAGTTTTTTATGCTGAGACTTTGCTGGGTAAAGATGAAAAGACTCCTATTGATCTGGAAACCTTCAAATACAAAAAGAGCATGACTATAGAGGATCAGGATCTAGGCGAGTCAAAACTTATATACAATTTTGTATTTAAGGATTCATACGGTAATGAGGCGTCATCGGAAATGGTTGTTGCAGAAATTAACGATGAAGGCAATATGGAGGTTCAGAGTCTCACTGATTTTATGGAGGAGTATAGTGCCGCCTTGAACGGTTCAGATAATGAATCTGATGATGATACTGACAATGAAGAAGTTGGTGAGGCAGGATGATAATCGTCAGTCTCTTGGGGCATGAGAGATACGGTACGGAATGCTGATTGTTAAGAGCGTTCTGTACCCTTTTCTGAATTGTCCTGTTGTAAGAAAGAGTGTCGTTGTATGGAGGAAAGATGAATTCCGCAAGAGTGTTTCATACTTTGATTTCCGTTGCTTTTGGCTTGTTTGGCGGTGGATTTGCTGCAGCAGAAACTGTTGTTCCGGAAATTGGTGAAAGTAGGGAAGGGGATGCTGTGACAGTCTGTCATAACGGGAAAGAGTGCCTTGATTTAGCAAGAAAGGCAAAACATGATGAAAAATATCAGCAAGCCTTTGATTACTGTCAAAAGGGGTGTTCATTTCATGAGGCTGGAGCCTGCTATAATCTAGGTACGCATTATCAGAACGGCATCGGAGTAGACAAAGACGATACAAAAGCCTTGATGTACTATGAAAAGTCCTGCGACTTAAATTTGGCTGATGGCTGTTATACAGTTGGAAGATACTATGTAGTTGGTGAGACTGTAGAAAAAAATTTCAAAACAGCTCTAAAGTTCTATGAAAAAGCATGTGGACTTGGTGATGGTGAAAGCTGTTACAATGCTGGCGTTATTTACGGTTCAAATCAGATGAATATGCAGAATTTTTCGCTGTCTAGAGAGTTCAACAGGAAGGCATGCAGTCTGGATTTTGCCAAAGGTTGTTATAATCTCGGCAAGTTGTATGCTGACGGCAGTGGAGGAGAAGTCGATTTTGGTGCTGCAGCTTCCTTTTATGATAAGGCGTGCAGACTGAAAGACAACTTTGCGTGTAATAATCTTGCGTTGCTTTATTATACGGGCAGGGGGGTTGAGAAGGATTCTTCTCTGGCTGTTCAATATTTCAAGATGGCATGTGATATGGGGAATAATGCCGGGTGTGACAATTACAACAAACTCAATACCAGGTAGACGGTTTGAGCGATTATTCTTATGTGAGCATACTCTTTCAAGAAAATTAAATCAGTCATGAATGAAAAAGAGAGACTGCAAGTCCCTCTTTTTCCATCAATCAGTGACATATCCTCTTACTATCTCACCTTACCAGTGGATACGGGATTGCCATTTATTAGTAGTTATTTGGTTCAACAGGGTCTTTGATCCAGAAGATTATCAGTATGATGATACCGATAACTGGAATAAATGCAATTAACTGCCACCATCCGCTTTTGTTTGTATCATGAAGCCTTCTGCATCCCGCACCGAGAGCTGGGAGGAGGAGAGCTAATGAAACCAGGAATGAGAGTATACTTGCATTATCACGTAGGAGCAGGCCACCGATGAATCCGGCTACAAAGTATATGATTATCTGAGCCAGATAGAACCACCAGAACTCCGATTTAGATGCTCTACCGCTAAAGTTGCAGTATTTTTTAACCAAACATGTATTTACAGCAGTTTTGAAATCCATTTTTTATTCCTTGTTAAGTTTTTTATAACAACAATTAAAGTTAAAAATTAACTTTTTAATTGCAAATCGCAGCAGTCACCGAGGAATTGTAATTCCCACGATAAAATGCTTTTTTAAACCGAATCATTTTACAATGAATAGTACAGTTCAAATTCCAAAGGATGAGGAGCCATTCTTACTCTGTTTACATCCTGCATCTTCAATTCAATATACGAAGTTATAAAGTCCTCTGAGAATACTCCTCCCCTTGTTAAAAACTCGTGATCAGCTTTAAGTGAATTTAAAGCTTCTTCAAGAGAACCGCAAACCTGTGGCACATTGGCTGCTTCCTCCGGAGGCAGATCATAGAGATTCTTGTCCAGTGCATCGCCTGGGTTTATCTTATTCTGAATACCGTCAAGTCCGGCCATCAGCATTGCGGAGAATGCGAGATACGGATTGGCCATGCAGTCAGGGAATCTTACTTCAACTCTTGTAGCTTTCGGCGACGAGACAGCCGGAATCCGTATTGATGCCGAGCGGTTGGAGGCTGAATAAGCAAGCATAACCGGAGCTTCAAAACCAGGAACCAGTCGCTTGTATGAATTTGTAGAAGGATTGGTAAATGCATTTAGAGCCTTTGCATGCTTGATTATGCCACCTATATAGTAGATAGCCTGCTGCGAAAGACCGCCGTAGCCGTCACCTGCGAACAGATTTTTGCCGTTCTTTCCCAGGGATTGATTGCAGTGCATTCCGGATCCGTTATCACCGAAAATCGGTTTCGGCATGAAGGTTGCGGTTTTATTATGCTCATTGCAGACATTTGTTATTACATATTTCAGTTCCTGCAGTTCATCCGCCTTTTTGGTCAGGGTATTGAATCTTGTAGCAATTTCATTCTGACCGCCGGTGGCAACTTCATGGTGATGAGCTTCAACAACCATTCCCATTTTTTCAAGTTCAATACATATGGCGGAACGGAGATCCTGTGACGGATCTACAGGAGGAACCGGAAAGTATCCACCTTTGACAAATGTTCTGTGTCCAAGATTTCCCTGCTTGTATTCTGTTCCGGAATTCCATGCACCCTCTTCTGAATCAAGTTTGTAGAAGCATCCGTTCATCTCATTTGCAAAGCGAACATCGTCGAATACGAAAAATTCAGGTTCAGGGCCGAATATCACGTTGTCAGCTATACCTGTTGATTTAAGATATTCTTCTGCCCGTTTTGCTATGGAGCGAGGATCGCGGTCATATCCAACCATTGTCTTAGGTTCGAGGATATCGCAGCGAATGAATATGGTCGGTTCCAGATAAAAAGGATCCTCGTGCCATGTGGTAATGTCCGGCATAAGAAGCATATCTGACTTGTTGATTCCCTTCCAGCCCGCTATGGAGGAACCGTCGAACATCTTACCGTCTTCAAAGAAATTTTCATTTATCTGACTTACCGGAATAGAAATATGGTGTTCTTTTCCTTTGGTGTCGGTAAAACGGAGATCCAGAAATTTAATATCCTTTTCTTTGATTGTTTGCAAAAGTTCCTGCACTAGATCAGATGTTTCTAACATTGGGGTATGTCCTCTGGTGTTGTTGTGAGATTACTTGAGCAGAGCTGTTAAAAATGTTCAACCGGCACAAAAATCCTGTTCTGATAGAAACTGGCTGCCAGCATGAGCTAGTTAAAAGAATGTTTAATGCTTTTTCTTCCATGAAGCGCTGCATCGTAGTGGTAATGTAGTTAATTTTATACCTTTATCACAATTTTTGCTATAAATTACAGTCAGATAAGGTAATGATTTGATGAAAGCAGGCTAGGGAACAAGTCAGTCTCTTGTTCTGAAATTGCGTATATCTGCTGCATAGAACTATTAGATCCGTGGAGTATTCTGCGCTGGATTAGCGGTTTCCGGCAGAAACTTTGAAACAAGAAATTATGTCCGCAACGGTTAAACCCGTAACCGGGGATTGATAATAAATTCCTTTTTAGAAATTTTTATGCAATTTCTCTGCACATCCTTGAGTCTTCTGCAATAATCATTATTAATGATCTGCTATGAAGATCACAGAATTAAGTGTAAAATACACTCTACTTTTTATGCTTTACAGTAGTTAATGGTCTGATAGTTTAGGAATTGGCTATACGTCAAATAGAGGATTTTATGTTAGAAAAGCTTCGTAATATTGCGATTATTGCTCATGTTGATCACGGTAAAACTACACTCGTGGATAAACTTTTAAAGCAGTCTGGAACTCTTGACCGTGCCAGTGCCGATCAGGAAAGAGTTATGGATTCGAATGATATCGAGAAAGAGCGCGGTATTACAATCCTTGCTAAAAATACAGCCATTAACTGGAATGGTTACCGCATCAACATTGTTGATACTCCGGGTCATGCCGATTTCGGCGGAGAGGTAGAGCGCGTCATGTCCATGGTGGATTCAGTGCTTCTGCTTGTAGATGCCGTTGACGGGCCTATGCCTCAGACTCGTTTTGTTACCCAGAAGGCATTTGCTGCCGGACTTAAGCCTATAGTGGTAATTAATAAGATTGACCGTCCGGGAGCCAGACCTGACTGGGTTATAGATCAGGTATTTGATCTGTTTGACAATCTGGGAGCAAGTGATGAGCAGCTTGATTTTCCTATTGTTTATGCATCCGCACTTAACGGCACTGCCACACTGGATCTTAATGATCCAAAGGATGATATGACGGCTTTGTTCCAAGCTATCGTTGATTTTGTTTCCCCACCTAAGGCAGATCCTTCGGGAGCTTTCCAGATGCAGATTTCTCAACTCGATTATTCATCGTATGTTGGAGTAATCGGAGTCGGTAGAATTATGAGGGGTACTGTAAAAACGAATATGCCTGTCACTGTTGTAGGAGTTGACGGAACGACCAGAACTGGTCGCATAGGACAGATTCTGGGATATCTGGGATTGCAGAGAAGTGAGGTTGCCACTGCTGATGCCGGCGACATTGTTGCAATAACAGGACTTGGAGAACTGAAAATTTCCGATACTGTGTGTTCTTCTGAATGCGTAGAGGCACTGCCACCTCTGACTGTTGATGAACCGACTGTGTCCATGACCTTCCAGGTAAATACGTCACCTTTTGCAGGACGGGAGGGCAAGTTTGTTACTTCTAGAAATATTCTGGAGAGGCTTCAAGAAGAACTTAAGCATAATGTTGCTCTGCGCGTTGAAATGACAGATGATACTGACAAATTCAAGGTGTCAGGTAGAGGCGAACTTCATTTGAGTGTGCTTATCGAGAGTATGCGTCGCGAGGGTTATGAACTGGCAGTATCTCGCCCTGAGGTCATCATTAAGGAAATTGATGGTAAAAAGATGGAGCCGATAGAGAATCTGACTGTTGATGTGGATGAGGGCAGTCAGGGTGCAGTTATGCAGGCTCTTGGTGAAAGAAAGGCCGAACTTGTGGATATGGTTCCTGATGGAAAGGGCAGAGTTCGCATTGATTACAAGATTCCATCCAGAGGACTCATTGGTTTCCAAAGCGAGTTTATGACTATGACTTCAGGCATGGGTTTGATTTATCATACCTTCGACAGTTACGGAGAGTACCGGGGCGGTGATATCGGCTGCCGTAAAAACGGTGTAATGATTTCCAATGCCACCGGTAAGGCTTTAGGGTATGCTCTGTGGTATCTGCAGGATCGCGGATACCTGTTCATAGGTCATGCAGCAGAGGTTTACGAGGGTCAGATTATAGGAGTCCACAATCGTGACAATGATCTTACGGTTAACTGCCTAAAGGGTAAGAAACTTACTAATGTGCGTGCTTCCGGTACAGATGAGGCTATTGTTCTGGTTCCTCCTGTTGTTTTATCTCTTGAGCAGGCGCTTGAATTCATCAACGACGATGAACTTGTGGAGGTTACTCCTCAGTCAATTCGTCTGAGAAAGAAACATCTGACTGAAATCGATCGTATCAGAGCATATCGCGGGGCTCAGGGACACAATCCTTCATCTCTCGAGATGAAGTCGTAGTTCTGCTTCTTAAGGTCCTCTTGTAAAGGAGGCGTGTTATTTGTCAAGTCAGAGTCATGAAAAAGACTCTGATTTTTATTTTTCTGACATTTGTTGCAGATATGCCATTAAAGACTAGAAAACGTTTTGTTATACGCAGGGCAATAAGACGGTTGCTTAAGAAGGAAATAGTACCGGGGCGTATTCTTATTTTAGGAATATTCCTTGGAATTCTGACCGGTTTGGTGTGTGTTGCATTTCAGATTATTCCAGATTTGATTGCTGTTTATCGTTTGCAGTGGTTTCGGTCTCAAACAGGATCCTTTACTGCTTTTCTGGCTGTTTTTGTTGCCTCCGGTCTGCTTGCATCTTTTGCTTTGTTTTTGACTTTCAGATTTGCTCCGGAGGCAGGTGGTTCTGGTATTCCGGAAATTGAGGGGGCTCTTGATCACAGGCGTCCTGTTCGCTGGTGGAGAGTGCTTCCTGTGAAACTAGTCGGAGGAATAGCTTCACTTGGTTCAGGTATGATCTTGGGCCGGGAAGGTCCTTCAATTCAGATTGGAGGCAATTTGGGAAAAATGGTGGCTGATTTGGCGCTGCTTCCTCGATTTCACTCCATGGCTCTTTTGGCCGCTGGTGGCGCAGCAGGTCTTGCTGCAGCCTTTAACGCTCCTCTTGCCGGTATTTTGTTCGTTTTGGAAGAACTCAGACCTCAGTTTCGTTACAGTTTCCTCTCCGTTAAGCTTGTTGCAATAACGGTTGTAACTGCAACTGTTACTAGAAATTGTGTGCTGGACGATGAACCAGTGTTTTCCAAACTGCCGGTTTTTTCAACTCCTCCTGTTTCTTCTCTTATCTGGTTCATTGTGCTTGGCTTGCTTGCCGGGTTAATGGGTGTGTTTTTTAACCGCTGCGTTGCTGTTTTTCAGGATTTTTATCTCAGACTTCATTGTGGCAGATTGTTGAGAGCGTTGCCTGTGATTTTCATTTTGGCAGGTTTTTGGGGCATTTTGTCTGTAACTGTTCCTGATGCTGCTGGTTCAGGAATGATGTCTATCCCTAAATGGATCAATGGCGGCGGTTCTCTGTCTTTTCTGGCATTTCTTCTTGTTTTCAGAACCATCGGTATATTGCTGTGCTTCTGTAGCGGAATTCCGGGAGGCATATTCGCACCTAGTCTTGCGATAGGTACTCTCCTCGGTGCAATCTTCGGTATGATTCTGTCTAAACTGAATCTGCCATTCATTCCTGAAACCGGAATTCTTGCCATTACCGGCATGTGTGCGATTTTTGCAGCATCTGTCAGAGCTCCCGTTACCGGAATTGTTCTTGCTACAGAGATGACTAATAATTTTCAGTTTCTGCTTCCGATGATGGTAACTACACTGACAGCAACTCTTGTGGCACAGAAGCTTGGAGGTATTCCTATCTATACCCAGATCCTTAACCGCACGCTGCGACTGGCTGATGAGAAGCATAAATCCATTGAAAAAATTCATTAAGATTGAAGGGAAAGCTTTCTGATTGTTCATACTGCTTTTCTTTTTTTGTGAAATTAGGTTATTTTTCCGTTTTCTGATGAGTACTTTGAGATAATAATGCTCCAACTGCTGATAAAATGATAGTCGTCTTTCTGCTGGTTGTTTTGCAGATGCCACGAATGTTGTTCTAACTGTTAATTGGATTTTTTATGAGTTTTGCGACTAAATTGTTTTCAATTCCTGTTCTTGGGCGATTTTTGCTTTTTAATAAGGCACTTGCTCTGCGTTATATTCATGATCGTATTACCGTTGAAGCAAGTCATTTAGCATATGTTACGCTACTTTCTCTGGTCCCCCTGGTAACAGTTTTGTTTTCAATGTTGTCAACTCTTCCTGTTTTTGAATCAACCAAGGCTCAAATAAAGGAACTGATATTCAGTAATTTTGTCCCTGTATCAGGAGATATTTTAGAGAAAAATCTGGAAATTTTTACTAGAAACGCCTCAAATACTACTATCATTGGTGCCATAGCACTTCTGGTTGTATCAATGATGCTGCTTCAATCTATAGACAATTCCATTAATCATATATGGAAGTGCAAGGCAAAGCGTCCGATTGTAACCACGGTTTCAGTTTATTGGATGGTCATTACTTTGGGACCGATACTTACAGGCAGCAGTTTGGCTCTTACTTCTGTTGCGGTTTCCTATCACGTTGATGAAGGTCTCGGTATAATCCCGTATCTTCAGAATAAGGTTATAACTATTCTGCCGGGTCTTTTTTCCTTTGTAGCATTGCTTCTTATGTATTCTGTTGTGCCAAACCGTAAGGTTAAGGTTTCCTATGCTGCAATCGGAGCCTTTGTAGCAGCGTTTTTCCTTGAACTTGGCAAGAGAGCCTTTTCTCTTTACATTTTATATTTTCCGTCATATCAGAATATATATGGTGCCATAGCTGTGGTTCCTATTCTGCTAGTATGGATTTACGTAAGCTGGCTTATTGTTTTCTTTGGTGTTGAAATACATGCCTGTCTCCAGGATATGTTTGATTTGAAACAGAAGGAAAAAGCTATGTATAAGCGCGACGGTTCTGTGATGACAATAGCCCAGGAGGAAAAATTTCTCTCTGATGCTATAGAGGGAAATACTCAGTGCAGATGTAGCGACAGCAAAGGAGAAGATAATACAGAAGGTTCTGATTCAGAAACGAATGAGCTCTCTCCGGCTGATTCAATCCGCGAGAACGTTAAGCGCAGATGCGGGAACGAAGAAAATAAATAAAAAAAACGGTCTTTGCAAATTCCATTTGAAACGGCGCTGTCCATACCTTTGAACTTTGGATCAAGGTGTTACCTTCAGCAGTATTTCATTTCAGAGATAACGCAGGTAACTTTATGGACACAAAACTCCGAGTATCAATTGTTTAGAGGATGATACGACAGCATCGAGGAAATCCTGAACTCTTGCAAATTATTATTTCCTGCCGATGAATTTTGCTTATTTGGAATAAATCATCCTGGATATTTCCGACTGGATTTTGTAAAGAACCGTAATTTTTCTTGAACAAAACAAACTAATTGCTAATCGGGACGGAATTGTGATACTACCGCGATAGTATCGTAATTCATAGTGTGGTTCCATTTGTGTTTTTTTTTACATTTTAAAATGGGACCACATTTTTTATCTTCAATATGAAGAGTGAATAGATCTACCTGGAACAGGTGCTATACAATTTCCAACAGGATTTTGTAAAGAACCTTAAGGATTTAAGACCTAATGCTTTTATTATTCTGATTTCTGTAGTTTTTCTCTCCATTCAATTTTAAAAGTATCCCCAGACGTTGGTTTTTCATGGAATTGTGCTGAAAAATTGTACAATTTGCTGATAGCATCGATTGTACCTTCAATTTTGTTTACTTTATTTTCGTGTTTAAATCTGATCTCAGCTGATTGCGCCATCAGGCTTTTCCCTGAACTGAGACTCTGGATCCAGTTTGTTTTCAGGTTTGAGCCTTCTGAGTCCTTCATTCCCTCAATATCAAAATTGCTGATGAATACGTCTTTGAGCTGCATCGTGCCGTTATACTCATATGAGCCTTCATCATCACCTTGCTGTTTTCTTTTGATTTTTATTTCAAAATTAGAATGTCCAACGGTCTGGTGACCTTCAAGCCAGGTGTTAAGATAGTCAAATCCTACATCATCTCCGGTTAAGTCGATTTCAAACTCGTTATTGACGGTGTTCAACATTCCTGAAACTGAAACACTGCCTTTATTTACAGTTGCAATTGATGAATCAACAGTAATCTGCCCCTGGGTATCAAGAACGAAATTAGTTATAAGATTTGTAATTTCAAAATTGGTCAGATTTAATTCATCAGCAGTGACATCTATGCGGGATCTTCTGTTCGCCGATCTGATTTTGCCGTTTCTGTAGATTACGTGATTCATAAACAGAGCGGCATTTTTTATAAGTATCGGGTTATATTCATTCATGGAATCGTAGTACAGATCCTGAATGTTTACCACTCTGAAGTTAATTTGACTGAAAGGTACCAGATTCAGAAGCTGTACTTCCTCGGAGAAATCGGTGTCAACGAGTCTCAAATCTTTCATTGTCAGTTCGTGAACATCGAGAATTCCTGTTTCCTGATTATATTTGATGTATGTTTCTATATTACCGGAGCTGTACCCCGTGGAAAGAAGGATGTGTGATATAGGGTTGCTCAGCGGCTGACTTATAGCCACCGACGCATTATCCATTTGCAATTCCTTATAGTTAAGCTGACGGAACTGTCCAAGGACGCTTATGTGCTTTAGCTGGTTGTCCTTTACAGAGAGGTCATTGACTATTAGGTTTAAATTACGAACGGACAGCATCAGATCCTGAAGCTCAATGGAACAGTCATTTAGTTGTGCATCATAGATATCGAACTTCCAGCCGGAAAAAGACTGGATTGATTCAAAATCTGTAGTGGTCGCTATCTTGTTTAGTTCCAGTTTTTTTACTGTGATTGCATGACTTTGAGGGTTGATTTCAAGCTGACTGTTTACTGTTCCGTCTTTGAAATTTGCCCTGAATTCGTCAAAAGTTATTTTCTCTTCAGTATAGTGAAAGGTCGTGTTGAAGCTGTGCAGAATTAGATCATTGAATTTAATCCTGTTTGCAAACATATTAACGAAGAAGTTTTTTGGTGTGTTTATTCTGCCGTTGCGGACAATATCCAGATTGCTCAGTTCAATAATGCTGTCATCTATTCCCCAGTCTTTACTCTTAATACTGAAATCTTTCAGATGCAGATCCTTTATGGTTATGTTTTTGAACAGATCCGCTTTACCCGAAGGAGCCGGCAGCAGATCCATGTTTACGCGGGCATTTATTATTTCAATGTCATGAATATAAAGCTCTTGATTTATGATTTTTTTGCTGTCAAATTCAACGAATATCTGATCTGCTTCGATTTCGTTGTTTACCTTTACATGCTTTAGCAGAATTTTGTCCGGATAAATCGGGTTGTAACTGACGTTTTCTATAGTTACTGAGTATCCTGTCTGCTCCTTTATCAGATTTACAAGCGGTTCTATAATGTAATTGCTGCGGAGATACAGGTAGGAGCAGGCTATAGTGATAAGCGCCAATAATCCGAGGATTATTAATATTCTGGAGACAGTTCTCATGAAATTATCCTAATTTGGTTAGGCGTTGGTGAAAGTAGAATCAGCTCTGGTCCATCTTTCTATCAGTTTTTTAGCCGTTGCCAGGTCGTTGTCTGTAATTTTTCTGGCTAGACTGTTGGCTTTTGAAATGACAGCCTGATCCTTCAGAAAATCGGCAACTTTCATTCCTGCAACGCCGGTTTGCTTTGTTCCAAGGTATTCACCCGGTCCCCTGATTTCCAGATCCTTTTCCGCTATTTTCAGACCGTCGCTGTTCTCACACAGATATTTCAAACGTTCAGAAGCCGCGGAAGAAAGTTCAGTAGTGCTGTAAAGCATACAGAATGACTGTTTCTGGCCGCGTCCTACGCGTCCTCTAAGCTGGTGAAGCTGTGCAAGGCCAAGTCGCTGCGGATCCTCAATAACAATTATGTTGGCATTAGGTACATCAACTCCGACTTCGATTACTGTTGTTGCAACCAGCATATCTAGATTTCCGTCCTTGAAGTCCTTCATTACCTGCTGCTTCTCTTCACCAGAAAGTCTTCCATGAACTAGGCCTATTTTAAGTTCCGGTAAACTCTTCTTCAACTGGGAGTACTCGTCTTCAGCTGCTGCACAGTCAAGTATTTCAGATTCTTCAATCAGAGGACATACCCAGTAGATCTGCCATTTTTTGTTTATGCATACGTCTTTTATTCTATCAAGCAACTTGCCGCGCGAGGTATTTCCTATGAGCTTTGTTGTAATCGGCTTCCTTCCTGGTGGCAGCTCGTCTATTGTTGAAACATCAAGATCTGCATAATTAGTCATTGCCAGGGTTCTTGGAATCGGGGTTGCAGTCATTATGAGCTGATGAGGAAGACGGTTTCCCTCCTGTCCCTTGCTTAATAGTTTAAGACGCTGCTCGACACCGAAACGATGCTGTTCATCAATGATAACGTATGCCAGATTCTTAAAATCAACCTGCTCTTGAAAAAGAGCATGCGTCCCGATTACGATTTGAGCTTCACCGCTTGCTATCCTTTCCAGTGTTTCCTTCCTCTCCTTTGACTTCAGACGCCCGTTGAGCTGCACTACAGATATCCCAAGCGGTGAAAGTAGTGAAGTGAACTTCTGATAATGCTGACCCGCCAGAATTTCTGTAGGTGCCATTATTGCTGTTTGATATCCGTTCTCGATGGCATTGAGCGTGCTCATTGCAGCTACCAGGGTCTTGCCTGAACCTACATCTCCCTGTAACAGTCTAAGCATGGGAATGTTGGCTTTCATATCTGTATCAATTTCACCGGTTACTCTTAACTGGGCTCCGGTAGGCACGAAACTTAGCGAATCAAGCATCCGCGCGCGCAGGATCCCTTTACTTTGCAAAGGATACGATGAATAACTTCCGTTTGCCGATCGTGCTATGTATACAGCGGCTGTGTTTGCTGTAAGTTCTTCAAGCACGATACGTCTTCGGTAAGGGTTTGCCGGATTGTTTATTAAATCCATTCCAAGATCTTTGGGTACCTTGTGCATGTGCTTTAATGCATCAAGCAGAGTTATACCTCCCGTCTCCTCTGGAGGAAGGAGTTCGTCCAGGCCTTCCTTTTCCGCTGTTTTTAGCGCAGTATCCACAAGCTGGGCTATTTTTTCGGTTTTGAGTCCTTTTGTAACAGAGTATACAGCTGTGAGATTGTCTGGAAGATTGAAATCGCTCATTGACGATGCAAGCCAGTAATTGGGATGCTTCATGCTGCAACCGAAAATATTACTTTCTATGGTGCCGAAACACAGTATAAATTTATTTTTTTCAAATTCTTGTATCTGGTTCGGGTAAAGATGCCAGAAACTCAGTTTCAGTCTGGTTTCATTTTCGTCTGCTATGGTGCATTCCAGTACCGAACCTATTCTGGTGCTTTTGGTCTGGAGGTTAAGTATTCTTCCTCCGACCAGTATCGGCACCCCAGGTATTGCTGAGTCTATGGGCGTAATTGTAGTATGATCTTCATAACGAAGCGGCAGGTAATAGAGAAGATCAGCCAGTGTGTAGATGGAGATTGCATTCAGCTTTTCTGCCATTTTTTTTCCGACTCCGGAAATTTCCGTTACAGGATCTTTCAGCATGATTTAAATGATCCTTTTAACAAACAGGTGAAGCTTCAGTCTGAAAATCTTTTTCAGATAGTTTTGAATCCTTTCCGGAAAATCCTCAAATTTTTCCAGATTTGTCCAGTGTGTGATGCGGGTAGTATTGCTAAGAATAAAATCCAGTTCTTTTGAAAATGAATCCTTCATAAGATGTTCCGGATCCTGAATAAGAATTGCATTCTCAAAATCGAGACGCCATGCACGCGGATTCAGGTTGTTCCCAGTGATCAGGTAGTAGTCGTCATCAACGTAGATACCTTTTACATGGTATGTATTAGTCCCGTCTTTCCACATCATTATGTTCAACTGTCCGTTGTCGATATATGATTGATTTTTGCGACAGAATTCTCTTACAAATCCCTCGTACAGATATGGAACGGCGCCTACACGGTTGAATGGCTGATCCTCCGGAATATAAAAATCATTGGCGACTTTGTCACCGATTACCAAATTGATTTTGATTCCCTTTTTCAGCAGCTTTGTTATTACGCGCTGGATGTTTGCAGGCATATTAAAATAAGGTGTGCAGATTGTAATTTTTTGTTTTGTCATCTGCATAAGGGAGAGAATCGTTCTGTTCAGCCGGTTCTTTACATTGCCGAGTCCGCACAGCGGAGTCATTGATACACATCCTTCCTTTCTGGCTTCGGAATTGATATGGTATATCGCTTTTTTGAGATGTTTTTTAAGTGAACCTATCTGATTGGATATTTCTCCCGCTGATGGAATATTATCCCTGGTTAAATCTTGAACGGCAGCTGCGTTGAGGAGGTATTTGAGCAGAAATGCCACCATGCAGTCTGCTAGAGGTTCATAAACTATTTTTTCATATCGATCCAGACGGTATTTGTTATCCTTGTTCAAATACACGTTGTTGATGCTTGCACCGGAGTAGAGAACAGTATTATCAAAAACGAATCCCTTAAGGTGAAGAACACCGAACATTTCTTTTGATTTTACGGGAACTCCAAGAAAAGTAACATTAGCTGACGGATAGCGCTGAGAGTACTCTCTGTACATGATGTTGTTTCCGCACTGCCGGCCCTTTCCAATCAGTCCACGCTGTGCACGGTGGAAATCTACCAGAATGTAAACCTTAAGTGAAGGACATTTACTTGCTCGAAGGTAAATGGCGTCGAGAATCTCGCGCCCTGTTTCATCGTCCTGAAGGTAGAGGGCGGTAATATATATTCTTCGGCTTGACGTCTCTATTAAATTTAAAATTTCCTCACGAAATCTCTGTGGAGTTTCTAATATAGAAAAAGAGACTGCAGGTACAGACATTGCAGGCAGTCTGCCGATTGTATCCTTGCTAGCCCGGTATATACTAAACATCATTACTCCATTGTTTCACAAAGTTCAATGTTATCACAAAAACAGAACACTACAAATTGCCGTTAAATCTCGGACTGTTTTTTGTTTTTAGGCTCGATTTGTTTGGTAGCTCCTATGAGCCACCCTATTTCCTGATCTGTCAGATAAGGCTTGATTGTATCCCTAACCCTCTGATGATAATCATTCAGCCAGTCAATTTCAGTATCAGTGAGAAGTTCTGTGTTTATAAGTCTGAGATCAAACGGAACAAGAGTAAGAACTTCGAAGTTCAGCATTGAAGGAAGGTTTGGATGAGACATGACAAGCAGCTCGTTTTCACAGCGTATTCCGTATTCTCCTTCCTTATAGTAGCCCGGTTCATCTGTGACTATCATGTTAGGGACAAGTTTTGCATCATCGGTACCACTTTTGCTTGATATGCGGTGCGGACCTTCGTGGACACTCAGACAGTGACCGACTCCATGTCCGGTTCCGTGGTTGTAGTCAAGACCGACGTCCCAAAGCTGTTTTCGAGCAAGGATATCAAGCTGGTAACCATATGTTCCCTGCGGAAATACAGCTTTGGCCAAGGCTATGTTTCCTTTAATCACTCTTGTGAAATTGTTTTTCATTTCATCTGTCGGAGTGCCTACACATACTGTTCGTGTTATATCTGTTGTTCCGTCGTAGTAATGACCGCCTGAATCGATAAGGTATATGGCGTCACTGCCCAGCCTGCGCGGTGTTTCTTCATTTTCATGGTTGTAGTGGCACATGGCGGCATTTGGTCCAAGAGCTGATATAGTGGCAAAACTAGGCTCAATATAATATTCCTGATCCTTCCTGTACTTTTCCGCCTGTTTGGCAATAGTGGCCTCGGTTTCGTCGGATTTTGTCTCGCAGCGACGGTCAAGCCAAGCAAGGAAACGGCACATGGCTACACCATCCTTAACATGTGCCGAACGAAAACCGTTTACTTCTGTACTTGTTTTTATGGCACGCGGAAGTTCACAAGGATCCTTGATGTTTTCAATTTGAACATCAGCTTTCTTCATTACGAGAATTGTGTGTGCGTTTGTGGTCGAAAAATCGGCTCCTATTTTTAGGTGGTCTTCACCGAGACGCTTGAGTGTTTCATCCAGACGACTGAAGTCAAAAATTGAAACATCATCTCCGCATTGTTCAGCAAATTTCGTTTCTATAAGCTTTTCACTGTCTATGAACACATCAGCTGATTGATTGCTGTAAATGATTGCGAAGCATCTGACTATCGGCAGATAAGGAATGTCGTGACCCCTGATGTTAAGCAGCCAGTTTACAGATTCACAATCTGAAACAAAAAAGGCATCGAGTCCAGCGTCATTGATTTTTATTGAAATCAGCTCGCGCTTTTTTGCACTTGTCATACCGATAAATGTTTCAGGGAATATTATTATCTGCTGCTTTTCTTCCTCAGGTCTGTTTCTCCATATCTGATCGATTAAATTTTTCTTTGTGGGAACAAGTTTTATGTTTACTTTCTGAAGTATTTCCGATGCTGCCAGATACCATCTGTATGAGTGCATGTTGGAATCAAAGGCAACCGTGCTTCCCTGTTTAAGTGTCGCAGCCAGGTGATGTATAAGTGTAAGAGCTCCCTTTTGGTTATCTATATCAAGAACTCTAACGCTGTCGGCCACCTGCTTTTTGGCCTGAATGGAATATCGTCCGTCAACAAAAAGATCGATGTTGTATGAATCAACAGGAGTGCTGTATATGGCACAGCATCCCGCAGATCCTGTAAATCCGGTTATGAATGCCAGCCTTTGAGATGAAGGAGGAATGTATTCTCCTAGAAATTCATCAGAATGAGAAACAATTAAGGCGTCATATTCCGCATTGTTCATCAGTGTGCGGATTTCAAATATATTCTTTTCGTAGAGATCTACGTTGAACATAGCAAATTCCTTGGTAATTGTCGCTGAAGTGACAGAATTTTATTGCATCGGGTAACCTTAGGATTATTTTACTTCCTCGGGAGAAAACGGATTTTCGTCCTTCGTACAGTTTATTTCAATGTCGTCATGCTTGTCTTCTTTAGTTACAATTTCTACTGTCCCCGCTTCAATGGTGTTTTCCATGATTACTGAATCGCTGTTCCCGTTTTGTGACTTCTTTTCATCGAAGATTTTTTCAGATGAATCGATCTCAGATGATAAACTGTCCGCCTTTGCGTTTAAAGATATAACCTGATACATATTGCCGTTTGTATCGGAGTAGATGTTCGGAGTTCCTGTTTCAAAAAGTCTCAGTTCAACGGTAAAAGGCTTGGAGTAGAGGATCATTATCACTGCCACAACGAGCAGTTCAAGAAGAACCATTGTCCATGTCACTGTCTGAATGTATGGATAAATTGACGGGATCATGAAATTCACGGCAATTATCACTCCAAAGAGGGGAGTTACGGTTCTGTGGATGAAACCGAATGTTTTTGACAGCTTTTTATGATTGTCGATCTGCAGTGAAACCGGAAGGATGGCTATTGTGTAGGAGATGGTAAGAAGAATTGCAGGTAATGCAAAGCGGTGTGCGAATTCGATCCCCGTCCAAATTCTCAAAAGTACTATCACCAGAGTTGCAAAGCAGAATGCGACACCAATCCAGTCGTATGGGATTTTTCTCTTTTTGCAGCTGTCGTGAATTTTCAGACAGAAAATACTGTTTACGCAGTAGCACTCAATTGCAATGGCAGTAAAAACCAGCTGAAGAAAGTTTTCAGGATACTGACCGGTAATAATCGCACTGACGGTGCTTAGCACACAGATGATGACTACCAGAATCATTCCGTATACGAATAGGCGTTTAAGTTTAAAATTTTTATTGTTTAAAAAGGCTGATAACGTCATTGTGTATCCTTCTTTTCTTCCTTAACAAGCGGGAATGTTATATTAAAGCATGCTCCGTGCAGAGGTGGTTCCAAATTGCGACATTCTATTTTACCATTTAACAATTGTGTAGTTAAATTGTAGATGATATTGGCTCCGAGTCCGCTGCCGCCACGGCCGCGTTTTGATGTGACAAACGGTTCGTAGATTTTATCCAGAATTTCAGGATTTATTCCTGAACCGTTATCCTGATAATCAATTGTTAGATGGTTATCCTTTGATGTTATAGCTATTTTGATCTGCCGATTGGATTTGTCCTTGTCATTTTCATCCCATGCGTGGTTTGCACTGTTCATTATCAGATTTGTGTAAATTTGCGTCATGACGCCCGGATACGAAAAGATATCCAGGTTTTCCGGACATTCAACGCAGATTTTAAGCTTTTTCTTTTTTACAACGTTGGATAAACTGATGAGCGTCTGAGAAAGGTTTTCTTTAACATTAAACGTATAACTAACGTTTGAAGAACTGTCTACAGCCACTTGTTTGAAGCTACGTATAAGTTCGGAACTTCTTTTTAAATTTGAAGTAAGAATATCGTCGGATTCAACAATTACATCAATAATGTCCTCCATTGCTTCACGATCGAGCTCAGGCTCCTTTATAAGCTTTTGCAGCTTTTTTATCTGTTCAGCTATCAGTGTGTATGCTGTTACTGAAATTCCTAGAGGAGTGTTTATTTCATGAGCAATTCCGGAAACCAGTGAACCCAGGGATGACATTGTTTCGGCTTCTATAAGCTGTTTTTGTGTTTCCTTTAGTTCCTGGTTGGCAAGGGTCAGTTCTTCGTTTGTGGTTCTCAAAGTCTGGGTTCGCAGAGCAATTTTTGATTCCAGATCGTTATTTAAGCTTATAAGCTGATCCTGAGTTTCTTTCAACTGAGTAATATCATAACCGAAGGCTATGTGGTATTTAAGGTTGTTTCCTTCATAAAAGGGTACAAAACTCCATTCCATATGCAGACAGTGATTTTCCTGATCCCTCATGGTCAGTTCTTTGATTGTTGTGTAGGTGGATGCTGTAATCTGTGCCCTGATCTCTTCTTTTTTCTCTTTCTCTACGAAAACATCAAGCCAAGGTTTGCCAACTACTTCAAATTCAAGATATCCTGTAAGCAGCGTTGTAGCTGTGTTGATAGATATAATTTTAAAGTCTGGATCCAGCCGGCATATAATTAAATTGCAGGAATTCAGCAGAGTGGTGGAAAAATCCCGCTGGTTCTTAAGAGCCCTGTTTTTTAGATCGTTGGATTTTATCTCACTTGATATGGTTTTTCTCATCATATTGATGGAATTAACAAGTACATCCAGTTCGTTTCTGAAAATGTCATCCTTGCGGTTCGGAAGTGTAAGGACTTGATCTATTGTGTCTACAGAAAACTCCTGGGTTTCGTTTACCAGATATCTAAGATGCTTGATAATCAGCGAGTGTACAAGAAGAAGTATGGTTGCTGATATGGATATTGCTACAAACAGACTTAGTGATATGATCAGTGCAAGTTTTTTTTGTACATGCTTGGCAATGTAATCGGGATTGGAGATGATTTCCACCTGGGCAATCTGAGTGGTCCCGTCATCAGAGAAAAGAGGTTTTGTTTTAATAATCGTGTTATTAAGACTAAGATTAGGCTTCTGTCCGCGGATGATTTCGGTATTTTCCAATTCGGAATCTTCATTTTCGTTGTCATATATGAATAAATCGATATATGCTATTGATGGATGTTCGATCAGACCGTCCAGAATCAAGGAAAGATCCTCTCCATTCTTGTTGATTATGGCATGACCAATGAAATTTTTGAGCTGATCGATGAAAGTGTCTATATCTCCGGAAACTTCTTCCTTATAGTGTTCATTTTCATGATACACTTGCATATAGGTTGTTACACACGTCAGTATGAGTATTGACAGGAAGGTGAGAAACATCATTTGGACTGACAGTCTTTCATACAGACTTGATTTCAAAAAATTTTTGATTTTTCCCAGAAACATACAATTCTCTTAGTTTTTCTTTGCATACTCAGTCTGATTTTATTAAATGTAAAGATTGAATTCTTATGATCAGTTCAAATAATCTGCTATTTTTGAACTGTAAGCTTGAGTTATTGCTGGCGTGCGGTATAAATACCTTTATCCGACCTTACCGGATTTCCGTTGGAGAGCGAAAATAATCATATCTAGTCTTTGTTCGTAACATTCGATGGGTTTAAGTGAATAGAGTAATGTATGTACAGGTCTGATCAGAGGCTTGTTATTGAGGTGTTTGATGAGTTTGAATAATAATTATTTGTTAGAAATTAACGGGTTGCCTGAATTTTCAAAAATAAGGCCTGAGGATGTCAAGGATGCTGTTTTGACTCTGATAGAGCAAAGTAAAAAATGCATAGAAGAGACTCTGGACAGGGTCGAAAAGAGCGGTGAGTACACATATGAAAACCTTGTGAGACCACTGGATTTGGCAGATGATCGTTTGAATCTTGCATGGTCACCGGTAAGTCATTTGAACAGTGTAATGAATACAGAGCAGATGCGTGCGGCACATGATGAATGTTTGCCGGCACTGTCAGAGTACGGAGCTTATGTCGGTCAGAATAAAAGACTTTACGAAGCTTATAAAAAAATGATGAGTAATCCTGCGTATGAAAAGCTTACGCGTGCACAGAAGCAGGATGTTGAAAATACTATGAGAGATTTCAGACTTGCAGGTATTGCTCTCAGTGAAAAGGATCAGGCTGAATATCTTAAACTCGTTACGCGGCTGTCGGAACTCAGTTCCATTTTCAGCAATAATGTTCTTGACGCAGTGAATGGCTGGTTTTATCAGGTTACTGATGAAAAGGAGTTGTCGGGTTTACCGCAGTCGGCTCTTGCTCTCGCCAAGGAAAATGCAAAACAGCGCCAGCTTGACGGGTGGGTGTTCACGTTGGATTTCCCGTCATATCTTCCTGTCATGCAATATGCTGATTCATCTGAACTTCGTAGAATTTGTTATGAGGCCTATGTAACAAGAGCATCGGATCAGGGGCCTGATGCAGGTAAATGGGACAACGGTCCCGTACTTAGGGAAATTCTTGATTTACGCTATCGTCTGGCAAAACTTCTTGGTTTTGACAATTATCCGGAGTATTCCCTTGCCGAGAAAATGGCTGAAAGTCCGAAGCAGGTTATGGATTTTCTCTTGGATTTAGCAAATAGAGCAAGAAAGCAGGGTGAAGAGGAGGACAGAGAACTAAGAAAGTTCGCTGAACAAAATTACGGGTGCAGTGAACTTAAAGCATGGGATCGAACTTATTATTCGGAAAAGTATAAGCTTCATCTTTATAATTTTTCCTCAGAGGAACTGAGGGTTTATTTTCCTTTGAATAAGGTACTTGAAGGACTTTTTGAAACCTGCAACCGTTTGTTCGGGATTACTGTTCGTCCGCATGAAGGTGCTGTAGAGCTTTATCACAAGGATGTTACATTTTATGATGTGTTTGATGCTGAAAACTCCTTCAGAGGAAGCTTTTATCTAGATCCGTATGCCAGAACAAGCAAGCGATCAGGAGCATGGATGGATGATGCCGTTGATCGTATGATTATGCCGGATGGGAAAGTTCGTCATCCCGTGGCCTATGTTGTTTGTAATTTCAATCCGCCAATTGACGGTAAACCTTCTCTTCTGACACATGATGATGTGACTACTATTTTTCATGAGTTCGGTCACACTTTGAATCTCCTGCTCACAACTGTTGATGTTCATGGAGTTTCCGGTATAAACGGAGTTGCGTGGGATGCTGTTGAACTTCCAAGTCAGTTTATGGAAAACTGGTGCTGGCAGTCGGAAGCTCTGAAATTTATTTCTTCAAATGTGGAGACGGGAGAGTCTCTTCCGGAAGATAAACTGAAACTTCTTCTTGATTCTAAGAATTATCATTCGGCTCTGTTTATTTTAAGACAGCTTATGTTCGCATTGTCTGATTTCAGATTGCATCTTGAATATGATCCAGTTCTTGGAGACAGAGTCAGAAAAGTTATAGATGAAGTGAGAGATCTGGTATGCGTGGATAAAATTCCTGAATTTAACAGATTTGAAGATTCGTTCCTGCATATTTTCTCTGGAGGCTATGCGGCCGGCTATTACAGCTACCTTTGGGCCGAGCTTCTTTCTTCCGATGCTTTTAGCCGGTTTGAGGAAGAGGGAATTTTCAATCGTGAAACTGGTTTGGATTTTTTGCATAAGATTCTTGAAATCGGTGGTTCGATTCCTTCTATGGAACAGTTTAAAAACTTCCGCGGAAGAGAACCGAGGATTGATGCACTGCTGAGGCACAAGGGTATTGTCGGTTAAAAACAGCCGGTTAATCTGCTTAATGTATATTTCTGGGCAGCGGTTTTTAAAGCCCTGCCCGTGTTATTCCTTTGTATCTTCGGTATTATGCGGTAACGCTGTTATCTGAACACAAAGGTGTGCAGTCTTTTGATTCGAATTGTTCTTCATGCCCAGGTGTAGCGGATGTTTTGCTCTGACATTAGTACCTTTACTTCAAATTTTGCTGATGTGAATTGCTGGTTCTTACGGAACTTTGCTGTTTGGTGACGGAAATATTCTTCTCATGGAAAGTGCAATTTGGATACAATAAAAAAAGGAAGATTTTCTAATCTTCCTTTTTTTATGCGTAAAGGTTTTTATCAAGCTATTCGATTATTTCAGCAATGATATTTCTGTTGACCCTATCTACATTTGTGATGCGAACATTTATTTTCATGGCAAGTTCGTATTTTACTTTGCCGTGATCGTAGATTCTGCCTTCTTCATTGTTGGCTGCAATTTCCGGAATTTTGTCAGGATTAATTACAGAGAAAGGAATGAAAATGTTGGCTCCGTGTTCTGTAATTTGAGCCTTAATGCCGCCACGGGATATATCGTTAATTTCTGCCTCGTATGTTGTTATATTACAGGAAGGTTCAACTATATCTATATAGAGCCAGTCGTTGACATCACGTTCAGCATAGCGGTTGATTCTTTTAACTGTATTCAGTTTAGAGAGTACCGAATCAGTTATTTCTGCTGTTGGTTCCGTTCCTGTAATTATTGATTTTATGAGTCGGTGGTTGATCATATCTCCGTATTTTCTGATAGGAGACGTCCATGTTGCATAGCTGTGCAGACCTAGTCCGAAGTGCTCCGAAGGTGTGTTTACAATTTCTGCAGGGATCTGAAATTTTCTCAGTCTCATGTCAAGATAACCTGTAGGCTGCTGTTCGCAGATGGTGCGGACGTGGAAGTATCCATCCATGGTTTCAAGCTCTTCCTTTGTAACATCAGTGATGTTGTTCATTCCGAGAATTTTAATTATTGTATCCAGTTTGTCATGATCAAATCCTGTATGCTTGTTAAAAACGCCAGTGCCTATTTTTTTTGCAAGGAAGTTTCCTGCACACTCATTAGCTATGATCATGCATTCTTCCACGATTTTATTTGCAGTTCTGCGGTATTCGACAGTGATCCCTATAGGTTTTCCCTGCTCGTCGAGATCAATTTCGTAATCCGGCTTGTCTTTGAAAAGTACAGTTGTTTGCGATCTGAAGATTGCTCTGGTTTTGGCAAATTCGCTGAACATCTGCAGTTCAACTGCTATCACTTCGTCTGGTTTTAGATTTTCACTTGAACCTTCCTCCAGAAGATCAGAAACGTCATCGTATGCAAGGCGGGCATGTGATTTGACAGTTGCCAGACAGAAGGAGCACGGATCACTGCCTCTTAAAGAGCCGTCTTTGTTGACGCTGATTCTGGCAACAAGGGCGGGGCGTTTCTCGTTAGGCATCAGCGAGCAGACACCTTCGCTCATAATGTGAGGAATTATCGGTATGTTGTATCCTGGAAGATAGCAGGTAAAAGCCCGCTCGGCAGCTTCCTTGTCCATATCGGATTGTGTTCTTATGTACGCCGTAGGATCTGCAATGGCTATCCACAAATCCCAGTAATCACCGTGATCTTCAATACTGATAGCGTCATCCATATCCCTGGTGGACGGACTGTCGATAGTGACAAACGGAATATTTGTCAAATCGGATCTCTCAAATCCGTCTATTATTTCCAAGGACTGAGGATCAGGCGGACATTTCACCGGAAGATTATACTTTCTTAGTGAAACAAGCCATGGAACTTTAGCATCATCTTTCCTGGCAATAAATTCCTTGACCATGAGACTTGCCTGCTTCCCCTGCTTGATCAGTGGATGGTCTCCGAGTTCGACAATCACCCAGTCACCGTCTTTTGGTTCAATTTGCCTTATTGTATTAGGTACTTTGGTGAAAATCTTTTCTCTATATCCAGGGCTGTCGACGTTAACGTAGTAATTATTATCCTTGGTATTAAGGTAGATTCTGCCAGGAATTGATGTTATGAATGGGTTAATGAGCCTATATGGAACCGCGTGCTTTCTTCCCTGCTTGTCTGTTACGATTTTAGCTGTGATCCTGTCACCGTGAAATACTTTTTTCATTTCCGCAGGTGGAATGAAAAATGAGTCACCGCTGTTTGTTTCTAAAAAACCGTAACTTTTTTCTGTAGATCTTACAGTTCCGTCTCTCGTTTCAAAAATATCTTTTTGTTCGTTCTGAGTCTGCTTATTGCCGTTTTTATTTGGTTTTCCGGCATTCATTTTGTCTTTTAATTGCTGAAGAGCAGCGAGTGATGCTGAATCTAACATTTTTTACCTGCTGTATTTGAAATGTATTTTCTATCTGTGTTGGTGCGTAGTCATAGAACCTGAAAACAGTATGCTGAGGACGGAGAGTCTTGTCAGTCGGTGTGTTTCATTTTTTTATTAACCCAGGATGTAAACTCACAAATGAAATTTCTATGATACTAACCTTGCAATTATCTGTTACTTACAGTTTCTGAGCATTCCTGTAATCTGCCATTAGTTTGTAATATGGGAGCAGTTTCGCGGAGGATTACAATTTTGAGAACTCCGCTAAACTACTCTTCCTAAAGAGCACTGCTATTATAACCTATGTGCATGTTAAAACACATTTTTTTAGACGTGGAATAAAGAGGCGAAGACTATTGCGGACTGTACATGACTTTCCCGATCTGTTTGTTTCTGCCGTTGATCCTTGTCAACTTTATAAACAGCGGCGGTTTCGAAGGTTAACGAATTTTCATTTTAACGGGAGTAAAGTATTCGGCTTTTTTTTAATCATCAATCTCCCATATGACTGTAAGCAGCGAACGATCAATTTCAGCAGTTCCCGGTTTGAAAAGATTGTATTTGAAGTAGCGTGCACAGTCTATTCCATATACAGTGAAGTTTTTATTACGCTGTCCGAGTATTTGAAGGTTGTAGTTTCCAAGTTCAGATTCCATTGCTGTTTCAAGAACTGTTTTTATGTTCAGCGGGTGACACATTTTTACTAGTTCATGAATTTTGCTGAATCCGCCTACAAGCGATGGCTTTATTACTACTGTCAGATTCGGCAGTTTGCGCCATTGATCAAAGGTATAGTAGTGAAGAATTTTATCTATGCCTACTGGTATGTTCGTGCTTTGGGCAACAGCATTAATGTCCTCAAGGTTGTCGCACATGTCCTCTATGTAGAGAATATTGTCTTTCGGAAGGTGATTGATCATTGTGTATGCTTCTTCACGCGACCATTTCATGGACGCATCCAGGATAAGTTTTATGTTGGGTGCTTTTTTGCATATTTCCTTGATCAGTCTGAGTTCATCTTTTAATGAATACTGACCGACTATCAGTTTGGCAACTTTAGGATAGTCACCCAGCATCTGAAACCACTCATACATGATTTGCTTTGGAGTACCGAGAAGTATTCTGTAGGTTTTGCTGAATTTTGAGTAGAAACTGATATCATAACTTATATGCTCGTTCATGCAATCAATACCGAATTGCACTGATGGCAGTTTCGGTTCATATTTTTCATTGTAGTTGAGCGCTTTTAAATAGGTTATGGCTTCGTCCTGAGCTGCCTCAATAGTTTCAAGAGAGTGGTATGGTAGCGGGCAAATTTCTCCCCAGCCATCATATCGTCTGATTATGAGGCCAGATCTGATGGTTGCGTTATTACAGTTTGGAAGTGCCTTGATTAGTGGTAAGTCGTATCGGTACAGACCCAGTTTCATAGATAAAGCTCCTGATTTGCTCATTTAAAACATCTGCAGAAGATTTGATTAATTATTGATGTATCAATTTTACACTTTTATCGGCATGTTTTTTATTGTCTTTGAGATTTTATTGTAAAGAATTGAGAATTTGACACGCCCAATGCAAGTAAAGGCGGGAGATTCTTGCTTCATTAGTTTTTCAGTATACTGCTTCCGGCAGTTATTATTGATGCCTATATGCTTTTTCCTTCATAACCGCTGCAGGCAGATCACAGTCTGCCTGACTGATAAAACAAAAGATCTGATAAAAATTCAGGAGCATTGATTTAAATCAGGAAAATTCTGCTATGTTGCAGAATCAGAATTTGCATAGCTTGATATTATTTTTGCTACCTCGTTAGGAAAAAAATAGTGCACGTTGTGGCTTGCCATAGGTATCTGGTAAGGAATGAAATTCGAAAAGGAGTTTTCTCTTTCTGCTGCCTCTCTGAATTTTTCATCGAGTTGACCGTATATGTAGATGACAGGAAAAGGAAGCTCATTTAGTCTGTCGCGGAAATTTTCCATTCTTGCAACAGATGTAAGATCAAATTGAACCGCAAGTTTTTTGAAATCTTGATGGCGCCGTTTTTTTATAATCGTTTCTTTCTGCTGTTCAGTCATTCCGTTGAATCTTGGCTGGTTATACCAGTTTCGGAGTATTGTTTCAGGTGGTTTGAGAGCAAACTGCGACGCCCACATAAGATCCCTGCCTTCGCGGATTTTTCTTTCCTCATCCGTTATTCCGAAGGATGCACTTTCTATGAAAAGTCCCTTGATGTGCGGATCCTTAGTCAGAAAGGAATAGAAAATAGCCATGCGTCCGCCGGTGGCGTAACCGTAAAGTACATAATCTCCGGATATTCCTAACTCCTTCAGCTTGCTTTTGATGTAATTTACGCTGTCGTAGTAATTTGCCGGCTCATTATTTTGATGACCAGGGAGAGAAATGGAATGGCTTCTGGACTGAAGTTCAACGGGCAAAGCCTTGATAACCTTATCAAAATCATGATAACTGCCGAGAAAACCATGAAGAAAAACTAAAGATACCTCATCAGAAAAAATTTGCATTTTATTGCCTAAATGGAAGATATTGGTTGTTTTGTAAATTGCGAGCATTGTACTTTATGTGGAGATTTTTTAGTTTTTTTCTCGGTTTTAAATATGAATAATGCACTCTTAGTCACATTTTTCTAATATGCCGTTCTTTATTGGTGATGCTTTATGCTATTTTAATGCATTACTTAATTATTATTTAGAGTGGCGGGGTTTGATATGAGTGATAACTTTGATCCGGATAAGGCACAAAATAAATCTTGCTGTATCGGCAGCAACGGCGACAGTTATGTTGAATGTACCGAGTGTGGTGCTACAGCCGAGATTGGAACTGTTATAAAGGCTGGGGATGATGTGTTTGTCGGTACTGTAAATTCTGATAATGCCCAGGCGGCATCTGAACTTTATGAAAAAATATTAGCTCTGGCTCATGATATATGTAGCGAGGTCAAGGCTGAATATTCGGATGAAGATGGTGGCAGAATAAGAAAGTATAAATTTATTTTTACATGTACTGCGGAAAAGATGATTTTTGAACTGCGTTTGCGCAATCTGAGATAGTTTGCAAACAATAAAATGAAATTTCTGTCCTGTATTCGAGGCTTTTTTCTTGGATTTTCTCTTTTTCTACCTGCAGAGTCTTTAGCCATTGCCTCAATGACTGATTACTACACCTACGATTTTGACAAATTGGTGGAAACAGGTGTGATCCGTGTTCTTGTTGTCTACGACGGTGTTAACTACTACTTCGTTGATGGTCATGAGGACGGATTTGCCGTAGCAATGGGAAAAAAGCTTAAGACTTATATCAATGACACTTATCTCAAAGATCGGAGTACTAAGATAGATGTTCAGTACATTCCTGTGAGATCCGATCAGGTATTTGCCATGCTTGAAAAGGGTGTCGGAGACATAGCAGCCAGTTTTATTGTTCCTACGCAACGCTTAAAGAATGAAGTAGCCTTTACCGATCCTTTTATTACTGAACTTCAGGAGTTTATTGTCACAAAAAAAGATGCTCCCCGAATCAACAGCATAAAGGAAATTTCCGGTAAGAGTCTTTATATCAGAAAATCGTCTAAGACGTATGAAACTCTTCGTGCGTTAAATCTTGCTTTCCGTACAATGAACTGGGCTCCGGTCAATATTGTTCTTGTACAGGAATCGATGCAGGATGCCGAACTTATTGAACGGGTACAGAATAATGAAATTACGGCAACAGTGGTCAATTCTGCACAGGCAAAACTCTGGGAGTATGTGTTTCCCGGTATAAGAATTCATGATGAGTTTCCTATCAGCAGTCACAATTCTATGAACTGGGCTGTCAGACACTTTAATTATCACCTTCTGAATGTGATCAATAAGTTTGTTTCGCTGTATAACCAGAATACAAAGGAAGGTAAAGCTTTAATTGCTACTTATTTCAGACCTCTGGCCAACTCTGCTGCGACACACACCAAAAAGCAGAGTTTAGCTACAATGGGAATGAAGTTTGAGGATTTTCAGAGTTTTAAGAGTGTCTTTAAAAAATACGGCGAGCAGTACGGACTTGACTGGAGAATGCTGATGTCGCAGGCTTATCAGGAGTCGTCATTTAATCCTAATGCCAAATCCAAGAAAGGACCGGTTGGTTTATTTCAGGTTTCTCCTACAATGGCTCAGAATTTTCTGGTTGAATCAACAGATGAGCTCCACACCATAGACGGCAATGTTAAAGCTGCTACTAAATACTTGAAATACATTATTGATAATTATCTTAGTGACAGTTTCTATCTTGATAATCAAAATCAGCTGGCTTTTGCACTGGCTTCCTATAATGCCGGACCTGGTCGCATAAAGTACTACCGAACTCTTGCTGAAAGAAGAGGATTGGATCCCAATATATGGTTTGGAAATGTTGAGAAAATAGTTTCTGAAAAGGGACTGAGTGAGACCGTTCAGTATGTATCGTCAATATTGAAAAGATATCGGGCCTTTGTTCAGTCCGAGCAGGCCGTTAAGAAGAAGTAAAGCTGCGGTTGCCGGATTGTCGCTTTATCTGATCGTGCCGTAAAATACCGTCCTTCAGGGTGCGGTTTTACGGCATAAAATTGGGTATGGTCTTTCTTGCTAACAGAGATAGGCTTCGGCTTTCTCAATGAAGGCAAATCAGGCTGGAGTATGGCCGGTCGGCAGCAGGAACCCGCTGAAAGAATCATGCAGCGGGCTGCGGGAACTGGTAGGAATCTCCCGCCTTTAGGCAGAGAAGAATGTCAAGTGATCATATGATCATGTGCATACGGATGTTCATTCACCCAAGGGGAAGTAAAGAATTAAGTTACCGCGGCATAAACCGGCAAAAAGCAAATTGCAGAGTGGCTGCGGAAACGTGATGACAGAAAGAAGTGACGGCAAATTCGAACCGGTGAGTAGAAACCGCATTTAGGCTGACAGGCTGGGCAGGTTGGATAAAGTGGATAACAACTTGAAATCCAGTAGCAGTATGAACTTGCGGTCTGCTACGGTGAAGCCGGCGTGTCTCCGGCGCCATACAGAACCGACAACCTCCCTGTTGCTGGATTAAAACATCCGCGTCGGTAACCATCAGAACCTATCCGGTCAAATTGATCCGGAAAATTCACTGCTTGCCTAATCACGCAGATGTCAGAATTTCAGCAAGTTCGTTAAGACCTTCACTGGCCTTATTGATTTGCTCAACCAGTTTGGAAGGATCAATATCAAGTTTGCTGGTAATGCTGCTTGGGAAACGCTTTACTATGACATCGGCAGGCACGCCAGCATTTACAGCAAACTCCACAAAGATTGCAAGTCGTATGATCAGAGCTCCCGGATTAGGATTATCATATTCCATAGGATTTAGGTGCTGCTCTGTTGAATGAACAAAAAATTCAGGAAGTTTCCAGCGACGCACAAGTTCGGCCCCCAGCTGACTGTAGTCATATCCTATCATTTCTCGTTGGGCATCAATTTTGCTGCAGCCGTTTGCAACTGACGCATTGATGAGCTCAGCTTCCGTTGGAAAGCACTGCTGGACCAGCAGTTCTCCGATATTGTGGATGAGAGCGCATGTAAAAGCAGTCTCAGGATCAATTCTCTTTGATTCCTTTGCGATGCTCTTTGCCAGAGTTGCAATTTGGAATGTATCTATCCAGAACTTGTTTTTGTCAAAACTTTTAGGTGTTTTAAACGTGTTGTTAAGGGCGGTAGCAACCACAAGTGAACTTACCTGCTTGAATCCGATTCTGATAACAGCCTGATCGATGGATGTTACTTCGACACCGCGGTTGTATACGACTGAATTTGCCATCTTAAGTACGCGGGCAGATATGCTTTGATCCATGGATATTTTTTTTGCGATATCTTCTATTCTTGCATTTTCGTTAGCAAAGTCCTGCATGAGTTCGTGCAAAAGCGCCGGCATGGTAGGGAGCTGCTTCAATTTACTGAATATATCGTCTAATGACATACGACACCCCGTTGCGTGAAATTAACACTTGTCTGTGAGTTACTACACCAGAACAATCTGATAAGAGATCCGTAACTGTTTCTTGTTCAGTTCCTGACCAGTGATATCTGGTAACGTCCTCATCCTGCGAGAAAAACAACCACTCTAGCGGTTATTCTACTTGCAATTTAATTCTTCATCTAGTGTTTGTTGTCAAAAATCGCAGAAAAGTATTTGTCCTTTCAAATAATTTGTGATTGAAAGATTTATCAGACGGCCTGTTCTGAAAGGTGTATTCTTTGGCTGTATCATCTGTATTTGTTACGGACAGATTGTTAATTCCGAATTAGTGTACAGGATTGTTCATGACGATTTAACATACGTCAAAGATGATGAAAATTGTCTTAAAATGCAGTTGGTCAAACTTTTATGGTACAATTAGCAGAATTGTTTTTTGCACATGACAGGTTGCTTTTATCTGATACAACGGATATGTATCTGACGAATTTTTATATAGGATTCTTGTATGCAGTTCACCTTGTTTACTGACTACTCCTTGAGATCTTTGGTTTTTATCGCCTTAAAATCTGAAAATTCAAATACTTTGGTTACAATTCGGGACATATCATCTGAACTCAAAATATCCAATAATCATGTAGTGAAGGTAATACATAATCTAGGCCGGCACGGTTTTATTGAAACAGCCAGGGGTAATCACGGCGGAGTGAAACTTTCAAGGCAACCTTCAGAAATCAATCTTGGCGACGTTATATCTGCCACTGAAAATTTTTCGTGTATGCTTCATTGTGAGCACAATGACTGTTGCTTTCATGCAGTATGCCTCTTTCAGGGTATTATGCGCAAGGCCGCAAACGCCATGCTCAAGGAAATATCGGAGCATACTCTGGCAGATCTTCTTAGTGAAAAGGACAGACTGAGTCAGGCACTTGAGAATTCTCTAGCGTCTGAACAGAAGTAGTTTTGCAGTTCTCTCTCATAAAGCGGTTATTTTGCTCCGATTCTCCAGAACATCGGCACTATAAGCACCATTACTGTCAGAATTTCAACACGTCCGCAAAGCATGTCAAAGCACAGCATCCACTTAGATAACGAAGGAAGTTGACCGTAACTGCCTGAAACAACCTCCGGTGATCCGAATGAAGGTCCTACATTAGATATCGCGGAAAGTGAAGAAGTGATTGCGACAACCACGTCGACGTTTTCAATTGCAAGGACCATACTGCTGGTGATAAGCAGGAAAATGTAGCTGAGCATAAATGCGACAACAGATCTTATCAGTGAATCATCAATCCTGTGTCCCTGATATGACTGTGCAACTATTGCATTGGGATGAAGCAGTTCCTGGCACTGCTTGCGAAAGAGAATATCTATAATCTGAAATCTGAAGAATTTAATACCTCCAGACGTGCTTCCGGAGCATCCGCCGATAGGGAGTATTATTAGGATAATCAGGGTTGCTAGAGCTCCCCACGAACTCCAGTTTCCCAGAGAAAATCCTGATGTTGTTATAATGGACACAACATTGAACAGTGCGTATCGAAGAGATTCCTCAAATGCAAAGGATTTGGAAAAAAACAGCACTGATGCAAGTACAATGCTCATTATCATAATAAACTTCATGTACCCGATTACCTGCTGATTCTTAAACAGGAGCGATGGACTGCGGCGTTTGATGCTTTTAACGAACAGCATAAAAGGAAAACTGCCCGCAAGCATAAATGCAATACATACCCATTGTGCATTAGGTGAAAAGTATGACATTGATGCATCATGAGTTGAAAATCCGCCTGTCGCGGTTGTGGTAAATGCATGGCAGACCGCATCAAAAATATTCATGTCACACATGTAAAAGCATGCACAGCAGAGAATTGTTAGTATGGTGTATACGGATATGATGCTTTTTGCTATTGTTGTTGCTTTAGGCGTGTCCTTGTTTTTTTCTGAAGCTTCAGACTGGAACAGTTTCATACCGCCGACATTGAGTTTTGGCAGCAGTGCCACGGCAATAACAACGAATCCGACACCGCCTATCCATTGAAGCATTGATCTCCATAGAAGTATGGCTGGCGGCAGTGAATCGAGATTGGAGAAGACTGTGCCACCGAAAGTTGTAAGTCCTGACATGGTTTCAAAAAATGCATCGGTATAACTGCATTCCAGCAGAAAATAAAACGGCAGGGCCGCAAAGGTACAGTCTACGATCCATATGATGCAGGTAATCAGGAAAATGTCCCTGGTTTGAAATTCAAAGCTGGTCTTAACTCCCGGACGCATGAAAAAAATGCTGGGTATGCCGGCAAGCATTATAGCTGACAGAAATTCCACGTAACCTGATGTTTCAGAAATGAGAGCATACAAAAAAGGGATCAGCATGAGTGCGACAACCTTTGATGTGGAAGCTCCCATTATGAACAGGATTGAATTTAGTCTTATTCGATCCACTATGATTCTCCTGGCTGCACCAGTTTTTCTATTTCTTTAATGTGGTTTTTATTGGTGAGAAATATTACCATTGTGTCACCGTCCTCAATAGTGTGATCGAAGCAGTTAATATGTGAAATGCCGTTGTGCATCAGTGCACAGATGGATGTGCCCTGGGGCAGTTTCACCTGCGAAACCTTTTTGCCTACTATCTGGGATGTGCTAGGTGTGCCGTGGACAACTATTTCCATGGCTTCTGACAGACCGAGTCTCATGGAATATACCTGTTTGATTTCTGCATGGCGGATGAACGTCAGCAATGCTGACAGCGTTGAAAGTTCCGGACTGATTGTTACATCAATGTTTTTGGAACATACGCCGAGAAATTCCTTATGCTGTATGGTTACGCCGGTTTTCTTTGCTCCCATGCTTGCCGCCATCATGGCGGATGTTATATTGTTTTTGTCGTCATTTGACACAGCAATAAAAAAATCGATCTTATCGATCTGCTCAGACTCAAAAAGTTCCTGCAACGAGTTCTCCTCATGGAGTACCATTGTGTTTGTCAGTTCCTGAGCGATATGCTCGGCAAGTTCTCTGTTGGGCTCAATGAGCTTTACTCTGTATTTTTTCTCCAGTTCCCTGGCAAGTGAATAGCCGATAACACCTCCGCCGTATATCATGATCCTGCGGTAGGGATTTTCCAGATTCTGAAGAAGACTCATCACTTCACGGATATGACCGGTGTCTGTTATGAAATATACGTCATCTCCGGCTTCTATTACCATACCAGGGAGAGTCTGTATTGATTTTCCGTTTCGAAAAATTCCGACAAAGTTGACCTCAACGTTACTCAGCAGATCTTTGACAGATGACAGAGGGTTGCCTACAAGAGAACCGCCATAGTATGCCGTCACCTGAATCAGCGATACATGCATATCTGAAAATTCAAAAAGTCCCTTTGCACCTGGATATTCAATAATTTTGACGATATGATGAGATACAAGGTATTCCGGTGATATTACCTCGTCAATATCTATTCCTTCAGGTGTAAACAGTTCATCCTTTTCCACCAGGTATGCTTCAGATTTGATGCGTGCTACTTTGGTAGGCAGATGATAAAGTGATGAAGCTATCTGACATGCTATTATGTTCTGCTCATCGTTTGCTGAAACGGCTGCCAGCATATCGGCATCCTGCGCGCCTGCTTCAAACAGCACTTCCGGATAGCAGGGAACTCCGCAAACAACCCTCAGATCACATTGACGGCTTAATTCTTCAAGGTTTTCCTTGCGGTTGTCGATAACAGTGACCTCATGATTTTCTTCAACAAGACTTTTTGCCAGAGCAGCACCTACAGATCCTGCACCAATGATAATGATCTTCACCGGAAAACCTCCATTTCACTATGCTTTAGGCATACAGTCCTGGTCGAAACACTCACAGGAAGCCTTTGGGTAACGGTATGAATCTGTTTGCTGTGCCTTTTCATTTCTTTCTTATTTTTGCATAAAAGAAACCGTCGCGCCCGTCATCACTCGGAAGATGCTGCGATTCGGGTATTTCCTCCAGTTCGGCATCATCTCTGTGAATGTAAAGAAAATTATTGATCTGAATCTGGTTTTCTTCTTTCAAGATTGAACATGTTGTGTACATAAGAGTTCCCCCGTGCTTAAGGAGTTTCCAAAGTGCTTCAAGCATATTCATCTGCAATTCAATCAGTTCTGAAATGTCCTTTTCTTTTCGTACAAACTTTATATCAGGGTGACGCCGGATTACTCCCGTGCCCGAGCAGGGAGCGTCAAGCAGAATTCTGTCAAACGGTTTTCCGTCCCACCACTTGTCCGGATCTGCCGCTGAACCTTGAATAATTGTAAGATTAATTCCTCTGATTTTTAGATTTTCTCTGAGTCGTTCGAGCCGCTGAGGGTGGATATCCACGGCTGTTACATCAGCATTTCCTTTTGTACTCTCTATTATGTGAATAGTTTTTCCGCCCGGAGCAGCACAGGCGTCAAGTATTCGTTCATTTTCCTTTGGTGCCATGTAAGTTACCGCCAACTGAGCCGAAGCGTCCTGTATGTAGCACAGTCCCTGACTTATACCGGGAAGCATGGACGGCGGGCATGTTTTACTGAGACATATGCCGGAGGGTTCAAGTGTTCTGCAGATATCAATGTTTTCTTTTTTTAACATCTCAATGTAGTCGGCAAGCGATATTCTGTTAAGATCGACTCTCAGCCACATGGATGGTTTTTCATTGCCTCCGGAAAGTACTTCGCGGTAGTTTTTAGGGTAATTCTTTTTAATGCGTTTAAAAAGCCATTTCGGATATGCAAATATTTCATGTTCTTTGAGGACAAACTTTTCCGCATCTGTATCTTCTGAACAGACTTTGTGAAGCACGGCATTGATAAAACCGGTACAACTGCCAAGTTTCAGCTCTCTTGCAGCATTTACAGTTTCGTTCACCACTGCATATGCTGGTATTTCTGTGTAAAGCAGCTGGTATAAGCCGCAGGCGATGAGACTTTCAAGCAGAGTGCCCGATACGGATTTGGGATTCTGCGATAATGCAGCAGTAATTGCATTCAGCTTTATATAATAGCGCAGCGTGCCGAGGACAAGTTCCTGCAGAAGAGCACGATCCTGCGGAGACAGCAAACTGTCCTCCAGCTTTAGAGGAATGTGCTTGTGAGTTACCTGATGTATTATCTGGGCGGCTTTGGCTCGGACACTTGTCATGAAAGAATTGTTCCCGGTTTAAATAGATCCTTATGCCCGTTCAGTATGTCTGAGACTTTCATAGGCTTTTTTCCTGCAAACTGAAGAGTGTTTAATACAAGAATGCCGTCTCCGGTTGAAACTTTTATTCCTGTTTTATCGGATGAAATGACAGTACCTGGTTCGGCTGAAATTTTATCTTTTATCGCTGCGGCTTGATGTATTTTGATTGTTTCATTTCCAAGTTTGAAATTAGCTGTCGGCCATGGTATGTATGCACGTATCCTTCGGCATATTTTTTCTGCTGATTCGGTGAAATTTATCATGGCCTCTTCTTTGGTGAGTTTTTCTGCATATGAAGCCTTTTCCTCTTCTTGGGGAATGCCTTTTGCCTTTCCTGAGGCTATCAGTTCAAGAGTTTCAAGAAGAGCACTGCATCCAAGTGGCATCATCCGCTTAAACAGGGTTTCGGACGTATCGGTATCAAGTATATCAATACTTTTGGTATGAATTATGTCTCCTGTATCCAGTCCCTCATTCATTTGCATTACGGTTATTCCGGTTGTTTGATCACCGTTGAATATCGAGCGCTGGATGGGAGCTGCGCCTCTGTATTTTGGAAGAAGTGAACCGTGGATATTTATGCACCCGAATTTTGGCAGATCAAGTACGGCCTTTGGAAGAATGAGACCGTATGCCACGACCACAAACACGTCTGGTGTCAGGGATGCCATCTGATCTGTAGATTCCTGATTTTTTAAACTGACAGGCTGAAAAACGCTGATGCCGTGGGACAACGCCAGCTCCTTTACAGGAGAAGCCGTTATTTTCTGACCGCGTCCGGATATCTTATCGGGCTGTGTATATACACCGACCACGTTGTAACCGTTATTCAGCAGAACTTTCAGGTGTTCAGCTGCAAAATCCGGTGTACCTCCGAATACAATGCGTAAATCCTTAGCTGGCACTTTCCGCTCTCCTTTTGTACCGCTGGTATTTGCTCAGTTTCTTTTCATACATACTGCGTTTAAGACCGGAGAGGTAATCGATGAAAAGTTTGCCTTCCAGATGATCTATTTCATGCTGCAAGCATATTGCCAGGAGTTCCTCTGTCGCATCAATTGTGTACTGCTCTCCTTTTTCATTAAAGCATTCAACCACGATATGAGATGCTCTCTCGACTTTTGCCCTGTAGTCTAGAGGAACTGACAGACATCCCTCGTCAATGGATGCAGATCCTTCCTTGAATGTTATCTTCGGATTGATAATGACCTTTTGATCAGATTTGTCTTCAGTCAGATCAATGACAATAATTTGTTTGTGTATGTCAACCTGGGGGGCAGCTAAACCTATGCCGGATGACGTATACATTGTTTCGAACATATTTTCGACAATCTGCCTTAGATTGTCATCAAATTCGGTTACCGGTTTGGATGGAATTCTAAGACGCGGATTTGGGTACTCTACTACTTTATAAATTGTCATTTGTAATCCATTGATCTAATCAATTTTGAAATGTTTAAACTTCGGATATTTTAACAAAAAAATAAACCTGTATATAGTTTGTCGGATGGTGTTGATGTTAATCGCGGGAGGTTTCGGTTAGAAATATGATAGATCGCTTCGGATTCTGTGAAAAACAGATCAGAATGCCAGATATCTGTTAGGATATCTTTTTTGTGTGGGTGTTATTTGTGATCGATGACTTAAAAGGAGGATAATGTTTTATATTGTTATTGACGATCAAAAATGATGATTTTATTCTAGCACCATGACACCCGTGACTTTTGCCATGGTATTGAGTGCTTGATGACAGTGAAACCGCTGTGACAGCTTCGTGATTTGTTGGTGATCGCCCGTGTGCGAGTGTGCCTGTTGGTGTTGCTTTGCAGCGGTTGCGAGCAGTGCCTGTACGGATCTTAACAGTTAATGTTCATTCGGCTTTCGGTTCTGTCATAAGGATAAATCAGAGATTAGGGAATAACAATAATCCGCAGTCGCAAAAAGGACTTATATGATTAAACAAAAAATTACGGCTATTTTAGCTGGTCTGCTTATGGCAGGTTTTGCACAGGCTGATGACTTGACATTGAAGGAAGGACATCCTGACACATATGTAGTTAAGAAGGGTGACACTTTGTGGGATATTTCCGGAGTCTTCCTTGAGAAGCCTTGGTATTGGCCAAAGATTTGGAATGTGAATCCTCAGGTGAAGGATCCTCATTGGATCTATCCTGGTGATGTTTTGAATCTGGTGTATGTTGATGGTCAGCCGAGACTTGTCAGAGGTACGGCAAAACTTTCTCCATCGATTAATCGTGGAAGCGGGAACGATGCCATCAAGACAGTCAATCTTGATGAGATCCTTCCGTTCCTCTCTTATGACTATCTTTTCCCTAATGGTACAAACATAGATGATTTGCCGTTTGTACTGGGTAACAATCAGTCAAATAAGAAAATGATGGATGTTTCAACCATCTATGTGAAGGGTGCTCTGACACCTGGCGAACAGTATGGTCTCTACACAGCTCCGAAAGCCTACAAGAATCCTAACGATCCGAAGGGCGGTATTCTCGGATACAGAGCAGCTCTTTCAGGTGTGATTGTCGCTGGTCGCGTTGTTGACGGTATAACAGAGGCAACACTTGTTAAGTCTGTTCGCGAGATTAATCAGGGTGACCGTGTAATGCCTCTCAGTAACGGAGGGTATGATGCAGCCTTTACTCTGAGACCTGCAAGCAAGAATTTGAATGCAGTAGTTTTAGAGAACGTGGTTGATTCCATTTATGCCGGCCGCAACCAGGTGATTGTTATCAGTGCCGGTACCAATGAAGGACTTTCTAACGGTGATGTGGTTTCTGTCTACAAGGAAGGCGTGAGAGTTGCCGGACTGGATCCTAACAATGTTGCCTACGCAGAGACCGGTACAGTTGCTCAGAAGGTTGTTTCTGAACTGTCTGAGTATGGCAAACTGCCTGATGTGGTAGCCGGTCATGCAATGGTGTTCAAGGCATACAGCAATCTCTCCCTGGCTCTTGTTCTCGATGCAAGTGAATTTATTGCCAACGGGGCTAGAGTTTCAGGTACTGATGAATAGTAATCATGTTGTGGCGGATTTATGATCCGTGCATAACTTCTGTATGATATGCAGTGCGGATTCCCGAAAGGGAATTCGCTTTTTGTTTGTGCCGGGTTTGGCAGTGCGTGACTGAATAGGAACTGCTATGAGTGATGCAAAATCAGAAGATAAGAATCAGAATTTATCAACTGAAAATATCTGTCCGAACTGCGGACTTCCCCTTGTTTTACGAAGAACAAGAAACGGCTACATATACGGCTGTCCAAATTATCCTCTGTGCGACTTTGTAAAAAATGTAACAGCTCAGGGAGTTACTGTTCTTATGGTTATGGATGAATCGCCCTGTCCTCAGTGCGGCTCACCGCTGGCCGTAAAAAAATCCCGTTACGGACTTTTTATCGGATGTTCGAATTATCCTGAATGCAACTTTATTCATGAAGAAAAGGAGGATAATCCGATTCAGTGCCCTGTTTGCGGAGGCGGAGTGTTAAGACAGCATTCAAACAAGTTCGGCAAGTCGTTTTATTCGTGTACCAATTTCAAGATATGCAATTTCACACTGAACTATAAACCGGTGCAAAGAACGTGTCCGGACTGCGGATTTCCTGTCATGATGCTGCGAATTGGAAAATCGCGGCGATATCTTCAGTGTGCCAAAAGAGGCTGCGGATATAAAATGCGGATGGATGATTCTGAAATTTAACGGACTTGTAATGTGCGTCATTCATTTCTTTTGCTGTCTTTTAAGATTATCCTGTATGGGAGATATGCACGTTTTTGAAAATAAGTTTGTTATGTCAAACTTTTAATATAACATCTTCTTTCTAGTTTGAACTAATACTACTAGTGTGTTAATTTGGATAATAGTCAGTGAAAGACTTGTTCTATGATTGCTGTCTGATAACAATTTTAGAACATGTGTAGTACTTAAAAGTATTTTATAAAAAAGAGGGTGCGGTTTATGTTTAAGCGTTCATTACTTGGTGCCACAATTGCAGCCCTGGTGTTTTGTGGATCTTTTTCTACACTGAATGCCAGTGAGATTCCTGAAACTCCGGTATCGATAGATAAGAATTCAAAGGTTCCTTTGAGAATTCTTACCCGTCCAGGTGCGGTACTGTATTCTGATGCAGAGGGAAAGAATGTTCTCAAGAGTAATCTTCCTACCTTTTCTTCATATTTTGTATATAAGAGACCTGCAGGTGAGCTCTTGGTATCAGGCAACGGCTTCTATCAGGTTGGAAGTGATGATCAGGGTACTGTCGCTGGTTGGATTAAAGGAACCGATCTTTTTGAATGGAAGCAGACATTGTGCTTGACATTCACTCATCCTGACGGGCGTGATCCTGTGCTTATGTTTGACGATGAGGATTATCTTTCCGCACTGGTTAGTATGAATGCTGACAAAAGAGTTGCCGCAGTTGACGGTTATTACAGTTCAATAGATCAGTCGGCAGCCAAAAAGAAGCCTCTGCCTTCGGATTTTCCTGTGATTTCCATGGAACCGAAGATGTCTGTAGATAATGAATCCAATTTTACTCTTATGCCTATTCTTGATTACCGTACGGTGGAGTTTGAAGGCAGAGAGGCCCGTTTGCTGGATATCGTTGCCGTCAGCAGTACTGAAAAGGATCGTAAATCGTCAGATTTGAGAACCAATACAGAATACCTTCAGGGCGCGGTTGAATCCTCTGAATCCAAGGCTGATAAACTTGCAAATTCCAAATTTGATGTGGTATGGGTTATCGATACAACTCTGAGTATGGGACCGTATATTCAGAAGGTTAAGGAATCGATGATAAAAATTTCCAAGGATATTGCTGCACATAAGAATCTGGATGGACGTATTGCTTTCGGTGTATGGGGGTATCGTGATGCGACAACCAAGGATTTGGAGTACATCACCAAAAACTATACTCCTCAGCTTCAGGGAATAAATGATTTTGTTACCACTATGGACGGCGTGAAAGAAACCTCTGTTGATTCTGTCGTTTTTGATGAGGATGTTTTCTCCGGAGTGAGTGATGCGATATCAAAGACGCAATGGAGAGATAATTCCGCAAGGATTGTCATCCTTGTAGGTGATGCACCTGGTCATGAACTTGGAAGTGAATGGAATGTATCAGGATATGATCAGGAAACTCTGCGTATTATCGCAGATGAGAGCAATGTGAAGCTCTTTGCACTTCATATCAATCCGCCTAAGACTAAAAAGTACAATAAGATTGCTGCCAAGCAGTTTAAGGCTCTTTCAAAGAATTCAAATTCAGATGTAGTTATGTACTGGTCGGTTGCATCTAATGATATTGCAGGATTTGAAAATGTTTCAAATCAGCTTTCAAATGCAATTGTAGAATATGTCTCAGACATAGTTTCACAATTCAAGGCAAGTGGAGATGATAATTCTGCAGCAGTTGCAGTCGCAACAACGGAGCAGACTGCTGCAAAACCTGCCGAGACGAATACACAGATACAGGGGCCTACCAAGGAAGATATAATGAAGACTTTGCATGCGGCGTCTGTTACCTGGCTTGGCAACGAAAATAATGTTGCAGCACCGCGTGATATCGAAGCGTGGGTGGCGGATAAGGATCTGAAGGAAAGCACCAGACAGTCGCTTGAAGTCAGACTCCTCTTGTCAAAGGCTCAGCTTGATGATATTTCAACCCTGCTCAAGGATGTTCTTTCAGCTGGAGAAACAAATCAGGTTAGTGGTGAGGATTTCTTCACATCTTTGCAAGCTGCCTCTGCTGTTGCTGCTAGAGATCCTGACAAACTGGCCAAAGCCGGAAATATAGCTGAGTCCGGACTGATTCCTGATTTTCTCAATAATCTTCCATACAAGAGTCGTCTGATGGAAATGAACAACGAGGTTTGGGAGAGCTGGGGACCTGATGAACAGAACGCTTTTCTCAGTAATCTTGAGGCAAAGATTAACTCTTACGCCGCTATTCATGATGATACATCCCAATGGATCAAACTGAATCCGGATGATGATCCTGACGATTATGTGGCTGCAATTCCTCTGGATCTGATGCCGTGAACGACTACGTATGTTTACGAAATCTCAGTCTTAACCGGCATAAGAACGGCTCATCATTTACACTTCTTGTGCCGGAGTTGAGAATCGGTTGCGGGCAGACTCTGGCTGTTGTCGGGCAGAGCGGATGCGGAAAGTCGACACTGACTGATATGCTTGCTTTGATCTTAAGACCTGACGGGGCTGATGAATTTTCTCTGCAGGGACCGGACGGTACTATTAATCTGATGAATATATCAAAGCGGCAGCAGGCTTTTATCCGCGGTCGCTATATTGGATATGTTCTGCAGTCTGGCGGTCTCTTTCCTTTCCTTTCAGTCCTTGAAAATATAATGCTGCCGGCAAAACTGCTGGGTATGCCGTCATCGGCTCTTAAAGATAAGGCTAAATCTCTGGCTGTTGATATGGGTATCGGTGATCAGCTGTATAAAAAACCCCAGTTTCTATCCGGTGGTCAGCGTCAGCGCGTTGCAATAGCGAGAGCTCTTATCCATGATCCGAAACTGGTTCTTGCCGATGAACCGACGGCCGCGGTTGACAGCGTTTCCGCAGAGGATATATGTGAAGTATTGAAGAAATCAGTAAATCAGCATGATGCCGCCCTGGTTATCGTAAGTCACGACCGCGGGCTGATGCGCAGGCATGCCGATTATGAAGTTACCTTCGAGTTAGAGCGCCGTGACGGTATAGTGTCTACTTTGCAGCCTCCTGTAAAAATAAGTCAGTCGGGAAATCTGCTTTAAAATTATAGATTATCGGAGTAATAGATGTCCAAAGCATCGCAGGTGGCATATCTTTCCTACAAAGATGTTCTGCATGAGTGGCGAATGACACTTTGCGTTATGTTTGCTGTTGCTGCAATTGCAACGCCTTTGCTGCTGTTTTTTGGTCTGAAATCAGGGGTTATGGATACCCTCCAAAAGCGTCTTCTTGGCAATCCTGTAACGATGGAGCTTCTTTCAGTCAATGAAAAGAAACTTGATCCTGCATGGTTTGAGGAACAGAGAAAGGATCCCAGAGTTGCTTTTGTTATTCCCCGTACCAGAAGATTGTCTGCCTCTGCTGAATTTTTTGTAAAGGATAAGCCGAAGCGGATTAAAAAAAGTATAGATCTGCATCCTACGGATGATGGAGATGCTCTGCTTAAACATTACAAGGCTCAAGCTCCCGGCGATGGAGAGTGTGTGCTTACGGCAGAAGCTGCAAGGAGAATAGAGGCAGCCACCGGTGATGTTCTTGTAGCAACGGTTTCCCGGGATCGCGGTTCGGTCAAAGTCACTCGTGAGTTTAGAGTTTCAGCTGTTCTTCCTGATGAAGCTGGTGCTACTCCTTCAGCGTACATAAGACTTCATGAACTTGAGCAGATTGAGTCCTTCAAGGATGGAATGGCTGTTCCGGAATTAAACTGGCCCGGCAGCGACAACATCAGCAGCCCTGTGGTACCTTCAGCCCTTCTTGTTCTCGATCGTGAACTGGATGCGGTCAGGGAGGCAATGCTGATTCAGAATACCGGATTTGTTTCGCTGAAGAAATTTCCTCCTGCCTGCAGTGATGACGGAAACAGTGAGGAAAATGTGGATAAAATGAGACCTTACCTTCCATATATCCCATGTGACAAATATGTTTATATGGTTTCAAGTGTAGGTTCTCCTTCTTCATCCTCGGATCTTTCCTCTCTCGCTGATCGTGTACGCGGTCGTTCTGATGCATATGTTTTCCCTTTTAATCCTTACCTTTCTGTTTCTGTTGGAGAAAAAAATTTCGCAATAATTCCACGTACGGCACTACAGAGGTCGGTAAAGGACGCCACGGAGTGCAGCAACTCGGCATGTGTTTTTACTGTCAAGCAGCCGGGGCGAGTTTTTGGTGTTTCTCCGGATATAGCAAAGGAAATAGGATCAGAACCGCAGACTGTCACTGTCAATTATCATGAAGTAAACTCAAGAGGCGATGTAGTAGATCGCAATGTTGAGTTTACTGCGGTTTTTGAGCCGGTTGAAGGTGTGGGTAGCAATTATGCTCTGGCTCCCATCGCATTGCTTGGACAGCTCAGCAATCTGCAGATGAGAGATTTGAGTGATTCTGAAATGACAGACGGCGGGCGAGCCTTTACTCTCAAGCGCCGCGGGTATACAGGTTTTAGAATGTATGCATCAAAACTTGACGACGTCATGGCTCTTCAGGAGAAACTTGCCGGTGAGGATATAAAAACAATAAGCAGAGCGGATCGAATTGCCGAGGTAATGTCTCTTGATTACTATCTCGGTATGCTTTTCTGGCTGATTGCGTCTGCTTCGCTTTTGGGTGCCGCATGTTGTCTGGTCGCTAATATGTATGCAGGTATCGAGCGCAAGCGCAAGGAACTGGCGATTTTGCGACTTCTTGGCGTTCATGGAAGCACTCTCTGTATTTATCCGTTGTGCTGCTCCATGTTACTTACGATCGGAGGAATTGTAATCAGTCTGATTGTATTCTTTGTCCTTGCACATGTCGTAAATTCTGCCTTTGCCGCTCAGCTTCAGGGTGACGAGAAGTTTTGTGATTTAACAGCGTTTCATTTGCTTTCAACCGTTTCTATAGCGGTGCTCATTGCTGCCTTTTCCGGTTTGGCGGCATCACGCAGAGTTATGAAAATTGAACCTTCTGAATCCCTCAGGGATGAATAGGAGAAACTAAAGTTGAGATATGGGTTTATGAACAGACTTTCTTTGTTTGTGATGGGTTTGTGTATGCTGCCGGTGTTTGGCACGGCAGATGCTGCTGATACACTGGTCCTTAACGGACCTGGTGGCACGGTTTTTACATTTCAAAAAGTCTCTGTTGACGGAGGTGCTTCACCCCTGGCGGGAAGAAAAATTCCTATGGGTGAGGATAGTTCTAATTTCCGTGCTCCCCGTACTGATATGGTAGTAGGTGGCGCATTTGCCGACGAAACTTCAAGATATTATTACATGGGAGTCTATGAGGTTACAAATAAGCAGTACAGAGCGGTTACCGGTAAGGATGTTAAGGGTGATGATGATTATCCTGTAACCAATGTTTCATGGATTGATGCGCAGAATTTTATTGATAAACTCAATTTCTACCTGTACGAGCATGAGTTGAAATCTATGCCCCGTTCCGGTGCATATCCTGGTTATGTGAGACTTCCTACCGAGGAGGAATGGGAGTTTGCGGCACGTGGCGGTTCTGCCGTTGATCTGGCTAAATTTGAGGATGATACTCCTTTTGATGAGGACGAGATATCGTCATATGAGTGGTTTTCTGGTCCGACCTCGTCTCACGGTAAAATTCAGAAGGTAGGAAAACTCAAACCGAATCCTTTGGGTCTATATGATATGCTTGGCAACGTGCAGGAAATGACTTCCAGTTTGTATCGAATAGAGTATTATCAGGGAAGAACAGGAGGTTATGCGGCAAGGGGAGGTCACTACCTTTCCGAAGAGGATGAGATTGTATCCTCAAAACGATCGGAAGAACCTTTTTATCTGGGCAGCGCAGATAAGGGAATGAAGGCTAATGTTAAGCCGACCTTGGGCTTCAGACTGGTGATCGGTGCTCCTATACTGACTGATAACAATGCCATAAATGCCATTAAGAAGGAATGGTCGAACTATCGCACAGGAACTGGTGCTGCAATGCCGGCTGCTTTGTCCGTTGCTGATGTAGGAACACAGGAATCTGTACCGGCCAATGAGGCTTTAAAACGTCTGGATCGTATTACCCAGGCTTTAGAAAAAAGCGGTTTAAAAAAAGAATATGCCAATGATCTTGAAGCAACAAGATCTGCATTGCTTAATATGGTGAAAGTTCGTCAGGATGCGGATAGAAGTGTTGCAAGGACCATGGTTAAGATAGCTTGTGAAAGAGGAATGTATCTTGCCAATAATATAGAGATTTTAAATAAGGTACTTAAGATCAAAAATCTGACTGAAAATCTGATTGAAAGAAAAAAACAATTAGAATTTAATATTCGTTACGGGAAGATTAATTATCATGAAATAATTACAGAATTGTCTAAACTTCCTAAGGAATTTGTATTGCTCGGTTTTGATGCCTATCGAGCGGATCTTGAGAAAAAGATTGCGGTGATAAAAAAATCTGACAATTCAGAGAAAAATGAAGAAATAAAAGATATTCGGGAACAGATTAAGTGCGGTAATGTTACTGTTAATCATTATCTGAGTTACGAAAAGAGTAAACGAAGCGAAACAGCCAAGTGGGAAAGTGATTATTCAACATGTCAAGGAGAAAATTGATGGAAGCTATAGGGATAAAAAAGAGCAGATTAAATTCTGCAGTAGCGGCGTGTCTTGCTGCATCGCTGGTTTTCGGCATGTCGGGATGTACCAATATTAAGGATGATTCAACCAGAACCAAGACAGAAGGTACGCTTGTGGGAACAGGAATCGGTGCCGGTCTTGGAGCCTTAATCGGAGGCCTTGTGGGCGGTGACGGAAAGGGGGCTCTTATTGGTGCAGGAATCGGTGCCGGCATAGGTGCTCTGTCCGGTTTCCTTGTTGGAAAGCATGTTGCCGATAAAAAGGAAGAGTATGCCAGCCGTGAGGACTGGCTTGATGATTGTATTGCTCATGCAAGAGATGTCACCAAAGAAACTCGTGAATATAATGCACAGCTGAAGAAGGATATTAACTCCCTGGATAAGGAAACAAGAACGCTGAACGCATCCTACAAGAAAAAGAAAGCATCATCCGAACAGCTTGCCGCCAAGCAGAAGGAAATTAAGGAACTTCAGTCTGCAAACAGCGAAGTCATCAAGAAACTTGAAGAAGAAGTGAAGAAGCAGAAGGAAGTGGTGGCGGATGCCAGGAAAAACGGCAATAAAAGAGAGGCTGCTATTCTTGATGAGGAAATCAAAAAGATGAATGCCGATATTGCCGACTTAAAGAAAGCCAACAAGAGTCTTGCAAGCTGCTCGTCAAGAGTTGCAGTCTGATGGAGGTAGTACGAATGAAAAGACAGATTAAATTTGCTTTGTGTTCTCTGACTGTGGCTGTCTTTATGACAGGATGTTCCAATATGACTGATGATCCGAGAAAGGGCGGACTTTTCAGTTACAGTCCAGACAAATATGAAAAGAGACTTCAGGAACGCGAGGATCGCCTGGCTGCAATAGAAGAGGAGCAGGCATGGGAAACCAAGAAGAATTCCGATTTACGCAGAACAAAGGCTGAAAAGGAAACACAGGTTGCAAACCTGCGTAAAAAAGTTAAAAACGAGCAGGCAAAACTAGACAGTCAGCTCAGAGCTGCCAAAAAAGCCAACGGCGGAGCTAATTCTGAACGTGTGGAGGAGTTAATGCGGGAAAATCAGCAGCTTAAGAAGGAAATAGCGCAGATAGAGGCATCTAAAAAGTCCAATGAAGCTAAACGGCAGGAATTGGAAAGACTGAACAGGGAACTGGAGGACCTCAAAGCGGAGGCTGATGCTCTCAGCAGTTTATAGTTCAATATGAAATCTTTTTTTTCAGGATTTGCCGTTCTTTTTGCCGTTTTATGGATACCTAGCGCGGGCAGCGTTCCGTGTGCGGATGAAATTGTTTCAATTCTGCAGGAGCATGCCTTTGTTTCCGGGTTGAAAGATCCTGCTCTTTTCGACGCAGATGTCATCGGGAAATTTGACCCCGAGGCTTTCAATGAAAAACTCCGCGGTGTTGACAGGTATGCTTCCTATGTACCAAGAACTTCGTTTGAAAATTTTAAAAAACTTCAAAGATCGGCTACTGCAGGAGTCGGTATGGATATCATACGTGATCGTGACGGCAATGTCCGATGCATTCCATATCCTGATTCTCCGGCGGATATGGCGGGAATCGAGTATGGGGATACATTGCTTGCGGTAGATGATCTTGTAGTGGATGATTTCGGGATCGAAGAAATAGCCTTTCTCATAAGAGGAAAAAAGAACTCTGAAGTAGTTCTTGCTGTTGAAAATTCTGAAGGCCAGGTTACTACGGTAGCAGTAGAAAGAGAAGAGAACAGTTATCCTCCCGTGGTCCGTACGCACAAGAATCCTGCTGTAATAAAAATTTTCCGGTTCGGAACCGGCACGGCAAAAATGCTGAAGAAAGAGCTTGAAGAGTTTTCTTCGGAGGACGGGCATGAGAACAGACGGCTTTTTCTGGATTTACGAGGCAATACAGGCGGGTTACTTGAGCAGGCGGCTTTGTGTGCGGCAATGCTGCTGCCAAAGGATGCAATAATCTACAGACTGAACAAGGGCGGTGATGTTACGGATGTCAAGACTGACGGAAAGAATCAGATTATAAAAAAAAGTTTTGCCGTTCTTCAGGATGAATTTACGGCAAGTTCGGCAGAAATGCTTATAAGCGCTGTCAGAGCATCCGTTAAGTCTCATTCCTACGGAACTACATCTACAGGCAAGGCCAGAGTTCAGGATACCTTTGTTCTTTCTGACGGCTCTGTAATCAAGATTACAACAGCAGAACTTATGTTCCCCGATTCTGAATATACATGGCAGGATGCGGGTCTTAAACCGGATATAGTAAAAAAGCAGATCAGACATAAACAGTGACAGGTATTCTGCAGTTAATGTATTTTTCTTAAAAAACTTCTGCGGTTTAGTCTGTAATTTTTTTTTACAGACTGAGTTGCGAAGGTTTTATGCCGGTAATGGTGAGTCTTTTTCTTATTTTAAGGTAGAAAATGCTTTGCGTAGCTAAACGACTTTTTCTTTGCTTTTCCGTATATGCAGTTTTCGGATTTAATTTGTCCATGGCTGAGGTTATATCATACGAGGCTTACGGCAGAGACGAAGTTTCAGCTTTGGGCAATCTTAAAATGACGGCATTAAGGGAGACTGTTAAAAAGCTTCTTGTTCCGGATGATATCAGAACACATTCAGCGGAACTGAGGAAGGGTTTGTTTCTTAGAGTTAACGAGTTTGTATCGGTTGGAGATGACATAATTTTTCGTGATGAAAATGGGAAGATTTTTATCACCGGTTCAGTCGAAGTGGATAGAAAAGCTGTTATTTCAGTTATCAAGGGGATACCTGGTCTTGAAAGCAGAATTCTGACTGATGAAGCCGGTTTAGCATCATCTGACAGACAGAACCTAGCGGAAAGCAAAGAGCCTGATGAAGAAGATAATGACGTGACCGGCAATGCATCATCGTTTGAACCGGAGCATCGTGCTGACAAAGAATCCTTCGCAAGTGATAAAGATGAACATCCAGCCGGAGCGTCGGAGAACGCAGCAAAAAAATCAGATGCGGGAGATGATTCTGTTAAAAAGACAGCTGATGAAGGGCTGAACAATGAGGATTCTGTTTCACTGGTTCTTACTACAGCGGGTTTTATAGTTTCGATGTTTCTGATGTAGTTTTTTTATAAAGATATCTGTATAGACTAAATTTATGGCGGGGTAAAAATGAAGCAAAATTGGTACAGAAAATTGATTGCTGTGTCTGTAATGGGAGGACTGTCGCTTATACTTTCAACTGATGTTATGGCCACATCCTATAATGTTGAAGCATATGGCAGGGATGAAAAGGCGGCGCTCGGCAACCTGAAAATGTCAGCTCTGCGGGATTCCCTCAAAACAATCATTTCAGAAAAGGAATTAAAGGATTATGCCAAAGTGCTTCGTACGGAGATTTTTCTCAATGTGGACAGCTTTGTTACTCCGGGAAGTGATCTGGTTTACGAGAATAAAAATCAGAAAGTATTTGCAAAAGGCAGTGTTGATGTTAATGAGGATGCCCTGCGAAGCAAACTGGCTTCAATTCCTGAATTTAAAAACGTGATTCACAGCGGCAGTTCTGCATCCGAATCCGTGCATACCGATCCTGTTTCTGTAATCGAGAGAAAACAGGTTATGCCGGCAAATGAATTTATCAGTATTGTAACGAATCATAAAGGCAATGAGCAGGCGATTATTGAAGCTCTTAATGCCGGTATGGATCCTGATACAAGAAGAACAGTGGAGGGAACAGAGACTGGTGAGCCTGCTATATATCTTTACATGAGTAATGGAGGCAGGGACACAGGTGTTCTTGATGCGTTTATTTCTCAGCGTCCTAATGTAATGTGGAAGGACGATGATGGTTTCAATATTGTTCTTGAAAAACTCTTTGATACGGATGATCATACGGTCGGTCGTGTTCTTGTAGAACTTAAGCCTGATTTAAAGAATGCTAATTTTAAATATTCTGCCCCGATTTCCACATACCTTGGAGGAGAACACATCCGACATTCTGGTGACGTGGAGGTGGTAAAAAATCTGCAGAGTATGATAAAACTCGGCTGCAATCCAAATGAGGTTACAGAGTCCAACGGCGGAAAACGTTTTAAACCGGCAAGTTTTGCGACTGTCAGAATGAACAGTGACAAACTGTGGTCTCCTGAAATTCTTGCCACTCTCCTGTCCAACGGGGCGGATCCTAACAGTGTGGATGAGAAAGGAAAAACAGTTTTGTTTATTGCTGTTGCAGAGAACGCCCCGGAGCATATAGCCATGCTGAGCAGATTCAAGGCAAATATGAATGCTGTAAACAAACAGGGCCGGACTCCTTTGATGTATCATTTAGAAAAGACATCTGATCCATCATCCTATGATGCACTGATCAAGGCAGGTGCAGATGTTAATTTTGTATCATCTGCCGGTGACGGATTCACTCCGCTTATAGTGGCTGTAGATGCTGATAACGCTGAAATTGTCAAGTTGCTGCTGGGTGCCGGGGCTGAAGTTAACAGGGCTGACAGTGCCGGCCTTTATCCTTTGTCGCATGCAGTTATAAACGGTTCAATGGATATGGTTAATCTGCTGATAGGAGCCGGTGCTGATCTGGCAAAGGCTGTTGATGCTCCGTTTGATTCACAGCAGACTGTTTATGAGTATCTTAAGAGCAGTGAAGGTTCAGTTGATGCAGATGTCCGAAATTTTGTATTGGAGAAGGTAAAGCACTGATCCGTTTTTTTATTGTTGAATTTGCCGGAACTGTCTGATGTTTTCTGTGACTATGAGGCAGTTTTCGGTTTTGCTGTTTATGACTTTTGGATTTAATACACGGTTCTTGGTGAAATGATTACCTAAAACTTTTTCAGGTCGCGGATATCGTTTTTGGGAGGTGTTTTTTATGACTTTTTGTCCTAAGTGCGGAAATAATAATCAGAACGACGGTCGCTTCTGCTCTGTATGCGGAGAGCCTCTTCCGTCAGTGTCTCAAAATGAGAAAAATTCAGATTGTGCAGAAAATGTTAATGACGGAAATATCAGTCTCAGCGGAACGTTTACTGAAAATAAGGGAAATGCAGGCATAGGCTGCGATCAAAAAAAGCATATTGCAGATCAGGAACTGTCAATTCTGAGTGAAGATATCAATAATATGGGGATAATGCTCATATCGTTTGTAGTGATGTGTTTTATTCCGTATATAAATACTTTAGCCTTTATTCTTCTGCTGGTTATTCTTTGTATGACCAGGTGGTCTCTTGCTTCAAGAACTGCTGATTTTTTCAGACGAAGAGAATTGTTGCAATATGTCACCTTTGCCCAGACTGGACATACTCTTTCATTACGCATTCTGATCATGTACGTAATTCTCATTCTGCTCGGTTTTATCTGTGGCGGCACGTTTGTAGTTGGAATGGTATTTCACAAGCTATGGCTTGTAGTTACAGGGTTTGTTTTTTTTGAATTGACAATGGTATTAAGTATTATCAATTCATTTATGACACTTAATATTCTGAACTGTTTTCTTAAAGTCAGAACGGTTATAGAACATCTGAAAAATGGTTTGAATGGTGAACCGGATGTTTCAACAAATGTGTTAGTTAAAGTTCTGTATGTTTTTTATTCATTGACCGCCGTGCTTTGTATGATATTGATGATTGCTCTTATCTGTATCGGCATAGTCCACTGGGACTCTGTCAGAGAAAGCATCATGCAGATAGATTATTCGAAATTGAACCAGACGATGTAGTTTAAGAAGGTTATTTTTTGCCGGAAATATATCTGGTTTCAGCACATGGATCTGCAGAACTTGTTTTCCGGCAGCAGTGTACGGATTTAGACGATAGTGTTAAAATCTGTCCGGATTTTTATTGAGGTTTATTATGTCTGAAAAATTTGTGGCTATTCTTATGGGTTCTGATTCCGATTACGCAACCATGGAGCCTGCTGTTAGTATTTTAAAATCATTCGGTGTTAATTTTGAAGTTAAGGTAACATCGGCGCATCGTACTCCTCTTGAGACAATGAATTATGTTAAGAGTGCAGAAGAGCGCGGATGTGCTGTATTTATCTGTGCAGCAGGTCTGGCAGCCCATCTGGCGGGAGCTGTTGCAGCCAATACCACCTGTCCTGTCATTGGTGTACCGATTGACTGCGGTCCTCTCAACGGTATTGATGCTCTTCTTTCAACCGTGCAGATGCCGGGAGGTATTCCTGTTGCCACCATGGCTATAGGAAAGGCCGGAGCAAAGAATGCGGCATATTTTGCTGTTCAGATTCTTGCTGTTTCAGATGCGGATCTGATGAATAAATTCAGAAATGATCGTATTAAGAATGCAGAAGCTGTTAACAAGAAGAACGAGATCCTGCAGGCAAAAGTAAAGGGAGCTTAGATTTTTGGCTGATGCTACAGATTACGAAAGAGCTGTGTCTGTTCTTTGTTCAGGCGGAGTTATAGTTTATCCTACAGAGTCTGTATTCGGACTTGGGTGTGATCCGGACAGCACATCTGCTCTCAGAAAAGTGCTGAGTATTAAAAAGCGCCCTGAAAACAAGGGTATGCTGGTAGTGTGTCATGATTTTGCTCTGGTATCCGGGTATGTGGATCTGGAAAAGATTTCCGATGATGAAATGGAGTTTGCCCTGAAATGCTGGGAGGACTTTTGCACACTAGCCATGCCGGCATCGCAGAAGGTTCATCCTCTTCTTAAGGGTGCGTATCCTACAGTTGCTGTAAGGATTAGCCGTCATCCTGCGGTTGCAGAGCTATGCTCAAGATTTAAAAAACCTATAGTTTCAACCAGTGCAAACTTAAGTGGAGCCGAGCCGGTTAGAACTGCAGCAGAGGCGGAGACCCTTTTTAACGGAGCAGCTGATTATATTCTGAAAGGCATGACATTAGGATACGAGAGACCTTCTCGTATTATTGATCTTAAGACAAGGAAAATTATGAGGAATTGATATGGATCGTTACTATGTGTTGGGTAATCCTGTTGAGCACAGTAAGTCACCGTACATTCATCGTTTTTTTGCGGATTCTCTTAATGATGAACTGAGTTATGAATCCAGACTGGTACCGCTTGATGCCTTTGAACAGACTGTCAGACAGCTGATGAAAGAGAATTTCAGTGGGTGCAATATAACAGTTCCATTCAAGGAGCAGGCATACCGTATAGCAGATGTTCTGACTCCGCGTGCTGATTTGGCAGGGGCGGTAAATACTCTTAAATATGATGACGGCAGACTAGTCGGAGACAATACTGACGGCGAAGGACTAGTGCAGGATCTGCAGCGCTGTGACGTTTCAATAGAAGGTGCCAGAATACTTGTTCTCGGAGCCGGCGGTGCGGCAAGAGGAATCATTGCACCCGTACTGGCACGTAAACCTTCAGAACTTGTTATTGCAAACCGTACAGTTTCCAAGGCTGAGAGTCTGGCAGAATATATGAGCAGTGTTGCCGAATGTGATGTCAGGGGAATGGGTTTTGATGTGTTGTCTGGTCGTTTTGATCTGATTATCAATGCCACATCAAGTTCCATAACCAATGTTGTTCCGCCGCTTCCGGAAGGAGTTATTGACTCATCAAGCTGCGCTTATGATCTCATGTATGCTCCGGTTGATACTGTTTTTGTTGCATATGCCAAATCAAAGGGTGCAAAGGCGTGGGACGGACTTGGCATGCTTGTCAGCCAGGCGGCCGAGAGTTATCTACTTTGGCGTGGTGTTAAACCGCAGACAGAGGAACTCATAATGAAACTTCGCCGGGAAATGCAGAAGTAAGATATGGTGTATAAGCTGCAGGTTATTTCTGAGATTGGTGATAATTTTTCTGAAGAACATCCCGAACTTCATAATTTAAGTTTTTCAGAACATTTTGCACTGGTCAGAACAGAATCAAGAATAGAACTCAGACAGCTGGACGGGGACAGGGCAAGTCTTTACGTGGATTTCGTGGGAGGCACTCTCGGATACAGACGTCTTCACGGCGGCGGAGCTGGTCAGGCTGTCGTCAAAGCGGTCTGCTCCAGAAATAAAACAATGCCGCAGGTTATTGACGCTACCGCCGGTATGGGACGGGATGCCTTTGTTCTGGCGAGTCTCGGCTGCCATGTTCTTATGTTTGAGCGCAACCCGGTGGTTAGAGTTCTTCTGGCGGACGGTCTCAGCAGAGCCTATAATGATTCTGGTATCGGCAATATGCTTAAGGAGAGACTGATTCTGAGTCCTTTAAAGTCCATTACGGAGATGAAGGAGGATAAATGTTGTGATGCCGTTTATCTGGATCCCATGTTTCCGGTGCGCAGGTCGTCTGCTCTTGTAAAAAAGGATATGAGAATTTTTCATCAGATCGTAGGTCTGGATGAGGACAGTGACGAGCTGCTTAAGCATGCTTTCCGCCTTGCACGGTCAAGAGTTGCGGTAAAGCGTCCAAAGAGTGCTCCTTTTCTTGGAGGTTTCAAGACCTCCAACTGTGTGGAAACAAAGTCTCACCGGTTTGATTTGTATCATCCGTGACAGTGTTTTTCCTGAAATTTGATTGATAACAATGATTAATACAATTTATTCTGACAGACTCTGAGTATGTTCTTTTCTCATGTCGGGCATGTGTAGATTGGTTGATGGGGTTTTCGTTATGACGGAAGAAGTTCTGATTAAAGAGATGCAGGATTTGGATGCGTCTGTCAGAGCATACGAGATAGGTGATTATCGTACAGCTCTGTCAGCGATTCGCCCTTTGGCTCTTAAAGGAAATGCCAAGGCTCAGTATTACCTGGGTATGATGTATATGGGAGGTCGCGGTGTTATCAAGAGTCCGAAACAGGGAGAATCCTGGATTGCAAAATCTGCTGCTCAGGGTTACGGACAGGCTGTGGCTGAGTTGCGTCAGATTAAGGAAGCTTTTGCCGAGGTAAGCTGGCAGGTTCGTGGTTCTCAACGTACCCCGAATGAAATGAAGGCGGCTGTCAGGGATCCTGTGATATCCACTCATCTTTCAGTTCATCAGGTTAAAACTGACAAGGTCCCGAAATCGACTCCTGTCAGCTGGACTCAGGCAGATGCCTACAGTTACGCCAAAAAGCAGAATATTACTGATAATACTTCAGCACCTGAACGGAGAGTTTTGTGGGTTTCCTCAAGAAATTCACTGAATACGGATTTTTCATATTTAAAGACAAAGGCTGAAAACGGTGATGTTACAGCGCAGTTTCATCTTGGCATGATGTATATCTATTCCGATGAAATAGAGCCGGATGTAAGGCAGGGTGCTTTCTGGTTAAACAAGGCCGCCAAGGCAGGCGTTGAACTGGCTGCTGTCAATATGGCCAATCTCTATTTTACCGGTAACGGAGTTAACTGTTCTGAAGTTAATGGAATAAAGCATCTTCTTGTCGAGGCGGAGAAAGGATCGAGTCTTGCACAGATTATGCTGGCCAGGCATCTTTTGAATGATAAATCAGTTCAGTACGATGAACAGGAAGGTCTCAGATGGCTCAGACTTGCAGCTCAGCAGAACAGCGCCGAGGCTTTATGCCTGCTTGGCGACATCTGCAGAGACGGCACACATGGCGTAGAAAAAGATCTGCATAAGGCAAAGACCTATTACCATAATGCCACGGCACAGGGTGACTATTATGCATGCTACAAGCTGGGAAAATTACTGATTAAACAGTCAATTCCTGACTATACCAACGGTCTTGGTTATCTTAGTAAAGCTGCAGATCACGATGTTTCTCCGGCTCTGTTCCTTCTGGGACAGGTTTATGAGCATGGCCGCGGTGTGGTGCAGAACAACGCAAAGGCCCGAACCTTTTATCAGAAGGCTGCTGAAAGCGGTTATGTTCCTGCTCAGGTTGTAATGGCCAATCTATATGAGCATGGACAGATTCAGACTGCTGACCCGAAGGATATGGCATACAGATGGTTTTTAAAGGCTGCCGAGAACGGTTCTGATGAGGCACAGTACAAACTGGCTTATTATATAGAGAACAATCTTGTAAATCTCAGTGACTATGAAAAAGTGGAGGAAGGCTCAAAAGAGGTTGTATGGACCAGTTCAAAAAGTACTGCGACCATCAATTCTGAGCAGAGAAGCCAGCTTGCGTTTTACTGGTATATGCAGGGAGCAAAGCAGGGCAATCTTGATTGCGAATATGCTGTTGCCCATATGTATGAAGATGGAATAGGAGTACAGCAGAACAGAGAATTTTCTCTCAGGTGGTATATAAAGGCAGCCGAGCACGGACATACTCTGGCCCAGGTTAACCTTGCCCGCTGCTACGAAATCGGTGCCGGTGTCGGCATGGATGAAAAGAAATCTGTATACTGGTACAGTCAGGCAGCTGAAAAGTCCGAACCAACCGCTCTTTTTGCACTGGGCAATATCTATGAACAGGGTAAAAGTGTAAAACAGAATTACAAGACAGCTATGACCTATTATACAAAGGCGGCGAATCTTGGCAGTCTGGATGCCATTTTTAAATTGGGTCAGCTTTATTCATCCAGTTATCTTGTTGCCCACAACATGACCAAGGCTGTTGAGTTCTATACGCGGGCGGCAAAAGAGGGGCATGTCGAAGCAAAGAAAATTCTGGCAAAAATTTATATGGGAAGTGATGAGTTTCCACCAGATTATGAGAAGGCCCTGAATATTCTGCAGGATCTGATCAAGCTCAGAGAACCTACTTCCTATTATATGCTTGGTAAAATATTCGATAACGGTCTTGGAGGTGTGGAGGATCATTTCAAGGCTGTGGAATTGTACCGCTATGGTGCGGAGGCAGAGGATCCGCTGGCCCAGTATGCTCTTGGGTATGCTTATGAAACGGGTGTCGGTGTGGCGAAGAATTACGCTGAAGCAGCGGTATGGTATGAAAAAGCCGCTCAAAAGGAGCATGTTGACGCACTGTACCGTTTAGGATGCTTCTACAGGTATGGAACAGGAGTCGGTCAGGATCTGTTCAAGGCTGTGGATTTGTTTCAGAAAGCATCAATTCGCGGCTGCTCTGATGCTTATCTTGAGCTTGGAGGCATGTATGAGCAGGGTATCGGACTGGAGAAGGATTTTTCCAAAGCCTTTGCATGCTACAAGCATGTGGCCGCCGAGGGAAATGCCGAGGCCCAGAACTGTATCGGTTATCTGTATTTGAATATGACCAATTCTCCGAATGCAATGAAGCAGGCATTTTCATGGTTCAGCAAGTCGGCGGAACTGTGTAATCCTAAGGGCTGCACAGAACTTGCATATCTGTACAGTCACGGACTTGGATGCGAGCTTAATTACGAGAGATCCGTGGAACTGTATCAGCAGGCTGTGGAAATGGGATATGCGCCGGCAATGTATTCATTTGCAAAAATGTATGAGCTGGGTCATGGAGTCAAGGCGGACAGCAAGGAGGCTTTCAGACTTTACGACAAGGCGTCCAAAAATAATCATGTGAAGGCTATGGTTAAAGTTGGAAGAATGTGTCTTGAGGGCATAGGGTGCACCAAGAATGTCGGACACAGCGTGCTGATGTTCAATCTTGCCTCTGAAGCAGGCAATGCAAATGCACAGTATGAATTGGCAAAACTGTATTTCAAGGGTATTGGAGTAGGGCAGGATATGCAGCTTGCCTATGTATGGAGTTCCTTGGCTGTTGCAAGCGGATGTGCTGATCACGGTGCTGCCGAACTTAGAGATGATGCGGCAAAGTCTCTGACTGCAGCTCAGTTGAATGATGCACAGTGTGAAGCTTCGCTATATTTTGAAAATTTAAAGCGTCACTGAAAAATGGGTACAGTTAGAATAATAAGCGGCAGGTATAAAGGAAGACGGTTGAAGGTCCTTGACGGACCGGGACTGCGTCCTACCACCGATCGTGTAAGAGAAACAGTTTTTAACTGGCTTCAGTTCAAGCTTCAGAATGTTGCATGTCTTGATCTGTTTGCCGGTTCGGGAGCTCTCGGGTTTGAAGCGGCTTCAAGGTATGCCGGCAGTGTCGTGCTGGTTGAACACAGTATTCCGGTGGCAGATGCGCTGAAGCAGAATATAGCCGCAATTAATGCAGAAAACATTTCTGTTTTAACTGCCGATGCGGTTCAGTTCGTATCAAAAGCAAATCCGTATCCTCCTTTTGATGTCGTTTTTCTTGATCCTCCGTACCATCATGATTTTCTGCCGATAGTAGCGAAAAACCTTGAAACCAACGGTTTCTTGCATTGTGACAGCCTGATTTATGTTGAGCATGCTGCCGATGAGAAGCCCGCCATCCCTGATAACTGGCGGCAGTACAGATCGGCCAGAGCCGGTCAGTGCGTTTACGGTCTTTATGTAAAACTATAGAATCGTGTGGTAATATAAACCCGTTTGTTTAACTGAATATGAAAGAGAACCGTTATGGGATTATTTTCTTGGGGTAAAAAGGAAACTAAGACTGACAAAAATACCAGGCAGGAAGTTTCTACAGAGGTTCCGTCCGAGCCTGTAAAAAAATCAGTCGATCCGGATGAGAATGAGCTTTCAGTTTTTAGCGAGGAGACACAGCTTCATCCGCAGGAGAAAAAGAGTCTTTTCAGCCGTCTTATGGATGGTTTGAGAAAAACCAAAACCAATATCGGTTACGGATTTAAGGCACTCTTTCGGGGAAAGAAGATTGACGATGAACTTTTTGATGAACTTGAAACATCGCTGCTGACTGCAGATATGGGAGTTGAAACAACAAAGTCCGTTATCGATTCCATCACATCCCGGGCGAAACTTGCCCAACTGAATGACGCTGATGCCCTTTACGATATTCTCAAGGAAAAACTTTACGAGATACTAAAACCAGCACAGCAGCCTCTTGTTATAAAAAATCACAATCCGTATGTGATCCTGATGGTGGGTGTCAACGGTGTAGGAAAAACGACAACCATAGGAAAACTTGCAAAACGCCTTCAGAATGAAGGCAAGACCGTAATGCTGGCCGCGGGTGATACCTTCAGAGCCGCGGCGGTTGAGCAGCTTCAGGTGTGGGGGAACCGTAATAATATTCATGTTGTGGCTCAGCATACAGGCGCCGATTCCGCATCGGTTATATATGATGCCTTCAATTCTGCAAAATCCAGGAATGTAGACGTTCTGATTGCCGACACTGCGGGAAGACTGCAGAACAAGGCCAATCTCATGGAAGAACTCTCCAAAATAGTAAGAGTGATGAAAAAACTCGATCCCGATGCTCCGCATGAGGTTCTGCTGACACTTGATGCAGGAACTGGTCAGAATGCAATAAGTCAAGCAAAACTTTTCAACAGTACCGTTCCTGTTACAGGCATATGTCTTACTAAACTTGACGGTACTGCGAAGGGCGGAATCATATTTGCGATTGCCGATCAGTTTAAAATACCGGTCAGATTCATAGGTGTCGGTGAAGGAATAGACGATCTAAGAGAATTTGATGCCAAAGATTTTATTGAAGCCCTTTTTGCTCAGGATGAAACTTCTGTATGATCCGTTTTGAGCAGGTTTCCAAGAGTTACTTGGGCGGCTTTCAGGCTATTCAGCAGGTCAGTTTCAATATAGCAAAAGGCGAAATGGTGTATTTGAGGGGACATTCCGGAGCCGGAAAGAGTACACTTTTGAAACTTATTTCTTCAATTGAGCAGCCAAGCCTCGGTAAAATCTTTTTTAACGGTCAGGATATTACCAGACTGAGCCGTGAGGAAATACCATACGTGCGCCGTCAGATAGGAATGATCTTTCAGGATTATCGTCTTATAAACAGCCGTACGGTTTTTGACAATGTGGCGCTGCCTCTTGAAATAGAGGGTTACTGCTCGTCTGATATAACCAAGAGGACAAATGCGGCACTGGATTATGTAGGTTTAATTGACAAGGCAAGGTACTATCCCCTCACTCTCTCCGGCGGCGAACAGCAGAGAGTTGGAATTGCAAGAGCCATCGTTCATTCACCGAAGATACTGCTTGCAGATGAACCGACAGGCAACCTGGATCCAGAAATGTCAGCAGAAATTTTGAAACTGTTTACTGTTTTTAACCGCAGCGGAGCAACTGTGCTTCTGGCGACTCATGACAGCAATCTGTTTAATTTGAAGCCATGCAGGCAGATTGTTTTGAAAAGAGGAAAAATGATTGCCGACTGCCCGGCTCCAGAAAAAAACGGAGAGAAGCATGTCTGATAGCAACAGAAAGGCCGTAGGCAGAGAAAAGTTTATTCTGAACCACTGGAATGTTTTTAAGCGCTCCCTTCGTAGTTTGCTCGCCTCGCCGTTCCGCACCTTCCTGACACTTTCTGTTATCGCAGTTAGTCTTGCAGTTCCCATGACGTTCTATGTACTTTATCTGAATGCATTGACTGTTACATCAAAGCTTAATGATTCCTGTCAGATTTCACTTTATCTGAAGCGTGATTTAACTGCGGAGCAGACTCGGGCCTTCGTTGATGCCATCAGTACCGAACCGGATGTTAAAAATGTAAGATATATATCAAAGGAAGAGGGACTTATAGAGTTTTCAAAGGTTTCAGGGTTTGCCGAACCTATTAAATACCTGGCGGATAATCCTTTGCCGGATGTGCTTGTTGTCACTCCGTCAGAGAACATTGTCGCAGATCAGAATGTTGCCGAGGAAATGTTAGAACGGCTTATTTCCCGCAGTGAGGTTGAGCAGGGTAAATTTGATCTTATGTGGGTGAAGCGTTTAAAGGGCATTGCCAATCTGATGCGCAACCTTGCTATTTCACTGGGGGTTATGCTTCTTGCAGGAGTGATCCTTACTGTTGCGAATACCGTGCGCATAAATGTCATGTATCACCGGGATGAAATTAAGATCATGAAATTTTTTGGGGCCACAGACAGCTTCATTGCAAGACCGTATATTTATTCAGGCGTTCTTATGGGATTTTTCGGCGGGCTTCTCGCATGGTGGGTAAACGAATTCTTTGTCATGTGCGCTTCATATATTATTAATGAACTGGCAGAACTTTACGGTGAAAAGTATGAAATGTCTCTGCTGTCTTTTGCGGAGACATCCGCAATTGTTCTGATCAGTATTCTCCTTAGCGTCATAGCGACAAAGATTTCACTGTCCAGATTCAGTAATCTTTAAAATGAACTTTTTCTGACCTTTTTTGTCTAATCGTTAAAGGAAGGGTTATTGAATTTTTGGGGAATTGGAATATACTTGTAACTGGTTGGATTTGGTTTGAGGGTGCGCAGCATTAAAATCAGTTTTCACCAGTTGAAACAGTTTGATGTCTCCGGATTGTCAGATATGATCCGGAGGGTTTTTTATTGATTATTTTTAAGTAACCGTGGAAAGAAGGCAGATTAGGTATGACGGAATTAGTTAGCAGAAGCAAGCAGCTTATCCAGTACGATGGCCTTGAAGCTTATATAAGCAGGATTAACAGTTATCCTATGCTCTCCAAGGAAGAGGAGTATGAGCTTGCGGAAAATTTCAGGGAAAACGGTGACAAGCAGGCGGCGTATAAACTTGTAATGTCTCATATGCGTTTTGTTGTGCATGTTGCGAAGGGTTATCTTGGATACGGACTTCCTCTGAAGGATCTTATTCAGGAGGGCAGTGTAGGTCTCATGCAGGCTGTTAAGCGTTTTGATCCCAAGGCTGGTGTAAGACTTGTTACTTATGCCATGCACTGGATTAAGTCCGAAATTCACGAGTTTGTTATCCGTAACTGGAAAATGGTTAAGGTTGCTACAACCAAGGCGCAGCGCAAACTGTTTTTCAATTTGAGAAAGTTCAAAAAGAATGTGACATGGCTGTCTGACAGTGATGTTCATATGGTGGCAAAGGAGCTTGGTGTAACTCCGGGTGAAGTGACCGAGATGGAAAGCAGAATGGCATCTGCTGATGTATCATATGATTATTCAGAAGATGATGATACGGAAGTAAAGTCTTCGGGTTCTCCGTCATTCTACCTTGAAGATAAAACATCCAATTTTTCCGCCCGTTTCGAGAACACCAACTGGCAGGAGAATGCCCAGGAGGCTCTGGGTGAAGCTTTTGAACAGCTTGATGATCGCGCCAGATATATCATTCAGCGCCGCTGGCTTGATGAAAATAAGGCTACATTGCAGGAGCTTGCCGAACATTTTTCCGTGTCGGCAGAAAGAATAAGACAGCTTGAAAAGCAGGCTATGGATACCATGAGAAAACTGATGACAGAACAGATTTAATCATCATTTGTTTTCTGTGTTTTTATGAGGGCCGGGGTTTTGTTTTACTCTGGCTTTTTTATTGATGATTTTATGTATTAACGAATTTTTAGCCGCCGTTTCTGTTTGCTAAGTACCTTGTATTCATGGAATCGTCAAATTCAGACTGTTGGGCCTGAATTTTTTACTGCAGCGATCTGCCTGAGACCTGATCCGGATTTTTTGAAAAAAGTGCAGGCGGGGAATGAAGGTAATAGCTTTGCTTCTATAACGTAACAGCAGTTTAGCTGTGCTGATGAATGTTGATAACAGCGGATTTTGTTGAGGAATGAATGGATTACAGCAACGATTCTTTTATGAGGGTTATTTCAACTCAGGTCAGATTCGGATGGGATACCGAACTGTTGATGGAAAAAAACAGTTTTTTGCGTGGCATGGGGTTCCGAGTCGTAACGATGATTTTTTTACTACGGCTTTAATCAGTGAGAGCGAGTTTGAAAAGATTTGCAAGGAGTATCCATGTGAGATTATTGCTGACAGAGATACGGCCGAGGTCTTTCGCAGAAAATACGTGGATGGTCATGAGGTGATTTTGAAAGGGTGGAACAAGTTGCCCTAGATAAAATTCATGTTCCTGTGTTTGAACTGAAAAAAAAAGATCCCTTGAAGGGATCTTCTAAAGATATAATCAACTGCAGGCATTCTTTATCCGAAAAGCCACATTGTCAGAATTCCAAGACCAAGACAGACTACAGATATGATACCTCCGCCGATCATAATATCGCGGTTTTTGAGATATCCGGTAGCGTATGCCAGAGCATTAGGAGGCGTACTTATCGGCAGGCTCATGGCAAAAGAGATAGCTATAGCGCAGAACATCAGAACGGTAGATCTGGCTATGCCTACATCTCCGGCACTGGAAAGTACCGCAACTGCAATAGGAAGCATAAGGTTTGCCGATGCTGTGTTTGATATAAAGTTCGACAGAGCCCAGCCGATGATGCTCAGCAGAATTACTATCATCAGACCGCTGTACTGTGTATAGTCTATGATATTTGCCAGTTTTTCAGCCAGACCGGTTTTTCCAAGGGCATCACCAAGCGCTATACCTCCGGCGATAAGCCAGATTACGTCCCAGTTCATGGTTTTGATATCTGCTGTCTTTATTATTCCCGTGCAGGTGTAGGCAATAAGAGGGAGCAGTGCAACAACATAACTGTTTACTCCGTGCCATCTTTCTGTCATCCACAAGAGAATCGTAAGAGCAAATACCACATAGACGGTAATAGATCTCCAGTCCTTGGAGAACCGTGATTCAATTTTTATTTCAATTTCCTTCTGTTTGATTGGATAGAGAATATTGAGGATCACCCATCCGACAATAACGCACACTACGGCAAGAGGGAAACCGACCTTCATCCATTCCATAAAGCTTATTGAATCACTGCCGGTAAGAAATCCCAGAGCAATTGCATTAGGAGGTGTTCCGACCGGAGTTGCAATACCGCCGACGTTTGCGGCTACAGGTACACAGAATACTACAGCCTTGATACCGCGATCTCCCTTGTCGAACAATGCTATTACCGGAGTGATCATTGCAAGCATCATAACAGTTGTTGCGGTATTGCTCATGAACATCGCGAATGCAGCTGTGACAGACATGATGCCGAGCATTACCATGTAAGGTTTTTTACCGAAAGGTTTCAGCAGAATTCTGGCCAGATTTATATCAAGCTTGTATTTTGTAGCTGCGATAGCCAGTGCGAAACCGCCAATAAACAGAATTACAACCGGCGCACTGAAGCTGGCGAGGACTGACTTGTAGCTAATAACGTGGGATTTATCAACCTCGTTGAGATAGTCTCTCAGCATCCAGAATGATGAATCTGATATAAACAGCGCCAGGGCTCCCATGGCAAAGAGCGATGTCGCGTATACCGGTATGGGTTCCGTGATCCAGCAGAATGCTGCGGCCGTAAATATTACCAGCAGAATATGCTGGACAGGGGTCAGAGCCAGGGCTCCTGGAAAAATATAAGGCAGAGCATAGGCGATGATGCAGGCAACTATGACAGTGATGATTTTTATCATCAGCGTTTTTTTACTCTTCGGTAGTTGCTGATCATCATTTTCAAGATCTGCCATCAAAGGCTTATTTTCACTCAAGATAATTACTCCGAAAAAGTTAAATTTACAGTGAGTGAAGTATATCATGCAGGATAAATACAAATTCCATATAGCAGTCACTACTTGAAAAAAGTGCTAACTGCGTCAATTTTTGTTCGAACATTTATACTGTGAATAAGTGCTGGGTAATCGTTTAGTTATTAAATTTTCCGGGTCCGTGCAAATTCAGGTTGGCAATAGCGGTATATAAAACTAGAAATTGAGTATTGCGGACGTATTTTTAATTACGAATTGATTATCGGACATATACTGTGTTTACTGTAACATTCAGATCTGAAAACGATTTTCTTTGCCGATGAATAATCGGATGTATGTACAATCACAAATGAGTTTCTGCTAAACAGTCGGAAGATTCAATCTGTTAAAATTTCAGATTCCGGAAGGATTTTGCAGGGGGCAAATTCCCTTTTAAGCGGAAAGAATTTTTACTCGGCATCTGGGATTGGATAAAATTTATAAAATAGTTTGAAAATTGACAGATCATTTTTTATGATCTCATGACATACAGACAATTTGCCGGTGTTGCTTTGTCAATGCTTGATTGTTGTTTAATAATCTTGTTTGGATCAATTTTGTAGGGAATAAAATTCAAAATGAACGTAAAACTTTTAGTTGGACTTGGGGTAGCCGGAGTTTTGGCCGTTGGTGCGTGCTTTGGTGGAGTAATGGTTACCAAGGGTGCCGCTCATGACAGGCTTAGGGAAACAAGCTACAAGATTGAGGAAATGTTCAGAAAAGTCGGCAAGCCTGTTGATATCAGAAGTACAGGTATTGAGAGTACCGGACTGTTTTCAGATGTATCATCCTATGAGATATCCTTTGCTGATGGTGATGGTTTTTCCCTACCTTTAAAAATTATCAGCAGCTATGGGATAGGAACTGTTGAAAATACATTTGATCTGGGAGATTCCTTCTACAGCAGATACAAAGTTGATGGTAAAAATTCAGCTGCACTGAAGTCTCTTCTGAGCGGATTACGCGCAAAATACAGTTTTTTTTCAGACAGTGTTGTAACCACAGTTGATTTTAAACCGGGAAGCATGGAGTTTGGTGATGTAAATGTAAACTGGAAGGCAGGAAACGGAGAGATTCAGACTGTAAATGTGTCTAAAAGACCGTATGCCAGGAAAGGTTTACTTGATATTAATGAGTTTACTGTTACTGATAAAAGCTCCAACCCTGTTTTCAGAATAGCCGGGATAAAACTGGATTCCGGAGCTTCCGGGGACAATTCATATAGTGCCGTCTTTTCCGTCAATGAGTATTTTTCCAATTTCGGCGGGAATGACGTAAGAATAGATAAATTTCAGCTCAGCGGCAACTATTCCGGAGGCAAGGGTCATTCAAAATTCATCATCAATACAGGAATGGAAGCCTCTGCCGGTAATGTAAAGATAGACAGTAAAGATGAAGATTCGCATATTGATGTAAAGGACACAAAATTCAAAGTTGCATTTAATGAGTTCGATTTCACAGAAATTGCAAAAAAATGCGAAAGTAAAAGCATTGAAGAACTTTCGGAGCAAATGCAGTCCTGCATGAGTTCCGTAGATCCTCGCGAAGGCTACAGGCTGGCGTTTTCATTTTTCAACAAGGGCAGTTCTGTTGAGGCTAACCTGAATTCTGTTTTAAACGGGGCAAAGGTTGATTTGCGGAACAAAATTTATCTCGATGCAGGTGTAAATGTTGACACATCCAATCCTATGGTGTTTATTAGTTCAATTCTTTTGAACGGAATGTATCATATAGACAGTTCCCTTCTTTCGATGCATGAGTATAAACTTGAAAAGTTCTCTAATGTTTTAAAATCCTATGCCAGGGATCCTGATGCAGAAACTCTTGAATATCATCTGGAATACAGAAAGGGCATACTGTCTGTCAACGGTAGAAAACTGGATTTTTGACTGTATTTCTGACTTATGTTTCATAAATCGGAGGTGCGTATCCATTTCTCCTGAGTGATTGGATACAGGTATCCTGTATGGCAAGGTGAAGTGGATATGCATGTAGGAATAAGGACTGCCTGATTTTTAATAGAAAACCTCAAATATCAGATTTTTAAATAGAATTGCAGGATATTTATGAGTCAGTTGCCTTTAGGTGACAGGCGGTCTGCTTAGCTTTCAGCAAATCCGTGGTGAGTTGATGCATTTGTCCGGAGTTTCTTCTTTAATGGAACTGCCTGTATGGAAAATATAGAGATACGCGGTGCACGTACACATAATCTGAAGAATATAAATCTTACAATCCCTAGGGACAAACTTGTTGTAATAACAGGTTTGTCAGGGTCCGGCAAGTCATCTCTTGCTTTTGACACTCTTTATGCTGAAGGGCAGCGCCGGTATGTGGAATCCCTGTCTCCTTACGCCAGGCAGTTTCTTGCCAAGATGGAAAAACCGGATGTAGATTCAATTGAAGGTTTGTCCCCCGCTATCTCCATTCAACAGAAGTCATCATCTCATAATCCCCGTTCAACAGTCGGTACTGTTACGGAGATTTACGATTATCTCCGTCTCCTTTTTTCGCGTACGGGAGAAGCGCGATGTCCGGTTCATAAAAAATCATTGAATGCCCAGACAGTTTCCCAGATGGTTGATCAGGTCATGAGTGAACCTGAGGAAACAAAATTGATGATACTGGCTCCGATTGTCAATGAAAGAAAGGGAGAGTATAAGAAACTTCTCCTGTCTCTTGCCTCTGAAGGTTTTATTCGGGCAAGAATAGACGGAGAGGTATATGATTTATCAGATCCTCCCGAGCTGGAGTTAAGGAAGAAGCATACTATAGAGGTTATTGTAGATCGTTTCAAGATCAAACCTGATATAAGACAGCGGATCGCAGAATCTTTTGAAACTGCTTTGAAAAAGTCAGATGGTATTGTTTATGTTGATTATATGGATCCGCAAATCGGAAAGAAAAAAATGATTTTTTCCAACAGATTTGCGTGTCCTGTGTGCGGCTATTCCGTCACTGATCTTGAACCTAAACTGTTTTCCTTCAACAATCCGCTTGGAGCTTGTCCTGAGTGCGGCGGACTTGGAGAAAAGGAAATTATTGATCTGTCTGCACTTATAAAGGATCCTGATTTAAGTATAGATGACGGTGCTATCAGGGGCTGGGGAAGCTATGATGATCGTTACCGTCCTGTGCTTGAAGCGGTATCAAAGCATTTCAAAATTCCGTTAAATGTTCCGTATTCACAGCTGACCGATGTTCAGAAACGGATCCTTCTGAATGGAAGCGGCAGTGTATCTCTGACATTGCCGAAAATATCCTTTTTCTTTAATGAAGGTAGTGAGACAAAACCCTTTGAAGGTATACTTAAGCTTACGGAAAAACGGTACAGGGACAGTATCGGATATTACGCAAATCCTTTCAGAGGAGTTTTCAGAGTCTGTTCCTGTACTATGTGTCACGGCAGCAGACTTAATGAAAAGGCAAGCAATGTATTCATAAACAATGTGAATATTCTTGATGTCATTAATATGACTGTAAGCAAGGCGGAGAATTTTTTCAATAATATATCGTTTACCGGTCAGAAGGCTAAAATTGCGGATAAACTTCTCAAGGAAATACGGGATCGGTTGTCTTTTCTTCACAGTGTAGGTTTGGGATATCTTACCCTTGCTCGCTCTGCAGATACGTTATCCGGCGGAGAGGCTCAGCGTATAAGACTTGCAAGTCAGATCGGCGCAGGTCTGGTGGGTGTAATGTATGTGCTGGACGAGCCCAGCATAGGACTGCACCAGAGAGACAATAATAGGCTTTTAAGCACTCTGAAGCGTTTGAGAGATCTGGGTAATACAGTGATAGTGGTCGAGCATGACGAGGAAACCATGCGTCTTGCCGATCATCTTATTGATGTAGGACCGGGTGCCGGTGTACACGGAGGCCGTATTATGGCAGAAGGTACTCCGGAGGATGTAATTAATAATCCTGATTCATTAACGGGAGCTTATCTTTCCGGTCGCAGAACCATATCCATACCGGTCCGTCACTCTGTCAGAGATGTCAGATGGCTGAAGGTTAGCGGAATATCAAGACATAACCTCAAGAATGTCGAACTGGCTCTGCCGCTCGGCGTGTTTACCTGTATAACCGGTGTTTCCGGTTCGGGAAAGTCGACGCTTATCAATGATGTTCTGTATTCTCTTGCATCTAGAATGATTGGTTATCGCTCGGCAGAAAAAATAAACAGTAATTTTTGCACCGGATATGAAGGATTTGAATATCTGGACAAGGTAATTGCCATAGATCAGTCCCCTATCGGCAAAACCCCGCGATCAAATCCTGCAACGTACATAGGCGTATTCAATGAAATCAGAGATTTGTTTGCGGCAACACCAGAAGCAAAGGCCAGAGGTTATAAACCGGGTCGTTTCTCTTTTAATGTAAGCGGAGGAAGATGCAGCGCCTGCGGCGGTGACGGCATGGTGAGGGTGGCAATGAATTTTCTTCCTGATGTTTATGTGATGTGTGATGTGTGTATGGGAAACCGCTATAATAGAGAAACACTGGAGGTTAAGTACAAAGACAAGAACATTTCGGATGTTCTTAAAATGTCGGTGGATGAGGCATATAATTTCTTTAATTCCATACCGTCTATAGTAGGCAAACTTCAGGTACTCAAAGATGTGGGACTTTCTTATATAACTCTCGGTCAGTCGGCAACAACGCTTTCCGGCGGTGAGGCGCAAAGAATAAAACTGGCCAAGGAACTGTCCCGCCGCGATACATCACGAACTCTGTATATTCTTGATGAACCGACGACAGGTCTTCATTTTCAGGATGTGGACATGCTGCTTAAAGTCCTTATGAAACTGAGGGACAGAGGTAATACCGTTGTTGTGATTGAGCACAATCTTGATGTGATAAAATCTGCAGACTGGATTGTGGACATGGGACCGGAGGGAGGTGACGGCGGAGGAAAAATTATAGCGCAAGGCACACCTGAAAATGTTGCTAAGGTTAAAAAATCCTATACAGGAAGTTTTCTTAAGGAAATTTTGAAAAATCAGACACGAAACTAAATGTTGTAAATTGTGATATATTACCTGTAATTTGCATAATTATTAGTGATATGCTAATTTTCATTGGAATATTATCAGAATGGAATATTGCCGCTGTATTTTTAGCAGACCGGCTGGATTGTGATAAATGTTTGACTGACGCGTATTTCTGACGGAAGTTTATTTTGATTTAAGTAGCGACGGCAGTTGACGATATAATGTATATAAATAAAGAGATGCATAGGTAAGAGAGATATAGTGTATGCCATTACCATTATCAAGACAGGAATTTAAAAAGTATCTTTATGCCAGTGCGGAGGAAAGGTACGATTTTTTTGTAAAAAGAGTGAAGCAGGAACTTCAGTTCTGGGTTGTTAGGAATTCCCTCACAAAGGATATTATATTTACTGAGGATGAGGAGTCTCAGTCCATAACAATACCTGTCTGGCCGCATCCTGATTTTGCCTATGAGTTTGCAAGGGAGAACAATCTTGGGAATTGTGAGGCTACCGAGCTTTCTCTGGTTAAGTGGCTGGCAAACTGGGTGCCGAAGCTCGATGAAGTTAGTATCGAGATAGCCGTGTTTCCGAACGGCGGCGGTGAGTGTGTAACAATAGAAGCCAAGGAATTCACCGAGGAGATAGATCCGGAGGTGGATTGAGTTTGCAGGTACAGCAGGTTCGATAGAACTGCGGCAGACGCCTTGCGGTTCGGGGAGGTTTGTGTGTCATGAACCTCCTTTTTTTTTGCCGGTTTTTAAGGCATGTACAGATTTTGGCACTTTTTGATATTTTGCGGGTTCCTGTCCTCATACCGGATTGTATTTTATGTCCATTCCCTTCTTATTTTTTTTCTTTTCTTTTTGAACATATCAGATTGCCGGATGTCTCTATATTGTCGCTTGATGAAAACGTAAGCTCTGCAGCAGCTGAAGGCGGATGATAGGATTGCCGGATCATGTTCCTTCTTTGATTTTGGGTCTTCTTCTCCTGGTTTGTAGCATTTGGTCACAGCGGTATGGTGCGGTCTGTATTCAGTTTTTGGGTTCGCTGCGGACTGCCGAAAGCAAAATAGATCTGGCTAAAAAATTGTCAAATTTCGTGATTTTTATCACTTTTTATGGCAAAATGACCTAACGCGTAGTGGATGGTTGCACGGTTTTACAGGAACTTTTTTGGAAAATTAAGTTCCGGTACAGAATTCTGTGATGCGTTGCAGTCAGATACATTTCGGTGCAAATCTTTTTTATGCATTGAATTGCGCCAGTCTTGAGGGTAATGCTTCATCTGAAAGGATGAATACATATAAGTTGAGGTTTTATGTCAATGTTACAGGATTCTCTGATTAGAATCGAGAATGTAACCTTTTCCCGCGGGCTTCGCAAAATATATGACAATGTGTCACTTACTATTCCTCGAGGAAAAATCACTGCAGTTATGGGGCCGAGCGGTACCGGTAAGACAACTTTGCTAAGGATCATCGGCGGTCAGCTCAAGCCTGACAGCGGCTCGGTCTTTTATGAAGACAAGAATATTCCGGAACTGGGTAGAAGTGCTCTTTACGAGTTAAGAAAAAAAATGAGCATGCTGTTTCAGAGCGGGGCTCTTTTTACCGGTATGAGCGTTTTTGACAATGTCGCCTATCCGCTTCGTGAACATACCGATCTTCCCGAGGAACTGATCCGGACTCTTGTTATGATGAAGCTGGAGACGGTCGGTCTCAGAGGTGCTGCCTCGCTTATGCCGTCTGAACTGTCCGGCGGAATGTCTCGCCGGGCGGCACTTGCAAGATCCATTGCCCTTGATCCCGAGCTGATAATGTATGATGAACCTCTGACCGGTCAGGATCCGATTACCATGGCTGTTCTGCTCAAACTTATCAAGGAACTTAACGAATCTTTAGGTATTACCTCTATTATTGTCTCTCATGATGTAGGAGAGGTCATGTCTATTGCTGACTATGTCTATCTTGTTTCCGGCGGTCGCGTACTGGCGCATGGTGTTCCTGAGCAGCTTCAGAGGGAAAAGCATCCTGATGTATATCAGTTTATTCATGGTCTTCCTGACGGTGCCGTCCCTTTTCATTATCCTGCCGGAAACTACCTTGAGGAACTCTGATTATGCTGGTTGAATCAATTTCAAATCTCGGGCACAGGGGTATCTGTTTTCTTACAGCTCTTGGAAGAGCGCTGCTGGTTCTGATTCACGCACTGTTTGGAAAACCTCAGTTTAGAAAGCATTTTCCGCTTTTTGTCGAGCAGCTCTATGTGGTAGGGGTGCAGTCCGTTATGATAATTATCGTTTCGGGACTTTTTATAGGAATGGTTCTGGGATTGCAGGGCTACAATGTGCTGGTTCAGTTCAAGGCTGAAGCAAGTCTCGGTCCCCTGGTCAGTCTTTCCATCTTAAGAGAACTCGGACCTGTCGTGGCAGCCTTGCTTTTTGCGGGACGTGCAGGCTCGGCGCTTACGGCGGAAATAGGTCTTATGAAAGCGACGGAACAGCTGTCAAGCATGGAAATGATGGCAGTGGATCCTTTGAGAAGGGTTATATCCCCCCGCTTCTGGGCCGGTTTTGTGTCTCTTCCTCTGCTGACATTTATGTTTTCGGTTATCGGCATATACGGCGGCAAGATGGTAGGTGTAGACTGGCTTGGAATTGATGAGGGCACATTCTGGACAGGAACCCAGGCATCAGTTGATCTTTATGAAGATATAGCGCAGGGCTGGATCAAAAGTGTGATTTTTGCCATTGTGGTGTGCTGGGTGGCTCTGTTTAACGGTTATAACTGCCTGCCTACAGCGGCAGGTATCAGTAAGGCGACAACTCAGACTGTTGTTCATTCGTCCCTGATTGTGCTTGGTTTGGATTTTGTGTTGACAGCGCTGATGTTCAACTGATATTGGGAAGTTTTATGAAGGTAAATTGGCTTGAATTTATAGTCGGCTGCTTTTTGGTTGCAGGTATCACGGCTGCCGTTGTTCTGGCGCTTAAGGTAGCCGGACTTACTCTGGATGCAGGCTCCGGGGAGTTTTATACGGTATACGGGCGTTTCAGCAATATAGGATCTCTCAAGGTAAGATCTCCGGTTAAGCTGGGAGGAGTTGTTATAGGCAGTGTTTCCGATATTAAAATCGATCCCAAGACTCTGCAGCCTGTGGTTACCATCAAGATAGATCGGCGCTACAGTGAACTGGGTTCTGATACCACATTCTCGGTGCTGACATCAGGACTGCTTGGTGAACAGTATCTGGGTGTCAAGCCGGATTTTGCCAGCATGGATGATGACGGCAATCCTGTTTACCTTAAGGATGGCGATACCACCAATTTTACTGAATCCGCAATAGTGTTGGAGGAGTTGCTCGGCAAATTCCTTTACAGTGTTTCGTCTGCTAAAACTGACAACGGCAGTTCAAATTAAGGAAAATAGAAATGATTAAAAAATTACGTACCTGTTTTATCGGTTTCTTTATGTTTTTTGTCCTGTCTTCCGTGGCCGTGGCCGGTGACGGAGCATACGATTTAATCAGCAGCGTATCCGGTAATCTGTTCCCTAAGCTTACAAAGCAGGTCACATCTGATCCTTCAGCACTTAAAAATCTGGTCAAGACGGATCTGATGCCTTATGTAGATATAAAATACGCTGCATACAAGGTACTCGGTGCAAATATACGTTCCACCAACGAGGAGCAGAGAAAGCGTTTCGTTCAGGCTTTTGAGACATATATTATTGATACCTATTCCTCCGCACTTGGCAAGTATGACAACCAGAGTCTGGTGATTGATCCTAAGGTTGTGGGAGATGCCAAGAGCACGATAGTCAATGTTTCTATAAAATCAAGTGACGGCAACCAGTATCAGCTTGCCTTTAAACTGAGGCAGAATCAGAAGACGGGTGAATGGAAGGTATACGATATGGTTGCAGAGGGTATCAGTCTTCTTTCATCAAAGCAGGCAGAATTTAATGATCTCATTGTCAAGAACGGAATTGACAAAGTCTGCACAATGCTCGAAGAGCATAATATGCCGTCTTCCAAGTAGTGGTTGTTTTATGATTAAAATAGAAGAAAACAGACTTGATCACAAATCTGTTTCAAGAATCTGGGCAACTAGCCGCGATCGCTGGTTTGATGACAGCGAAGTTGATTTTGACGGCGTTGAAAGTTGTGATTCGTCAGCTGTTGCCTTTTTGGTGAAATGGGGAAAGTGCTGCAGACAGCGTAGTCAGCGTCTGATATGCCATAACGCTCCTCCTTCACTGATATCCCTTATTCGAATATACAGCGTTGATGATTTAATGGAATTCAGAAACAATGGATAAACTTAAAATTAAGGGTAGTTCCAAGCCCTGGCTGGGAGATGTAGTGATTTCCGGAGCCAAGAACACTGCTCTGCCTCTGATTTTTGCCACTATTCTCACTGATGAGCCGGTGAAACTGACAAATATTCCGAAACTGATGGATGTGAAAACGGCTCTGAAGCTTCTTACTCTGGCAGGTAAAAAGTGTGAAATGATCGGCAATGAGGTTTATGTAGAAGGTCGTGTCGGCAATTACATAGCTCCGTATGAGCTGGTAAAAACTATGCGTGCGTCGGTAATGAGTCTCGGGCCGCTTACCGGAAAGCTCGGTATGGCCGAGGTTTCTCTCCCCGGAGGATGTGCCATCGGAGCAAGACCGTGCAATCTTCATATCAAGGGTCTGGAGGCTCTGGGAGCACAGATCCGCGTGGAGTCCGGCTACATCAAGTCAGTTGTGCCATCTGGTCGGCTTACCGGCGGTCGCATCAATATGGATCTGGTTTCGGTTACAGGTACAGAGAACCTTGTCATGGCGGCAGTTCTGGCTGACGGTGTCACAGTAATTGACAATGCCGCACGAGAGCCGGAAATCTGTGATTTGTGCAATTTTCTCAATACTCTCGGTGCTAGAATCACAGGGGCGGGAACGAGTACTGTAACCATAGAGGGTGTTGAAAGTTTACACGGCGGTACATACAGAGTTCAGCCGGATCGCATAGAAACAGGGACGTTTCTGGTGGGTGCCGCAATTTCAAAGGGACACATCAGATGCCTTAATACAGATCCTAAACTTCTGGAAATTGTCCTGGATAAACTTACGGAGGCCGGAGCTCTTATAAAAACTACGGCTGATACAATTGAACTTGACATGAGAGGAAGAGAACTCTGTCCGGTGTCTGTGACGACCAAACCATATCCGGGTTTCCCTACAGACATGCAGGCTCAGTTTACCTTGCTCAATGCCGTTGCCCGCGGTGACGGAGTAGTGGTTGAGACCATTTTTGAAAACCGTTTTATGCACGTTCCCGAACTTAACCGCATGGGTGCGAATATTGAACTGCAGGGCAATACCGCCATCTGCCACGATGTTCCGTATCTTGTTGGCACCAATGTTATGGCCACTGATCTGCGGGCTTCAGCCTCGCTTGTTCTTGCCGGCACGATTGCAAAGGGTGAGACGATTGTAGATCGCATATATCATATTGATCGCGGCTATGAGCATATAGAGGACAAACTGAACGGGCTTGGCTGCAATATCACCAGAATTGAATAACAATGGAAAAGCTTAAGCCATACCATACCTTTGGACTGGATGTCAGTGCCGACGGCATATCGTTTCTTGAGAAAACTGAGGATTGCATCTCCTTTCTTCGTCATCGAAACCCGAAACTTCTGCTGGGATGCGGTTCTGATGTTCTGTTTACGGAGAATTTCTCCGGTCAGATCGGCATTATGAGAACTGCAGGTGTTGATATTTGCGAGGATCAGGAATGCTATCATGTAAGAGCTTCAGCCGGTGAAATCTGGCATAAACTGGTCGCTTCTCTGACATATCAGGGGATAGCGGGACTGGAAAATCTTGCTCTGATCCCGGGAACATGCGGTGCTGCTCCGGTTCAGAATATAGGTGCATACGGCAGGGAGTTTTCTGATTTTTGTGAATATGTGGAGGCTGTCGACGCATCGGGTAGTGTTGTGCGTTTTGCTCCTGCGGAGTGTGCATTCGGGTACAGATTCAGCAGGTTCAAGGGTGAGTGGCGCGACAGACTTGTTATTACGGCAATCGGACTTCGTCTGCCTAAAAGGTGGAAGCCGGTTCTTGATTACGGACCCCTCAGGTCTCTTCAGACTGTCTCAGATCTCAAACCGGTGGATTTGCTGGAGCATATTGTTGAAATCAGGCGGGCAAGAATTCCGGATCCCGCCGTACTGGGTAATGCGGGCAGCTTCTTTCAGAATCCGGTTGTTGATGAACCATGCTGCCAGCGCCTTAGGGAAGAGTTTCCCGATGTACCGGCATTCAGTCTTGGAAACGGCTCCTTCAAGGTGCCTGCCGGCTGGCTGATTGACAGGGCAGGACTCAAGGGTTTTAGATATCATAATGCCGGTGTCTATGATAAGCAGGCGCTTATTTTAGTTAATTACGGAGGTGCGGAACCTGCTGATCTGATGGAGCTTGCAAGGCACGTTGCCGGTTGTGTTTATGATCGGTTTGGCGTCAGACTGCATCCTGAAGTCAGAATATTTGGAAAAACTGGAGAAATATCCCTGGACTGATATGAGAAGACATCTTAATTCCCGATACAAGGAGCTGCTCGGTATTCTAAGCGACGGCAAATATCATGCCGGTACCGAACTTGGAGAGGTAATGAAAACCTCCAGGACGACAATTGCCAAGTATGTGCATAAACTGCAGGAGCTGGGACTTGATATTTATGCAGTCAAGGGCAGAGGATATGCTTTGCCAAGCACTGTTGAACTCCTGGACAGCGAGCGAATCAGCAGTGCGGTAGGCGGTGCTCCGGTACAGGTTTTTGACATGATAGATTCCACCAACAGTTACATGATGAGTTATCTGGAGAATTTTGAAGTCGGAAGCTGCATTCTTTCCGAAACTCAGACTAAAGGGGTGGGGCGGGCCAATTCTGTCTGGATTTCTCCGTTTGCGTGTCAGATTATTATCAGCATGTACTGGAGAATGAATCCGTCTGTAATTACGGGACTCAGTCTAGCAGTAGGCGTGGCAACCATCAGAGCTCTTGAGAAATTCGGCGTAGGCGGACTTGCTCTGAAATGGCCTAATGATATTTATGTATGCAACAGGAAGCTCGCAGGAATTCTGGTTGAATCAAGATCCACAATGGATGATAAATTTCATGTGGTGATTGGCACCGGTCTTAATATGGTGTGCTCAAAGTCTCTTCAGCAGAACTGCTGCAGCAGTGCAATAGCGCTGGAGGAAATAACCGGTCCGGCAAGAATCTCCCGCAATGAACTCGTAATAGCAATCATCAGGGAATACAGGAGTCTGCTGACAGAATTTGAGGAAAAAGGCTTTGCACCGTTTCAGAGTGAGTGGAGCAGCCGGGACATGTACCGCGGTGAAAGAGTGAAGCTTGTCAATAAAATAAGCGGTGAAACAATTGTAGAGGGTGTTGAGAACGGTATTGATGGAAAGGGACGCATACTGATTGTTGACAGCACAGGAAAAACCGAGGCCTTCAATGTGGGAGATGTTTCACTGCAGTACTGAAAGTCTGGATCCGTCACGGTAAAAAAAAAACTCCTGCAGAATTTTTTGCCGGAGTTTTTTTTTGAATCCGCTGGAAGCAGAACGCTGTTATTCAAAATCCTTAGGATCGAATTTCACAACCCATTCGCTTACTTCCTGATCAAACATCTTTCGATCGGCTTCGGACATATTTTCCGACCACATGCTCAGAACGTTAATCTTCTTCTTGTCGTTCCAAACCAGAACGCCTGAAGTTTTGATCGGCTTTTCATTCTGTTTTGACAGGCAGTTGCTGAATTCGTATCCGGCACCGTTTTTATTTATGGAAACCTGCTGACCGCAGAAATTTTTGATCCCGTTTTCAGCGGATCCCTTTTCTTCCTCAGGCTCGGTTAACTGGTAGCTGTAGAGCTGCGCCTCACTCGGCTTGATGTACGTTTTTGCCATGTATGACTGCATCTCAAGCGGATATGAGAATGAAGGCAGAACGGTGTAACCTAACTTCAGGGCTGCCGGATTTTTATTTTCCAATACATCCATCATTCCTATGCAGTCCTGTGCGCACAGCCTGTCCATGAAGGATCTGTCGTAATTGCTTGCAAGTTCGCGTTCGGTTTCTGAAACACCCTTTTCGTAAATCAGTACCGAGTAGAATCCTCCGGTGGTGTATACCGCACCTTCAACTTCAGAGCCCTCGACTGAACAGCCGGAGAAGGTTTCAAATTCATACATCTCATCCTTTTCCCCGTCCGGAATTTTCGGTGACTGGCATTTAATAAAAGGTCCCACAGACTTTTTAATTACTTCGTCAGGTGTAGTGAACTCTCCTTCCGGGTAATTGGCCAGAATAATCAAAATATCCTTATTGGTAGTCTTGTTGGTGAATATTTTGCCGTAGAAAGAATCAGGATAGCTGAAAAAATCAGAAATTTTGAACAGATTATCAGCTTTTTCTCTGATGACATTTTCCGGCATTTCGTTAATATCTTCGGCTTGGACCTGGAATGCTACTCCTGCACCTGCGACAGATGCAAGAATCGCAGCTTTTATTGCGATTGTTGATATTTTCATTTGTTTTATCCCTTTTTAAACATTGTCCACTACCACAGGCGGTACAGCAGATCCCGTAATTTATATATGGAATGTAACAGACTGTCAAAATTTTACGGATAATTATGCGTAACCTGTCAAAAAAATAAAGTCTGTGATATGGTTCAAATCTTTACAGTTTGGGTTTATTTCAATATAATACTATCGCAATAAACACATGATATTTTCAAGAATTACAGTGAGTATTGCCTATGTTAAGAATTGCTCAAGAAGCTCTTACCTTTGATGATGTCCTGCTGGTTCCAGCTCATTCTAGCGTCCTGCCGAATACTGCAGATCTGCACACCAAACTTACTCAGAGCATTCGTTTGAATATTCCTATGATTTCCGCCGCCATGGATACAGTTACCGGACCTGAGCTTGCAATCGCTCTTGCCCAGGAGGGCGGAATCGGATTTATCCATAAGAACATGTCCATAGAGGAACAGAGTGAGGCCGTAAGGCGCGTGAAGCGTTATGAAAGCGGCATGGTTACCAATCCTATAACAATTTCTCCTACAGCAACTGTTTCTGAAGTTCTTGCCATGACACGGCAGAATGGTTTTGCCGGTTATCCGGTAGTTGATTCAAACGGTGAGCTCGAGGGTCTCATTACAAGCCGTGACGTTCGTTTTATTACAGATCCGTCGACACTTGTGTGCAATGCCATGACTCCAAAGGATCGTCTTGTTACAGCCACGAAGAGTGCATCCCGCGAGGAAATTCAGGCTCTTATGCAGAAGTACAAGATCGAAAAGGTTCTGATTGTGGATGACAAGTTCAGACTTGTGGGCATGAGTACGGTAAGGGATTTTGAAAAGGCTGAAAGAAAACCTAATGCCTGCAAGGATGCACTGGGCCGGCTCAGAGTCGGCGGCGCAGTCGGTGCGGGACCCGGTAATGAAAAGCGAATTGATGCGCTTGTTGAGGCCGGTATTGATGTCCTTCTTATTGATTCATCCCACGGCCATTCGCAGGGAGTTCTGGATCGAATCAAGGAGGCGCGCCGTCTTTATCCGGATCTTCAGATTATTGGAGGCAATGTTGCCACAAGCGAGGGTGCGATTGCTCTTGCAGAGGCCGGTGTGAATGCTGTCAAGGTTGGTATCGGTCCGGGCTCAATATGCACCACCAGAATAGTAACCGGCTGCGGAGTTCCTCAGATTACAGCCATAGACAATGCGGTATCTGCTCTGAAGGGTTCCGGCATTACTGTAATTGCTGACGGAGGTATCCGCTACTCAGGTGATATAGCCAAGGCGCTTGTCGCAGGTGCTCACTGTGTTATGGTCGGTTCTCTGTTTGCCGGTACTGATGAGGCACCGGGTGAAATCGAACTGTTCCAGGGCCGCTCGTTCAAATCATACAGAGGAATGGGTTCTCTCGGTGCAATGTCCAAGGGATCGGCAGATCGCTATTTCCAGTCCGACAATGCAGCCGACAAACTCGTTCCTGAGGGGATTGAAGGCCGTGTTCCGTACAAGGGACCGCTTAAGAATATTATTCATCAGGAAATGGGCGGTCTGCGTTCGGCAATGGGACTGACCGGCTGTGCAACCATTGATGAAATGCGCACCAAGCCGCAGTTTGTCCGTATAACCGGTGCCGGCATCAAGGAATCCCATGTTCATGATGTAACGATTACCAAAGAGGCTCCTAACTACCGCATGGGTTAGTTTTCAGCTGCTGCAGATCCCGAAGGTTTCAGGATCTGCTTTTTTTATTTTTTCTACTCGGATTTTTTATGTCTCAGAATATTTATGCGCAGAGGATCCTTATCCTGGATTTCGGCTCCCAGGTTACTCAGCTTGTTGCCCGCAGGATCCGTGAGATTGGAGTTTACTGTGAACTCTGGTCATGGGATGTTACTGATGAACAGATTAAGGAATTTAATCCTCACGGCATTATCCTTTCAGGAGGACCTGAATCTGTAACGGAGGAGGGCTCTCCGAGAGCTCCGGAATACGTTTTCGAAGCAGGTGTGCCTGTGCTCGGAATATGCTACGGTATGCAGACAATGGCTCATCAGCTTGGAGGATCTGTTGCAACATCCGATAAGAAGGAATTCGGTTATGCTGCTGTTACGCTGAACGGAAAATGTCCTCTTTTTGACGGACTAAGCGACGGCAGGACTGCCGACGGCAGGGATCTGCTTGAGGTGTGGATGAGTCACGGCGACAAGGTGGATTCAATTCCTGACGGTTTTGAGACGGTGGCATCCACTGATAACTGTGCCTTTGCCGCTTTTGCAGATCCTGCAAGACAGTTCTACGGCGTCCAGTTTCATCCGGAGGTGACTCATACGAAGAAGGGGTATGAGATCTTTGAGAATTTTGTCAGAAAGATCTGCAGACTTGAAACAGAATGGACTCCTCGAAATATCATCAATGACGCTGTAGCCAAGATAAAGAGTGCTGTCGGGAACGAAAAGGTGCTGCTGGGCTTGTCCGGCGGTGTTGATTCTTCGGTAACAGCAATGCTGCTGCATAAGGCAATCGGAGACAACCTGATATGTGTGTTTGTGGATAACGGTCTTCTTCGCCTTGATGAGGGAAAACAGGTCAGGGAAATGTTTTCCGGCCGCTTCGGACTCAATATAGTCTATGCCGATGCTGAGGCCACCTTTCTTGAGAGACTCAGTGGGGTCAGTGATCCCGAGGCGAAGCGCAAGATTATAGGCAAGGCTTTTATTGATGTGTTTGCAGCCGAGGCGCACAAGCTTACAGGTGTCAAGTTTCTGGCCCAGGGCACCATCTATCCGGATGTTATTGAGTCAGCAGCGGCAAAGACCGGCAAGGCTCATGTTATCAAATCCCATCACAATGTGGGCGGTCTGCCGGAGGATCTTCATTTTTCTCTCGTGGAGCCTTTGAGAGAACTTTTCAAGGATGAGGTGAGAAAGATCGGAGTTGAACTCGGACTTCCGAAGGAAATGCTCTACCGTCATCCGTTCCCCGGTCCAGGACTCGGAGTCAGGGTTCTTGGCGAGGTGAAGAAGGAATACTGTGATCTTTTAAGACAGGCTGACGCCATCTTCATTGAGGAACTGAGAAAATCAGGCTGGTATGACAAGGTCAGTCAGGCATTTGTTGTTTTCCTGCCGGTTAAATCAGTCGGTGTTATGGGTGACGGACGGCGTTATGACTACGTTGTTTCTTTAAGGGCTGTGCAGACAATAGATTTCATGACAGCCAAGTGGGCTGAACTTCCTTATGAACTTCTTGGAAAAGTGTCCAACAGAATTATTAACGAGATCAATGGAATAAGCCGCGTGGTTTACGATATTTCCGGAAAGCCTCCTGCAACAATCGAGTGGGAGTAGACTCGGATCCCCGGACTGATCATATATCAGATTTCCGGGGATTTTTTTATGAAGATGCCGGCAACGGCAATAAATATTACGAGTCCCTTACATTCTGCAGCATAACATTTTGCAAGTTAGAGCCATTTTCAATAGAATACTTATAGCCTGCCGCGTGCGGGATGACGCAATCCTGACAGAGATGACGGACTGCATGCCGTCTTTCAGTTATAGATATATACTTGACTGATATGTGTGTGATACTATCTGAAAAGATGAAAATGTCGCAGGGTGTACGGATATTCAGGTCTTAACTGAAGGATCTTCTGATTAGAAACCGTTCCGCGCTGCAGCTTTGCGGAGTGCTGGAACGGTGATTTATATGTTACGCGGACATGACGGTTTTTTAGAACTCTGCCAATAATTAATAAATCGGAGAATTTTTATGTCACTTAGTTTAGTTGGCGATATCGGTGGTACAAACGCCCGCTTTGCTCTGGTTGAGCTTGAAAGCGGCGAGATTTCACGGGTAAAGGTATATTCAGGTCTTGATTTTCCGACACTGGAAGATTGTGCCAGACAGTATCTGACAGATGTGGGAGTTGAGATTGAGCATGCATGTATTGCAATTGCATGTCCAATAACAGGAGACTGGGTTCAGATGACGAATCATACCTGGAGATTCTCCATTCAGGAAATGAAGGCGAGCATGGGACTCAAGACTCTTGAGATAATCAATGATTTTACAGCAGTATCCATGGCTATTCCTGCACTGAAATCCGGTGATATGCTCAAAATAGGAGGTGGCGAACCTGTAAGCGGCAAACCTATAGCGGTATACGGCGCCGGCACGGGGCTGGGTGTTGCACATCTGGTTTGTCACGGCGGAGTATGGATACCGTTGCCAGGCGAGGGCGGACACGTAGATTTCGCACCGCATACGGAGGAGGAGGATAAGGTTCTCTTCCAGCTGAGAAAAATGTTTAATCATGTATCTTTTGAAAGAGTTCTGTCAGGACCGGGTCTGGTGAATATATATAACGCAATTGTACGTTCTGATGATCGCGAGCCGGAAAATTATATGCCTAAGGATATTACAGCAAAGGCGCTGAACAATACGGATGAGGACTGTGTGAGAACATTCAGAATGTTCTGCCAGCTTATGGGCAGATTCGGCGGAAATCTGGCTCTTAGCATGGGTACCTTTGGAGGAGTCTATATTGCCGGCGGTATAGTGCCGCGGTTTGTAGATGCGTTTCAGGCTTCAGGTTTCCGCAAGGCTTTTGAAGAAAAGGGCAGATTTGACAAGTATCTTGCACAGATCCCGGTGTTTGTTGTCACCCATGAGGCCGTAGGTCTGCTGGGAAGCGGTGCCTATCTCAGACAAAGTATAGGTTATAAACTGTAGCCGGCGAATGCACTCTGTGCATGCTGTCCGGGTTTGTGTTTGTGACCCGGTCATGGTTTTGCAGCGGCCGTTATGTCAGCAGTGCTGTATGACGGTCTGACTGCGGCAGGTTTGGAAAAGGTGCTGTTCTTCTGCGGAAGTTCGGTGCTTTTTACTTTTATCTGATTGTTCAGTAAACCGCAGTCCTGGGACTCATGGTAGAAAGGTCAAATCGGCAGAAAACCTGGCAGAAGAGTTCGATATTGGAGTGAGGCAAAATCCGGAATGACCCGGCTGTTTTATGGCAATTCCGGTTTGAGTTCAGCAGGCAGTCGGAATGCAAAACGCACCGTTAGGCGGATCCTGGCCTGCCGCTTCATTGCAGAAACCGGACGAACATATGCAGCTTTGTGCATGATGCAGAAGAAAACCGTGAAGCGAAACTGATTCTGAATGAGTTGAATGCGTCCGCAGTGAAAAGGCTGACAGCCGGTGCAGTGAATGTATTAACTCGCGGGCGGGCAGGTCTTAGAATTAAAGGAAAATCCCAGCGATTATTGGAAATGGAGTTTGTGGTAAGGTTTTGTGATGAATAAAAATTTTAATTTCAGTGAGACAGGAGTCCGGGTTTTGCATGAGGAGATTGAGGCTCTGCGTGCAATTGAACCTTACATTTTGGACAGTTCTTTTGCTCATGCCTGCGAGGCCATTCTTAATGTGAAAGGCAAGGTTATTGTCACAGGGATGGGTAAATCAGGACATATAGCATCAAAGATTGCCGCCACCCTTGCATCTACCGGAACCCCTTCTTTTTTTGTTCATCCCGGGGAGGCCGCTCATGGCGATCTTGGCATGATTGGCCAGGATGATCTGGTCATTGCCATTTCCAATTCAGGCGAAAGCTCCGAGATTATTACCCTGATCCCTGTGCTTAAGCGGCTTGACATAACTCTCATCTGCATTACAGGCAATGAATCTTCAACTATGGCAAGGGAGAGTGACATACATCTTTGTATCCATGTCGCCCAGGAGGCCTGTCCCCTCAATCTTGCTCCGACCTCAAGTACTACTACAACTCTGGTTATGGGTGATGCCATCGCGATTGCTCTGCTTGAGGCCAAGGGTTTTTCCGCAAAGGATTTCGCCATGAGTCATCCCGGAGGAGCCCTCGGGCGCAAGCTGCTGCTTCGCAACAGCAAAATTATGCATACAGGTAAGGATCTTCCGGTGGTATCCAAGGAAACTTCGATCAAGGAGGCTCTGGTGGAGATGACCAGCAAGGGGCTTGGAACAGTTGCCGTGGTGAATGAAGACGGTACTATCTACGGTATTTTTACCGACGGTGATTTGAGACGGGTGCTTGACAAGGATCAGTCTATCAACCAGCCGATATACAGGGTAATAAAGGCCGGATGCATAACAGTTCCCGAGGATATGCTTGCGGCAAAATCTCTTGAGATAATGCAGTCATATCATATCAACAGTCTTCTGGTGGCGGATGACAGGAACAGACTTGTAGGAGCCTTTAACATGCATGATCTGCTGGCTGCAGGAGTGTTTTAATGATAGAGACGCTTTATCAGAGAATAGATGACGAGCTGTATAAAAGATTTCAGCGGATAAAACTTGTTCTTTCAGATGTGGACGGTGTGCTGTCTGACGGAAAAATATACATGACGGCATATGGTGATGAAATAAAAAGTTTTAATGCCAAGGACGGCTGCGGCATTGTATCTCTGTCATCCTGCGGAGTTGAATTTGGTGTAATAACCGGAAGGGCCTCCCCTCTGGTTGAGAAGAGAATGAAGTCTCTTGGCGTCAGATATATCTGCCAGGGAGTCAGGGATAAATACGGCGAGTTTGTCCGTATAAGTCAGGAAATGGGCATCGGAGCTGATGAATGTCTTTATATCGGTGATGATGTAATAGATCTTCCTCTGATGCGTACTGTGGGAATCGGTGTTGCTGTCAGAGATGCCCATCCGCTGGTGCTCAGAGAGGCTGATTTTGTAACTGTCAATAACGGCGGCAACGGAGCTGTGCGGGAGGTTACTGATCTTATTCTTCAGTGTCATGACAGACTTGATCATAAAGAGATATCGCAGTGAGAAAAAGACATCTGTTTGTTATTATCTGTATATTGTTTGCCAGCGCGGCCATGGTTTATTATATCGCTGTCATGGATGTGACAGAGGCTGTTTCTGTCGAAAGGGATTACCGCCCCTCATTTATAGGCAGGGGACTGAACACGGTGGTTCTTAATTCAGAAGGTGCCGCGGATATAAAATTCAAGGCTCAGAAGATGGAGTACTATAAGGTTTCAGATACTACGTACTATGATCATCCGTATGTCTTCAAGAGACTTGCAGGTGAGCAGCCTGAAGGATGGGAGATTTTGGCGGATCAGGGATATTTCAATGCCGGCGAGTTTATAACCCTTAACGGCAATGTTCAGGTTAACGGCGGCGATATATCTTCTAAGGAGCATAAAAAATGGTGGAGTCTGAGATCTTCGTATCTTCAGTTTGATCTGAATTCTCATGACATAAGCAGTGACAAGGATGTTGTTATTTCAGGAACTGCCGGTTCGGTGAACCGCTGCGGCGAATTGAACGGCAATCTGGATACAAGGATTTTTAATTTTAAAGGGAGTTGCAATGCAGTTATATATCCGCAGGATTTTGGCACTGACTAGCGCTGTATGTCTGTGTTTTGGGGTTTCGTGTGCTGATGCCAGGCAGTCCGATCTCAAGGAGAAGATAACGATAGATTCTGACAGTCAGCAGGCTGATATGAACAATGATCATATTGTTTTTACTTCGAATGTTGAAATTCATCAGGGAACTATTCTGATTACTGCCGATCGTGTTGAGGTCTTTAGGGAAAACAAGGCCAGAAATCAGCACAGCCGGCTTCTTGCGGTCGGTTCGCCCGGAAAACCGGCGGTCTATGTGGAGACTCTTGATGACGGAACAAAAGTCAGAGCAGAGGGGCGGACTCTCAGTTATGATATTACCGACAAGTTCATTCTGGTGGAGGGCGGTGCCTATGTGCGCAAGCATGACAATGAGATCCGCAGTGAAAGAATCACTTATGATATGAGAAAATCCCAGATGAACGCGACTTCTTCAAAGGCGGGCGGCGGACGTGTTCATACAGTTCTGATCCCTGAACAGCTTGAACAGAAAAAATAATCATACGCATAAAGATACAGATCTTTCCCGATTAGATCACAAAGCATGATGTTTTATAACTGTGCAAATTCAATAGCAGAAGATATTGTAATAGAATCAGATTTAGGAATGAGGTTTTATGGCAACGCTTAAGGCTGTTAGTTTAAAAAAAATCTACAAGGATCGCGAGGTGGTCAAGGACGTTACCCTTGAGGTATCCTCCGGCCAGATCGTAGGTCTTCTTGGTGCCAACGGTGCCGGTAAAACAACGTCCTTTTACATGATTGTAGGAATCATTGCAAGTAACGGCGGACAGGTTTTTATTGACGGCATGGATATTACGGCTTTGCCGATGCATCAGCGGGCCAGGTACGGTATAGGTTATCTGCCTCAGGAGGCATCTGTTTTCAGACGCCTTTCCGTGGAGGATAACATTATGGCAGTGCTTGAGCTTGATCCCGCCTTGAACAAAAAGCAGCGCAGGGAGAGACTTGAAGCGATCTTAAGCGAATATCGCATTGAGCATATACGCAAAACCCTGGGGATGAGTCTTTCAGGCGGTGAAAGGCGCAGAGTGGAAATAGCCAGAGCTCTAGCGTCGGATCCTAAATTTATTCTTCTTGACGAGCCGTTTGCCGGTATTGATCCTAAATCTGTAAAAAACATTAATGATATTATTACCGGTCTTAAGGAGCGCGGCATAGGAGTTCTTATTACCGATCATAATGTCAGAGAAACTCTTTCAGTTTGTGAAACCGCCTATATTGTGGATTCGGGCTCGGTTATAGCTTCGGGAACACCTGACGAGGTGGTTAAAAATCCGGATGTAATCCGCAAATATCTGGGTGATGATTTTGCTATGTAGGATGTGTGAATGGCTCTAACTCAGTCTCAGGGACTTTTTCAGAAGCAAAGTACGACTTTTGCTATGACACCGCAGATGCAGCAACTTATAAGTATGCTGCAGTATACTTCGCTGGAGATGAATCAGGAGATTAATCGTCAGGTTGAAGAGAATCCCCTGCTGGAGATAGAGGATGATGTGGTTCAGGAAAATTCTTCCGAGTCCGCACAGAAGCCGGAGACAAATGACAGTGCGGCGGAAAAATCAGTCCGGAATGGTGATACCGTTCTTTCGGATCCTGTAGCTGCGGATCAGCCCAATACCGAGACTGACGCGGTCAGGGCCATGGAATCAGATTCTCTGCCGAGTGATGATGAATCTCCTCTTGATGACACCTGGGACAAGAACTGGGAAGAGGGCGTCACCTCTGTACACAGGAGTTCCATAGCCGACAGTGACGACAGTTATGAATATCAGGGTTCCACACAGGAAACCCTGAAGGATCATCTTTTGTGGCAGCTTAATCTTTCTTCCTTCAGTCCTGTTGATAACGCCATAGCAAGGGCGGTTATTGATGCCGTGAATGATGCCGGTTATCTGACTGAAACGGTGGAGGATCTTATAGATGCGGCTCAGAATATTATTCTGGAGGATCGTATCGAGGATGAGGGACTTGATTTTTCAGCGGTCAATATTGAAAAGGAACTGGCTTCACAGGAAGAAATCGAACCGGAGGAGGTTGTAAGCGTCATCCACCGGATTCAGTTGTTTGATCCTGTCGGTGTGGCGGCTTCGAGCATGAAGGAGTCAATGCTGGTTCAGCTCCGTCATCTGCATAGCGACAGTCCTTATTATGAAAAGGCGAGGGAACTTCTGACAGATCATATTAAATTTCTGGAGAGCAAGGATTTCAGAAATATTAAACGGCGCATGTCGGTGGGTGATGAAGTGCTCAAGGCTGTAATGCTTCTGATCCGCAGTCTTGATCCGCAGCCGGGAGCAGGTTTTTGTCATGACGACTCGGTTTATTTCAAACCTGATGTTCTGGTTCGCAGGGAGAGGGGCGAGTGGAATGTTGTTATAAATCCTGACTGCTATCCGCGGCTCAGAATCAATCAGACATATGCCTCGCTCATCGAGGACAGGGAGAACTGTGACTCCAGGGATGATGTGCAGTACGTCAAAAGACACCTCAGCGATGCCAAAAGTTTTATTGATAATCTGAACAAGCGCAATGATACGCTGCTTAAGATCGCAAGGTGCATCGTAAATTATCAGAAGGACTTTTTTGAATACGGTCCTGAAAAAATGAAACCTCTGATTTTGAGCAGAATAGCCGAGGAGTGCGGTGTTCACGAGTCTACAGTTTCGAGAGTGACCAATCAGAAATATATGTGTACGCCAAGAGGAAGTTTTGAACTCAAGTATTTCTTTTCAAGCTCTCTGAGAAGTGAAGCCGGAGATGACTGCTCATCAACTGCGGTGCAGGCCAAGATCAGAAAGTTGATTGATGCCGAGGACAAGAGAAAGCCTCTGTCGGATAATGCTATTTCAGCCATGCTTTCCGAAGAGGGGATCAGTGTGGCGAGAAGAACTGTCGCCAAGTATCGCGAAACTATGAATATTCCTCCGACCAGTCAGCGCAAGCAGCTCTGAACTGTCCGGCTTTCAAAGCACGCGCAGAGTCTTTAGTGTCATGGAGCAGACAGAATGCTACCCTGTAATGAGAAAAAAAGTCTTTCTGTTTTTGGAATTGGCCCGGTCTATGCGCTTCCTGTGATAGTTTCCTCCTTTTTATCTTTCTTTATGTTTGAAGATTCTGACTGGCACCTAAGCGGTACTGTACTCTTTGCTGTCTCAGCATCTGGAGCATGCATCACTGCATATGGATTTCATCTGTGGTTCAGAGCTGTTTTTATTTCGAAAATGATCAGCCACATAAAAAATAATCAGCTGATGACTGACGGTGTTTATGCCGTGGTGCGCAATCCTGTATACAGCGGCGTTCTTTTCGGCTGCTCCGGTGCTGTTTTCATATCAGGCAATGCAGTGTTTTTTCCCCTTCCCCTGTTTTACTGGCTGTATCTGAATATTCTTGTCCGTTTTACCGAGGAACGGTGGCTGTATAATCTTTACGGGGAACCTTATCTCAGGTACTGCGGGGCGGTTCCAAGGTGCATACCCCGTCTTTCAAGATTGTTCTGATCCGGTCGGGGCGTTTTCAGGAGTGAAAGTCTATGAATGAACCTTTTGTTTATGTGGTGTTAAATACCGAAATCCAGCTGGTGCGCGGTGACATAACCTGCGATAACGGTGTTGAAGCAATAGTCAACGCAGCCAATACCTCTCTGCTCGGAGGAGGCGGTGTGGATGGAGCCATACACCGTAAGGCCGGCCCGGAACTTCTAAGAGAGTGCCGCGGTCTTAACGGCTGTCCCACAGGAAGGGCAAAAATTACCGGTGCATATAATCTGCCGTGCCGTTACGTGATCCATACTCCGGGTCCTGTCTGGAGGGGAGGCGGCTATGGTGAAAGTGATCTTCTGGCTTCCTGTTACCGTTCATGTCTTGATGTTGCAATGGATAAAGGTATCAGATCAATAGGCTTTTCATCTGTTTCAACCGGAGTCTACGGATATCCGCTCAGTCAGGCTGCTGAGGTGGCGGTATCCACCGTGCTGGAGCATATCAGAAAGCATCCAGGTTCCTTCGATCTTATAAAGTGGATCCTGTTTTCTGAAGACGCACTGCTTGCTTATGCAAAAGTCTTCAGCTCAGCGGATTCGGACAGATGACGGTATGTTATAATCTTGAAGGTTCGAAGGAAGTAAATACTATGTCTGAAGTTTTTGATCAAAAGTTATTCGAGGGTGAAAGAGCTCTCTTTAAGAAGAAGGATCTTGATATCAGAAATTCCGTATTTCAGAACGGAGAATCGCCTCTTAAGGAATGCAGTAATATCAGTCTTGAAAATACACTTTTCAGATGGAAATACCCTATGTGGTACGGAGAGTATTTTACTTTAAAGAATTGCACCATGTTTGAAATGGCAAGAGCAGGCATATGGTATACCAGATGCATAGCCATGTATGACTGTGATATTCAGGCTCCTAAGGCATTTCGCCGCTCCAGCAAGATTGTTCTTGACGGTGTTACCTTTTCAAGAGCCGACGAGACCCTCTGGAACTGCAGTGATATCAGAATGAAGAACGTTACGGCAAAGGGGGATTACTTTGCCATGAACTGCAGGGATCTTGATATTGACGGCCTCAGACTTGACGGAAACTATTCATTTGACGGGGCATCTGATCTGGTGATCCGCAATTCGAGACTTCTTTCGAAGGATGCTTTCTGGAATGCTGAGAATGTGGAGGTCAGAGATTCTTATATTCTTGGCGAGTATCTGGGATGGAATTCAAAAAACGTGACTCTGATTAACTGCGTCATAGAGAGCAATCAGGGGATGTGCTACATGGATAATCTCAGACTTGAGAACTGCAGACTTATCAGTACGGATCTTGCCTTTGAGTATTCCTCTGTAAATGCCGACATCACCGGAGGCGTTGACAGTATTAAAAATCCTCTCTCCGGTCGAATTGAAGCTGACAGCATCGGGCAGATTATTCTGGATGATCCGGATATTCCCGAAAGTTCCGCTGAAATAACCGTTCGTCGCAGCATATGAGCAGAAGGGCCAGCGGTGATGTTTTTCTTCGGTATCTGAACAGCGGACGCAGACCGTCGTTCAGATTGCTTGTCCGCTTTGTACTGTTCATGGTGATTCCGGGAATTTTAGCTCAGGTGTCATCGGTTGTTATGCAGTATATTGATGCTTCAATGGTCGGGCACCTCGGTTCCCTTGAGGCTGCTTCGGTGGGACTTGTCTCTTCTTCTCTGTGGCTAATCGGCGGAATGGGGATCTGTATCAATATCGGGCATTATGTTCAGATTTCCCAGCTTATCGGAGCCGGCCAGTACAGGCTGGCAAGAAACCTTGCATGTCAGTCATACATAACGTCCCTTATTTTCTCTTCCATTATTGTTGTAATTGCCTGGAATATCGGTTCCTTCCTTCCGTACTGGCTCGGAGGTGATGAAAATATCTGTCATGATGCCTCGCGGTATTTTCGTCTGTACTGCCTTTCTGTTCCTTTCATGCAGTTCAATATGCTGTCAACCGGCATTCTTCAGGGGGCGGGCAGTATGAAGATCCCCGGGGTTCTTAATATTCTCAGATGTTTTCTCAATGTGTTTTTCAATTTTATTTTTATATTTGATACCAGCACATACAGTGTTGCCGGATACCATGTGGCAGTCCCTGGCATGGGACTTGGTGTAGCCGGGGCGGCTGTAGGAACTGTTGTTGCGGAGTTATGCATATCTGTTCTGATGCTGGTGTGTGTGTTCTGCTTCAATCAAAAACTCAAACTGGTAAGAAATGAGAATTTCTTCTGGCACAGCAGTTATTTTAAAAGGGCCGTCAGACTTGCTCTGCCGATAGGCTTTGAGCATTGTCTTATATGTTTTGCCATGGTTGTTTCTGTTATGATTGTAGCACATCTCGGTTCTGCTTCCGTTGCCGCCCACTCCTTTGCCATTACTGCCGAGAGTTTCTGCTATATGGCTGCATACGGTATATCTTCTTCAGCTTCCGCAATGATCGGGCAGACTGTCGGGGCGCAGCGCAGGGATATGGCGGTGAATCTTGCGTGGACCATAACAAGCATCGGTGTTCTTATGGTCAGCTTTGCAGCTGTGCTTATGTATATTGCGGCACCTTTCATGATGCGGCTGCTGACACCGGATCCTGTTATTCAGGAATATGGTACCGGTGTTCTGAGAATAGTTGCCTGGGCCGAGCCGCTGTTTGCCGCATCAATAGTTGTTTCTGGAATTTTAAGAGGAGCAGGGGATACACTCGTGCCCAGTGTCACCAACTGTCTGTGTATGTGGCTTATCCGTCTTCCGCTTTCCTTCTGGCTTGCGTGGGAGCTGGGACTTGACGGAGTCTGGGTGGCTATGAGTATTCAGCTGTGCATAACAGGAACTCTTCTGCTGATACGATTGAGAAACTGCAGATGGCTTAATTCAACAAGAAAGGAGGATCTTGCCTGTGAAGGAATTTGATTTTGATGAACCGGTGGAGCGCAGGGGAACGGACTCGCTTAAGTGGAGCGTTACCGGTGACGAACTTCCTATGTGGGTTGCAGATATGGATTTTAGGGCTCCGTCAGCGGTGACGGAGGCTCTTATGGAAAGAGTCAGACACGGTGTTTTCGGCTATTCCGTTATTCCGGAGCGGTGGTATGCTGCCTATATCTCATGGTGGAACAGGCGTCATGATTTTATGATTGATCGCCGCTGGCTTGTTTTTTCCACCGGGGTTGTGCCGTCGATATCTAGCATTGTCCGCAGACTTACCTCGGTGGGTGAGAATGTGGTGGTGCAGACTCCCGTTTACAATATCTTTTTTAATTCCATAGTGAATAACGGGCGTCATGTGCTTGAAAATCCTCTTGTTTACCGCAACGGTGAATACAGCATCGATTTTGAGGATCTTGAACGTAAACTGTCGAACAGTGAAACAACTCTCATGATTCTGTGCAATCCTCACAATCCTGTAGGAAAAATATGGAGCCGTGACGAACTGAGTGAAATCGGACGCCTGTGTGCCAGGTATCATGTTACTGTTGTGTCTGATGAAATTCACTGTGATTTAACAAAGCCGGAGAAAAACTATATTCCGTTCGCTTCTGTTTCGGAACAGTGCAGAAAAATCAGTGTAACCTGTGTAGCACCGTCTAAAACATTCAATATAGCTGGTCTTCACAGCTCCGCGGTGATATGCCCCGATGAGTTTCTGCGCCAGAGAGTGGAAAGGGGACTTAATACCGACGAGGTTGCCGAACCAAACGCCTTTGCTGTTGAGGGCGCTGTGGCGGCTTACAGCAGCGGCGGCGAGTGGCTTGATGCACTCAGAAATTATCTTGATACATCCAGATTCGTGGCCGGAACCTTTCTGCAGGAGAAAATACCCCGGGTAAGGCTGATTGATGCCGAGGCTACGTATCTGCTGTGGCTTGACTGTCGCGGGATAACAGAGAAAACGCGGGAACTGACAGCTTTCCTGCGCTCGAATACAGGACTCTGGGTTTCGGCCGGAGAAAATTACGGCGGCTGCGGTGCCGGCTTTTTAAGACTTAACGCGGCATGTCCTCACCGGCTTTTGAGGGACGGACTAGATCGTCTTGAACGCGGAATTTCAATGTTCGCCGCTAGGTGAGAATTAGGTGTTAGTGACAGACGGATTAGAGCTTTATTTAGCTTAAAAATAAAAAAAGACGACTGTAAGATCATGTTATGCAGATCTGTTTTTTCGCATTATTTCTTTTGCATAATTAAAACCTTGAAGAATCATGGTTTTATTGGAATATCCGCCGGATTTTCTGACACGACGGCAGTGATAGCGGCGGTATTGATCTGAAGATACAGTATCGGAATAATTTTCTTTGAAAGACTCTCTTTCCGTGGCTTTGCCTTTTTCGGGATCTGCTATGAGAATATTGTTCAGCAAAAATTAATTATGTTTGAGGTGGCTTGATGAAAGAAATAAAAATCAGACGAAGTGTAAGAAGTTTCAGTGACAGGGATGTGGATGATTCTCTTATTGAGCAGCTGCTCAGGGCTGGTATGAATGCGCCGTCAGCAGTCAATCAGCAGCCCTGGGAGTATTTGGTTATCAGAAATGACGCTGATAAAAAGTACATAGCGTCTATGGGACCGATTTCAGGATCTGCAGCAGTTGCTCCGGTTGATATACTTATGCTCAGCCGTACAGTTGATCTTCAGCTGCCTGAGCTTGTGAATCTTGATATGAGCATGGCGGCTGAGAATATTATGCTCGAGGCTGTATATTTAGGGCTGGGCTCAGTTTTTCTGACTGTTGTTCCTTATCCTGAACGGATGAAATATATTGCCGACAGGTTCAAACTTCCGGAAACCGTTGCACCGTTTGGTGTTATTGCTCTTGGTTATCCTTCATGGGATCGTCTTAATCACGAGGTGGATCGCTTTGAGAGTGAAAGAATACACTGGGGGGCATATTAATTATCTGCTTAAGTTTTTTAGTCAATATTCATTCTTGCTTAATTAAATTAAGTTTTTCTTACAATAATTTTGCTTTTGCTTGTTTGTAAAAGACTCAGAGTGTAAAATTAAAAACGTTGATTAGATTCCTTTAAGGAGATATTTATGACGATTAGAATTGGTATTTTGGGTTATGGTAATTTAAGTCGCGGAGTTGAAAGTGCTATTACTCATAACCCGGATATGGAGTTGGTGGTTGTATTTACCAGACGCGATCCATCAAGTGTCAAGATAAGAACACCCGGTGTTCCTGTTGTAAGCGACGGCGAGGCTATAGCCTGGAAGGATAAGATTGACGTTCTGATTTTAGGTGGCGGCAGCGCTACGGATCTGCCTAAGCAGACCCCTGCCTTTGCAGAACTGTTTAATGTTGTAGACAGTTTTGATACTCATGCAGTAATCCCGCAGCATTTTGACAATGTCGACTCCGCTGCAAAAAACAGCAAGCATCTGGCTGTAATATGCTGTGGCTGGGATCCTGGTATGTTTTCCATTAATCGTGCATATGCCAATGCAATTCTTCCTCAGGGTAAGGATTATACTTTCTGGGGCAAGGGTGTCAGTCAGGGTCACTCAGATGCCATCCGTCGCATTCCGGGAGTCAGGGATGCACGGCAGTATACTGTTCCTGTTGAAAGCGCTCTTGAAGCAGTCCGCTCCGGTTCAAATCCTGAACTTACAACCCGTCAGAAGCATACTAGAGAATGTTTTGTTGTTCTCAGAGAGGGTGCTGATGCCGCCAGGGTTGAAAGTGAAATCAAAAATATGCCTAACTACTTTGCCGATTATGATACAACCGTTCATTTTGTGTCCGAGGAAACTCTTGCAAAAGAGCATTCGGGTCTTCCTCACGGCGGGTTTGTGATCCGTTCCGGGACTACCGGTACTGACAATGAGTTCAAGGATGTGATTGAGTACAGTCTGAAGCTTGATTCCAATCCTGCATTTACCGGAAGTGTTCTTGTAGCATATGCCAGGGCCGTTTACCGTCTTAGTCAGGAGGGTCAGACAGGATGCCGCACAGTACTTGATATCGCTCCGTCATATCTTAGTATTCTTTCTCCTGCTGAACTTAGAAAGACTCTCGTATAAGGTTAATTTTTCCATACCTCATGACGCAAACTCTCCTTCGGGAGAGTTTTATCATTTCAGTTCTTGTTAAAATCAGATCAGACAGCTGCGGCAAAAGAGAGCTTTGCATGGTTTCTTTCCATGTGCATGATGAGAGTCAAACTCCTGCAGAGATTTACCTGAGAGCTGCATTTGCAGTCCAGGAATGCTCAGACTGTTTCCCGCTTATGGAAGATCGTAACCGGCACTTTTGTAGAGATCATACCATTCGTTTCTTGTGACAGTTATTTCCCTGGCCTTAAGCATTTCGGAAAAATGCTCCCTGCTGCATGTTCCTGCAATAACCTGGGTAAACGGCGGAATTCTCATGATCCATGCGGCTGCTGCTGCAGATTTTGTTGTGTGGTATTTTTCTGCCAGTTCCGCGAGTTTGTGATTAAGTCTGTCATACGACGGATTGCCGAGAAATGTTCCTGCAAATGTTCCGTACTGGAGCGGACTCCATGCCTGGATGGCTATTCCTCTGCTGCGGCAGTAGTCTATTACTCCGAGAGTTCGTGAAATGCCGTTGTTTGAATAGGTGTTGGTTTCAAGACATTCGGATATGGAAGGAGCAAAAGCCAGGCTGAGCTGGATTTGATTGATTTCGATCTTATGCTCCATACTTTTCTGCAGGTATTCCATCTGTGAGGAATTGCAGTTGGATACTCCGAAGGATCTGACCTTGCCTGCCTTTACGAGTTTTTCAAATGAACGGTTGATATCCTCCGGTTCCCAGAGTATATCAGGTCTGTGGATCAGCAGATAATCGAGGTAGCCGCATTTAAGGCGGGAAAGAATTCCGTCTACGCTTTTTTCAATGTATTCTCCGGAGTTATCGTAGCATACACCGGGAACTATGCCGCATTTTGACTGAATTATAACGCTCTCGCGGCTTATTCCCTTTGCAGTCAGCCAGTCGCCGAAAATTTCTTCGCAGCGTCCGCTGCCGTATATATCAGCGTGATCAAACCATCTGACATTGTTGTCATAGAGAAAATCTAAAAAGGAACTGGCATCCTGAATACTCAGATTGCTGAGTCTCATCATTCCTGCCACTATTTTACTGTTAACGCTTTTTTCCATTTTCGGGATCCTTTATATCTATTTAAATGTTCTCTCATTGTAGCTTTTTGTCCGGGAAATATGAATTACAGTGATTTGATTCTTCATAAATTTCCGATCTCGGCCCGCCTGCTATAAAGGAAAACATGGTTCTGTTCAACAAAGGTATTGATCCGCAGACACAGTACATTCGTAAGTATTTATATTTTGAACTTAAAAAAGTGAAATTTCGGCTCATATAATTTAAGAGCTGTTATGTTGATTTATGGATCACTCTGTTCTTTAACAGAGTCTTTAGATTTATTCCTGGAAGGATAAGAATACAGACTTTTCAGTCATTCTGCAGAATGGCTGAAAAGTAAGGCGGTCCCACTATACAGTGAGACCGCCTCGGCATTTATGCTTAATTATAATTTATTAGTATGCAATTCCCTGGGCATACATGGCTTTAGCAACCTTCAGGAAGCCAGCTATATTAGCACCGGATACCAGATTGTTCTTGTCACCGGTATATTCTTCAGCTGCCTTTGAAGCGTTTTCATAAATTGACTTCATGATACCCTTGAGTTTGGCATCTACTTCTTCGAAGGTCCACTCAAGTCTCTGAGAGTTCTGACTCATTTCAAGAGCTGATGTTGCCACACCGCCTGCGTTTGCTGCCTTTGCAGGTCCAAAGAGGATCTTGCTGCTCTGGTAAACTGCAATTGCTTCGTTGGTTGAAGGCATATTTGCACCTTCGCCGACTGCCCAGCAGCCGTTTGCAATCAGGGTCTTTGCAGATTCTTCATTGATTTCGTTCTGTGTTGCACATGGAAGAGCGATATCGCACTTGATTGTCCAGATTCCGCTGCAACCTTCATGATATTCAGCGTCGCTGCGGTAGTTCAGGTAATCCTTGATACGGCCGCGCTTAACTTCCTTGATTTCCTTGACTGCTGCCAGATCAATACCGTTCTTGTCGTAGATGTAACCGTTTGAATCGCTCAGAGCTACAACCTTTGCGCCAAGCTGGGTTGCCTTTTCAGTTGCGTAGATAGCAACGTTGCCTGAACCTGAAACTACTACAGTCTTGCCTTCAAAGCTCTTGCCGTTTGCCTTGAGAAGATTGTCCATGAAGTAGCACAGACCGTAGCCTGTTGCCTCGGTACGAGCCAGAGAACCGCCCCAGCCGAGTCCTTTGCCGGTAAGAACACCGGTGAATTCATTGCGAAGTCTCTTGTACTGACCGTAGAGGTAACCGATTTCACGACCGCCTACACCGATATCACCGGCAGGAACGTCTGTGTCTGCACCGATGTGCTTGCTTAATTCGGTCATAAAGCTCTGGCAGAATGCCATGATTTCACGATCTGACTTGCCCTTAGGATCAAAGTCGGAACCGCCCTTGCCACCGCCGATAGGAAGAGTGGTTAAGGAATTCTTGAAAATCTGTTCGAAACCGAGGAACTTGATGATGCCCAGGTTTACAGAAGGATGGAATCTCAGACCTCCCTTGTATGGACCGATGGCAGAATTAAACTGAACTCTGTATCCGCGGTTAACTTGAACTTTACCCTGATCATCAATCCATGATACACGGAACATGATCTGTCTTTCAGGCTCTACAATACGATCAACAATGCCAGCTGCAAGCCATTCTGGATGCTTTTCTACGATTGGCTCGAGGGATTCGAGAACTTCGTAAACGGCCTGATGGAATTCTGGCTGGCCGGGGTTGCGAGCCAAAACGCTGTCATATACAGATTGTAATAATTTCATAGTGTTACCTTCATAAGTACATAAGTAAAAACTAACAGATTGGTATCTGTGACTTTATGCGCATAATATATCCTATTAAAAATCTACATGCAAGTAAAAAGCTACTTTTGTTAATTTTTAAATACAAAAAGTAATTTTTATTAAGTTTTAGTTAAAAAATATTTAATTTTTATCGATTAATCAGAGCTGTGTTTAATGTTTGCGCATGGTGGTATGCAGTGATGCATTTATGTTTTTTTTATTCCGAAGAGAGTTTTTCTGTTCGATAGAGAAATTTCAGATATTAATAATGTAGGGGCAGAATACGTATCTGGTGATAAGGTCCAGTCTGCCGATATGATGCAGCAGACTGCACTGCATGCATCTTAAATAACAGACAGTTTTGCTGGTTGAAAACAGAGAATGAACATTTCAGATCATGGTCGCAGAGTATACTGCTTAAAATTCATATCCTATCATGCTTAAATTCTGTAAAATATGCGTGTGGTATAAAGTTGATTAATAAAAGATGAAAAATATAAGAAATTTCTCCATTATTGCACATATAGATCATGGAAAGTCTACCCTTTCGGACAGATTGATTCAGACCTGCGGCGGTCTGAGTGAAAGGGAGATGCAGGATCAGGTTCTGGATTCCATGAGTCTTGAACGTGAACGCGGTATTACCATCAAGGCTCAGAGTGTAACACTCAGCTATACGGCTGATGACGGTCAGATATACGAACTCAATTTCATTGACACGCCCGGACATGTCGACTTCAGTTATGAGGTATCGCGCTCTCTGGCAGCGTGTGAAGGGGCGCTCCTCGTCGTTGATGCCGGACAGGGTGTGGAGGCTCAGACTCTTGCAAACTGCTACACAGCAATGGAAATGAATCTGGAGGTGCTCCCTGTTCTCAACAAAATTGATCTGCCGGCGGCCGATCCTGATCGTGTGGCAGAGGAAATCGAGGATATTGTAGGAATAGAGGCGATTGATGCCGTCCGCTGTTCGGCAAAGACCGGTGTCGGTATTCATGATGTGCTTGAACTAATTGTCAGATCGGTTCCTGCACCTTCAGGTGATCCGGATGCTCCGCTCCAGGCTCTTATTATAGATTCGTGGTTTGACGACTATCTTGGCGTTGTATCTTTAGTGAGAGTAAAAAACGGTTCAATATCAAAAGGACAGAAAATCAAGGTTATGTCCACGGGGGTGGTCTGGAGTGTTGATCGTATAGGAATTTCTACTCCGAAGCGTGTTGATACGGACGGACTGTCCTGCGGTGAGGTAGGATGGGTCACCTGCGGCATGAAGACCATTCATGGCGCTCCCGTTGGAGATACGCTTACATCTGCCAAGAATTCCGCACTGGAGGCGCTTCCGGGATTCAAGACGGTCAAACCTCAGGTTTATGCGGGTTTGTTCCCTGTTTCCACTGATGATTATGAGTCGTTCCGGGAAGCTCTTGACAAACTGTCTCTTAATGATGCATCTCTTTTCTTTGAACCGGAAACGTCAACCGCACTGGGTTTCGGTTTTCGCTGCGGATTTCTTGGAATGCTTCATATGGAAATTATTCAGGAGCGTCTGGAAACCGAATATGATATAAATCTTATAACTACAGCGCCTACCGTGGTTTATGAGATTAAGCTGACAAACGGAGATGTTATTCATATTGATTCACCTTCAAGTCTGCCTCCTGTCAGTAATATTTCAGAGATAAGAGAACCTATTGCACAGTGCAATATCCTGACACCTGATACATATCTGGGAAATGTAATAAACCTGTGTGTGGAGAAAAGGGGAGTTCAGATAGCTCTTGTGTATCACGGCAAGCAGGTCGAGGTTACCTATGAAATACCTATGTCCGAGGTTGTTCTTGATTTCTTCGATCGTCTGAAATCCATATCAAGAGGCTACGCCTCCCTTGATTACGGTTTCAAGCGTTTTGAGAGAGCCGACATGGTGAGACTTGATATTCTTATCAACTCTGAGAGGGTTGATGCTCTGGCTCTTATTACTCACCGCTCGACAGCTCAGCAGAGGGGAAGAGAAATCGTTGAAAAGATGAGAGATCTTATTCCGAGACAGATGTTTGATATTGCAATTCAGGCGGCTCTCGGTAATCAGATAATAGCCCGCAGTACAGTAAAGGCACTGCGCAAGGATGTCCTTGCAAAATGCTACGGTGGTGATATAACCCGTAAACAGAAACTTCTTAACAAGCAAAAGGCTGGTAAAAAACGTATGAAAGCTCTTGGTAAGGTTGAAGTTCCCCAGGAGGCGTTTCTTGCTATTCTTCATGTGGGCAAGGATTAGCGGAATTTTAACGGAAATTATCGGTTTAAACTTCAGAAGTTGGATGACTCCGGGTGCTGTCCGGAATCAAAAGATTAGCAAGGTGTAAAAATAATGAATTTGTTTACTACCATATTGTTTACTGTGACCGGAATAGCTTTTATCGGTTATGTTTACGATTTTGTGTTTCTGCGCAGGGCAAGGAAGGAGCGCATTGATGAGTATCTCAGAGGTGTTGTGGCCAAGCGTGACGGAGCATCTGCCGGTCAAAAACTTAAACTTACCAGGGAAGACAAAAAAGCAATAGAAAAGCTGGAGGAGGAGGGTTTTTATATAGATCAGTGCCGCAGTCTTTTCTGGGTCCTGGTTTTTGTCATGGTGTTCAGATCTTTTTTGTTTGAACCGTTCAGAATACCGTCCGCATCAATGATGCCGACACTTTTTGCCGGAGATTTTATTGCCGTTAATAAGTTCAGTTACGGTATCAAGAATCCGTTTACCAATAAAAATATAATTGATACCTATGCACCTCAGCGGGGTGACATTGCGGTATTCAAGTATCCCGTGGATCCTAAAACTGATTTTATCAAGCGTATCATAGGTCTTCCCGGAGACAGGGTTATCTACAGAGACAAGCATCTTTTTATCAAACCAAGAGAAAAAGACAGTGATATTATCAGAGTAACGTCTGAATTTCAGGGAGAAGGCGAGTATTTTATGAACAGCATGCCGCAGTCCAGATTTTCCGAAACTCTGGGTGATGTACAGCATGATATTCTTATAAATCCGAAGACTGATAATAGCGAATCCTATTTTGTTCAGAATGGTCATCAGGGGGAATGGACAGTTCCTGACGGACATTATTTTGTAATGGGTGACAATCGTGATAACAGCCTTGATAGTCGTTTCTGGGGATTTGTTCCCTTTGAAAATCTCATCGGAAAAGCGAGTTTTATCTGGTTCAGTGTGGGATTCAAGGAGGATCCTCAGACGCTGGCGGAAAAATACATTCCGAATGAGTTTAGATTTAAACGTTTAGGCAGAATCAAATGACAGATAATTATTCAAAACTTGAGGCATCTTTAGGTTATACTTTTAAAAATAAGGATTACCTGCGCCATGCTCTGACTCATCGAAGCATGGGACATACATATAACAATGAGAGATTTGAGTTTTTCGGTGATGCTCTGCTGAGTGTCATTATTTCCCGTCATCTGTTTGATAAATTTCAAAACTGTGATGAAGGCATACTGTCGCGTATGCGCTCATCTCTGGTCAAAGAGGCTACTCTTGCGGAAATAGCGCATCGTTTCAATTTATGCGATTATATCGTTACCGGGCTTTCGGAGCGCAAGAGCGGAAGCTACCGCAGGGATTCTATTCTTGCCGATGCTGTTGAGGCTATTATCTGTGCTATCTATTTTGACACGGATTCCGACCTGGCAAAGCTTGACAGTGTTCTTATGGGATGGTTCGGCAAACTTATTGAAGAAATAGTTCCAGGAAAGCAAAAGGATCCGAAAAGCAGACTTCAGGAGTATCTGCAGAGTCGCAGTCTTGCGCTTCCCGTTTATGAAATCTTCAATATAGTCGGAGCCGAACACAATCAGATATTCACAGTTACCTGCAGAGTGTCTTTGTTCAGCGAGGCGTTTACTGGTACGGGAACCACCCGAAGACGAGCAGAGCAGGATGCCGCCATGAAAGTTCTTGCCCAAATTGAAAAAAAATGAGTGTTTATTGAATATGAGCAAAACAGAAAATAATGAAGCTGCTGTAAATCAGGAGTGCTCCGGCAATGCCGAACATTTTGAAAATGCAGATCCGGTTCAGACCCGGTGCGGTTTTGTGGCAATAGTGGGCAGACCTAATGTTGGTAAATCCACGCTTTTAAATAAAATTCTCGGTCAGAAGGTTTCTATAACCTCGCGAAAGCCCCAGACTACACGTCACCGTATCATGGGAATCGATACGGAATGCGGGTGTCAGACTATCTACGTTGATACTCCGGGTCTTCACTCGGTGGAGAAAAGAGCCATCAACCGCTTGATGAACAGGGCTGCGGAAAGTTCTCTCGGAGATGTGGGCATGATTTTCTTTGTTGTGGAGGGACTTCGCTTTGACTCTGATGATGAAATGGTTCTCTCGAAGGTTGCCAGGGCAGAAGCACCGGTGGTTCTTGTCATAAATAAAATAGACAGGATATCGGACAAGGAGAATCTTCTTCCCTTCATTGAGGAAGTCAGTAAAAAGATGCAGTTTGCCGATGTAGTTCCGGTGTCAGCGGTTCATGGCAATAATGTGGAGAAACTGAAGGAACTGGCCAGAAATTCGCTTCCGGAATCTGAATTTATATTTCCTGATGATTATATTACCGACCGCTCCTCACGTTTTATGGCTTCTGAGATTGTGCGTGAAAAGCTGATGCGTTTTACAGGGGACGAGCTTCCGTATTCGGTTACGGTAGAGATTGAGAATTTTAAAACTGACGAAAAGGGAATTTACCATATTGATGCTCTGATTCTGGTCGAAAGAGATTCACAGAAGAAGATGGTAATAGGTGCGGGCGGATCAAGACTGAAGCAGATAGGTATCGAAGCCCGGCAGGATATGGAAAAATTGTTTGAAAACAAGGTTTGCTTGAAGACATGGGTTAAGGTCAAGTCCGGATGGGCTGATGATGAACGTGCTCTTCGTTCTCTGGGATACATTGATCAGGATTTCTTCTCAGACAATGACAAGAAGAGCAGGAATTAGTTACATACCTCGCAGTCAGCAGATGTTCGTATTGAGGACCAGATCTTATCTGGAGTACGGACAGCTGATAGATTTGTTTACATTTGATAATGGTATAGTTACGGCTGTAAGTCGTAACTCAAGGCGGATCAAATCTCCTTTGAAGGCGCAACTTCAGCCTTTTAATCTGCTCACGGCATCTTTGAGCGGAAGCAGCGAACTTATGAATTTATCAAATGTTGAACTTAAGAACCGGTACGCTTTGGGACCGGTTGAGACCTTTTGCGGTCAGTATCTTAATGAGTTGCTTTTCTATCTTATGGAAAGAAATGTTCCTTATCCTGATATATTTAACGGCTATCAAAATTTATTGTCTTATCTGACTGACTACGGTATAACCGGTGTAGAGGCGGTATTCCGTCTTTTTGAACTCGATGTTCTGTCCCAGCTTGGATACGGGATAAACTTCAATACAGATTCTCAGGGTAATACCATTTCAGGCGCTGAGAGATACTATTATGATCCGTCATCAGGTTTTATCCATGCAACTGATTGGAACAACATTACGACTTTTTCAGGAGACGATTTGAAACGTCTCGGTGCCGGTGAACTGATGGATCTTGATGTTCTTGCTGCCGCAAAAAAAATCTGCAGACAGGCTATAGATTCTCATCTGGGTAATCACAGAATAAAGAGCAGGGAACTTTTTTCAAAATACAAGGCAATGTTAAGACAGCAATAATATCTTTATCCATAAAGTTCAATTTTCAGAAATTCATGAAGGTTGACCGTGTTTGTGTGAAGAGCAGGGGAAAATATAGTGACATCTGAGGGTGAAAGTTAAGATAATTTCCTGCTTATGCGGTAATTTAATCTGATTGTGATGTTGATGAAGATTTTTTAGCTATGTTTTACTGTTTTTGTAATGTATGCTGGAGGAACAGCAGGGAATTTCTGCAGGGCAGGACAATGGCTGCTTTTCAGTAGAGAAATTCCTTTTGTTATCGGTGCTGTAAATAAAAATCTTGAAGTTTTTTAATACCGATGTTCATAGAACCGGTGATTTGAAACAACAGGAGTTTAGAGGAGATGTTTTAATAATATGAAATCAAAAGTATATTTAGGTGTAAATATTGATCATGTAGCCACCCTAAGAAATGCTCGCGGTACAAGTTATCCAGATCCTGTATATGCAGCAGCTATTGCAGAGGAAAACGGAGGAGACGGGATAACTACTCATTTAAGAGAGGACAGGCGTCATATAACTGATCGTGATGTGGAGATTCTCCGCAGGACTATAAAAACCAGAATGAATTTGGAAATGGCTGTGACTGATGAAATGGTTGAGATTGCCTGCCGGTTGAAGCCTGATTTTGTATGTCTGGTTCCTGAAAGACGTCAGGAGGTAACTACTGAGGGAGGTCTTGATGTTGCTGGTCAGATTGAAAAAATTGCAGCAGCAGTTTCAAAAATGTCTGAAGCCGGTATTCAGGTTTCTCTTTTCATAGATCCTGTTAAAGAGCAGATAGATGCCGCTGTTAAAACCGGTTCTCCCCTAATTGAACTCCACACCGGGCGCTATGCAGATGCGGATTCAGAATCTGTTCAGCTGGAAGAACTTCAGCGACTTAAGGAAATGGCTGCCTACGGCACTTCAAAAGGATTGAAGGTTAATGGCGGTCACGGTCTCAACTATCATAACGTGTCAGCTGTTGCTGCAATACCTGAAATTAATGAACTTAATATCGGTCATTCAATTATTGCAAGAGCTGTTTATACAGGTCTCCCTGAGGCAGTGCGTGAAATGAAGCGTCTGTGTGTTGAAGCAAGAAACGCAGATTGATTAAGTCATGGATCAGAAAAATTATGATGGGTAAGAAAGTTTGCCTTAATTTTTTTTGATCTCATTGATAGAAAGGACATTGCCGCTATTTTATGATACGGTTGTGTCCTTTTCTTATTTTTAGGAGACATCTGCATTGTCAGTTTTTTGTTTGTGTATGTGATGCTGTATTTTTCATCTTATTTCGTTTATTGAATTTTCGTGCAGGAGCTTTTTGTGGCTAATTTTTTTAAACCGGTAAAGAGTCAGACAGATCGTTATTTTGATTTGGAAATTACAGATCTTGACGGAAAATGCCGAGGTGTAGGGCACAGTTCCGGTCGCACCTGGTTTGTAAGTGGTGCCATGCCGGGAGATAATATTCGTGCTGAGAAAATTGAACTTTCCAAAGGAATCGGTTTTGCTTCTGTTCAGAAATTCAATATCTGTTCACCGGAGCGGATAACTGAGAATTTATGCGAGTTTTCTGATCTTTGCGGAGGTTGCAGTTGTCAGTTTATACCTGTTGAAAGGCAGATTGATGCGAAGTTTCGTGGACTTCAGCAGGTATTCAGAAAAAATGTAGGTATTGAACTTCCGCCTCCGGATCGCATTGTCACTGGTGCTGAGGTCGGCTATCGCAGAGCTTGCAGATTGTCAGCCTACTACAACCGTTCAACAAAAAGAACAGAAATAGGTTTCAGGAAGGCAAATTCTAATCAGATTATAGAAATATCTGAATGTAGGGTTCTTCTACAGGATTTGTCCGCTATCATTGTACCTATGAGGGATATTGTCAACAGCCTTGAAAGTAGGGCTTTTGTTGGGCATATTGAACTGCTGATGACTGATAACGGAGTTTTTGTTCTGATTAGGCATACAAGAAAAATATCAGATGGAGACAATGATATCTTGAAAAAATGGTCTGCAGAAAAAAATATTACCGTTTATATTCAGGATGAGTCAAATTCTCTCATTTGTCTCTCGGATAAGAAAATAAAACCTTTTTATGAGGTTAATGGCATACGTTATGAATTTACGCCGGATGCATTTATTCAGATCAATGGAACTGTTAATAATGAAATGATTGATACGGTTCTTGAGTATATGGCACCTAAAAATAATGAATCATTTCTAGATCTTTTTTCTGGTATGGGAAATTTTACTCTTCAGCTTGCACGAAAGGCTGGATCTGTAACTGGTGTTGAAGTTGTTGATTCCATGGTTAAGACCGGAGTTTCAAATGCCTCGCTGAATGGTATTGAAAACGCGTCTTTTGTACAGTGTGATCTTAGCCATGAGTTTAAGAAAGAGAAGTTTGCCGGAGAATCATACGATGGCGTTTTGCTAGATCCTGGAAGGGAGGGCGCTGCATGTGTCGCCTTGTATATAACTAAAGCCAAGCCAAAGAGGGTTGTTTATGTTTCGTGCAATCCTATAACAGCGACCCGTGATTTTAAAGTTCTTATAGATGCTGGTTACATCTTTAAACGGTGGTCGATTTTCAATATGTTTACCCATACGGAACACGTCGAGACGGTTGTACTGCTGTCACGTGATAAAGCCTAAAGAAACCAAGTATTCATGCGGTTTCAGCGGTGGTGGATAAAATTTACACAATGAATTTTATGCTGTATTTCTTTGAAAAATGAGTTTGCTGAAACATATTTACAGTATGAAAAACAGGCATTTTTTCTGAGGTCG